>Ga0306926_10001920_pt1 | contig 20903 bp, 18 predicted proteins | sample flu12Cox44000178_FD_203759 | JGI IMG/M metagenome (GOLD analysis project Ga0306926, IMG submission 203759) | Lab enrichment of tropical soil microbial communities from Luquillo Experimental Forest, Puerto Rico - flux8day.12C.oxic.44.000.178 (v2)... | ecosystem: Environmental > Terrestrial >...
GCCCTTGGTCCGTAAAACGTCGGAAATGAGCATGGCCGCCTCCCGTAATTTGGCTCACTGCCCCGGAAACTGTCTTAGACGGCGACCGCTCGCGAGCGGTCCCTCGACCATCTAGATAGAACTCGGCAGTCCATCCGCCAAGGGATGCAGCTTTCAGCGAAGTCCCACTCCGCGATGACGGTAGCGTTGGGAGGGTTCAGCAAAATGCGATGAAGCGGATGGTCATGGTATGCGGGTGATTTGTTAGTCACCGGATCCTTTGGCGAGGATGCACACCATGACCGAGAGGAAGATTAAGTCTGGGACGATCGACGTGAAAGCCCTTCTGGCGGGCGACGAGGAGTTTCTCCGGGGGCTGGTGCGGACGGCCCTCCAGGAGGTGCTCGAAGTGGAGATGACGGAGGCGCTGGGGGCCGAGAAGAGCGAGCGGACGGCGGGTCGGCTGGGCTACCGTTCGGGCTATTACGGGCGGACGCTGATTACGCGGATTGGCAAGCTCGAGCTGCGCGTCCCGCAGGACCGAGCCGGGCGGTTCTCCACCGAATTGTTCGGTACGAATGGTCACCGACAGGCTGCGCTCTTACGCCCCTGCATTCCGGCGCCTGCGACTGAACTGCCCGCATCGCGTGGCCCCTTAAGTCTGCAAATCGCACCTGCTTGCGTGGCGGGCGAAGTGTCCTAAAATGCCCCTCCCCGCCGAGTCCGGAATGGCCGGTTGATCATCCTGGGTCAAGGGCTGGCGCTCCGGGAATGGGGTGTAGAATGGACCCTATACCGACCTTCGGTTGGACCTCCGAAACTGCCTAAAACGAGCCAGACTTCAAGCGATGATGCCGCCCCCCTTCGAAATGAGCATCTCATTCGCCCAAGGGCTGGATCCGCTTTGGCTTCGGGAACCGCGGGAATGAAGACTACATCGCGTCTCTGATCCGCGCAAATGGACTAGCCAGCTACGAGGCACCGACGCCGGCCGTCTTTGTTTGCCTAGCTCAGCAGGCGCCCGGCATCGTGCTCGATATCGGCGCGAACACCGGCGTATTCACTTTGCTAGCCGCCGCAGCGAACCCTACCTCTCGTGTGTATGCATTCGAGCCGTTGGGGACTGTGCGGGAACTCATGTGGGCGAATATCGCACTCAATCCTGGGCTGGCTTCCCGCATTGTAGTCGAGCCGTTCGCTCTGTCCCGCGTCAATGGTAGCTTCCCATTCTTCGAAACGATCAATGACCGGGTTTCGTCCCAACCACCTCATCTTTCGAGCTCGAGCTTGCGCAACAGGTCGGAGAATACCGGGAATGGACGATCACGACCCGGACACTCGATGCTTGGTCCGAGACGATCGGGCGGGCAGCGCTCCAATGGTGAAGATCGATGTCGAGGGGCATGAGCATGCAGTGATAGAAGGTGGTCGGAGTAGCATTGAACGGGATCGGCCCTTTATTATAATCGAAATTCTTGAAACAGCCAAATTCGAGGTAATAAACACAATGCTAACTGAGGCCAGTTACATTGATATCGCTCTTTCACCTGATGCGCTACGTCATTGACTAACTTTGGACTTTCATTCAGATGCCTGGAATCATCTTCTCTGCCGAACGGAAAAGGCTTACCAGATTCTAGCCCTCTGTCGCGAGCTCAATCTCGGATAGGAGTTTGCCTAAAAGCCAAGCTTCGCAGCATCGACCCGTTTAGTTTCGTATTTTCATCGCAGTGACGCCATCTCGCTAGGTTATTCTTAGCGCGAAATTAAAATATCATCAGCAAGTAACAGCGCTACTGCTTCGGACGGCTTTTCTGGGAGGTCACCAAAGTGAATCGTCCTAAAACCGCATGGGTTGTTTCTATAAATCATAGCCGAGTATTCCAGCGGGAAGTCCGTCCAGCAATGGGTAGAAGTATCGCTGCGAAGGCAACTCCGCCGCTCTACCTTCGGGAAACAGCATCGCGATGAAACCCCGCTCCCAAGCGACGTGCCACGTACTCTGCGGCGAAACCCTCAGCATCCGGCGAGCGATATCTATCGTATTGAATATGTTTCTCATCCAATACAGCCCTGCGTTGAACCGACCAGTGGGCAACCGATGGGCCGACCGAGGTGCACCCCAAAACCCGTCGATAGGTTTCGCTATGATCCATGTTCATTTAGCGCGTCTTCAACGGGGCCAAGAACGAACACGTCGTCGTCCATCATGCAGAATTCCCTTGGATCAGTGAAAAAGGCAACGCACGTTTTCATCACCCACCACGCGCGCATCGCCAAATCCGCTAAAGCGCTGGCGCGGGCTTCGTTTATTGCCCAGAGAAACCGTGACGTCTCAATGATATCGGCGAACGGCAAATAGCGGTCAAAGAGCGACCTCGCTTCACCTGCACGGGTCGGAGCTTAACGTTCCAACTCAGTCAGTCGAAGCTCATCTGCGAAAATCGTGGCTGTGGCACCCTCCGGCGAAAGTCCTATGCCAAAACGCAGCTTACGCGGCTCGTGGGTGGTGGAGTCCCAATTTATCCTGAGCTTCTCGTCATCATCGATTGAAAGAACTGCGGTCGCTTCCCGCTTGCCGATCCGACGCAAGTGCAGTTTCCACCGACGCCAGGTACCCATCGCAACGACAGCCTCACTGTTCGAGGGGCTTACGGTGTCGTCCGGGTTCTTGACGATAATCCCGGCCCGGAACGAGCCTCCATCCCGGTGAATACGAGCTGCGACGCTCAGGTTGCTACCGGTGCTTCGGAAATGGAGAAGGTCAATAGCCTGTCCGGGATCCAAGTCAAGCGCTATCGGTTTAAACCAACCTTCCGCGATCCATTCAAAGCGACCAGCGGGCAAGACGTGCTCGATGGCTGCACGTTGCGTACTTTTCTTCTTAGAGCCATCGACACAGAGCATTCCTCGTAATCCTGAGTGAGCGGCAGTCGGATCGTTGGTAACTGTCGTCCCCTTGCCCGACGTGCTCGTTAGCGCCGTCCAACCGGCAGGCGGCATCGCTCCATCTTCAAAGTCGGCCTTTTCGTCCGCGGCAATTTGATTTGGCACAGGAATTGGTGCACTCGTCACTGTATTGCCCCCGACGTCGATAACGCGCGCGATCAATGTATCGCACTGATTGGGTATGTTGCGGACAAGGATCCCATACTGGAGGTCAGTTCGTCCGTCCTTCACCATATCGGATTTCTGATAGCCCTCCACTCCGATGCGGTTCTCGAAGAGTTTCTCGTCGTCATTGCCTTCGTTGACCGTGCTCTTGTCGTTGAAATCGACAAAACGAGACTCAATCACCGCGGCGCCGCTCATGAGATCGACCTCAACCCGCTGCAAATCGCCTTCGAGCTTTGTGCTTGCCTCGAAGAACAGCCGGGCCGCTATAGACGTATCGAGTCGATTGAAGCGATCGAGGACGGGAGCCGAAAAGTTCGCTGTGTCAGTATAGGGTAAGTAGCCCAGCGGGTGGACGCTGCTCTTTTCAACAGGGCTTCCCTTTCGGAACTCTATGTGCAAGTGCGGGTATGTTGCGTCGTCCTCGCCGACTGTACCGATAAGTTGTCCCCGAGCGACCTTTGCTCCAATTGTAATCCCTTCGGCGATACTGTGAAGGTGGATATAGACCAAAAAAATTGGGCCGTCGCTTGGGTCCTCCACCTCTAGGACGATATGGCGCGAACTGAAGCCGCGAGGTCCGGGGTTGCCGGGCCCGGCGCGGTGCACTTTTCCCCCTCGCATGGCATGAACCTTTGTCCCAATGGGGGCGGGAAGGTCGATCCCGTCGTGGAAGTCCCTTTTATTTCTGTTTATGCGCGGTCCGAACGACGTGTTCATCTCATCAGGTGTCGCGCTCTTGCTCAGCGGCCAAATGTAATCTGTAGACATTTTCAAATCTCCTCAGCCCTTCCAACGCATGCTGCCTCTGCGATCAGTGGCATGCGAAGTCCTTCAATGACCCCCTGGTGCGATAGTTGTTATCAACGCGCTCGAGCGCCACCAGCATCAGCCGGCGGCCGGCGGCCGATGCTGGTTTTTCATAGCCGGATCGACCGTCAGCGGGTCGACGGCGGCAATCGGCCCGCGTTCGTCGAGAAAGTGGATGCCGGCGACAGTCCCTCGGCGATCAGCGAGTAGAAACCGGGACGCGACAGCATCCGCGTCACCAGTCCAATCCCGATCTCCGCCGAAGGGATATCGAGCGGGAATTGTGCTGGCTCGCAATCGACTTGAATGCTTCGAAAACGACCCTGCCACAGGCATTGGTATCTTCGAGCCGGCCGGGCCGCAGTCATGTCCATTAATCCCCTTTTGCGGCGGGGCCGGCCTGACGGGGTGCTGAGGCCAGCGGGCCAGTCGACGGATCAGCGCTCGCCTCGGTTGAGGACAGGCGCTTGCATTGGATCTTTACGTATTCAGCATCAGTGGGGGCGACCGCCGTCCTGAAGGTCAAAGTCTGAGCGGAACGGCGGCAAGACAGCTCGCTCGCTACCATCGGGCCGGCGATGACATGAATTGCATTCTTCATCTCGCAATCCTGGGGAGCAAGGTTCATTGAACAAACGAGTATCAGTACTTTGAACATTCACACCCTCCCTGAAGGATCCGCTTCTAACTGCACGCACTTCTGCTCTGACTTTGGTCTGCTGCGTCTCCTGCGGAGGGACTCCACGCAAGGCTAAGCGCCAGCTTCAGCCGGCCGGTAGAGGCTCCTGAGTATCGTATCGCGGTCGTATACGGCTTTTCGGACGAGCCTCCTATCAGCGCGGGCCTGGCGAATGGCTTAGGCTGCCCGCAACCCCGCTCGCTGGCGCGCTTCGGAAGATTGCCCGGCTCGTCGGCCGCGGTAAATACGTGCAAACACGTATCGGCAAGGTGCCGGCACAGGAGCGCCTTCGCCGGTCCGCAACTGCAAAGTCTCCTGGATGGGATCGGCTGGTGCTTTCCGTGGCGAGCGAATTCAAGATCACCGTATCAAGTATTCGGAGTGGAGTTCATTATTATCCCCATCCGGATCAAGTCCGACAAGCTGCGCGCTTGCAGCTTCTCGATAATGTGGGCACGATGCAACTCGACCGTGCGAAAGCTGATGCCGAGACGACGGGCGATGACCTTATTGGGCTCGCCCCTGGAAACGCTTCCACGGAATACCCGGCCGCGCGAAGCATAAATCTCAACCCCTGCCTAACGGCGGTGTCGTCGTCGACGACGAAGACGGACTCATGCGGCATGGGTGCCCGCTTCTGCCGCCCCGACGGTCGGCAGATCGAACAGGAAGATCGCGCCGGAAGGGAAGTTGCGTGCCATTCGCAGGCTGCCGCCATGCGACTCGACGATGGAGTGGCTGATCGACAGCCCCATCCCCATCCCACGCGGTTTGGTCGTTACAAAAGGCTCGAAAATCGTGTCCATCACCTCGTCGGCGATCCCCGGCCCCGAATCGGCCACGGAGATCTCGACTGCATGTCTGCTTTTGCGGCGGGCCTCGACGGAGATCGATCTCCGCTCGGTATTCGCCCCTTCCATCGCATCCATCGCGTTCCTCAGCAGGTTCAGCAGCACCTGCTCGATCTGGATCCGGTCAGCCAAAACGGCCGGTAGGCCGGGATCGATCCTCGCTTCAATCTCGACCTCCTGCTGCATTGCATCCATGCGTGTGAGACTTACAGCGGCGTCGATCAGAGGCTCCACCTGGGTTAGGGCTCGTCGGTATTCGCCGCCGCGGACAAACTCGCGGAGGCGATCGAGGACGTCGCCTGCACGCTCTGCCTGCTGCACGACTTCCGTTAGACCTTCGTGCAACAGTGCGGGCTCGGGAACCGGCCCGGCCAGCAACCGCAGGCAGCCCCTTACATAGGCGGTGATCGCGGTCAGAGGCTGGCTCAGCTCGTGCGCCAATCCCGTGGCCATCTCGCCGGCGAGAGAGACCCGCGAGACGTGCGCCAGCTCCGCCTGGTGCTTGCGGACGCGGGCTTCCGCGTCACGACGCAAGGTGATGTCACGGATGACCAGCGTGTATTGCTCCGCGGACGGCGGGTCGAAGCGTCCAGCACTGAGCTCGATGGGGAACACCTCGCCGTCGGCTCGCCGCGCATCGAGCTCCCAGCAGATTGCCTCGGCGGCCGGCGAATCGGTGATCCGCCTCAGCCGCGCAAGCAGGTCCGGCGCATCGACGAACTCGTGAACGTCGTGTCCGATCAGCACGTTGCCTGGAAGCTCGAACAGCCGTTCGACCGCCGGGTTGATCGACTGGATCTTTCCGTGCGCGTCGACCGTAAGGACGCCATCCCGCGCGGTATTCAGGATCGCCGCTCGACGACTTTCGCTCTCGGCAAGGGCGTGCGACAAGCGGTGCCGCTCACTGACCGCCGCCCCAAGCATGAGGCCGGTCGAAGCCAACGCGAACATCAGAAGTTGAAGGGCGCGAAGCGAAACCTCCGATTGCTCCTGAATCTCCAACCCGGCGATTAACCCGGCTTGGATCGCAAGCAGAGCCCAACTCGCGGCCACCACACCGCGACGCGTGGCAATCCAGATAAGGGGTAAAAACAGCACGTAGAAGACCCCAAGGGGATGATCGCCGCCGATCTGCAAAAACACCACCGCTAGTGCCGCGACGATGCTCGCCCCTTGCGCAGGAACCTCCAACAGCTGAAGCCAATTTCGCCCGCGACCGGTTGGCGTGGGGAGTGCCAATGATTGAGTGATCATAAGCAGCGGCGGGGTGAATACGACGATGCCGATCGCATCGCCGATCCAATAGTGAAAGGCGGCGTCGGCAAATCCGGTCCACGGCACGAGCCCGGCGGCGGCGTAGGTCGCTACAAAAGCGGTTGCGACCAGGCAGGAACTGGTGCTCGCTGCCAGGAGAAGCACGACTACATCGGAGGACCTGCGAAGACTCGCGTCAAAGCGGACATGGTGCAGAATGGCAGCGGCGCTTGCGTAGCCGACTGTCACCACGATCGCCGCCACGAATAATGGAGCCGGCAGAATGGGGATCTGCGGAAGCATTGCGCCGGATATAAGCTCCGCGACCAGCACGACCGGAGACCAGCGCACTCCCTTGATGATTAACAACGCCAGCATGACGCCCGTGGATGGATTCCACGGCGTGATGTTGACGCCGTGCAGCGGCTCGATAAAGCTTATTCGATCCAAAACCAGATAAACTGCGAAGTAGGCAACGGACAGTACGATCGCCCTCCAGAGCTGTCGCGCCCGCGGACTCGGCCGAGCCGCCCATTCCGGCGCATGCGCGGTATCGTCGACAGCCTCGTCCATTCAGTCTTCCCAATCATCGGCCCTCGAGTCGCATGCGCTGGTTGGCCCACACGCCGAGCGCCCGCGAGGGTAGTCCGCGAGAGCAGCAAAGTAATCTGCGATCCGGTTGCTCCCGCGCCGTCACCTTGCGTCAAGCTGCCGCGTGACCGCCATACGTGTTTGCACGTATCCGGCAGTCTTGACTGCTAAAGCGATATTGGCCCGCCGAGCCCAGACCTGGCCTGGATAGGGATCAAATGCGCATAGCGGTGATCGGCACCGACGACAGCCCTCTTTAGACCGTGCTCGCCGAGGCCGGGCGGCGGTGTCCTTCCGCGGTGTTGCCGACGGCCGCGGCAGCTTGACATTCACCCGGCTGGAAATCGCCGATCTAGCCAACGTCGAGCGTGACGCTCCGGAGGTCCATTCACGCTTGGCCTACCCACTCCCTGCGTCATGGACCATTTGGTCGGTCGGCGCCATTGCATCGCGCTCAGAGATTGATGCCGAGCAGCTTTGCCGCGGTGCCGCCGAGGATCGCGATGCGGTCGGCGTCGCTCAAGCCCGGGATCGACATGATGTGGTCGACCGGCACCTTGTTCCACGGGAACGGGTAGTCGGTGCCGATCATGACTTGGCCGATCCCGCTCTCGGCGATCGGGCGACGAGCCCCCACGAGGCCCGGCGGCAATCTCATCGGCAAGCCGCCTTTGCCCAAATTGAGTTCGCAACGGACTCTCCGCTGGAGGGGACTGGATTCGAACTTCCAGTACGCGGGCGCGGGTCAATCTGATAGTCGCCCTTTGTGTGCAGAGTCGAGTAATGTGGTAGGTCGGCAGCGCCTTTCAGCTCGGGAAGCCGATCGGCTCGAAGAACAGGGAAATAATTGTTCCCGGGCAGGGAATTAAAAAGGTCTGGATTCGAGGCGACAGCGGATATCGGTCGTTCTCGCCCTCGGCCCGGGTTCGGCCGGATGAAAATGCCGAGCGCTTCAGCGATAAGCCAAGCACCAGCCGCGAAGTTCCTCCAGCACGAGCACATCACGCCGGCCGATCCAAGTCGCGAAGCCGTATCTCCACCAGGTGAGCAAGGTTCAGATCCAGGCTCTTCCCTGCCGGGTGCGGGTCGGACCCTTCGTGCGCTACACCGATCACGAGCGCGCGGTGATCTGGCTCGAGACCGTCACGCCCTGCATGGTCCGGGTGCGGTACAAGAAGGCGGGCGGCGCGGAAAAATCGCGATACGCCTCGACGGTGCGTGTCGGCGGCCGGCATTTCGCGGCCGTCGAGATCGACGGGATCGTGGAGCACACCTTCTACTACTACACGATCGAGCTTGCGCCGCTGCCCGCGCAGGGCGCGATCCCAGCGGACCAGGGAGACTTTTCGGACGTCTTCCCGACCCTAACTGCGAAAGTCTCAGAATCAATCAAAGATCAGCTCCGGCTTCCGTCTCTCAACAAGACCGAGTGGCTCGCCTTCCGGACGCTGCGTCCGAGGTACGACAAGTTCCGGTTCGCGCTCGGCTCATGCCGCTGGTACCCGGACGATACCAAGGGTCCCAAAGACAAGGCGGCCTTGGGGCCGGACATGTTCGACGGCCTTGGTGCGTGGCTCCAGGCCAATCCGAAAGACAAGTGGCCGCACTTTCTGCTCTTCGTCGGCGACCAGATTTACTCGGACGAAATTGGTGATCATCACGCCACGATGATGACCTTCGGGCGGTTCGCCGAACGGATCCCGGGACCCGCGGATCCGGCTGCGTCAGCGCGCGACAAGCTCATCGACGGCGCCTGGGCCGGTCGCTTCGCCCACCGCTATCGACCCTACAAGCACCCCGGCGATACATTCGTCAAGAATGTCGCCAACAGCCTGCAAAAGCTCAGCGACATCCATGCGCACTACCCGGATATCAAAGGCGTCCACCGCGAATACCCGGGCGCGGACCCGAGGGAGAAGCTGAAAGAGCGGTATCGGACCCTGAAGAACCGGCGGGAGATCACCGGTGCCAAGGGAGAGCCCTCGGACGAAAGGAAAGCTCGCGAAGCGGTCGAGCTGCTGCCCGTCGTGGACAAACTGGAGATCTCGGCCGAGCCGTTCCGGGCGTTCGTGCGCCATTGGAATGCGGGAGCCGGCCTCGCGTATCGCGGCAACCCGACGGGGCTGCGATACCTCGTTCACAACTTCCTGCTGTGGTCGCTGCCGGATTTCGAGCGCCAGCTCCCCACTTTCTCCGATCGCGGCGGATTCACGGTGGCGCTCAGGCCCGATGGCCATGGACATCCTTCTGCCACCGAGGGCGTGCATGCCGCCGATTTCGCGGAGTATGCTTACCTCTACGAGCGCTCCTGGACCAGTTCCCGCAACGTGCGGGTGCTGCTCGCGCACGTCCCCACGTTCCTGATGTTCGACGATCACGAGCTGACCGACGACTGGAACTTCGACGCCTCGTGGGTGCGCATGCTCCACAACCGGAAAGACTCTTGGGGGATGTGGCCCAAAACCCTGACCGACGCACTGGCCGCATACTGGGTGTACCAAGGCTGGTGCAACAAAGCTCCATCGCAATGGAGCAGCCAGGACCCGCGGGTGAAAGCCCTGGCCGACGCGCGGCGCCAAGGCATCAAAGCTCCATCGCAATGGAGCAGCCAGGACCCGCGGGTGAAAGCCCTGGACGACGCGCGGCGCCAAGGCATCGACGCGCTGCCGGGCTTGCGGCGTCTTCTGCACGACGCGTGCTTTCCCACGCCGTCCGACGATCCGAATGCGGTGATCCAGACCGGCTTGAGCCTGGATTGGCACTACCGGCTGCCGTTTGATCCGCCGTTCCTGGTTCCCGACTGCCGGTCGCGCCGGCGCATGGTTCCTTCCGACGACAGGATCCGCATCATTGACCATAACGACGCTTCCAAGCGGCCCATGTCGCAGACCATCGACGACGCTCAAATCGACTGGATGCGCAAAACGCTAGTCGACCGGTGGCGCGGGGGGCCAGGAGTCTTCATCGCTCTCTCTACGCCGCTGCTGCTGCAAGACAAATTCATGACATTCATGCAAAAGCCCGAAGTGGCGGCCCGTGCGTGGGCGGGCGCGGGCGACATCGTTTCGGGAATCGCCGTCCTGATCGATTCCACCAAGGCGGGGTTCGGCTCGAACGAGCTGCTCCGGGTCTTTCGCCGGGCCAAAGACCTGGAGCACATGATCCGCGATAAGAGTTGGCGCGACTTGTGGGAACTGGCCGCGGCCATGCGGCAAAAGGGCAGCCCGGTGAAATCCATGGTGCTCCTCTCCGGCGACGTACACCACAGTTACTGCATGACCGCTAATCTTCCCGGCGGTGGAAGGCCGCTACCGGAGCTGGTGCAGATCACCTCCTCCGGCGTGCAAACCACCATTCGCGGCAGCAAGGCGTCATGGTTCGCCGAGAAGCTGGGCAGCCTCCCGTTCGACGTGGGCAAGCATCGGCTCGTGCCAGGCTTCATGAAGAAGAACGACACCGGCTCGCCCGACCTCGCTCTTTACGAAAACGCCGTCGCTATTGTCGATGTCGGCATAGGGGGCGAAGTGGATGTGGTCGTCCGGCATCTGGCGGGGCGGAACGCGCACGTGTTTCGCTATACCTCGGGAGCCTCCTATGTGAACATGCAGCGCGGGCTGCCGGCCGTCGTGGCTCGCAGTTCGGAGTTGGAACTGGAACAGGGGGGGCCGACCCCTATGAGCTGCCAACCCGCAACGCCTATTGGTCTTGACGAGAGGGGTCTGGAGTCGCCTTTTCTGGCAGAGTTGCTGTTCACCCGGGAGGAGGCCGCGCCCGCGGGCGTCGATCTCATCGTGCGCGAGTCGCCCTTCGCCGCCTACGAGCTCGACCGCGCCGGGCCGGTTCCCGAAGCCGCGGAATCGGAGGAGTTGGAAGAGGAAGCGCCGGCCGTCGAGGTCGATCCTTCGGCCGAACTCGACCTCTCCGAAATGGAGCGGGAATCGGCCCTCAAGGAACCCGAAACGGAAGCCGATTTCGAGCACCTGATCGAGGCTCAACTCGGCCTTACGGGTAGGGATGACCGAGTGGAGGTCCCTGACACCACGGTACAGCCCTATCGCTGGATCTGCTCCGTCACATACGAAAGGGACGGGAGGACTCTGAACGGAGGCTCCGGTCTTCTGATCTCGAATCGGCATGTGCTGACGGCCGCACACGTCATCACCGACGCGAGGTTGGGACAGCCAGACGCCCCTGACCTGGTCGTGTATCCCGGCCGCCATTATGGCGGCGAGCAGCCGTTCGGACGATATCTGGCGGCAAGAACCCGCGTTCCGAACCTCCGGTTGGATTTCGGGCTGATCACTCTGAACAGGCCGGTCGACCCGAGTCTGCTCTGGTGGGGCCATCCTGCCACCAACACGGACTGGTGGAGCGAAGCTGCGATTCCCCTCCGGGACCTTCGTCAAAGAGCATTCCCCATCACGACCGCCGGATTCCCCGGTGCGAAGGACGCCTACAGGCGAAGAATGTACGAGGCGCAAGGCGTCACCGTGCCCGCCACGTTCGGGGGCACTTTCCGCCACACCGCCGATACGACTCAGGGCCAGAGCGGCTCGCCCGTATGGACCGAGCGCGGCGGCCGACGCATCCTGATCGGGATTGTAAGCGCTTACGATCGGTTGCCAAACCAAATTGCCGTCTTTGCCTACGAACGGATCGTTCGGAGATTCGTTCAGCGCTGGATGGCGGAGGACGCGCCCGGAGCGCGGCCCGTCGAGAGACGGATCGCGCTCGAGGTCCCTTACCAATGGATCTGCCGACTGGAGGTCCACGACAATGATCTCAGGCGCGAGGTGGGGTATGGGACCGGCTTGCTGATTTCCGACCGCCACGTCCTGACATCGGCCAGAGTAATTTACGACTTTCCTAGGGACCGGCGCAGATATTCCGTACGCATCACTCCAGGTTACGAGTTTGGCAAGGAGGCATTCGGTTCCACGCCGGCTTCGCAGGCAAGAGTGTCGCCAAAGTTTTCGCCCGAGATCAAGGACGGATCGGCGGACTATGGATTGTTGACGCTATCACGATCCCTGGGCAGCCTCACCTACTCGTCCATCGGGAACGCCGCGCTAGGCAGTTGGGGAGGCCCGTCCCACGGACTTTCCACTTCAGTAGCGGACTGGAGCGGCAAAGTAGCTCATATCGCGGCGTTCTCGCGCTCGTCCGGCGGGGGCGGCGGTTATCACAAGCTTCGGATCTCATCCGGCGGATTCGTGGGCATCCAACGGGGACAGATTCTACACAAAGCCAGCTCGAAACTGGACGCACCCGGCGCGCCGATTTGGATCGAAGAGGGTGGGCGAAGACTGCTTGTGGGCATTGCCTCTTCGATTTTCTCAAAAGACTCCGGCGTGAACTGGGGCTGCTATTTGAGCCAGGAAACGCTCTCCCAGCTCATGCAATGGATCAATGCGGACTACGAGCGGAGGGAGCTCGAAGCCGGCGATTATTACAGCCAGGACGAGATCGAGTCGGTTTTGGCTTCTCCGAATAGAGAAGACGAAAGCCCGACTGCCGAGGCGAAAACTCACGCCGAAGACTTGGAAGCGGAGAGCAATGCCGGCAGTTTCCACGGTGCTGATGTGGATAGGTTCACGCAGCCGAGCGCCGAAATCCTCACCACGGCAGAAGGTTATGTAGACTATCACTGAAGCTGGAAACCCGACTAGATCGTGCGCCGGTCCATCATCACGGGCGCGAGATGAAGGCGCCGAAATTTACGCCGAGCTGATCGTTCTTCGACGGGAGGCCTCGCATGATCCGTTTCCCATGGACCGCCCGGTCCCGTCCGCTGAGCCCTCACGAATGTCCTCCGCGGAGGAAGAAGGATTCGCGTCTTGAGCTCCCGGAATGCCAGGAAAAGCTAAAGAAGCTTGGCCGCGTTGCCGTGGTGGGAGGAGGCTTCGCCGGCCTGATGGCGGCCTGGCGGCTTGTCCAACATGGCGTCAAAGTGACCGTCTACGAAGCGCGCAAGGAGGTGGGCGGACGCGTCCTCAGCAACCCGACATTCAGCGCCGGCCGCATCACCGAATTCGGCGCCGAGCTCGTCGGCTCCTTTCACACGAAATGGCTGGAGCTTGCCCGCGAGTTTGGCTTGGCAATGATCAGCAGAATGGAACCGGACCTTTACGAAAAGGAGTGCTTGGACTTGAGACTCACGCTGGACAAGGATCTGTCCATGGCGGAGTTCAAAGCACTCTCGCATGAAATGGAAAAGGTTTTGCAGAAGATTTCCAACATTGCTTTGGAAGCGATAAAGGATCCTGCCCGGCCCTGGCTGCAAGACGATCCAGTGCGTGGGTTGCGGCCATTCGACAATAAGTCGGTCGGACAAGCTCTCGAACATGATTTCCAGGTCCCGCGGAATGGGCGGCTTTGGAAGATGCTCCAATTCAAGCTCGAGAACGACGAGGTGGCACCGCTGGATCAAATGAACTACCTCGGGTTGTTGTGCAAAGTGAGAGGTGGACAGGGCGAACAGTGCGTTGAAGACGAACGTTCGCGTCCAGCGTGCTTCAAAGACGGGTATTGGGGCGACTTGGAGATCTTTCGCTGCGCTGACGGTTGTCAGACGTTGGCGACTGAGATGGCGAAAAAGATCGACGTTCGACGTCTTGTGGCGGTCAGATACATCAACCTTTCCCGGGCAGGCGTGACGCTGGGGCTCAAGGCGACACGGCCTGACGGGAGCTTCGTAGACGACAAGCCCGCGTTCCCAATTCACGGCTTTTCCTACGTGATCCTGGCGATTCCTCCCAGCGTCTGGTCCCCTCCAGCCATGAAAATCACGGCGGATGGCAGAGATTCCGACCCCGCGAAAGAAATCGGCAAAATGCAGATGAATGATGCCGTGAAGTACTTCAGCGACCTGAAGCAACGCTTCTGGATCAAGGAAAGGCCCAGCCCGATGCGTGATCGCGGGTCGGCTCCTTACGGCGGCTCATTGCGGATCGGCCAGGTCTGGGAGGGCACCGACAACCAGACGCGGGTCGGCAACCAGGGAATCGTGCTCAGTGTGTTTGCGGGCCCAGTCTCGCCCAGCCGGCTCGCGCCCACGCGAGACGACTTCGACAAGGAGTTGCGGCGTCTCTACCGCGGCTACGCTGGCAATCTGATCAAGCGCCGCAACAATCCTCATCTCAGCGATTGGCCAAACGAGCCCTTCATCAAAACGGGTTATTGGTCGCCACTCCCAGGCTCCCAGGGGACATATTCAAAGTCAGCAAGAAGCTCACCGAGCCCTACCACGATCGGCTGTTCTTTGCGGGGGAACACACGGAAACAGCCTACTTCGGCTATATGGAGGGGGCATTGCGTTCGGGCGAACGCGCGGCGGAGACGCTGATGCTCAGCGCCTGCGGCCTGCTCGAGAAAACTGCGCCCCAGCCCCCAAGCCCCGTGCTTGTGGCCCGCGCCACGCCAACCCGTGAAAATGCGGCTTCCGAGTGCGAAGTTTCAACCCCGTTGAAGAAGCGCGTGTCCGGCGATGCGGGCGAAGCCGAGTCCCCGTTCCTCGGCAGAGATCTTTTTGCGGCAGAGGTAGTGGAGCCTTGGGAGCCGCGCATAGCGGCGCTGTTGGCGGAGAGCCCGTTCGTCGCCCTTGAGGAACGGGAAAGTAGGCTTGATTGGGACCAGCAGGCAGAGGAAGAAGCGCTGGACGAACTCGATGGCGAGGAAGAGTTGGTGGCGTCGGAAGCTTGGGAGAATCTGGAAGAGGATCAGCTAAATCCCCAACCGGATCAGGCAGAAGACGAGTCTTTTGATTATGAGAGCGCATCTGATTATGAGAGCGCATCGCTTCGCGAGGATGAAAAGAGACTCGAATCGCCGGAAGACTTTATCGAGGGTGAAAGCCAACCTGAGGGGTTCTCTGAATACGGTTCCGATGAATTGAGTTTGGATAGCGAACAAGACTGGGAGCACTCCGCACTCGAGGACGACTTAGGTCCCGATCTGGAAGAAGAGAATGGCTCTCCAGCGCCGTTGGGTCGGCCCGATTCTGGCCAGACGTGATTTACATCGTAAAGGAGAAAGACAGTTTTCTGACTTCGGCCCGAGAATTTCACAAGTTGTGGGGGCTGAAGCCCGTGGAGTTCGCCCAGATCGACGAAGATCTGCGGCGCCGGTGTGCTGTCGTATTCGCCGTGATCGTCGCGCCAAACATCTCGACATATCAGTTAGCCGATGCTTCCGGGTCGTTGCTGATGTTGCTGATGATGTGAAGGTGATCGAATTTGAATGCCGGATTGCTCATCATATGCCCTCGCATGGGGAGCGGATTAGCGACAATACTTCGGACTGAGCGAATTCTACAGTTTGCGCTGTGACCCGGCATTCCGGATGGCAGGGTCAGCTGTCGACCCTTTTCGGACATTCGCCTGCCGCGTGAAAATCCGGACGCCTGCACCGCCCCGACTTTTTCATCTGGCCCGGACCCGTTACGTCTTCATCGCCCATAGCGCGCGGAATGAACGTACCGAGATCACCGCACGCGGCGCTGCAGTGTCGGCGCGGCAGGGTCATGGAGAGACTCGGCTACACACACTTGAAAGCCTCTCTTAGCGCATAGCATCAGCAGCCTCCGGCGACGCCGCCGACCCGGTGCTGGCGATTTTTTGAAGTCACCCGCATATTTCGCCCTCCGCGGGGCTCGGGTTTCACTGCAACGACGGCAGGACTATTGTAGCAAATATCGCGCGAGGAACGCCGGCACCCGCGCGAATGCGTCCTTTCGAGCCGCGGGATCGGTACCGACATAGGGCGAGGTGCCTTCAGGGCTGTACACGTTGAGGGTGTGGAGCGGCACTCCGGGCGCATCGAAATCGTGATATGCGTCCGGATAGATCTGCATCTCGATTTTGGCGCCGCGCGCGAGGGCGCCGTCCACGAAGCTCTTGCACGGCGGGGCGCGAGTCCAGGTATCGCTCCACCCCTGGAGCAACAGAAGCGGCACATTGCTCCGCCAGTCGCCCGGTTGTTCTTTCTCACTACAGAGGACGGGGTAGAGGGCAACGGCGGCCCGAAACGACGCCGGAGGTGCCTCGGCAGGGAGGCGGGCGCTGTTCGTATTGAGCGCCATCAACACGACACCGCCGCCTTGGGACCAGCCGATCACCGCAACCTTGTCCGGCTGAACGTAGGGTTGGGACTGCAGATATCTTAGGGCCCCTAGGGCGTCCCGCTTTCGCTTCTCCATCAGATCGAACCATCGAGCGGGATCGTTCACGCGCAGAGAGCATGTATTTACGATGCCGCGTGGCGCGAAGCTGTTGACCATCAGCACTGTGTAACCGAGGCTGTTGATTACGGTCGCCCATTCCATCTCACGAGGACCAATTGCACCCGCGCTGCCTAGACCACTGCAGCCATGGAGAAATATCACCGCCGGATGCCGCGCATTGCCGGGCGGCAGAAAGAGAAAGCCGTCGAGCATGGTCGCAGGCTGCCCGCCCCCGTTGTCGTCAAGCGATGGGAAACGGACTTGGGTCGATGCAGCGCTCGCGATCCCGCACTCACCAAAAAGGAGCGCGACCGAAAGCAGGCATCCAAGGCTGATGCGGAATATCATATCGATGCGGCCTTTCCCTTTACGTCCATAGCCCGACGACGCGGTTACATCGGCCGCCGAAAACAGTGAAGGATGGCGCTGTCCTCTTCTCGCAACAGCGGATGATTTTGGATATCGTTCGGCAACTCATCCAGCGCCACCTTCGCCTTCAGCTGCAATTTTTCGCCTGCGTCTCGGCGGCGTAGGGCGAACGCAATCCGCCGTCTTGCTTGTGAGAACGGCGAGGCGCGATCGTAACTTTCGCCTCTCGTCTCTTGTTGGCCAGCAAACGAGGGCGCCGCCGCTGGCGGCTGACTGGCGAATTACATCCGCCCTGCGCTTGCTGTCCAACCGCCCTCTCACCGCGTTTCGTTTTTGCCAGATCACTGTAAAGGTGCAGCGCGTTCCGCTGTCCTGCACCCTAAACAGTTCCTTGGGGGTCGATCTGTCCGTCGTACCGAAAACCTTGCCGCCGCAGCACCAACCGGCCATCTGGGCTCACTGTCCCCTCCGCTCGCTTCTCTATCCGGACGATACCGTTTGTGATCGTCATCCACCAGAATGAAGCGGTCGATGCAGCAATCGCGGAATATCGGCGGCTGAGCCCGTTCGCCCCAGGGCGACAAGCTCGCGGTATCAGGCGAGGTCAACCCCATGATCGCAGCGGCGATAAACGCCAATCCTCTATGGTTCTGGCACGGGCCGGATGCGTGAGCCCGATCCCGCCGAGATGGCCGCTCGGTACGACGCCGAAACGCCCGTCCTCGACTGGCGCGAGCGGCTCGTCTGGTCCGGCGGGAGCGGTCCAGCCGGGTCTGATCACCGGTGGGAGATCTCCGGAAGGCGGCCCACCTGCGGCAAATCGGCCCCGCGCCGCACCTAAAAGCGCCCAAAGAGCCGCAGAAACCCTGGGAGGTTTCAAACCGCTGTATGAGATCTCGTATGGTCGATTGAAACCCGAGCCGGCGGAGTTCGGCGTCGTTGCTGGTTAAGGGTTCCCCCAGCCGCCGGTCGGGCCTCGCCAATCTGGGAAAGGATCATCAAAAACTGCGCTCCCGGGAATGTAGACCCAGTAAGTGGGGACCCCCGGACCCGGACAGCAGGCCGACCCACCAGGAGGACAATCCGGACACCAACGCGGCGAAACCGGTCCGCCGCTCCGTTGGTGCGAGGGGGCGGTTGCTCGACGCCAGTCACCGTCCCAACCGTTGGGCATTGAATACGAGCCCGGACCGAGGGACCCGGCTTGGACCCCAATCGGTGCGGTTAGAGCAAGCGCCCCTGCCAATACCAATCCGAGAACGCGCATTTTAGGTCTCCTGCGGGCGTCCATGCTGAGCCATAACGATCCAAGGGTGTTCTTTCGTCCCGCTCGCCGGCATGATCTCGCCGCCCTTCAGGGTGTCTTATGCGCCCCGGCGCCGACCCGTGCCTCCGGCTCATCGTCGCGCACCTGGAACACGCCTCCGGCCGTCTCGACCTTTGCCCCGACACACCAGCGAGAAACGAACGCGCTCGCGAGGGGTGCGTCCGCGAAGTAGATCGATAGAGCGTCATTCAGCACCCCGCGCGTTCCCGAGGGTGTCATAGCCCAGCCGTTGGCGCCGCAATTCTCATCGAGCCAGGCGGTTATTCGCGGGTGCCGCAGGCCGAGACCGTTGGGCGGAATGCCGATCCTGATGCGGACCGGGGAACGCCGGCCGGCCGAGGCGATCATCTCGCGCGGGTTGCCGGGCATTCTCTGTTCCTCCTTTGTTCACAACCAGGAATGCCACCCCGACATCTCGGCGTCTAGCACCTTGGCGCGTGGCACAGGCTCAGTATGCTGGTGGGATGTCTGTCCATCACCTCCTGCCCCTCGAAAGCTCGGGTTGGCGATCGCACGCCAGAACGAGCCCTAACCTTCCTGGCCTCGCCCCCCAAGGTGAGTAGAGCCAATGGCGGCGGTGGTACACCATTTCGCTCATGTGTTTTTCTTAGTCTATGCTGGCCTGTTCCCCATCGTTAACCCAGTCGGCAACGCCCCGATTTTCCTCGCCCTGACGCGGGATTGCACCGATAGGGAGCGACATGCGCTTGCCCTCCGGGTCGCAATTGATGGGTTCTTCTTGCTGCTCGGTTCGCTGCTCCTCGGTTCGTATGTGCTGGAGTTCTTCGGCATCACACTGCCGGTCCTGCGCATTGCCGGCGGCATAGTAGTGACTGCGTTTGGCTGGACGCTCCTGCAGGCCAAAGAGGATCTTGAAGGCCAGCGCATTGCCGAGGGCGCGCGCGGACCGGATGCAGCCACCGACGCCTTTTACCCCCTTACCATGCCGCTTACTGTCGGACCGGGAGCAATCTCGGTCGCCATCGCGCTGGGCAGCCAGCGGCCAAAGGAGGCAATCGATTTCGCTCATGTAGCGGTGCTCGCCGGCGTGGCCATTGCCGGCCTCGCTGCCGTCGCTGTCACAGTCTATGTTTGCTACCGCTTTGCCGAGCCCACCATCGCCGCACTTGGCAAACACGGCACCAATGCGGTGGTGCGGCTCTCCGCCTTCTTGCTGCTCTGCATCGGCATCCAGATCGTCTGGACCGGCTTCAGCGAGCTACAAAGCCCCTCGGCTTCCGCGAGCCTAGTGCTTTGAACGAGAGCGAGCCATCACACCCTCCCCAGCCTGAAGGCCTTCCATGGGGAGCGATGACCTGCTGGCCCGGTGCGCCGGCGGGAGCGGCCCGGCGTCACTTTGCGATGAACGTGTCTGCGCGTGCTCGCGACTGCGCATCCGACATATCTCGGGGTCGATTGGTGTCGTAGAGTATCGAGGGAAGGGCGATTATGGTTCCTCGGCATCAATCTGAGCGACGCGACAAATATGCCCGGCATCATAAATCCGATCTTACCGCTCGACATGGTTGCTCACATCATTCAGGTGGCACTGACCCCCGTTTTCTTATTGTCGGGCATTGCGACCCTCCTGAATGTGTTCTCCACCCGCCTCGCAAGAGTAGCTGATCGCGTCGACCAAATCACGAAGGGGATAGAGGAGACGGACGCAGGCAAAGTTACACTTCTAGCCGTGCAGCTGTCGCATTTGCGCCGGCGATCTCTTGCACTTGATGCTGCGGTTCTTCTCGCCGCTTTTGGCGGAGCAGCTACTTGTGCATCGGTTCTGACCCTATTCGTAGGAGCCTTGCGGGATGCGACTGTCGCGTCGGTCCTGTTCACGACTTTCGGCCTCGCCGTGATGTGCACGATCGGGGCGATCGGATGCTTCACCGCGGAAATGCTGATGGCCGGCGGCGGCGTACGTGCTGAAGTCGCGGCAGGGCGACGGTCCTCCGAGCAAGAGTGAAGCAGGCGATGCCGCCACTCCCATCCCTCCACCAGAGGAAAATGTCATGCTGGCCGGTGAGCCCACGGGTCGGCAACGTCAAGAACAATGACCCCAGCCCGATCGAGCCTATCGTTGGCACGGGTTAGATACGGCAGATCGGGTGGCCCGGAGTAAGCGATGAACTGGCGGAAATCGCTCGCTACGCTCTTCGTAATGCTGGCCCTCTCCGGGTGTGCCTCCATGGCGACGGACCAAGTGCAGGCGCCGGTCCCGTCCCATTCACATGACGACGGGCCGGACATGTTGCACGGGCAATATGGGCATGTAGCCGGGCGAGCAATCGGACCTCGCGGGATCGCTGCAGCGAAGCCCGAAGCGGCTCCCTGACGGCCAGCAGCGCTGCAACGTGTGTTGCCGAAGCGTGGTGAGCGCGGAGACAAGCCGTTGTTTCGGTGAAGTGGGGCGCCGGGCCGGGTGAGTTTGCCACTTACAATGTGCTCGGCGCCGAACATGTCTTAGGCGCATTTTGATCGCGCTGACATTGCTCGCACGTCACGCTCTCAATCTAGAAATCGTGCTCTTACTGACATTGTAGCTGTGCGCCAATTCTTGCAACGTAGCGCCCTCCGCGCGGCGCCTGATGGCCTCTTCCTGCTGTTCCGGTGTCAGGGAAGGGGGGCGGCCCATGTGCTTGCCTTGGGCCGTGGCGCGGCTTCGGCCTTCGGCGGTGCGGGTACGGATTAGATCGCGTTCAACGTCTG
>Ga0306926_10001921_pt1 | contig 20900 bp, 20 predicted proteins | sample flu12Cox44000178_FD_203759 | JGI IMG/M metagenome (GOLD analysis project Ga0306926, IMG submission 203759) | Lab enrichment of tropical soil microbial communities from Luquillo Experimental Forest, Puerto Rico - flux8day.12C.oxic.44.000.178 (v2)... | ecosystem: Environmental > Terrestrial >...
CGCCGGGGATGGCGGGACGATCTGAGCGGCGCTGATTTTGGGCTCCGGTTGAGCGGGTAGGACCAATTTGAGCTTTTCGAGCAGGAGCACGAGCTCGGGCTCTGGCTCGGTGTAGCGGGTCAGCATCAGTTCGCGGCCGTCGGTCGTCGGGATATGCAGGTCGATCATCTGCACGGCGGCGAACTTTTCGATGACGCTGCGCGGCGTCAGGCCTGGCGCCAGGGCGTGCAGGCGGCGGCCGAGCGTGACGTGGAGGCAATAGGCGAGGAAGGCGATGAAGATATGCGCCTCAATCCGCGCCTGGTCCTGGTGAAAGATCGGCCGAATGGCGAGGTCGCCTTTGAGGTTCTTGAACGCCTCTTCGACGCTGCCGAGTTGAAGGTAAAGGCCCCACAGCCGCGCCGGATCGTCGTCGATGAGATTGGTGCGCAAGAGATAGCGGCCCTCGCGCCGCCGGGCCCGGCGCAGTTTGGCGCGATCGAGACGATAGCTGAGCGTGGCGCTGTCCGCGGCGACGTCTATCGTGATCAGGCGCCAGGCGGTTCGGGCTTGCTTGCGCGCGCGCCGAGCCGCATCAGCAGCTCCTCGCGGGAGAGCTTCATATTGGCGAGTTGCTTGAGCCGTCCCCACAACCATTTCAGCTGTCGGCGGCGCATCGAGCGTTCTTTGGCGACCCGATCGGCGTTCTGAGCGAAGACGTAGAGCTCGCCGTCCTGCGGCAGCAGCTTGACTTGCACACCCGGCCGGGCGTCCTGCCAGGGCTTGGCGACAAGTGCCTTCTCCAGGCGGGTCAGACGCCCCTTTGGCGTGCCGACCAGATACTGCACCGGCGGATCTGCAGCGCGCATCTCGGCCAGCACCGCTTCGGTCGGTACGCCTCGATCCATCAGCCAGATCCGTCGCGCCTTGCCGTATTGCGTCTCGATGCGGGCGAGAAAGGCCTTGAGGGTCGTGTTGTCGGCGGTGTTGCCCGGCAGCACCTCGTAGGCCAGCGGCAGCCCTTCGGGCGTGACCACCAGCGCAATGATCACTTGCACGCAGTCGCTGCGGTGGTCGCGCGAATAACCGTGCCGACGCTTGTCGCCTTCTGGGAACGGTGGATCGGCTTCGAAGTAGGTGCTGGTCAGATCGTAGAGCAACACATCGAAGTTGATATTGAACAGGTCGCGCCAGCGTCCGACCAAATGGTCGAACAGCGCTTGCTTGTGTTCGAGCAACCGATCGTGACAGCGGTAGAGCTTGTGGATCTCCGCCAGCCCGGCATCCTCCCCCAACAAGTCGGCCATTGCGCTGCGCTCGAACCATTGGCGATGCAGGTGCCACTCGCTCCCCGGCGCCAGCAGCCGGTAGGCTGCCAAGAGCAGAAGCACCTGGTGCCAGCGTGTCCCCTTGCGGCTCGGGCCGAGCCGCTCGGCCCAGAACTGGTCGAGCGCCAGCTCGCGCCACAGGTTCAGCGCCAACCAGCATCCGCCCCACTGCCGCGGCCGACGCAACCGCAGTTCGTTAAGCTTCAGTCGGACAATCGAGGCGTCCGGCAGCACCCCCTCGCAACGGTCTTCTGGGAACAGCGACAAGGGGCGCGACGCCGTCGCGCCGTCCTCGAGGACGGCGATCGATTTGCGCCAAGCCAGTTCCTGCGAATCGTTGATCTCGCCCAGGTACAGCAGCGGCCGCTGCACCACACGGCCCCCACCTACCCGGCGATTCTCCACGATGCTCCAGTAACGGTGCTCTTTGCCGTCCTTCTTGCGCTTGGTGTGGCGGAGAAACATGGCACCACACATGATATCTGCGGCCGCCACCCGGAAAATGGCCTAGGTCTTCACTACAACCGTTTCTTGCCTATTTCTGCCGACCGGCTCCTTTCCGCTCAATTACTTGCCCGACGAAAACTCGAAAATCCCGCCGCCAATCGGCCAAGTCAGGCTAGTTCTCCAACGCGCTCACAAGCTCGCTAATTTCTTTGCACAACCGTTCTTTTGCGCCGAATCGTGGACCAAGCGACCGGGTTCATACGTGAGTCTGAAGGACTCGCTTGAAGGCTGCCGAGAAATCCTCGATGGCGTTTATGACGATCTTCCCATCGAGGCATTCTATTTCAACGGTAATATGGAAGAAATACGTAGACACTCGTGCCTTCAGAAGGCTTTGGCGGCGGCTACGGATGTGACCCCGCGTCCTGCTGGCCTAATGCACGGTACTTGCGTGCTGGCCACGTCCTCACTGTTAATCTTCACTAGCCGTGCCCAATCGGCGGCACCATGCGCCGCTGCACCTCCAGCGGCACATTATAGTCATGCATGACGCTCCGGCTGTCGCGCAAACCGCACGCCTCTCGCTGCACCACGAACATCCAAAGTGCGTGACCGGCCTCCATCACAAGGGTGCGCCGTCCCCCCTGCGCTGAGGCCGGGGTGCCAGCGTGCGGATAGGCGGCATCGAACTCTCGCAGCTTGGCGAGGGCGGCTTCCAGCGCTCGCCCCATTCGCCCGAGCGCAGCCGCCTGCTCCTGGACGATCTCATAGTTGAGGACGTCCACGGGGGTGCGATGAAGGGGAAAATCGCGGGGCATGGATTATGCGCAGCACCGCATGAGTCGCGTAAAGCAACATCTGGTTGTTTGCCAATGTAGATATAAGGGGGCATCGGTCTGCCGAGACATCGGGTCGCACGCTCGCGCACGAGTTGCTTTCCGGCTCAAGAGGTCCGAACGCGCTGCTGCGCAGTGTCGTGGCAAGCCGCCGGAGGTAACTATTGTGCCATCCAGGGTTCGGTCACTTCATCGGCGCACCAATCCCGTGCCGAGCAAGAATCTCCTTGAGCTTTCCAAGCGGGAGCGCATCGAGTCGGTGGGTGTCGACGCCGGTCATCGAGGTCGCTTGCAGCATCGCATTGTAGATCGCCTCTTCGGTCGCCTCGGCGACAGCTTGGAAGAGCGGCGAAATCTTGTCGTTGGGTAGGTCCACTATGGTTGCAGCTTCACCCCGGCGCGCGGGCGTGCGTCGCACCCCTTCGGCGGTCGTGAACGCGAGTGCGTAGTCGCCCGAGCCATTGCCCATCGATGAGCCAGTGTTGCCGACGCCGATGAACGCGCGGCGCGCGAGCCGCCGCAAGTTTCGGTCGGAGAGCGGTGCGTCGGTGGTGACGATGATGACGATAGAGCCACCCGACTGGTAAGCCTGCTCGGCCTCCTTGAGATAATAGCGGCCGAGCGATTGGCCAACCGGAGCGCCAGCCATCTTCAGCACACCGTTGTAATTGGTCTGCACCAGAACGCCGATTGTCCAACCGCCTAGCGGCTTCGGGAGGATGCGAGAGCTTGTCCCGATCCCGCCCTTCCAGTCGAAGGCGCGTGTGCCCGTGCCGGCACCGACGTTGCCCTCGGCGACCGGCCCTGTTGATGCCGCTTGGATTGCCGCGATCACGTCCGCCTTCGTGACGCGCCGCGCACGGATGTCGTTGAGAAATCCATCATTGGTTTCGCCGACAACGGCGTTCACCGAGCGCACCTGCTCGTTCCCCGCCGCCTGCAAGGTCCAATCGACGATGCCGGCAATTCCCTCGGAGACGGAAAGCGTGTTGGTAAGAACAATCGGTGCCTCGATCTCGCCGAGTTCGTCGATCTGCGTCGCTCCCGCGAATTTGCCGAAACCGTTGCCAACTGCGAACCCAGCCGGGACCTTGTCCTGAAAGAGATTGCCGCCATCCGGCAAGATCGCGGTGACGCCCGTGCGGATGCCCTGGCCCTCAATCAAAGTGACGTGTCCGACCCGCACGCCGTCGACATCCGTGATCGCATTGAGGGTACCGGGACGCAGCACGCCGGGTGCGACGCCGATGTCTCTCGCACGTGGCCGAGCTTGGGTCACATCTGGGGCTTGCGCCTGTGCATCACCCATCACCGTGCCCGACATAAGGCATGCGATAGCGGCTATAAGGAAATGTCTCAAGGCATGTTCTCACGAACAGATCATCGGGCCGACGCCAAACATCTCGGCGTCGTCATGTTTCGTTCAGCGAATGCAAAAACTCTTGAACTTCGCTCATCCGCGCAAACACGCGCGTACACCCCGCAGACAACAGGCGGTCAACGTGATCGGGTCGGCAATAGCTGCCACCGCAGAAGCCGATGACCTCCATTCCCGCAGCCCGCGCCGCCGTGATCCCATTCACACTATCCTCGACCACGAGACAGTCACCAGGAGCGATACTCAGTCGCTCCGCAGCGAAGAGAAAAAGATCAGGGGCCGGCTTGGCGCGTGTCACCATAAAGGCGCTAAAGACGTGCGGATCGAAAAATCGCCATAGATCGGTAATTTCGAGCGAATGCCGAATGCGGTCAGGATGGCTGTTCGAGGCCACGCAGACGGGCACGGACAACGAGCCGAGCAACTGTGAAACGCCGTCGATGGCCCGCAACTCGTCCGTGAATGCAGTCAGGATTTTGGCGCGCGTCTCCTCCATGAACCCTTCGGGGATCGGCCGGCCAAAGCGCCGCTCGATCATTTCCTCAAGACCCGCTCGGGATTTCCCTGGATTGGCGAGAAGGTCCTGCATCGTGACGACGAAGCCTGCGGCCTGAAAGCATTCGCTGCGTATACGCGCGTCAATATGCTCGCTATCGACGAGCACCCCGTCGCAGTCAAAGATGATGAGACTTGGATGCGACATGTTAGGCCGGTGGCGCAACGTGAGTCGGTTCTCGCCGACACCGCTTAATCCAATCTGGTTTCAACAGGGCGTGCATTTGGACACTGCGGAAGCTGCTATCTACAAACAGTCGGTCCCGAAGTAATCCCTCGTTCGCGAACCCCAGCTTCGTTGCCAGCGCCAGCGAGGACAGGTTTTCTGTTTCGATCAGGGCTTCAATGCGATGCGTGTTCATGGCGCGGAAGCAGTGGCGCAGGACTGCATCCGCAGCCTCGGTCATTATGCCTTGTCGCCAATACGTCGGCACCACGATCCAACCAAGCTCAAGACGGCGGTTACGCGCCTCGCGGTGATGATAGTTGATCATTCCGACGAAGGTGCCGTCATGATGGACGATTGCCCACACACCGTGCGTGATCCGTCCACCGGCGAGCGCTCCTTTGATCATCGAGGCAGTTTCGGCGACTGTGCCTGTGGCCGGAAAATTCCAGAAGCGCATTGCCTTCGCGTCACCATATGCCGCGTGTAGTCCTTCGGCGTCGCTTTCGGCGATTTCGCGCAGCAGCAGCCGGTCGGTTGTCAGAATAGGAAGGCTCATTTCCGACCTTTTCGATCATCAAGCTGATTGGCCCTCGAAGACCTCATCGCCCTCGGGAATGACCACCCACGCCTGCTTTCTCTTGGCCCAGATATGCCGGGTCGGCCGCAACCAGGACGTATCGTCCAGGGTGCCACCCCTGACCCCGATACAGCCCCTCTCTGGGCAGGCCGGTGATCCAAGTGCTGCATTCCGGGCACACCAATCGGTGTTGACCCGACCGCTATCCGCGAGGCGCTGTAGCTGGCGCGGCTAGACCCCGGACAGCTTGAACCCGGCCTCGGGCACGACGACGCCAAGCGAGAAGGCGCTGCTGGTCAGCCGTTGGCAATCGAGGCAATGGCAGGTGTACACCAGGAGCGGCTCTTGGGTGATCTCGTAGCGGACCTTGCCGCATTGGCATCCGCCAGTTTGTGGGAGTTTCATTCGTTACGCCTCTGCTCGAACACTTCGCCAGTAGCCAAAACCTAATGTTTTTCCCGGAGAAGCTTATCGACGATGCTCCAGGAGCCCCCCATTCGCTCTTCGCGCCTTCGGCGTGGTCCGCTGATTGATGGGACCGCCGGGGGCATACCAGCCAGCCTTCTTGCGGACCGTCGCGCTTGGGTCTGATCTCTTCGTGTTCAATAGCGCGATCTCGGCTTCGGGATGAGTATGAACCCATCTTCCGACTACCTCGACAAACATCGCCCGAACATGTGGGTCGGGATCGCCGGATAAAATCGCAATCGCACGCGGTAGAACCTTTGTATCGTCTGGTCGGCAAGAATCGTCCTTGCATCGGTCGCAGGCGAGCGTGTGTAGAGCGGTGCAGCGAACGCGACTGTCCGGATCATCGAGCATTCGGATCAGGTCGTCCATCACGTCCGGCACCAGAAAGTGATCCAAAAACTGACAACACCAATAACGGACATCGGAGTTGCCATCCTGAAGACCCTCCCAAACCGCCGGAAGCGCAACGAGACCGCGCCTCATCAAAGCGCGATGTGCATCTCCGGCTTGATGAGGAATCGACAGCTTCTCAACAAGACCTTTGTATTGATCCCTCACAGAGAGCCTCTATTTCTCCAGCGAAACCACTTTCACCACCGCTTGGAGAGCGACTGGTGTTGCGATCATATCGACGTGCGTCATACCCGGCACGATAGTCACGGGAATGTTCACTCCCAGGCTTTCGAACAGCGGAGCGAATTGGTCTGCGACGATCTGTTCGTCCGCACTTCCGACCAGAACAGCGGCCAGCCGACGGATATTCTTCAAATAGCGCGCAAATTCACGACCGGCTCCGAAGTTCCTAAACAACCGATAGGAATATCGGGAAGTACCTTCCTTACTCGTGGGTGAAACCGCATAGCTGATGACATCAAATCCGTCGAACACGTGAATGCCTAGGTCATCGAGCACACTAATCGTGAGGAGGCGCGGATTTGAAATGCTCGTCCAACCACCAGCGTTCGGACGCAAGGTCGGTGCACCCGGTAGGATCGGCGACAGGAAGACGTAGTGATCAAATAGTTCGCCGTAAGGGCCACCCGCGAAACGGATAGTGAAGCCTGCACCGGCCGAAAAGCCGATGAGCGTTCGAACCTCACCGCTCTTCGCCGGTCCCAGATTTCTGGCGAAGTCGGCGAGATCGTCGTCCACCTGCCCGATATAGTCGATGTCACCGCGTCGCCCCGAACCCCCGTGACCACGGATGTCCAACATGTAGGCTGACACCCCGCCGTCACGCAACGCCTTGGCCAAGGCATGCATCCCCGTTCCTGGGCCGACCGAACCATGGACTAGGACTGCGACTTTATCTGGCGCGGCGGCATAGGCGTAATACTGCAACCGCGCGCCGTCACGCGCTTGGAAGTGTCGGGGCGTTGGCAGATCAGCAAAGTTGATGCGGCTGAGCGGTCCCGCCATGGACGCCATCGGCGGCGGTGATGACGGCGCACTGACGGCGATGACGGTCAGAGGAATCACCGCGAGCACGACGAACAACCCCAGGACGCCGATCAGCACTTTGGACATGACGCTCCCTCAATGGATCGGTCAGATGTTCGAGGGTACGAAGAGCCGAGAAGCGTCACAATTTCGACATTCGACGAAATATCGTTGACATGATCGCTTTAAGCTACTATTTTGATGATCATTGAAATGATAGGCCAGCACAACCGTGGAAAAGAAAGCTGCACTCGATGCCCTCTCGGCGCTCAGCCAGGAGACGCGGCTCGATCTATTCAGGCTCCTCGTCACGGTTGGTCCTGAAGGGTTGCCGGCCGGCGTCATCGCCGAGAGGCTCGGCGTCCTGCCATCCTCGCTGACCTTCCATCTGAATCACCTCGTTCGGGCGGGGCTGATCACCCAGCGCCGGCTGAGCCGGCAACTGATCTACTCGGCCGAGTACGGCACGATGAATGATCTGCTGACTTACCTGACCGAGAATTGCTGCGGCCGAGTCGCGCTTTGCAATCCGGCCTGCAAACCCGCCGATGCTTTCAACACAGGAGAGTCCAATGAAGCGCCTGCACGTGCACGTCAAAGTTAACGATCTCGCGCAGTCGATCCGGTTTTATTCGACCTTGTTCGCCACCGAGCCGACCGTCATCAAAGACGACTACGCGAAGTGGATGCTCGAAGACCCACGGGTCAACTTCGCGATCAGCAACAGCGGCGGTGATCATACCGACAACGTGGAGATCGGCGACCGTGACGCTCGCCGCCGCGCCCCCGCCGGCATCTCGCATCTCGGCATCCAGGCCGAGGATGAGACTGAACTGGCCGAGATTTATGATCGGCTGGCACGCGCCGAACGTCCTACTGTCGAAGCCAAGAACGCCACCTGCTGCTATCACAAGTCGGACAAGCAGTGGATCGCCGATCCGCAGGGTGTGCCGTGGGAGACCTTCTGGACGTACGGCGAGAGCACCGTCTATGGCCAGGGCTCGCTCCACGAACTGAGCGAGGTGAACAAGACTGCCTGCTGCGTCCCCGCCGCGCAGGAATTGACACCGGAGCCGGCCACCGCAACGGCCTGCTGCGCTCGGTGATCTGAGGGGGGAATGGCGAGATGGACGGCAGGCAATGACACAACAAGGAGCAGGGTCATGAGCCGCGCCTATAACGTGATCGATGCCGATGGCCACATCCTGGAGCCGCTCGACCTCTGGGGAAAATACATCGACCCAAAATTCCGCGACCGGGCACCGAAGATCGTAAAAGGAGAAAACGGCAAGGATCGGCTGGTCATCGAGGAGCACGAGGTCGGCATCAGCCGCATCGGCGCGGTCGGTGCAAGGCAGGGCGTCATCGAGACCGACACGATGACCTACAAGAACGGTAAGCCCGGTGGCTTCGACCCGCACAAGCGCATCCCCGACATGGATGCCGATGGCATCGACGCCGCATTCCTCTATCCAAGTCTCGGGCTGTTGGCCGGCGCAATCCACGACGCGCCGCTGGCCGCAGCGGTATGCCGCGCCTACAACCGCTGGCTTGCGGATTACTGCAAACCTTATCCCGACCGCCTGTTCGGCGTCGCGATGCTGCCGATGCAGGATGCCGATCTGGCGGTCGCCGAGATGCTCTTTGCCAAAGAGGAATTGGGCTTCAAGGGCGGCTTTCTGCGACCGAACCCGTACTACGAAAACCACATGATGCATCACCCGATGTACGAGCCGTTCTGGGCGGTGGCGGAAGACCTCGACTTCTCGATCGGGTTCCACGAGGGCGGCTCCGGCTCCGCCGGCATGCCGACCGTCGGCGTCGATCGCTTCGAGGGCCACGGCGCCCGCCACATCGTCAGCCACACAATGGAGATGATGCTGGCCTGTCTCGCGGTGATCTGGGGCGGGGTCTGTGAGAAGCACCCGAAAATCCGGATCGGCTTCCTTGAATCGGGCGGCGGCTGGATCGCGCCGTGGCTCGACCGCATGGACCGCCACTTCGACGACCAGGGGTTCAACGACTCTGGGCTCAAGACGCGCCGCTCCGAACTCTTTCAGCGCAATTGCTAGATTTCTTTCGAGCCGGTCGAGGGCAGCATCAAGGTGCTGGCCGACTATATCGGCCCGAACAAGATCATGTGGGCGACCGACTACCCGCACCCGGACGGTTTCCTTCCGGGCGCGCCGCAGATGATGCTTGACCGTCTGGAAGGCACCTCGGCCGGAACCAAGCACGGCGTCATGGCCGGCGGCGCGATGCGCTTCTACGGCCTTGAGCAATCGCGTGCCGGAGTCGCCATCGGAGGAGACGGATAAATGGATGATGCTCAGATCAAGGAAATGGTGCGTACCCGCTATGGTGGAATCGCTGAGGCCGCTGGTGATGCAAGCTGCTGCGGCCCGACCGCCGCCTGCTTTGGCGACATGGCTCCAGCAACGCCGGCAGCGAAGTCGCGCGAGATGGGGTATTCCGACGCCGAACCTTCGGCCGTACCGGATGGTGCCAATCTCGGGCTCGGTTGCGGCAATCCGCAGGCGATAGCCGCGCTTCGACCCGGTGAGATGGTGCTCGATCTCGGTAGCGGTGCGGGCTTCGACTGCTTCCTTGCGGCACAGCAGGTCGGCAAGACCGGCCGCGTCATCGGCGTCGATATGACCCACGAGATGCTGAAGAAGGCGCGCGAGAATGCAGCGAAGATCGATGCGACGAACGTAGAATTTCGACTTGGTGAACTGGAACACCTGCCGGTCGCCGACAACGAGGTCGACGTGGCGATCTCGAACTGCGTCATCAACCTGGTTCCCGACAAGGCGCAGGTGTTCCGAGAGACTTTCCGGGTCCTCAAGCCGGGTGGCCGGATCGCGATTTCCGATGTCGTCAACAAGACACCGCTGTCGGCCGAACTAAAGGCCGATATCGCGCTTCTCTGCGGGTGTGTGGCCGGCGCTGCATCTGCTGATCAGCTTACCGGCTGGCTTCGTGATGCCGGTTTCGTCGACATCCAGATCACGCCAAAACCGGAGAGCCGGGAACCCGGTGGTCACCATTGCCGCCGCCGCTACCAACGGACTCAGATGGCATGCAGTGCCCCCGTACATCGGTGCCCAGATCATCGGCGCCATCATCGGCGTCTGGCTGGCCCACGTGATGTTCGATTTGCCGATTTTACAGCTATCACAGCATGCTCGAACCAGGATGCCGCAATGGGTAGCCGAGGTCGTAGCGACCTTTGGACTCTTGGCCGTGATCTGGGGCTGCCGGGCGCACAAGGAGCCGGTGACGGCCTTTGCGGTCGCCGCCTACATTACTGGCGCCTACTGGTTCACCGCGTCCACCAGTTTCGCCAATCCGGCTGTGACGATTGCCTGAGCATTGTCTGATACGTTTGCGGGCATCCGGCCGGCCGACGCACCGGGTTTCATCATCGCGCAGTTCGTGGCCCTGCTAATCGCACTTCCGCTTCTATGCCGATCTCCACCGTCTGATTGATCGAGGCACGAATGCCATACGCCGACAACCAGGGTGTGCGTATTCATTACCAAATTGAAGGTCTGGGGCACCCTCTGGTGTTGCAGCACGGCTTCACGGAGTCCATCGAGGACTGGTACGAGTGTGGATATGTGGACGCCCTAAGACGTGACTATCGGCTGATCCTTGTTGACGCAAGGGGGCACGGCAAGAGTGACAAGCCCATGATCCGGCTGATTATTCACCGAAAACCAGGGTCGGCGATGTCGTCGCGGTTCTGGATGCTGCTGGTCTCGAAAAGGCGCACTTTTGGGGTTATTCGATGGGGGGATGGATCGGGTTCTGCATGGCTGAATTTGCATCCAACCGTCTTGACCGCCTCGTGGTCGGTGGCCAACACCCTTTTGCGCGCAGCATGGGGCATCTTCGTCAAATGGTCTGCGCCGGTATCAACGGTGGCACCGACGCATTTCTCGCCGCCTTTCGGCAGGTGTTCGGGCCGGCGGAAGGTGCTTTTGCAGCCCGGCTTCGGCGCGCCGATCTCAGGGCCTATCTCGCTCTTTCGCAGGACCGCGTCGGCCTGGATGAACTGCTGGCGGTAATCTCAATCCCGTGCTGTCTTTATGCTGGCGAGGCGGACGATCTCTATGAACAAGCGCGGATAGCGAGTCACCAAATCCCCGGTGCGACGTTCTTCTCGTTGCCAGGGCTCGATCACTGCGAGGCTTTCAGCCGGGCGGACCTTGCGATACCGCCTGTCCTTCGGTTCCTACAATCAGGTGGCCTCCCCACTGGAAGCGCGGAGTGAGCCGATCCGCGCGATGGCCTGCGGACAGGCCGTCGCCCCAAATCCAGCGAGACACGGGCACAGATCGGTCGGCTCTGAAGAATGATTGAACCGGGACGGCGGTCCTACATCCAGGCAGTCGTCGGCGCCCAAATGCTGGCCCAGATCGGTGCCTTTGCGCTGCCAGCATTGCTGCCAACATACATAGACAGATGGCGGCTCTCAGCGACTGAGGCGGGGTGGCTGATTGGCATCTTCTTCGCCGCATACGTCGTCGCTGTGCCGCTGCTGCTCGCACTGACCGATCGGGTCCCGGTCAAACGCATCTATCTCCTCGGAACCGGGCTCACTGCGGTATCGCATCTCGGTTTTGCTGTCATCGCGGACGGTTTCTGGCTAGGCCTGCTACTCCGCGCCCTCGCCGGCATCGGGTGGGCCGAAACGTACATGACCGGGTTGAAAGCGCTCGCCGACCACCTGGATGCCGTAGCGCAATCGCGAGCGGTTTCCTGGCACGCAGCGGGAGCCGGAATCTCGGGTGCCGGGTCATTCGCCATCGCCGGAGCAATGGCTGCGCTCGGCGGTCCCGAGGCCGCGTTCCTACTCGCTACAGGAACCGCCGCGTATGCATTCGCAGTCGCCGCTCTAATCATGCCGAGCAGGCCGGTAGCCAATAAACCGGCCTCCGGTGCGTTGCTCGATTATCGGCCGGTCTTCCGCAATCGGGCAGCGATGGCCTGGATCGTCGGGTATACGGTCCATACCTGGGAGATGGCGGTTGTACGTGGGTGGGCGGTTGTCTTCTTCACAATGGTGATTGCGCGGCACGGGTCACCGTGGTGGCTTCCCGACCCGACCGTGCTGTTCACGATCGCCGGGCTGGCTGGCGTCCTTGTTTCCGTGACGGGCAACGAGACTGCGCAGCGATGGGGCCGACGACATGTCGTCATGGTCGCAATGACAGTCGCGGCGGCACTTTCCTTGTTAGCCGGGTGGACAGCCGCGATCTCGACGCCACTCGCGGTCGCGGTTCTCGTGCTGTGGAATGCCGCGATATATCTGGATAGCTCGGCCCTGACCGCCGGAACCGTGCAGGCAGCCGATCCAAAACTGCGAGGCGCCACGATGGGCTTTCACTCGATGTGCGGATACGCCGGAGGGTTCGTCGGCCCGCCTGTTGCCGGGTTGGTGCTCGATCTCGTCGGCCGCGACAGTGTGGTGGGGTGGGGTCTTGCGTTCGGCCATCTCGCCGTCATCACCCTCACCGGCTTCGTGACGTTGTTGTGGCTAAGCGGTTCAACGGCATCTCGGGCCCGCGCGACTGCTGCAATTGCCGACTAAATAGTTCGAGCGATGCCGCGCACATTTGGGTGGGCGCGCTCTGTCCCTTGGTGTCATTACGCTCGGGAATGGGCGAAAAAAACCTTGCTCCTAATTAGGCTGCTGCTGGGTCTCGTTAGGGGCGACCCGGAAACGGCTGCGGCCGACAGCCGAGCGTTGGCCGATATCGTCTCTCGATACGATCTCCCAGCCTTTTGGGCCGGCTGGGCGGCATTTTTTCAAGGCTGGGCAAAGAGGTCCGGCGGTGCCGAAGAGACAAGACCTGCCGACATGCGACGCGGCATCGCCATCTATCGGGAGCAAGGCGCTCTGGTGTGGCTGAGCTCTGTCGAAGCCGCGCTCGCGATCGCCGAAGCGAGCGCCGGTGAAATTGATGCCGGGCTCCGGCGCCTGGACGACGCGCTCGCCGAACTGGAGCGCACTGAGCGCTGGTACGAAGTGGAAATGCACCGCATCCGTGCCGAGATTTTGCTGAAACGCGACCCGGCCAATACCGCGGCGGCCGAGCAGTCTCTGCAGGCCGCGATCGCCATCGCGCAGTCGCAAAAGGCGCGGAGCTTCGAACTGCGCGCCGCGCTGTCTCTGGCGAAGCTGTATCGCGCAGCCAATCGCGACGCAGACGCGTACGCCGTGCTGGCGCCGGTGGTCGAGGGCTTCCCGCCGACCCAGCAATTCCCCGAACTCACTGAGGCGCAAACCCTTCTCTCGGCGCTCTCAGAAAGCGATGCGGTGAGAAGCGCCGCCGTGAGCCAACGCCGGCTGCGTTTACAGACGAGCCTCGGCAATGGGCTGTTCCACGCCAAGGGATACGGGGCACCGGAAACGAGCGCGGCCTTTGCGCGCGCCCGTGAAATGGCAAACCGGGTAAAAGACGCCTCGGAACGGTTCTCCGCCTATTACGGTCTCTGGGTCGGGCACCTTACACGCTGCGAACCCGCACCGCTCCGCGAAATGACCGAGCTGTTCCTGCACGAAGCCACGGCCCGGCCGGATTGCCCCGAGGCTGTGGTCGCGCATAAGATTTCCGGCTACACCCGCTGGTATCTCGGTGACTTTGCCGGCGCCCATCAGCATTTTCAGAAGACCATCGAGCTCTACGACCAGGCGCGCCATGCGGATTTCGCCAACGGGTTCGGGAACGATCCCCGCGCCTCAGCGGAAGTGTTCGATGCCATCTCATTGTGGGTGCTCGGTCGAATCGACGAGGCTTTGCCGCTTGCCCACCGCGCCTTCGCCGATGCCGAGTCGGCAGCGCATCCTCCGACGATGGGTGTTGTGCTCACATGGCCGGCGTTTCTTGGGCTTTTTCGGCGCAGCCCCGAAGCAGTCGCGACCTACAGCCAAGCGTTGGCCGATATCGTCTCTCGATACGACCTCCCAGCCTTTTGGGCCGGCTTCGCGGCATTTTTTCGGGGCTGGGCAAAGTGGTCCGACGGTGCCAATGTGTCGAGCCTCCCGGAGATGCGACGCGGCATCACCATCTATCGGGAGCAGCCTGCTCTGGTGTGGATGAGCCCTGCCGAAGCCGCGCTCGCGATCGCCGAAGCGAGCGCCGGTGAGATTGATGCCGGGGTCCGGCGCCTGGATGATGCGCTCGCCGAGCTGGAGTGCAGCGAGGAGCGCTCGTATGAAGCGGAGATGCACCGCATCCGCGGCGAGATCCTGCTGAGGCGCGACCCGGTCGATACCGCGGCGATCGAGCAGTCTTTGCAGACCGCGATGGCGATCGCGCAGTCGCAAAAAGCGCGCAGCTTCGAACTGCGCGCCGCCCTGTCTCTGCCAAAGCTTTATCGCTCGGCCAATCGCGACGCAGATGCGCACGCCGTGCTGGCGCCGACGGTCGAGGGCTTCCCGCCGACCCAACAATTCCCCGAACTCACCGAGGCGCAAACCCTGCTCTTGGCGATGAGCCGTTAGATCGTATCGAAGTCGATCAAAGTGCGGCTTACCGAAGGCAATCGCCGCCCTGGACGCGTCGGCGAAATCGCTGGCGTCGTTGTCACTGCAGCAACAGCACACCGGCTTTATCGCAGCGCCCGAGGGGGCATCAGCTGCGGCACGGTTGAACTCGCCGAAACCGCAAGGCGCCGTTGAGCCGGTCGAGCGGCATCCTGCCCCCCATGAAAAATCGACGAGGCGAGAATGAAGTCTCGCGCCGGCTCACGGCGCGCACAAAATCGAGCGCCTGCCTCGTGCCTCGAGTATCTTAGTGCGTCGGGGTCAGGTTTGGGTCATAACGCGAAACAACGTGCATTGACCAAACGCTTCGGGATTGCACCCAATAGCAGACCTTGGCAGGTGGGCCGACAGCCTGAGTACGCTGCATCAGCGATGGGTGTTGAGACCGTCCGCGGCTCCGCCGTGACGAATAATGGCGCAGCACCAATGCTATACCTTTCGTGTTGGGTCCCGCGCACTGTAAGTGGCCTTGCGCCGTCACTGGAGGCATCCAGCCGGGCGTTGATATATGCGCGGGGGCCCTGATCTACGAGCCGGTCTGAAGCACCTGCGGGAACGCGCCGGAGCGCAGCCTCGTATTTTATTGGTCCCACGCGCCGTCGCATGTCGTTCGCGAATGCATGGATCCTGAGGTGTGAAGGTCCCTTTGGCCGTTCGCAAAACTGGGTGGTAACCGAAAACCTCCCTAAACCGGAGGTTTGGCGTGACCCTCGAATTTTACCCGGCCTGGCGGCCCTAGCGGGCATTCGCCGGATGACTCTGCCCAGAGCTCTGAATTTCATGCACCACCAAGTCTGCTCGGTGCCCAACCGACCTACCGCATCTATCCTAGGCCGCGCGCTGCGATCTTGCGTCGCGGACATGACCGCAGTCATCAATCGATCCGTCCGACGTCAGTCTTAGCGGCGGGTCGACGAGAGATCGCTGAGGTGAAAATCGTCGCGGCGGTTGCCATGCGCAACCTGTCCAAGGAGACAAAGGCCAATCCATGAACACCAGCATCACGGCCGATGCCAGCCTCCTCGACACTCTGAACGGCATCCCAAAGGTCGATGTCCCTGCAAACCTACAGGCTGCAGTCTCCGCCGGCCGTCGCATGACCTCCATCGTGCGTGAGGTCGTGTCCCTCCGGCGGGGAGCCGGAAAGCTGACCCCGAATGAGTATTTCTACTACCGGCTCTGGGATCCGGCTCTGACGGCGCCGGAGAAGCGCCGATTTGTGGGTAAGCTGGCGCAGCATCCGATGCACCTCGCCTGCAACGACCCGGGCTGGTACGCGGTTGCTGCCGACAAGCTGCTCTTTCACACCCTCATGGTGGGCTCACGGCTGCCCGTTCCCCCTTTGCTCGCCGTCACGCAGACGGGTCGGCGATCCGGAGTAGCGCGCGCCCTCAAGGGTCCTCTGAAATCACCCGCTTCCTGCGAAGTCCGCAGATCTACCCGATGTTTGCCAAGCCGATCGCCGGGAAATACAGCGTCTCGGTCGCAGCGCCGATCGCTACGATCCTTCGACGGACGAAGTGCTGCTGCTCGGCGGCGAACGCAAGACCGTCGAGAATCTGGCTGCCGATCTGGCCGGCGGCACAGGATACGTGATCCAGCGCCGCCTCGACGGCGACGCCCGGCTCGCCGGGATTTTCGGGCCGCGTCTGTGGTCGGTTCGTGCTCTGATACTCGTTGGCCCATCCGGACCCGTCATCCACCGCGCGGTGGCGAAGATCGCGACCGGCAACTAATCCGGCAGACAATTTCTGGAGGCAGGGCAACATGCTCGGCTCGATCGAGCTCGAGACGGGGCTCATCAGCCGTGTCGTGCGTGGAACCGGTGTGGGAAAGAGCCTCAACAAGGCCCATCCCGACACGAGGCGGCCGATCGCCGGCACCTTGATACCCCAATGGGAGGCGGTCACTCGCTTGGCGGTCTCGGCAGCAGAGATCTTGCCAGGCATCCGCACGCAATCCTGGGATATCGCGATCGCCGCCGAGGGTCCGGTGCTCCTCGAGGTGAATTACGGCGGCGACCTCAACCTGGCACAGCTCGCCCAAGGCGCCGGTGTTCTCGACGAACGCTACACCGAACATCTCGCCCGCTGCGGCTACCGCAGCCGAGCGCTCTAGGAGGCCAAGGGAGGACGCTCACGCAAATCGCGGCCTGTGATCTCGACGTTCCCATCCTCGCTCAATTGACGCCGGCAGAGCTTTCGCTCGGCCACTCTCTCGAAGCGCGTTCGCTGCAAGTGGTACGCTTCAACGCAACGCTCGGGCGTGGGGGTATCGGGTAACAGGTGCTGGAACACACGCCGAAGTACCCTCACCACCCCATAGTATTCGCCAATTTCAACGCCGAACTCGACAGCCTGCCTCTCGACATTTTATCGAGCGTCATTGGGAAAGGTGAAAAACATCGACGCGTTCCGTGGTCGGGGAGCAGATGGGTGATGTTCCTTATACGTTCCCTACCGGCAAAGCAACGACGACAATGATCGGTTAGAGGGAGGCAATCATCTCGGGGGCTCTCGACTGCCGTCGGAAAGAGTTTGCCGGCAAACGCGCTGCCGAGCGATGTCGTCGCCCGCTCGGTCTACCGAAGCACGGGAAAAGCGGGTCTTCGTACAATTCCTTTCAGCAAAAATCGCTGATCCAAATCCAAGGCCTCATAGCCTCCGAAAGATCGTGCGGGCGGATCCGCCAATTCTGCCCCCAAGACGCTCGCCTTTGATCCAAACAACGGGCGGAGCCCAACGCTAAGCAAGCGTTTAGCTTCGCCTCCGCCTCCGGGCGACGTTCCCCGACCCTGGAACCTCAAGCGGGCATTTTCCCGAGAGGCGGATTCGCAGGCCCAGCCTGAGGCCTCATCTGCCGAACGCCCCTCGCCCCGTTCGCAAAAAAAGCCCGGACAACAGGGCGATGATGAGGGGAAGGTCAGGGGAGGGCCGCTACCGCGTGAGCCGCCGGCCCCGCAAGGGAAGCCGCTGGAGCGGCCGCCTTCGGCGCCCTTGCCCTGCCGCCGGCTTCGCGGTGGCCAGGTTCCTGGAGGGCGAAGTGAAGCAGATGGCCAACCTGCCATTCGCACGATCGCCCGGCCAGGAGAACCATCACATGCAAGCCGAGGATGCGGAGCTCGAGCAGTTCCGCAGAGGGGTGAATTGCGCGGCGCTACTCGAAGGGTGGTTGCCGTCGTGGCGTGTGGACCGGAGGGAGAGCACGCGCCGGGCCCTCAAATATCGCCGCGAGGAGGGCGAGGTGCTGATCGTCAACCATGATGGTCGCGGCTGGTGGGACCCGCAGAGCACGGCCAAGGGTGACATCTTCGATCTCGTGCAATACCTCGATCCGAACCTCAACTTTGGCCAGGTACGCCGTGAGCTGAGACGGTTCGTCGGCGTCGCGCCCAGCTTCCCGCTGGCCCGGAGCAGCCGCGGGAAAAATGACTCCAGCGCACCGATTGCCGGACGCTGGATGGCGCGGCCTCGACTGCGGCGCGGGTCAGCCGTCTGGGCCTATCTCGCTGGAACCCGCAGGCTCCCCGACCAGATCCTCGAGGCCGCGCAGCGAGCGGACATCTTGCGCGAAGGGCCCTATGGCAGCGCCTGGTTCGCACACCGCGACGAGGCGAATGCCGTGACGCATATCGAGATCCGCGGGCCCGGCTTCAAAGGCTCGCTCCGCGGCGGAACGAAAACTTTGTTCCGCCTAGCCGGTGGCGGGCCGCGGCACAACCGCCTGGTGATCACCGAGGCGCCGATCGACACACTGAGCGTTGCGGCGATCGAAGGGATACGCGCAGACACACTCTATGCCGCGACCGGCGGCGGCATGGGACCCGGCACGCTGCAGGCGATCGAGCGCCTGCTTGCCGAAATGGCACGGTGGCCGGACGCGTTGCTCGCCGGCGCCACCGACGCCAACCGTGCGGGTGAGCGCTATGCCGCGCGCCATGCGGAGCTCGCCGCCGCAGCCGGCATCGCCTTTGAAAGGCTGGCGCCGCCGCTGGGTGCCGACTGGAACGACGTCCTCGTGCAATGGAGGCCGAGATGATTACGAACCGCGCCTGGGTGCTGCTGCCCTCCGGGCGCCGCCTGGATCTTCTCAATCCCGACCCTCAGGCCTGGACCGACCAGGATCTTTCGGTCGGTCTGTCGCGCACCTATCGCTGGGCCGGATATTCGGCCTGGGACCTGCCATTGTCCGTGGCGCAGCACAGCCTGACGGTGCTCGCCATCCGCCAGGCATCGCCCGGTCCCGGCTTGACGCCGCCGGAAGCCCTGCGCGAGCTGCTGCACGACGCTGAGGAGGCCCTGCTGGGCGGCTGGGATCCGATCACCCCGCTCAAGCCGCATCTCGGACCGGGCTTTGCCGCATTGGTGCGGCGGGTGCAGACGGCCGTCGCTGAGCGCTACCAGCTGCCGGCCTGGACCCCGGAGAGCTACGCCTTGCACAAGCACGCCGACCGGCTCGCCGCCGCCAGCGAGGCCTTCCATGTCGCCGGCTGGAGCCCGGAGGCGATGCGAGACAGTCTCGGCATCACGCTCGAGCCGCTCGCGGATGATCCACTGCCGGCGCCTGAGGGCATGCGCCCTTGGGAACCATGGCCGCCCAATCTGGCGGCTAACCTGTTCCTCACGCGCATGCACGAGTTGCAGACGGCCTCCAACCAGGGCCGAGCTGACGGGCGGTACCGCCATGTACACCCCCTCTGAGCCGCGATCGCACCTGGTGATGGCTGGCCTCACCGCGGTACAGGCAAAAGCCGCCGCCCAGTGCGGCCCCGTCCTGGTGCTTGCCGGCGCCGGCACCGGCAAGACGAGGACGCTGACCGCGGCGGTTGTCCACCGCATCGCGGCCGGCGGCGTTGCGGCTGGCCGGGTCCTCGCCGTCACTTTCACGAACAAGGCGGCGACCGAAATGAGCAGCCGGATCCGGGCGGCGCTCGCCGGCGGACCGGCGCCATCCTGGCTCGGGACTTTCCACGGCCTTGCCGCGCGCCAGCTCCGGATCGAACCCGAGGTCGCCGGCCTGCGGCCCGGCTTCGATATTCTCGATGCGGATGACAGCCGCCGGCTAATCAAACGGACCCTTAAAGCATTGAACCTCGCAGACGGCGAGGACGGTGCCCTTATCGGCCGCGATCCGCTGAAGCTCATTTGCAACCAGCTGTCCAAGTTTAAAGACAACCTGATCACACCGGACAGCGCGCGGGCGCAAATCGACCCGACGATTGCCGTAGGCAACCTTGGCGGGCTGCCAATCGATGCCCACGGCCTAAGTGCTGGCGCGCTGGTTTATGCCGAGTACCAGCGCCGACTACGCGAGGCGAACGCGGCAGACTTCGGGGATCTCCTGTTGTGGCCGACACGCGCTATGCTATCGAGTGAAACCTACCGTGCGCGCTGGGCGGGTCAATTCGACTGCGTCCTCGCCGACGAATTCCAGGACGTCAATTTCGCGCAGTTCACGTGGTTGCGGCTGCTCGCTGGTGGACACAACCAAATCTTTGTTGTCGGCGACGACGACCAGAGCGTCTTCGGTTGGCGCGGCGCCGATGTCGGCTACATCCGCCGCTTCACGCGGGATTTCCCGGGTGCCACAGTTTTCCGGCTGGAGGAGAACTTCCGGTCGACCGGCCATATTCTCGGTGCCGCCAACACCGTCATCGCGCAAGATTCCGCCCGTCTCGGCAAGACGCTCTTCACCCGTAAATCAAGCGGCGACCCGGTCGAAATCGTCCGCTTCCGCAATGCGGAGGCCGAGGCCTGTGGCATCGTCTCCGAAATCACCCGCCGCCACGCACAGGGGCTCGCGTGGGATGACACGGCGATCCTATACCGCAGTAATGCATTTTCGCGCAGTTTCGAGGAGGCGCTGATGCGGGCGCGTGTTCCTTACGCGCTGATCGGCGATGTCGGCTTCTACCAGCGCAGCGAAATCAAGGACGCCCTCGCTTTGCTGAGACTGGCGACGACGCCCGATGATGCGCAGGCCGACGAGGCGTTCCGGCGGGTGATTATTGTGCCGGCACGCGGTTTCGGCGCTAAAGCAATGGACATCCTCGACGCCGAAGCCGCATGGCGACGGGTTTCGCTGCTCGCGGCACTTGAGACCGCCCCGCTACCGCCCAAAGCGCGCGCGGCGGGGCTGCGCTTCGCCGATGCCATCCGCCGC
>Ga0306926_10001923_pt1 | contig 20888 bp, 20 predicted proteins | sample flu12Cox44000178_FD_203759 | JGI IMG/M metagenome (GOLD analysis project Ga0306926, IMG submission 203759) | Lab enrichment of tropical soil microbial communities from Luquillo Experimental Forest, Puerto Rico - flux8day.12C.oxic.44.000.178 (v2)... | ecosystem: Environmental > Terrestrial >...
CGTTCCGAGCGATGCGGACAGCGGCGCGATGAAACAAAAACAGGAAGAAATGCAAGCTGCGCTCGAACGTGTCCGCGATCTAGCCGAGCACTGGTTTCACCTGAGCGAGGCAGAAAAGAATCGATTGCGCGACGAATGGCGCGAGCCGCTGCTGGCCGCGGCTCTGCGCTCGGCGGCAGGGGGAGATGGGGAACCATAAAATCAGGTTTCCGCTGCTGGGCGCTACGCCTGGCCGAGCTTTACTTGCACATCCATTTTCTTGCCGTTCCGTACGATCGTCAGCGTTACGGTATCGCCAGGGGAGGCGCGATTGAGCAGGAGACTGAGGTCGGTCGGGCTGGTGACTTCTTGCCCGTCAATGGCGATGAGCACGTCGCCGCCGACGGTCAGTTGTTGTAATCCGGCCAGCACCACGTTTGTCCCCCCGTGAATTCCCGCCTGAGCCGCGGGTCCGCCGGAGGTAACGCGCTCGATGAGAATCCCCTGCGGCACGGGGATATTCAGCGCATCGGCCAATTCCGGCCAGATCGCGCGGCCCTCGACGCCCAATGTCGCGCGACGGACGTGTCCTTGCGTAATTAAGTCGTTGGCCACACGGCGAGCGGTGTTAATCGGAATGGCAAAGCCGATTCCCGCCGTGGTGCCATTCGGCGCGTAGATCGCGCTGTTGATTCCAATCACTTCGCCGCGGGTGTTGAGCAGCGGACCGCCGGAATTCCCGCGATTGATAGCTGCATCGGTCTGGATCGCTTCGTCGATGAAAGTGTTATCGCCGGTCTGCACAGTGCGCCCGAGAGAACTCACCACACCGGTGGTGAGCGTGCTTTGAAAACCGAAAGGATTGCCGATGGCCAGGACGCGCTGCCCGACGAGCAGATTGCGCGAATCGCCAAGCGGAAGTGGCGTGAGTTCATGGGTGCCCGGATTGATCTGAATCAAAGCGATGTCGTTGCGCGTGTCCGCACCAATGTACTTGGCTTTGAAGCGCGACTGATCGCCCAGGGTGACTTCGATCGTTTGAGCGCCGTCAACCACGTGATTGTTGGTCAGGATGTGGCCTACGGAATCGATCACGAAGCCCGACCCGGCGCCTTCCACTGGCACGGCGTTGTAGAAGAAATCGTATTGCACAGTGCGCGTCACGATGTTTGCTACGGCAGGTGACGCGCGCTTGTAAATACGGACGTTTTCCGCCTCTGTGGCGTCGAGGCTGACGTCGGAATTTGCGGGGGGCGGCAGCGCGCTTACAATCGTGGCAGCGCGCTGACCGTATCGCGACCCAGCCCAGTACGCGGCCAGACCCACGATCAAGCCGAGGGCCAGCAAACGAACGGCGCGTCCACGATTCTGCCCTGACTTCATGAGCATTCCCGACGATCGACAAGATTCTACAGCCAATGGACGAGAAGAGCCATTTTACCTTCTACCCCTATCTGACGGTGGTTCTAAGTTAAAGCGAGACGGTTGTCAGGAACCATTTCTTGCGAGCGCAGCCAGATGCTTGAGTTTCAAAACCAGCGCATCGACCTGGTGCTCAGTTTCTCGGATGGTGGCGGAGCAGTCGATGACGTCATCGGCCAGTTTACGCTTCTCGTCGATGGGCATCTGAGAGGCAATCCGTTTCTGGGCATCGTCGAGCGTCAGTCCGCGCGCCATCAGGCGCTTGATCTGCTGTTCCGGAAGGCACCAGCACACGACGACGCGATCGAAGTGTTTCTTGGCCCCGGCTTCGAGGATCAGCGCGGCGTCTTCAAAGGCAAACTCGGGCCCCTCGGAGCGCTCGAGCGCGGAAAACCAGTTCCTGGCTACCTGCTGAATGCGCGGGTGCATAATCTGATTCAGCCGCGCGCGTCTGGCCGAATCGGCGAAGACGATCGCGCCTAGTTTTCGACGATCAACCGTTTTGCTGGAGGTGAGAATGCCCGGGCCGAATTCGCGCAAAACTTCGTCGTATGCAGCCTGGCCCGGCTCGAGAAGCTCGTGGGTGAGGACGTCTGCATCGAGCACTGGACAATCGCGATCACGCAGGAGGGCGGCCACGGTGGACTTTCCCGAAGCAATCCCGCCGGTGAGACCAATGCGCAACATCATGTAGGCAAAGAGGCCACCGCCTGAGCGAGTGTACCGCGCCTCGTTCGGGCAGCCTTGACCGTGTTGCTCATCAGCATGGCGATCGTCAGCGGACCGACGCCGCCGGGAACGGGTGTACAGGCGCCTGCCACTTCGACGACCTCCGGATGAGCGTCGCCGGCGAGGATCGAACCTTTGGCGCGAAACGATTCGAGCTTGGCAGGAAACTTTGCGAAGATGCGTTCCGCCTCCGCTGAATCTTTCACCACGATCTGACCAACATCGATGACGGTCGCGCCGGGGCGCACGAAATCAGGCGTAACCATCGCTGCTTTGCCGATCGCGGCGACGATGATGTCGGCGCGGCGCGCGATTCCTCGGAGGTCCCTGCTCTTGGAGTGGCAGATCGTCACCGTTGCATTGGCGTGCAGAAGAAGCAAAGCCATGGGCTTGCCGACAATGTCGCTGCGACCAATTACAACCGCGTTCGCACCTTCGATGGGAATGTCGCTGCGCCGCAGGATCTCCATGACGCCCGCGGGCGTGCAGGCGACGAGCGCGGGGCGCCCCGCAACGAGATGACCGACATTCACAGGATGAAAGCCGTCTACATCTTTTTCCGGAATGATCGCGTCGAGAATTTTCTTGGAGTCGATCTGCTTGGGCAGCGGCATCTGGACTAAAATGCCGTCCACTTCATCGCGATTGTTCAGTTCGTTTACGAGGGCGAGGAGCTCTCCGCTAGTGGTCGAGGCGGGCGGGGTGATATAGAAGCTCGCCAGGCCGAGCTTTTCGCAGGCTGCGATTTTGCTGTTCACATAGAGCTTCGATGCGGGGTCTTCGCCAACGCGCACCGCCGCCAGCCCGGGGCGAACTCCTGCTCGACTGAGCGCGGCGATTTCCGCCTGCAACTCGGAATAGATTTGATCGCGTATGTGGTTCCCGTTGAGGATGCGCGCAGACAATGGATGCTCCTTGCATGAAATTTGTAGTTCGGTCGAATTGCAAATGATAACACAGGGGATTCGAGCGCAGAGGCTGCCCGCCTGAGGAATGCCGTTGTAAAATAGCCTTTTTGGCGTCTCTCGATTCTGAGCGGCGAAGGATCGATGATGTTCCCTCAAACTTCGGAGCGAAAGCGACTCGAGCGCGCGATGCGCGACGCCGCTCGTTTGCCTCCCGGGCAGTCCGCCACGCTAAAATGGCCGGTGCTGCATGTCGGCGATGTACCGCCTTTTGATCCGCAGACATGGGACTTTCAGGTTACCGGACTCCTGGAAAGATCGATTCGGCTCACCTGGGATGAATTTAGGGGTCTGCCCATGAAGGAAGCGACGGCGGACATGCATTGCGTGACGCGCTGGAGCCGCTTCGACGTGCGCTGGGAGGGCGTGCCTTTCACCGAAATCATGAAACTGACCGGTCGAAAAGCGGAAGCAAAGTATGTGATGGTGCACGCAGAACATAATTACACGTCAAACGTGCCGCTCGATGACCTGATGCGGCCCACGACTCTGTTCGCGATGAAACACAATGGCGAGCCGCTACCGCCGGAGCACGGCTATCCCCTGCGTCTCGTCGTGCCGCACCTGTATGCCTGGAAAAGCGTGAAGTGGGTCCGCGGAATTCGGTTCATGGCCCACGACGCGCCGGGGTTTTGGGAGGAAAACGGCTATCACATGTACGGAGATCCGTTCAGGGAGCAAAGATTCAGCGATCGCTGAAGAGCACCTAAGGCGGCTGTCTCGGTGTGACGGCCTTAATCGGAACCGCCCGAACCACCCGTCTTGCGCTTTCGGTTTAACTTGATCGCAGCGGACCGCAATGTTTCAGGCACATTCTTATTATTGGTGAGCTTCACTAAATCGGTGGCGGTGAGCCGCGGCATCAGATGCAAGGAAACGTCCAAAGGCGTTTTCGGATTATTGGTCAAATTTCTGACTACGGCATAGTTTTTCATAAACGCTCGAGTGAGCGAAATCGTCCGCAAGATTTCCGCCGTTAGGTTGCTCATCGAGGCAAACGCCTCAACTTCGGTGTCAGTCAAGCGCGGCGACTGCAGCACGCAGCGTTGCACGAGCTTATTCGGGTCGCGAATCAGTAGCATGCGCTCGGTGCGGCCTCCCTTTAACGCAAGTGTCAAGCGCTGCACGACGTTCATGTGCGCGACGCGCTGCATCAGTGTTTCACGTTTGACCGGATCGGGCTCGGCTTCGGCAGCGGCATCTTGCATCTCATGCTGCGCTACCGCGCCTTTCTGCAATTCGGCAAGTAATTCGCGTTGCTCGGATGAGCCAGCCGACGCGCTAGCGACCGCCAGGACCAGGTGCGGGTCTGAAACGAAGCGTTCCAAATGATCGAGCAGCGCCTGTATGCCCTGTGACGTCAGGTGTTGCGCGACACGTGCAACACAGGCCGTAGGACACGCCGTGTTTTTCGCCAAGGTATCCGCCATGCCGGGCTTATTTCCGAGATTATCGGCACAGTAAGCAAAAAGGCGCGCGTCGGCATCCGGCCGGGTGCAGGCAGCAAGAAAACTCGCGATGGGCTGCGTGAGGAGCGCATTCTGAGCCCGTTCGGAGATCGCCGGATCGCTATCCGCCGCAAGTACCGCAAGAATCTCGGCCCGGTCTTCAGGGGCGAGAGGAACGCTGCCGCCGCAGATTGCCAGTTTTTGTTCCGGACGCGCGTGGCCAGACCGCACCTGCGCGCACAACTCCGCGCTAATGGGAGGGCTCCGCCGGGGTGGATAGTTCGCTTCGCCTCAGCGTCATCCTGCGGGGTGTATTGGGGGACGCTGCCCAGGGAATCAAGTGTCCGTTGAGGTTCAATCGAAGCGCTGCAGATTTGTTCGAGACGATCTCGATGGTGTCCTGCGCCTCGAACTGTTTCGCCTCATTGGGTTGCAGCTTGCCGCGGAAAGCATCCTTGCCGTCGGCAATCACGGCTAACTTGACCTGCGTGCTTGCCGTGATGATGAGTGCAAGGTCGGACGGTTCAGGTGCGGCCATGGAAGCGCCTGGCGGACCTGCTGTAGAAGCATCGCTAACAGAAGTGCCATCCCTAGGACTTGGAGCTGCAGCAGTCGGGTTCGCGGGCAGCGGAGTGTCAACGGTCGCATGGGAGGGAGCCGCAGCGGGAAATGGTGTGCTCGCGGCTGTCGAATTTGCGCTCGCAGCGAAGCGGTTGTGAATACTCGCAAGGATCTGAGACCCGTAACGGCTGAGGCCCCAAATTCCGCCAACGGCTAGCAGCAGGGCAAGCGCCGTAGCCACGACGGCGGGCCGATAGTCTCGCGGGATCCTCTGAGAAGGAGCGACAATACGTTCAGCCTTTACGCTCTCGCGCTCGTAGGCATACTCGGCAACCAGGCCATCCTCGTCGATGCCAAGAAAACGCGCAATTGAACGGATAAAACCGCGATTAAACGCTCCGCCAGGAAGTTGATCCCACCGTTCGCCTTCCAGGGCTTCGAGAAAGCGGGTACTGATGCGAGTGGCTGCTGCGATTTCGTCGAGCGAGACGCCGCGCATCTCGCGCTCGCGTCTCAGGTGTTCGCCGAAAGGTGTAGAAGACATCCGCCAGGGACCAAGCAAAATATAGGCGCGGGTAACAGGCATGTCAATTCCTAAGCGGCCCTTGGGGCGATCAATTTTCACCGCGCGAGGCGGAAGGAGTGCCTTGGCCCCCAAAAAGAAGGGCCGGATGGGTGGTCCCAACCGGCCCCGCGGGGTGATGCTTCAACTCGCGGCAGAAGATCCGCGTGTCTTCTTGCCTAGAACAGCAACTTCAAGCCGAACTGCATCACGCGCGGCGTCACCGACGTGGAAGTGATGATGCCGAACGTCGACGCTGTATTGAGATCGTTTGCCGGCGGATTGAACTGCGCATGGTTGAACAGGTTAAAGGCCTCCATACGGAACTCCAACGTGCCGCCTTCCCACACCTTTGTGAATTTAATGAGAGCCATGTCGAAATTCAACTGTCCGGGACCCTCGACCGAGCCGATTGCGGAATTGCCGTAACCAGTACCAGCGTTCAGGAAGGTTGAGCCCGGCTGACCGCACGGGGCACTCGGAGTACCGCCGGGGTTGGGCGTGCCTCCGATACAGTAGGGTGAACTTGCTGGAAGTGGAGAAAACCCTAGGGCATTCGGTGGCCCGGCGTAGGTAGTGGGCGAGAGATAAAAGCAGCCGGGTTCACCCAGAAATTGCCCGGCGTAGCACGCTCAGTGGTGCTGCCAGAGGTGGCAATGGGGATTCCCGCTTTGCAGCTTTGTCTCGCCGTGTGGCAGTCGATCGGATCTCTAAGCGCAGCCCTGGAGCTCCCCGCGCCATATATGGATGCTCCTACCCCGTCGACGATCCAGAAGGGCAAGCCATTCTGAATGGTCGTTACGCCCGACAGGCTCCAGCCGCTCGCCAGCTTGCCAGCCACGCCTTCCAGATGCCCGCTGGGGAGACTATAGACGTAGCTAATGACAGCTCTCTGCGACCGGTTAAATGCGGCAAGTCCGTACTGCTGTCTGAGATCGAGAGGATTGTTGCTATTGGCGGCGCCGAAGATCACCTCGCCCGGCGGCTGAATTCCGCTGCCGGCTGCCGAGGTATTGATGTTCGTCATATTCTTGCTCCAGGTGTAGGAGACCTGCAAGAGCAAGCCCTTTGAGAACTGATGTCGCAGCTGAGCCTGGAGACTGTTGTAGAGCGAATCGCCAAACGCATCAGTTTCCGCCACTCCGGCTGATTTCGAGGGCCTGGTTCAGCACAGCGGTTTCCGTCACATTGACGGTCACCGACGCCACTGTCACGGTCTGAAAGCCGGAGGCCGAGATTTTCACCGAGTAGCTGCCCGGAGGCAGAAGTGAAAACTTATACGACCCGTTCGATTCAGTCGTGACGGTCCGGGGCTTGGCCCGTGCCATTGTTTGTGGCGGTTACCGTAGCACCGGCGATCACCGCCCCGGACGGGTCGGCCACCGTACCGCTGAGCGCGCCGGTTTCAGCCGTTTGCGCCTTGGCCAATTGCGCGCCCGTCAGCAACAAAACTGTAGCAAACGCCAAACACCAAGCTCGAATCGATCGCATGCATTTCCCCCCTAACCCATAGCAGGTTTTGAAGTCGTGTGCTGAAGAAAGCGCACACGTGAAAGCACTACAAAAAAAAGGAAAGAGGGGTTTGTGGCACAGAGTCTGCGCAAATACACCCCTACTGCGCAGGCGCGCATGCGCGAGAACCCACCCCAAAACGGCTTAAACACCCACCCTTTCGTGCAGGACACTCGAAACGATCGGGCGGGATATGTCCATTGCTTATTTTGAGCGATTCTGTTACGAAGAATGCAAAAGAGCCTGTCTGGTGCGATTGACGCTGCGGGCGGCAGGGTGGTGTATGCAAAGGCGCGAGGTGAGTATACAAGGTTATAAGGGGTCACTTCGATGGAACTACGCCAGGTTCGTTACTTCATCGCCGTTGCAGAGCACCTCAGCTATTCGAAAGCCGCGCAGGAGCTGCACATTTCCGTCTCTCCGCTGAGCCGTCAGATTCGCCAGTTGGAGGACGAATTCGGCGTCCGCCTTTTCTCTCGCGATCGAAGAAGGGTCGAACTCACCGATGCTGGTCGAATGTTTCTTGACGAAGCGAGGGCTCTCGTTCATCACACCGCGCAAGTTTCCGACCGTCTGCGGATGGCCAGGAAGGGTGCCACCGGGGTGGTCAAAGTTGGCGTGGGTCTGCACTTGGGAGACAAGGTCGGCAGCGTGGCGGCTGAGCACGCCAAGCTGCACCCGGGTGTAGACATCCAGTGCCAAGCGATCTTTTCGACGCTGCAGAACCAGGCGTTGCGTGAGAGAAAAATCGACGTTGGCTTCATGCGTCCGCCCATTGACCCTGGGCTCTCGTCGGAATTGCTCTATGAAGAACGTCTGATCGCGCTCGTTGGAAAGTCGAATCCGCTTGCAAAGCGCAAGACCCTGCGCATCAAGGATGTCGCCAGCGAGACTCTGTTCTTGCCAGAGCGCAGCGTGGGGAGCGGCCTGCGTGACAAAATCCTCGAACTGTATGCGAAAGCTGGCCTGATTCCGCGCGTTAGCCCGATGACTGCCGATCCTGTGTCCTCGAATGACGTTCACAAGGTTCTCTTGGCGGCCAACAAGGGCATCTTTATTCTCGCCGACGAGATCGGCACGCGCGCCGACAGTAGTCACGTGGCCATGGCCATACCCATCGAGGACCCCGAGGCACGCATCGGCCTGTACATCGCTTGGCGCCGGGGCGAAGGGTCTTCTTCCGTGCTGGCCGTTCTCCACACCGCACGCAAAGTTCTCGGCGCTAAATTGCAGCTAAGCGCCTCGCGTGGAGCAACACCCGGGATCGCCGTTGCCTGAGAGTGTCTACCCGGTCAACAGGAACCGACAGATTGGCCTTTCGGCAATCGAGCAGGAATGCCCATTGCCCGCGGCAAAAACCGTTCACTATAATTCGTTCATTGCACCCTGATCCCCAAGACGCCCAGCAGCAGTCCGAACGCATGCGCCGCTCGACCGACGGGACGCCGTTCACGGGTGTAGAGCGCCGGCGGAATCCCCTAGCTTCGGCCTCGCTCGCCGAAGGCAGCGAGATCAATGTCTTTCATGAACTTGGGAAAGCTCTCACTTCTTCGCTTCAGCTCGACCAGGTGCTGCGCACGATCATGGAGAAGATCAATGAGGTATTGCACCCCGACACATGGTCTCTGCTGCTCATGGATACCGACAAACAGGAGCTCTTCTTCCAGATAGCCACAGGCCAGGGCGCCGAGGCCCTCAAAGACGTACGAATCAAGGTCGGTCAGGGGCTCGCCGGCTGGGTGGCCCAATCGGGTGAAGCGGTTGTAGTGCCCGACACCAGCAAGGATTCGCGTTTTTTCGGGCAGGTGGACGAAAAGACGAAAGTCGAGACTCGCTCGATTGTAGCGGTGCCGGTGCGCTTTCGAGATCATTGTCTCGGCGTGATCGAACTGATCAACTCCGTCGGACCGGAAGGGTTCAGCCAGCGCGATTTCGCGCTACTCGAGGCGCTTGCGGACTATGCAGCCATCGCCATTGAAAACGCGCGGCACGTTCAGCGCATCCACGAGCTAACCATCACCGATGACTGCACGAGTTTGTACAACGCCCGCCATTTGAATTTCATGCTCGACACGGAAATTTACCGTTCGCACCGGTACTCGTTCGAATTTTCGCTCATCTTCATAGACCTCGATCATTTCAAAAGCGTCAACGATACTCACGGACATTTGATCGGGTCGAAGTTGCTAGCGGAAATCGGCGAGGCGATCAAGGCGCACTGCCGGTTGATCGACCTCGCGTTCCGCTACGGCGGTGACGAGTTTGTGCTTTTGCTGCCGCAGACTTCCAAAGAAAACGCCCTAGGGGTGGCCAATCGTCTGCATAGATTGATTCGGGACACGGTCTGGCTGAAGGCCGAAAACCTGAACGTGCGGGTGACCGCGAGTGTAGGCGTCGCCTGTTATCCGAAGGACTCGCGCACCAAGGCCGAACTGCTGCACTTGGCCGATGAAGCGATGTACTTGGTAAAGAATACGAGCCGAGACAGCGTGGCCGCCGCTGGCGTAGGAGTGCTGCCACACCGCTGATCGCAGCGACGCTCTCGGCATTCTTCCTGTTGTTGTGCCGCGAACTGTTGTTCCGGGCAAACCCCTCACCTATACTTCCTTCTAACTGGGTAAGGAGCTTGGTGCCTTGCGCAACCGTGAAGCCGCGCGATACGCGCGCTGGTCGGCCGCTGCTGCCGGTTTGATTGCACTGGCAGTGGTCGCCGTGTATGGCGAAAGAGCCTTTCGCGAGGGCCGCGCTCGGCGCAGTGCCCCCAAGTCAGTTCCGATTACGGTAGAGCAACAATCATCTGAGTTCTCCTTTTCCAAGGAAGAGGGCAACCACAAGCTCTTTACCATTCGCGCCTCCCAGGCCACCCAGTACAAAGAGCAAAATCGTGCTGTGCTTGACGATGTATGGATCACCATCTACGGCCGTACGGGCAGCCGGAACGATAACATTCACACGCACGAGTGCAGCTATGATCCCGAAACAGGAGCCGTGCGGTGCGAAGGCGAGGTTCAGATCGACATTGAAAGTGCTGCTTCTGAGGGCCAACCGGCGTCGCCGGGCAAGAGTCTGGAGGTGAAAACAAGCAATCTCTCGTTTGATCGAAATACCGGAGAGGCCTCCACGTCAGCCGGGGTGGAATTCCGGTTTCCCGCAGGCCAAGGACGTGGGCTGGGCATCTCCTACAATTCCACCAAAGGAGTCGTGCGCATCGAACGCGACGTAACCTTTGAAATGCTGCCTTCCCAACAGACGGGTGGAGTGCGCGTGACCGCATCGGGACGCAGCCTGGAAATCCGGCGAGACGATCGAAGTGTAATACTGGCGGGCCCGGCGATTGTCCGAGAAGGTAGCCGACAGATCGCCGCGGACAAAATTTCCGTCGAGCTGGATACCAATTATCACGCACGGCAGGTCATTGCGGAGGGTCATCCGCAGATCCATTCTGAGGATCAACAGGGGAAAATTCGAGTCACCGCGGATCGTTTGGAAGCCTTCTTGAGCGAGCAAGGATGGATCGAGCGGGTGCTGGCGGATGGGAATATGACGGGGATCCGGCAGACGGCTGGCGGTACAGATCATTTCTCCGCGGGGCGCGTCGAATTCACGATGGTGCCTTCTCGCAACGTCATCGATGAGATGGCGGCACGTGGCGCCGTCACCGCGCAGCTACATAGAGGAAGCGATTCTCACATTCTCAAAACGGATGCCATGCGCGTGAAGTTCGCCGTCAGCCAAGATCAGATTTCGAAGGGCAAACCAAATCCAGAATCCATCGAGCATCAGGGGGTGGAGAGCGTGGAGACCCTGGCCCCGGCGACCATCGCCTCGAGAAGCGACAGGGAAGCGACGACTCTCGACGCGAATCGGTTCGTGGCGGAAATCGGTGCGAACGGGCAGCTCAAAAAGCTTCTTGGTCATTCAGGTGTCGAAGTTCGCCGGGTGGTTGGCAACGGCGCTCCGCAAATTGTCTCCGCAAGGGAGATGACGGCGGAATTTGATCGCCATGGTCAATGGGAATATGTGGAGGTGACTGGGAATGTGCGCTTTCAACAGGTAGATCGTCAGGCGACGGCTGCTCACGCCAGCATGGCTCGTCCGGCCGATACCATCACTCTCGACGGTGCGCCGGTGCTCTCCGACTCGATGAGCCGTACGACGGCGGCCCATGTCACGATTCACGAGGGCTCAGGCGAAATTCGCGCTGCCGGCGATGTGGTCTCCAGCTATTTGCCGGCGAGCCAGCGAGACGCCGTCGGACTTGGCTCTGGAGCCGCACACGTCTCGGCAGATGTGCTTTCCGGATGGCTGAACTCAGGCCAGGTCACCTATGTAGGTCATGCTCGATTGTGGCAGGGCGAGGCAGTTCTCGATAGCGACCAGATTGAGATTCTACGAGACGATAAGAAAATGAACGCCAGCGGACACGTCGTGGCGGTGTTTCCGCAAGCATCCGGCCCGCTCGCGGCATTGCCAAGGGCTCGGCCGAATCGAGGCCGACCCGTTGGAGGATTACCGCGCCGTCTTTGAGCTATTGGAGCGAGCAAGGCCGTGCGCACCTCGAAGGCGGTGTCCTCGCCCAGTCCGATGACGGCTCGCTTGAATCTCGCACTCTCGATGCGTTCCTGGCAGCGCCTCAAGCGGGTCGAACAGGCAGTGTTTCGGGCGAGGGGGTAGGTCGGCAGTTGAGCCGCGTGCTGGCCCAAGGCAACGTAGTCATTCGCGAAGGCGACCGGCGCGCGACTGCCGAACAGGCGGAATACACTGTCGCGGACGGCAAGTTCGTCTTATCGGGCGGAAATCCCACCCTGGCCATTGCAAGCGATACAACGAGGGGCCATTCGTTGACCTTCTTTGTAGCGAATGATACGATTTTTGTTGACTCACAAGAAGGTTTGCGCACGGTTACGACGCACCGGGTTGAGAAATGAACCTGCATGTTGAAGCTCCAGGCCGCCGATCTCGGGAAGTCATATAGAGGTCGCAAGGTCGTCGATAACGTCAGCCTGGAAATTCAACAGGGTGAAGTAGTTGGGCTGCTCGGGCCGAACGGCGCAGGTAAGACGACGACGTTTTACATCCTGGTCGGCCTGACTCGTCCCGATTACGGGCGTGTGCTGTTGGATGGCGAAGACATCACCGACCTTCCTATGTATCTTCGGGCCCGCAGCGGCATCAGCTACCTACCCCAAGAGCCTTCCGTTTTTCGCAAACTGACGGTGGAAGAGAATCTAACAGCAGTTTTGGAAACCCTGTCCATCACCCCCGAACAACGGCGTGACCGGGTTGAGGAACTTCTGGCACAGATGGGACTCGAGGGAGTACGTAACAGTCAAGCCCACGTGCTTTCGGGTGGCGAGCGCAGACGCCTCGAGATCGCCCGCTCCCTTGTGCTGTCCCCTTCCTTTATACTTTTGGACGAACCGTTTGCGGGCATCGACCCGCTGACGGTGGTGGATATTCAGAAGATTGTTGCCGATTTGAGCGAATCAGGTATCGGCGTGCTCGTCACCGATCATAACGTACGTGATACACTGGCTGTTACAAATCGCGCTTACATCATTAGCGAAGGCAAGATCCTCGCTGCGGGAAAACCTGCGGAACTGTCCGCCAACGCCGATGTTCGCCGCATTTATCTCGGAGAAGGCTTCCGGCTGAACTGAGTCATGAGCTATCTTGCGCCCAAACTGCACCTCCGGCTCGCTCAAAAGCAGATCCTGACGCCGGGGCTCGTCCAGATGGTCAGCGTGCTCGCGCTGAACCGCCTGGAACTGCGCGAGATGATCAACCAGGAGATCATGGCCAACCCAGTCCTCGAAGAAGTGGGGGAGGATGGCGCGGGACTTGACAGCTACACGGACGAAGCGTTTTTGAAGAAGGAAACCGAGAAAGTCCCCGAAACGGAAGCGGCCAATCCCTTCGACGAGTTTGATTTCGGCTCCTTTTTCACGCAATACCTTGATACAGGTGCCGAGCGCGCAGCCGGTGGCGAGCACGAGGAAATTGAAAAGCCCTCCTTTGACAAGTTTCTGTCGTCGCCAGCCAGTCTAACCGATCATCTTAACTGGCAGCTGAGCGTGAGCATTTGTACCGAGACGGTCGGGAAAATCGCCGAGACCATCATTGGAAATCTCGATGAGAACGGTTATCTCACCGCAACTCTCGAAGAGATCGCCCAGTCGGGGAGTTATTCGATGGACGACGTAGAAGAGGCTCTTGCTCTGGTGCAGGAATTTGATCCGCCCGGGGTGGGCGCTCGCGATTTGCCCGAATGTCTTCTGATCCAGATCAAGCTGCTTGATCCGCAAAATACTCTCGCGCGCCAGATCATTACCGATCATCTCAAGCTTCTCCAAAATAACCAATTGAAAGAAGTCGCCCGGGCACTCAACCGGCCCGTAGAACAGGTGAAGCGCGCGGTCGATGTGATCAAGCGTCTCGATCCCAAGCCGGGCTTGCGCTACAACAAAACCGAGCCGCGCCTCGTCGAGCCGGACGTGCAATTTCGGAAAGAAGATGGTGAGTGGCAAGTCTTCATGAACGATGACGATGTCCCGCAGCTTCGCCTAAGCCCCACCTACCGCCGCTTACTCGCGCGCGACGCTGCCGATCGGGATGTCCGAAATTACGTCAAAGAACGTTTTACCGCCGCCATCCAATTGATGAAGAACATTGAGCAGCGCAAGCACACGATTCTGCGCGTCTGCCAGTCTATTCTGCGCCGCCAAAAGGATTTTCTCGACTACGGTCCCGACCAGCTGAAGCCAATGATGATCAAGGAGGTCGCCGAAGAAGTGGGCGTGCACCCCTCGACGGTGAGCCGAGCGGTGGCTAACAAATACGTTCACACGCCGCAAGGCGTTCTCGAACTACGCAGTTTTTTCTCCGAATCGGTGAATGGCCCGCAGGGTGCAGAGATGTCGCTGCTTTCTTTGAAGAGACGCGTCAAGCAGATGATTGAAGAAGAAGATGCGACACATCCGCTGACCGATGAGCAGATCACCAAGAGACTCAGCGAAGAGGGTATCCACGTTACCCGCCGCACCGTCGCCAAATACCGCGAAGATCTGCGCATCCCGAGCACACATCGGCGCCGGGTGAAAGCCTGATCGCGCTGCCGTGGAGCGCTCGATAAAGAAAAACGATTTCCGGCAGCTCGTAATCCTCACCGGCCTGTCGGGCTCCGGCAAAGGTTCCGTGCTGAACACCTTCGAGGATCTGGGGTTCTATTGCGTCGATAATCTTCCGGTCGCACTGATTCCCACCTTCACCGAGCTCTATAGCGAAGGACAGGGCGAGATCTCGCGAGCGGCGCTCCTGGTGGATGCGCGTGAGGGTGAGCGAATCGAAGAGCTGCCCGCCATTTATCGGGACCTGAAGAGCAAGCATCCGGCCACCCTCGTATTCATGGAAGCCAGTGATGCCGCACTGCAACGCCGCTTCAGCGAAACGCGCCGCCCGCATCCGCTCGGATACAGAGTTTCGATTCTTCAGGGAATTCGCCAAGAGCGGCGGCGGATGGCGCCCATCCGCCGGCTGGCCGACATTGTCATCGATACGACCAAGCTGAACGTTCACGAACTCCGACAGCTGATCATCGAGCGTTTCGAGAAAGCGGGCAGCAGGCCGATGCTCATATCCGTGGTCAGCTTTGGTTTCCGCTACGGCATTCCCGCCGATGCCGACCTGGTTTTCGATGTGCGCTTTCTGCCCAACCCGCACTTCGTACCGCGACTGCGCCCCTACAGCGGCAAGGACGCCCCGGTTGCCCGCTACATCCGCTCGTTTCCTCAGACGGGGGAGTTTTTGCGCCGCATCGAGAGCCTACTTGCGTATTTGATTCCGCATTACATCCGCGAAGGCAAAAGCTATTTGACCGTGGCCTTCGGATGTACGGGCGGGCGTCATCGGTCGGTGGCCTTGGCGGAGGTGATTCGCCGCGCGCTTCAAAACAAAGGCTTTTCGGCCAAGGTTGTTCATCGCGATTTGGACAAATCCGCGTCTTGAGCCACTCGAACTTCTCGACATTTCCTACCATTAGACCCTCTCGGATTAACGCCTTGCATCAGGTGCTTTTGATGAATAGGCTAGACGGGTTTACCCGGGTGTGTAAGGGTTCCTGCCCCGGCGTTCCTAAGCGGATGTCCACGATCTGATGGCCACAGTCGAACCCATCCACGGTGACTCACCCGTGAGCGTGCAGCAAGAGCTCCGTCGGCTGCTGGGCTACCTGGGTCCGTATATCCCGCGTTTGATTTTCGGAATTTTGCTCATCGCCCTGATGGGAGCCGTCGAGTTTCTTATCGCATTCTCCCTCCGGCCTGCATTCGACGTGATTTTGAATCCCCACTCAACCGCCCAGGCTTTGGCGCTTTTCAAGGTACCTTTCACGAACCATGTGATCGATCTGCACTCCTTCGCTCCTCGCCATTTTCACAATGTTTGGACCGTTTTTGCCGTCGCCCTCATGCTTCTCGTCATTACCAAAGGCGTGGCCGAGTACGTCGGGAGCATTTTGATCCAGCATGTGGGACTCTCGGCCGTCACGGATCTTCGCAATGAGGTCTATGCCCAGGTCGTTCAGCAGCCAATCGGATTCTTCCAATACAACCCCGCAGGCCGGGTGATGTCCGCAGTGATCAGCGACATCGAACAAATGCGCAGTGCGTTCTCCGATTGGTTCGCCGAACTGTTTCGGCAGGCGTTTGCGCTGATAGCCTTTGTCAGCGTGCTTCTCGTCATCAACTGGAGAATGGCTCTCGGCTCTGCGATTCTAATTCCGGTCGTGGTTTGGCCGGTTGCCAACTTTGGCAGGCGCATCCGCCGCTCCTCGGAAAAGAGCCGCTCGCGCCTCGCTGATTTGAGCCATATTCTGCAGGAGACCATCACCGGCAATCGCGTGGTAAAAGCCTTCGGCATGGAAAGCTTCGAGATTCGCAAGTTCAACGAATCGGCGCGCAAGCTCCTGCAGGAAAACATGCGCTGGATCCGGGCCTTTGCCGCTACGTCTCCCCTCATGGATCTGCTCGGAGCCGTAGTCGTCGCGCTGGTGCTGCTGGCCGCACGCGGTGAAATTAAGGCCGGCAGAATGACCGTCGGTTTGTTCGTCACCTTCGCCTACGCGCTCTTCAAAGCCTATGAACCAATCAAGCGCCTCGGGAACGTCTACCAGCTTTTCCTGCAGGCCGCCGGCACGTCCAAACAGGTTTTCGCCTATCTCGATCTCCCGCGAGAAATGATGGCCGCGCCGGGCGCAAAGCCCCTGCCGCGCTTGGCCGGATCTGTGCAGTTCGATAAGGCCAGCTTTGCTTACGACGCCGGCCCGCTGGTTCTGAAGGGCATTGACCTGGCGGTTCCCGCTGGCGCCGTCATCGCCATTGTGGGTTCGAGTGGAGCGGGGAAGACCACACTCGTTAATCTCCTGCCGCGATTCCATGACGTCACCTCAGGCGCGGTGCGCATCGATGGGCATGATGTGCGCGAGGTCACGCTGCGTTCGCTTCGCGAGCAGATGGCCATTGTCACGCAGGAAACGATCCTCTTCAACGATACGATTCGCAACAATCTCTGCTACGGCCAGCCGGGCATGCCCAAGGAAAAGATCATGGCCGCGGCCCAGGCCGCCTTGGCCCATGATTTCATCATCCAAATGCCGCTGGGCTACGACACCGTGATCGGCGACCGTGGACAGCGCCTCTCCGGGGGCCAGCGCCAGCGGCTGGCCATCGCCCGTGCGGTGCTCAAGGATGCACCGATTCTGATTCTCGATGAGGCGACCTCGGAACTGGACTCGGAGTCGGAAATGCTCGTCCAGAGAGCGCTGAACAATCTGATGAGCGGCCGCACTGTGTTTGTCATTGCACATCGTCTGTCGACAATTCGTCGGGCGGACCTGATCGCTGTCCTCGAAGACGGCACGATTGGCGAATGTGGCACCCACGACGAACTGCTGTTACGAAGTGGGCTTTACGCGCGTCTGTATGACATGCAATTCCGAGATGCCGAGCCCGTTTCTCGTGCAGTCGGACCGGAGTGATTTCGAATTGACGACATCGGGCGCACCATCCCGCCCCGCCTCCGTTGAGCCGGGAAAATTGAAAACCCTACGATCAATGACGGGCTATGCGCAGGCCCAGCGTGTCGAACACGGTTTCAGCATGCGCGTTTCCGTGCGCGCCGTAAATCATCGCTTTCTCGATCTCCATCTGCGTGTGCCGGAAGGCTTCGAGCCCCTGGAACCGCGTATGAGGCATATCATACGGGAACGCATTCGCCGCGGGCACCTGGACGTCACCTTGCGCTATGAGCCCGCCGGTCCCGCCGCGCTCGCGATCAACGAGCAAGTTGCCGCTGCCTATGTTCAGGCAATCAACGGACTCCGCGAGCAGTTCGCCGTTCACACAGAGCCTGATCTGACTTCTGTGTTTCGCCTTCCCGGCGTGATCGGCTTGCCCGCCACGTCGCTCGACGAAGAATTGGCAAAGCTTGAAGAGATCATGGTGGCCTGCTTGATCGAAGCTCTGGATAAACTCGACCGTATGCGCGAACACGAAGGTGACGCACTTCACCAGGAAATGCTACGCCGCCTCGCGCACGTCACAGGCCTGGCTGGGCAGGTGCGCACCCTTGCCGAGCAGGCCCGGCCTGCGTTTGCTAAGCGCCTTGAGACGCGCTTGCGCGAGCTCCTCGCCGAAACTCCGCTCGATCTGATGCGCATCTCCCAGGAGGCGGCCATTGCCGCCGAACGCAGCGACGTCTCAGAAGAACTGGCGCGCCTGGCAAGTCACGTCTGTCAGTTTGAGTCGATCTCGGCAACGGCCGTGGATGCAGGAAAGAAGCTCGACTTCCTTCTTCAGGAAATGCAGCGCGAAGCGAACACGCTGCTTTCCAAAACTCCGGGTCACGAAGCGGAAGGCATCGAAATCACCAGTCTCGGCCTGGAGATCAAATCCGAAATTGAAAAACTTCGCGAACAGGTGCAGAACATCGAATGAGCGGCACGGAACCAGCCGAACCGTTGGTCCTGATCGTTTCCGGGCCCTCTGGATCGGGAAAATCCACTCTGGTACAGAAAGTTTTGGAGCTGCCGGGGTTCCGGCTGTCCGTTTCGTGTACAACGCGCCCGCCGCGCAAGACGGAAGCCGCGGGTAAATGGTACAATTTTGTGAGCGAAGGCGAGTTTCGGCAGATGGTGGAGCGGGGCGAGTTCCTCGAGCATGCGCAGGTCTTCGGGAAAAACTGGTACGGCACGCCTCTGAAATCGCTCGACGAGGCACGCGAACAGCAAAAAGCTCTGGTTCTCGAAATTGATGTGCAGGGCGCGCTTCAGGCGAAAAAGAAGCTGCCGCACGCAGTCGCCATTTTCGTTCTGCCGCCTTCGCGCGAGGATCTGGAGCGTCGCATCCGTGAGCGCGGTCAGGATTCCGAGGATGAAATCCAGCGGCGGCTTGAACGCGCGCGCCAGGAAATTCTGAACTACGGCGCATACGATTTCGTGGTTATTAACGACGATCTCGAGCGTGCCGGCCGCGAAGTGCAGGCAATTGCTGTAAGCTCGCGCTGCCGCGTAGAGCAAGAAGAGATGCGGATACACGAAATTCTAAAGACTTTTGGAGGCTGATCGTCTCATGCCCGTTCTCAAGGAAGCGCCGGATAGCCAGTTTGCCTACGTTGTGGTTGTATCGCGCCGCGCCCGGCAGTTGATGGTTGGCGCGCGACCGCTGGTGGACAATCCAAAGGCGCGCAAGACCACACGCATCGCCGAAGAAGAGTTGCAGCAGGGCTTGCTCGAGTACGAAATGCCCGAGTTAGCTCCGGAATCGGATGAGGTTGACGGAAAGCGCCGCAAGTAGCGTTTTTCCGGGTGTGCCCATGAAAATCGCGCTGGGAGTGACCGGCGGAGTCGCGGCTTACAAAGCCGCTGAGCTGGTTCGCTGTCTGCAGCAGGAAAAGCTGGATGTGCAGGTCGTGATGACTCGCTCCGCGCAGGAATTCGTTACGCCCCTCACCTTCGCTGCACTCACCGGGAAGAAAGTCATCACCGAAATGTTCGGCGCCAGGGGAGCCGAGCCGGCCAATGTCGAGAGCGCGATCGAGCACATTGCCGTGGCGCAGCGCATCGATCTTCTTCTCGTGGCGCCGGCAACGGCCGACATCCTCGCGCGCTTGGCCAATGGCATCGCAGATGATTTCCTCACCACGCTTTACTTGGCTAGCCGAGTGCCTGTGATTGTGGCCCCTGCCATGAACGTCAATATGTGGGAACATCCCGCGACACAGGAAAATCTGAACAGGCTTCGCGCCCGCGGGGTCCATGTGGTCGATCCAGACGAAGGCTATCTGGCCTGCGGTATGACTGGTGCAGGTCGCCTGGCAGCAACAGATGCGATCGTCCAGAAAGTTGCCGCCGTGCTGGGCCTGCGCCACGATTTTCGAGGCCAGACGATTCTGATCACCGCTGGCCCAACGCGCGAAGACATCGATCCGGTTCGCTTTTTGACGAATCGCTCGTCGGGGAAAATGGGCTACGCTGTGGCGGACGCTGCGGTTCGGCGCAGCGCGCATGCGATTCTGGTCAGCGGTCCGACCGATTTGCCGGTGCCCGAAGGCGCGGAGTGGGTGCCGGTGCGAACCGCCGAGGAAATGCGTTCGGCCGTCCGCGAGCGCGCCTTGGATGCCGGAGTAATCATCATGGCCGCGGCTGTCTCAGACTATCGCCCCACTCGGCCGCAGGTGCAAAAGATGAAACGCGGCGATGGTCGCCTCCTTCTTGAACTCGAACCTACCGGGGATATTCTTGCCGAGCTAGGCCGCGAAAAAGGAAATCGCATTGTCGTGGGTTTCGCTGCTGAAACGGAGCGCGTTGCTGAAAACGCCCGCAGTAAACTCGCCCGCAAGCACGCGGACATTATTGTTGCAAATGATGTCACTCAGCAAGGCGCAGGATTTGATAGCGACACGAATGTCGTAACGTTGTTCCTGAGCAACGGTCGCGAAATCGTTCTGCCAAGACTCAGCAAATTCGAAGTCGCCAACCGCATCCTCGATCATGTCCTTGCTCTCGGGCAGCAGGCTGAAATCCGCTAAGCGAAAATTTCCACAGGGCAGTCAGACTTTTCTGATGAAGGGAGTCTTTCTCTTCGATACTCTGAAACCTCATGACCCAATCAAATCGTGCCTCCCTAGAAGCATGGCTGCGCTTCGCTGACGACCTTGGTCTCGGCCCCTTTTTTCTCGAACGCGCGCCACAACCGATCTCCGTAGCGAAGGAGGTTTCTGCCTCCCAGGGACCGGCAATTTCATCCCCCGGCATTTCCGGCGGCCCGGTGTCAGGTGCTAATTCTGGCCCGCCCGGGGGGAGGAGCTTTCGCGCCGACACAGGAGCATCTGCTCACACCGGGGCTTTTACCCCGGAAGTTTCCGAGCGGACCGCATCGCAAGCGTTTTCGACGCAAGCTACGGGCATAACCCTTTTCGAAGAGCGCATCGAGAACGACTCGCTCGAGCGTATCCGCGCAGACATCGGCCCGGATTGCACTCGCTGCAAACTGCACAAGGCGCGCACCAACATCGTCTTCGGCGTCGGTAATCGGAACGCGGAGCTGGTTTTCGTCGGCGAAGGTCCCGGCCACGACGAAGACATCCAGGCCGAGCCGTTTGTTGGCCGCGCCGGGCGACTGCTCACGCAAATGATCGAAGCGATGGGACTGCGCC
>Ga0306926_10001926_pt1 | contig 20872 bp, 13 predicted proteins | sample flu12Cox44000178_FD_203759 | JGI IMG/M metagenome (GOLD analysis project Ga0306926, IMG submission 203759) | Lab enrichment of tropical soil microbial communities from Luquillo Experimental Forest, Puerto Rico - flux8day.12C.oxic.44.000.178 (v2)... | ecosystem: Environmental > Terrestrial >...
ACGGGTGCGGAGGATATGCTGGTTGTCTCGGTCGGCACCGGCACGAGCCCCGCTGCGCGGCTCAGTCTCGAGCCGGACGAGATGAACCTCCTCTTCAACGCGACGACGATCCCGTCCGCCCTGATGTTCGCCGCGCTCAACGAGCAGGATCTGCTCTGCCGGGTGTTCGGCGACTGTCGCGCGGGCGAAGCCCTCGACCGCGAAGTGGGTGACCTTGTCGGCAGCGTCGGCCCGTTACAGCACGGGCAGAAGCTCTTCACCTATCTGCGCTACAACGCCGAACTGACGCGCGAAGGCCTCGACGTGCTCGGCTGCCGTGACATCGAGCCTAAGACGGTGCAGCAGATGGATTCGATCGAAGGGATACCGGAGCTGCGGAGAGTGGGGGCACGAGTCGCCGAAACCAAGGTAATGGAGCGCCATTTCGAGGGTTTCTTGCCGAGCTGACAGGACCGCCCGCCGCATTCTTTTTCGGACCGGAAAAGGGGGGAGATAATTGCCATGACCAGTGTGTTCATTGTTCGTCCGTTCGGCAAAAAACGGGTCGCTATAGCCGAGGGGCAGTCGGTCGAGGTCGACTTCGATGCGATCGACCAAGCCCTGATCAAGCCCGCCCTCGCGGCGAATGGTCTGGGGGGCGAGACGACGGAGGTGATCGCCGCAGCCGGCAACATCCGCGTCGACATGTTCGAGATGCTGATCACCTACGATTTGGTCATCGCCGACATCTCGATCGACAATGCCAATGTGTTCTACGAGCTCGGCATCCGCCACGGGCTGCGGCCGAAGGGAACGATCCTGCTCCGATTTTCGACGCCGGGAAAGGACACGCCGTTCGATCTGAAGACCGACCGCTACATTGCGTACGACCGGAACGATCCCGGCGCCGCGGTGGCGCTGCTGACGCAGTCGATCAAGGAGACCGTGCTCTCGATGCGCGAAAGCGGAAGGCCGGACAGCCCGGTCTTTGGACTGTTGCCGGCGCTCTCGCCGCCCGATCCGGCAAGCCTCGAGGTCGTGCCGCGGTCGTTTCAGGAGGCAGTCGAGCAGGCGGAAGCCCAGACGAGCGATGGTGCGACAACGCTGGCGCTGCTCGGCGACGAAGCCCGCCGTGTGCGGTGGGGGCGGGAAGGCTTGCGCCTCGTCGGCCGGGCGCAACGCCGTCTGAGCGCCTTCGAGGCGGCGCGCGAGACCTGGGAAGCGGTACGCAAGGATCGTTCCGACGACATCGAGGCCAACCTGATGTTGGCGACGATCTACCAGCGTCTCGGCAACAATGTGATGGCCTCGCAGGCGTGCCGGCGCGTGCTTGAAAACAAAGCGGCGCCACCGGCGAAACGCGCAGACGCGCACAGTCAGCTGGCCCGCAATGAAAAGGCCGCCTGGGCCAAAGATTTCGCTGCACTCGAAAGTCAAGATGCGCAGCAGCAAGCGATCTCGGACCAGCGGTTGATTGATGCCCTCGAAGGATATCAGGCGGGGTTCACCGAGGATCTCAACGACTACTATTCAGGCCTCAATGCCCTCGGTCTCGTCGTTGCGCTCGAGCGATTGGCAGAGGCGCAGCCCGACAGCTGGGCGAGCCTCTTTCCTAATGCGAGAAGGGCGAACGCCGCTCTCGACGATTATCGCGATCAGCTCAAGCAGCTCACTGGCGCTGTGGGAATCTCTCTCGACAACGCCAAGAGCCGGTCCGAGCGGGCGGGCACACCGGACGAATGGTTGCGGGTCTCCGAGGCGCAATACCGGCTGTTAACCTCAGACAACCCCGGTTTTGTAAGGAACGTCTACCGCACGGCCAAGAATGCGCTCGGGGAGCGTTTCCAGCTGCGATCGGAGCTGTCGCAGGTGGCGATTTTCCACCGGCTCGGTCTGCTCGCCGAGAACTGCAGCGCCGCATTCGCGGGTCTCGAGGCGACGCCGGCCGATCTCCAGCCGAAAGCAGTACCGCCGCGCGACCGCGTGGTCGTTGCGACCGGTCACCGCGCCGATGCACCCAGCCGGCCGCCGCCCGGCCGCTTCCCGAACACGGCCGCGTGCGTCGACAAGGCCAAGGGTTGGCTGCGCGAAGCGCTCCAGGCGGAAAGGACGGAGACGGCGGGCACGCTCTATGGCATCGCCGGGGCCGCGAGCGGCGTCGATCTTCTATTCCACGAAATTTGCAAGGAGCTCGGTATACCGGCCAAGGTGTGCCTGCCGATCCCGATCGAAGCCTACCGGCGCGAGTCGGTCGCCGATGGGGGTGCGGACTGGGTGGAGAAGTTCAACCATTTCATCGCGGAGAACCCGCCGATCATCCTCAGGGATAGCGACGAGCTCCCACCATGGGCCGCAGGGATCAAGGATTACGGTGTGTTTCAACGCGGCAACATCTGGAACATGCAGGATGCTCTGTTGCGGCCCAACGCCGATGTCACGCTGATTGCATTGTGGAACCAGAAGGCGGGCGAGGGTCCGGGCGGCACCGCCGACATGGTCAAGCTCGCAAAATCGCACGGCGCCAAGGTGCGGGAGCAGAACAGCGACGAGCTGTTCGGCATCAGGTAGCGGGGCGTGACGACAAAGCTCGGCCATGAGGTGCCCGAGGCTGGTTGCGAGCTCACATCTGCGAAATAAGGGTGTCCGGGATCAAAGATCCGTTGACGTGTGAATCATCTCAGACGCGTTCGCGCTGAAAAATCACACTGTTGCCCGGACAGATCGGTGGGGAGGCGAAACGAGATGACCGAGAATCCGACTGTCCGGGTGTTTGTCTCGTCGCCGTCAGATGTGCGCCCCGAGCGCCTCATCGTTGAGCGGGTGGTCAAACGGCTGGCGCGCGAATTTAGCTATCACTTTCGGCTCGAAGCGGTGCTCTGGGAACGCGAGCCACTGCTCGCCACTCACCACTTCCAGGACCTGATTGTCCCGCCGCACGAGACCGACATCGTCGTAACCGTGCTGTGGTCCCGTCTCGGCGTTCCACTCCCGGAGGCCAAGTAGAAAGCCCCCGTGACCGGCACCGAATGGGAGTTCGAGGACGCCGCGGCCAGCTACCAGCAGCGTGGCCTCCCCGAGCTGCTGCTTTACCGGAAGCGCGCAAGGGTCACCGTCGAGCTCGGCGATCGCGCAGTATTGGAGGAGCAGCAGCATCAGTCGGAGTTGGTCGAGGAGTTTATGCGCCGCTGGTTCCGCAGCCTTGACGCCAAATCCTTTGTCGCCGCCTCACGCGATTTCGCCGACGCAACCGAATTTGAAAGCCTGCTCGAAGAGCATCTGCGCGCGCTGCTCAGCAAGCGCCTGACCAAGCCCGGGGACATCGAAACGCCCGCCACGATCACTTGGCATCAGGGCTCTCCCTATCGGGGCCTGGAGCCCTTCGAAATCGAGCATACATCGATTTTCTTCGGCCGAATGCGGGCCCGTAACGAGATCCGCGAGGTTTTGGCTCGTCAGATTGAGCGCGGCTGCGGTTTTGTACTCGTTACCGGCGCTTCGGGTTCGGGCAAGTCGAGCCTGGTAAAGGCTGGCGTCCTCGCGGACCTGCTATTGCCCGGGATGGTCGGCAGAGTCGCGCTTTGCCGCTACGTTGTTACCCGCCCCGGGGCAACGACATCGGAGGCATCGAGAGGTGCGCTCGGTGCGCTGGCGCAAGCGGTATTTGCAGAGACCGCGCTTCCCGAGCTTGGGCAAACGCCCCTCGAATATACAGCCGACCGGCTGCGTGAGCTCTTCGACAAGGCTCCTACTCAGTCCGCGCAGCCTATACGGCAGGGGCTTTCGGCGGCAGGGCAAAAGGCCGGACTGACCGAGCGCGGCGAGGCGCGGCTCGTGCTCGTTATCGATCAGCTGGAAGAGCTGTTCACGGCCGGCATCACTCAGGAACTGCGCGAGCGCTATGTCGCCGCGCTCGACGCATTGGCCCGGTCGGGCCTGGTTTGGATTATCGCGACGATGCGTAGCGATTTCTTCGATCGCATCCCGACGCTTCCATCGCTCGTCGCCTTGAGCGCCGGTGAGGGCACCTACCTGCTGGCGCCTCCTGACGCAGCAGATATCGGCCAGATTATTCGTCTTCCGGCACGCGAGGCCGGGCTGCGCTTCGAGAAAGACATGCGTACCGGGCATGGTCTCGACGACGTCATCCTTGAAGCGGCGGCGAAGGATCCAGCTTCGCTACCGCTCCTTGAATACCTGCTCGACCAGCTCTGGCATCAGCGCAGCACCGACGGGATGCTGACCTTCCGATCCTATGAGGCGTTGAAGGGGCTGGAAGGCGCAATCGGCGAGCGGGCCGAGCAGGTTCTGCGGGATTTGCCTGACGGGGTGCGAGAGGCATTCCCCGCGGTCTTGCGAGCACTGGTGACCGTAGGCCAAAGCGATACCGTAGTACCGGCGGCGCGTCTGGTGCCGCTCTCGATGTTTGCGGAGGGAGGCGCCCAGCGGTCGCTGGTCGAGGCCCTGATCCATCCTCAGGCCCGCATTCTCGTCGCCTATGGTGATGGATCGGCAGCGCGCGTGCGTGTTGACGCATTGGGAACGTGCTCGTCTGCAGATCGCAGCGGATCGCCGAGATCTGAGGACGCGGGCCCGGATCGAGATGGACGAGGCGCGCTGGCGCGAGGCGCAGATCCAAGACCGAGCCGGTTTGCTTCTTCCGCCCGGCCGCCGCCTCGCAGAGGGTGAGGAGTTGCTGGCGCGGCGCCGCGCTGAGCTCGACCCTACTTTCGTCGACTTCATTGGAGGCCTCGATAAGAGCAGCGCGCGAGGCCGGTCGACGGAGCACGCGATCGCGGCGTCTAATCGCAGCCGTCGGTGGGGTGGCTGCATGCCTGGCGGTTCTTGCCGCGTTTGTTTGGCGCGAGCGCGAGCAAGCCATAGCAGCAAACGAAACTGTTGGCGTAATCCAGCGGCTGGCGCGGGATACCAGCGACATTTGGACAAAGCCCCAGCGCAGCCTTCTGTTGAGCGTCTATGCGGCCTCTCTGAGCAAGGATCGACGGGAAGGGACGCTGACTACAATCGATGGGCTCCGACAGCAGTTGCAGACGATCGGGGGGCGTCCATTGCACGGGCACGAGATGGCCACCCGCATGGCTGCGTTTTCGCCCGACCAGCGTTGGCTGGCCACCGGTAGCGAGGACGGCGCGATTCGACTCTGGGATCTCAACCCAGTCGACCCCACCAGCCGAGTACTCGCGCTCGATGGACACAAGGGACCGGTTCATGGGCTTGCCTTCAGCGCCGATGGTCGCTGGCTGGTCAGCGGCGCTGCCGACGGCACGGTGCGACTCTGGCGTTTGACGGCGGAAGGGGCAAAGCCCGGCCGCGTATTCAACGAAGGCCGGTATGGAGCCATACAATCCCTCGCGCTCAGTCCGAACGGCGACTGGCTTGTCTTCGGCACCCAGGGCGGGAACGTCTGCATCTGGAAGATGTCCGTCGACGGGCCGCAGGAAGAACCCTGCGAGGCGTGGAAGGATGACGTCCCGGTCATGCAGGTTTTGTTCAGTCCCAGAGGGCGATGGCTTGCGACCAGCTGCACCGGTGCGTGCAAGGATTTAGGCGCTCCGGTCCGCCTGTGGGATTTGTCGGCCGGTTTTCCGCCTCAGGACCCCAGACGCCTTTCCCATGCGAAGGCTCTCGTCGAGGGTTCCTTGCTGGCCATCGCTTTCAATACGGACGAAACGCGTCTGGCAGTTGCATACGGCTACGTCGCGGAGGTGTGGGATCTGACGCAAGAGAATCCGCCGCAGCACGTCCTCGGGACGTATAGCAGCAGCGGCGGGTGGATCAGTATGCTAGGCCTGAGCATGAGCCCCGACAACCACTGGCTGGCGATAGGAAGTGGTCTGGGGTCGAACGTCTTATTGTGGGACCTCACAGGATCACGCAAGGAGCCGGTTGCTTTAAAAGGGCATATCGCTGCAGTGAATTCTGTAGCTTTCAGCGACGACGGCCGGTGGCTTGCAACAGGCTCCGATGACGCCACGGCGCGCTTGTGGGATATGGCTGATCCGACTCTGGCTTCCGTCTTGCTACGCGGCCAGGATTTGCCGGTGACGAAGGTCGTTATCAGCCCCGGTTCGGCGCCGCGCCACCTCGTCACGATGGGGGATGGGGCGGATGCGCGGCTCTGGAACGTCCCCGACCCACTGGTCGATCCAGTCGTGCTGCGTGGACAGGTCATGCCAAACATTATCGGAATGGCCGTCAGTTCCGCTGGCAACTGGGTCGCAACGTCGAGTGCCGACGACTCGAAGCTTGTGCTCTGGTCCACCAAGGATCCACGTCAGCCGCAACGCGAACTGCCGATACCCAGCCCCTCGCACGCCATCGCGTTTAGTGCGGATGGGCGCTGGCTTGCGGCCAAGAGCCAGGATAGGCACGTGATCAGCCTTTGGAGCCTCGCAGATTTGTCGAAGCCGCCCCTAAATCTGGTTGAGAACGAGTGGGGAGACGTCCGGACTTTGCGGTTCAGTCCGGACAATCGCTGGCTGGTGAGTGGGACATCGGGCGGCACCGTCAATATCTGGGACGTTTCGGGGGAGGGTCCTACCTTGGAGCCGCGCCATCGCTGCCGTCAAGGCGAGGGGATCCGGGAACCGGCTTTCAGTGCGGACGGACGCTTTCTGGCGACGGCGGCTCAAGGGGTCTCAGCGCGCTTGTGGGACTTGGCGTCGCCGAATCCCTGTGCGAGCCCGCGCTTGCTCCCGCACGGCAACGTCGTGTACCAGGTCGTAATCAGTCCCGATTTGCGATGGGCTGCGACCGCGGGGTTTGATCAGAAGGGGAAGTTATGGGATCTCGGCGGTTCTGAACCGAAAGTAATTGCTGAACTGGAATTCAAGGATCGCGTCCTTCAGGCGGCTTTCAGTCCCGATAAGCCCACCCGCTGGGTGGCGTTCGGCTCCTGGGACCAGACGCTGAAGTTGCTCGAACTGACGAATCCTGGCACATCGGAACCGATAGAACTCAGCGGGAACGCCGGGAGAATCGCATCTGTATCGTTCAGCCCCGACGGCAGGTGGTTGGTGTCCTCCAGCGAGGATCGCACGATCCGCCTCTGGGATCCGCTGGATCCGAGTGCAGCGTCCGTCGTATTGCGAGGGCACGAGGATCGCGTGCAGCATGTCGGTTTTTCGGAGGATAGTCGCTGGGTTATCACTGGCGCTTATGACGGGACGGTAAGACTGTGGCGCTTGCAGCTGGACGACCTTGTCGGCATCGCCTGCCAAACTGCAGGGCGAGACCTCACCCGGGCGGAGGCTCGGACTTTTCTCGGAGACGAGCGTGCGCAACAGCCATGTGGCCACTAGAGGAGTTAAGAATCGGGCCGCTATTGTGGGATCTCGACGTAACCTTTTCCGCGTTCCATCCGGGGGCATCGCATGGCAAATGATAACATCCTGAGATCGTTGATCGCCAACGACCTCGGCAGCAGCCTACAGCTCGGGACATCAGACGGATGGCGGCCGAGTTTCACCGGCATCGTCCTGTCGTTCGACCGTGGTGAAGTCGAACTGGCATACCCAGCCCTCAACGGACCAGATACGCTTTTTTCGACACCCTTTCCGGGTCCTTTTGTCGCGGGCACGAAGTATTTCTTTGGGTTCCGCGTTTTCATCGAGCGCGGCACATACTTTTCCAACCCAACATTGACGAATGTCAATCAGTCGTGGAACTCGGCTGCGAACGCGGAGGTCTGGCAACTGATTGGCACCACGTTTGACGTTCCCGACCCGGCGAACACGGTCGAATTCGCGGTTCGGTTCGACGTCAGTGATGCCCGCCGCCGCGTCTTTATGAAGGATTTCGTACTTTATCAGCTGACCGACTACAGTCACTACGTGCACGTAAAGCTGATAGCCCCGGACCGCAATCCCGCGCCGAGCGTCGGAACCGCCCAGGTGTCGCTGAACGATCAATACCAATTCACCTTCGGCGGTTTGGGGGCGGTGTCCTTCGTCGGCTTTTGGAGCGACTGGCTCGAGTTGCCGGGACCACTTTCCGTCGCTCCGACGGTGCCGCTGTTCGCCGGCCGCTTTAAATTCCGCGACCGAGCAACCCTGGTTGAATTGCTGCAGGTCCAGTCGGCATTTGAGGTGGCTGTCGGTCCCAAAGGCGGCGATGGGGACCAGGCGCATACTCTGCTCTACGACGTTCGATTTGCCCAGCACGGCCATTTTGTCCTCAATCTGCCGGGATCGGCGCTTTCCTTGCTCGATCTAGATCAGGTCCGGTTCTTGACTGATCTCCTGCGGCAGGATATCGCGAATACCCATCTCGCCTCGCTCCCCAGCGCTTCGTCGCCGTCGCAGTATTGGCTGGGCAGTTTTTTCCCAACACCACCGTCGACTACGATTCATCCGGAGATTTTGTTGGGCTTTATGCTTTGTTCCGCGACCTCGGCCTGAACGCCTTGGACTACGGGCCGGGTCTTGGCGACGCACTATCGTCCTTCGGGCAAGGGTTCAGCGGCGCCGTCTACTACTTTCGCATCCTCGGTGATTCCGACGTTGCATCGCTCATTTTGTCCTACAAGCTCCCAGCGATTGAAGCTGCGCTTCTGGGCAAGGCCATCGGCTGGCCCGACGGCAACGACGTCGCCGCGCTGTTCAAGGCAACACCCGACCGCGCGGTGATCAACGTCAACGATGAACCGGCGGGGCTCGCCTTTGCGGGACCGGATTACACAACGGCGTTTCAGGACTATCTGAGATCTTCGTCTCTCAATCCCGCAGATTTCGGCGTAGCCGATTTCAGCAAGCTGGAAGCCTTGCCGCGGACGCCGCTTCCAGTCAACCCGAGTGCGGTCGATGGCCACGCTTTCTACTGGCGTAACCGCTTCTGGAGTGAGGCCAATGCTGAAGTGTATCGGTTGTACCGGCAGGCGGTGACCACCAATCCGAAATGGGGTGGCCCTTACCATTTCACGTTTAATTATGGCGATCTTACAAACCTCCCGAATACCTATCACAACGGCATGGAGGTGCTGACGTTTGCACGGCACGGCGCAATCTCGATGATGTGGATTGGGATGGGTTTCACCAGCACTTTGGCCGATTATATTCACTGGGAGCAGGGGCTCCCGACTACTCAGCAGTTCATGAGTCTAGTCGCCGACTATGCCCTCGCCTTCACAAGGTCCGCTCAGATCCCTTGCGGTTTTTATCTGAGAACGGGGGAGCCGACCTTGCGCCGTTTGGATTATTACCTATTCAACGCTGCAGCCCGGGGCGTGACCTACTTCGATTACTACGGCTATGGTCCGGGCCCCACCTACGATGGAATCGGCGGCTTGGGCGATACCACTGTCGGAATATTCCGGCAAGTGGCGCATGCCAGTCAATTGCTCGCGCGCTGCGAGCGTTTTTTGTTTGGCGCCTCGCGACGCCGGGCGCGGATCGCTCTGCTTGCGGCTCAGACGGAGCCGCTGTGGAACCCAGATGGGGCCGGTGCCGCCTGGTTCGACGAGGCTGGTCTCCACCATGCATTTAGCCATGGTCAGTATCCGATCGACTATCTGTTCGAACAGGACATTATTGCTGGGATACTGACGGATCAGTATGCAATTCTCTGCATGAATGTGGTTTATCTCAGCGGCGACGCGTATCAGAAGATCCGTGCTTGGGTAACCTCGGGTGGCACGCTTATCCTTGGGCAGAACGGCGCCACACACGATGAATATGCTCAGCCCGTTACCGCACCCTGGACCAACGTCGGCTTTGGGCCGCCGGAAAGCGGCTCCGCTCAGATCAATTGGCAGAGCACGGATCTGACCACGCTTTCTACCAGGTCGACTCGCGCTGTAACCGGCGAGGGGACTGTCCTTGCCACCTTTTCCAACGGTGACGCGGCCGCGATTGAAATTCCGATCGGCTCCGGCCGAGTGATCGCTCTAGGGTTCGAACCGGGCACAACGTATTTGAATGTGGGCAAGGTGCCCGGCGGGCCATTCCCGTGGCAGTTCATGACTGCGTTTCAAACCAGTATGCGCTCGATCCTGCTGGGTATCGCGACCGATATGGGATTAGATTCGACACGTCCCATCTGGACAGACGACCCGCTGGTGGAAGTGTCACGGCTAGGTCACCCGGTCGGTGGCGCGGCCATTCTCCTGAACTACAATAACGAGCCCGCACAGAACCTCGTTTGGTAAGGGAGGGAAAAATGGACAAGACGAAGCTTAGCCGACGAAGCGTCTTGCAGACGGCGGTGGCGACGACGGTAAGTCCGCATTCCGGGCATTTACGGATGGGTTCAATCGCAAGCGGAGCAAGTCTCGCTGCCAGTAAAACCGGATCAAACTAATCCAAATGTAGGCGTCGTTCGATTGGACCTGAACGATATTGATGTGCTGACCTGGGGTTCTCCATCAAGAGCGGCCGAAATCGCGGACGCGCGAGGAATCGGATGAAGTTTCGCAAACGGCCTCTATTCCGGTTTTGTGATCCAGTTGGACCAATTCTGCGCCATTTTCTCATCCGTGCCGCAGCCTCGCGGGGTCCGGGCAACCCGTTTGGGCCTCGCGCCCGAGCACCGACGAAACTCTAGCCGTGTACAGTCGCTTGAGGCGAGCCGTTCCTTTGTTCAACAGCAGTCGCCAATCGATCATACCGTCTCCCTGGCGGCGCTGGCCGACGGTAGGCTGGCCAGCGGTCAGGTCGCTGGCGGTATTGGCGGACGGGCGGCTAGCTACTTTTCGGCGCAAAAAGCACGTTTTTGAAAAGGTTGGGCAAGGATCTGGCATGCGCCGTCGTCCGACAAAGCCTGTCGGCGGTTGAGCGGGCAGAAAGCCTGGCCTACGGGCCGGACTGCTTGGCCATGGCGCGGCTGATGTTGACCAGGTTGTCGGCGATCACGCCGAGACCAACCCAGCGCTTCACGCCGGCATCACCTCTGTATCGGCTGCGGTTCAGTCCGTGCCGTCGCTTGACCACGCTGATGCGGCCCTCGGAGCCGGTCCGCCACTTCTGCCCGTTGCGGAACCAGCGCTTCTTCTGCTCGCGCTTGCGCTCCGGGCTGTTGGTGGAACGATTGGGGATGCACACGCGCTTGACGCCCTTGGTCTTTGCCGCGGCTTCGTTCTTGGCCGAGTAGAAGCCGGCATCGGCAGCCACCAGGTGCGGCGTGCCCCAACCGCGCCTGATGGGTTTCGATCGCCGCCATCAGGATGTCCTGGTCACTGGGCCGCTGATCGTAGACCTCATAGGCGATGACGATCTGGTTCTCCGCCTCCTGCAGTTTGACCATTTTGCCGAACTCGGTCGGCTTGCCGGCCTTGCCCTTGCGAAATGACCTCAGTGGTCGGCTCGAACAGGCTGACGATCTTGCCCTCGGCATGGGTGTCACCGGCAAAGACGCGCGCCTTGGTTTGGCGGAGGACCTGCTGCACCAGCGGCACCGTGCTGTCCAGCTCGCGACGCAACCCTTCCAGCACGGCTTGCCGCGAGCCTTCCGCCGCCGGCTTGACGCCATCGTCGATCTCCCTGGCAAAGCGCTTGGCTTGACTCACCACTCGGCCGGTGGACTCAAGTAATCTTTGGTAGGCCTGCGCCAGTCGCTCGCGATTGGGTTGGCCTTTGGCGCGCACCGCGCGGGCGATCTCCAGCACCCGTAGTTTGACGCTGCGGCTGCGGTCGCGCAGCTTGGCTCCTACCGCGCCGGCAATCTTGGTGATCTTCTTCATCGTGCGGGTCAGCACCCGCACCCCGTCGCCCAACAGGTTGCTGTCGGTCGGATAGTGAATGTTGGTCTCGACCACGGTGGTGTCGACGCGCATGCGTCGGCCGGCCGCCACCCGATGATCGTGCGCGATCTGCACAATCCGCTGGTGGATCTGCGCGACCGCCTCGGGTCCCAGCGCCACCCCCCATTTGCCCATGGTCTTGGCGTCGGGCATTTTGCCGCCGCCCACCCGGGTGAAATCGCGGTACACCAGATTGGCGCGCACCTCCCGTTCGAGCACCCCGTAACTCCAGTTGCGCATGTGCTTGAGCACTAGCAAACGCAGCACCACCTCGGCCGGGGTGCCCGGCCGGCCCCGTTTGCGGCTCTGCGGATGCCGCTTGGCCAGGGCCTCGTAGACCACCGCCACGATCTGCGGGTCGCCGAGCAGCTGGTCGGCGTGCTTCATCCATGCTTCGTGCAGGTCTTTGACTTCCTCGGCGATCAGCCCGTCACCAAAGCTGCGCTGCGCACGGTGCGTCTTAATCACGCTTTGACCTCGTGCGCCGCGGCGCGGCGTCATCCGGCCGCAACAGCCCATGGTTGAGTTCGCAGATCTCTTCGAGGGCCTCCTTGAGCTTGTGGTAGTTGCCCAGCCAGCAGCGCACATCCTCGATCTGTTCGCGGCGCAGGCTGAACTGGCGGGTGCGGCCGCCGGCGTAGGTGACAGTCAGAACTGACAGCGGGTGCCCGCCGCCGGCGGCGCAGATCGTGCAGCCACGGCTGTGGCGCACGGTCCGCTCGACCACAGAACCACGCAGGATCTCCCCGGTCACCGCTAGCTGGCTGACGAGTGCCCGGCGCGTCGCTATGAGCTGGTCTCGCGTCATTCAAATAAATGATACGAAGATCTAGCGCAGCGCGTCAACAACTTTTTTGCAAAAAACCGTTCCTGATACCGGCTACCTGATCGCGCTTATCGCCGGACGTGCCGCGGGCACGCCAAAATGTCCGCTTTCGCAGTTTCCGGTACCAGACAACGGCGTCATATCAAAGCTTTAAGACCCGTATTTTTGCGCCGGAAAGTAGCTAGCGGCGGCGGCGGCGATGGTAAGGTCAGACTCTGGCTCGTTGACGAGCAGAAACTGATCGCCGCCCTCTGTCCTCGCGCCGGCCGCAATCTTACAAAGGACGAGGGGGCCCGCTACATCGGTTCCGACACTCCCTCGCAGCCGAGCTGTCGCGACCGCCCCTCGAATTGACGAACGCCCGACCCGTAACCACGGCACTTCTCGTACGGGGCCATGATGATCGTTAGTCCGGTTGAGCAGACTACTAGCCCAGCGATACGGCCGGACACCCGCGCAGGAGTCGCTTACGACGCTTTCATTTCCTATAGCCATGCGCTGGACAAACCGATCGCGTCGGCACTTCAATCGGTAATTCAAACGCTGGGAAAGCCGTGGTGGCGTCGCAGAGTGTCGCGAGTGTTCCGCGATGATACCAGTCTATCTGCGACGCCCGGTCTGTGGCCTTCGATCGAGCAGGCATTGATCAGCTCACGTTTTTTGCTTCTTTTGGCATCCCCGGAGTCTGCAAAATCAAAATGGGTCGCGAGAGAGGTCGCGAGCTGGCTGGAGCACAAGCAATCAGATACTCTGCTGATCGGACTCACTGCAGGTGATCTGAGTTGGGACGAAGAATTGAGCGATTTTCGCCAACTCGCTAATCCGTCGCTTCCTGCCGTATTAAGAGGCCAATTCAAAAATGAGCCATTGTGGATCGATTTGCGCGACGCCCGAGCGGCGGGTCAGGTGCTCGGCAAAACCAATCAGGCCTTTCTTTCCTCATGCGCCGGCATAATCGCGGCAATACGCAATCTGCCGAAGGAGGATGTTCTTTCGGAGGAAGTAACCCAACAGCGGCGCAACCTCATGTGGGCCCGTGGCGCTGTATTGACACTTCTGCTCCTAACAGCGGCCGCCATTTGGCAAGCGCATCGGGCAACCGTCGCCCAGCACCTCGCCGAGACCCAACGCGACCGTGCTCAGCGCATGCTTAATCAGGTTGTGGCTACTGCCGACCGCAGCGTGCTGGCGCTTTCTTTGCGCCTGCAAGAAGATGCGTCTCGTGCTGATCGAATCGACCGGCCGACTCCACCCATTATACCGCACGAGCCGGGTGTCGACGGACCGGATCACACCTTGAAGGATGCGCTGGAGCAAACCAAACGGTCAACCAAGCTGCTCGCGAATGGCGAAGATGTTGGCGCACTCAGATTTGCAGAAGCGGCCGTTGCGATCCTCGAGGCTGGCGCTGATCGGAGGTCCCGAGATCCCGGGTGGCAACTCGCTCGTCTTGGCGCTTACGACCAGATCGCGCAGGTCGCGGTCCGGATGAATGATACGTCGACTGCCTCAGCGGCATTGTCGACAGCTCTCAATATAGCCGAGAAGCTCGCAAAGGATGACCCTGCTGAGATCAAATGGCAGCAAGGGCTTGCAGCCTTCCATCAGGAACTCGGCGATCTGGCGCTCAATACGAACCACCTCGCGGAGGCCGAGGGCCACTATACGACCGCGCTCGAATTACGAACCAATATGGTCCAAATGCCGGACGCATCCTCGGAAGCGCGTCGAGAGCAGGCCGTTGCCACAGAAAGGCTCGGGAATCTATCGATGGCTCGGAAAATGCCCGAACAGGCCGCCCGACAATACCGGGAGAGTGCCGCAATCCTCGAAGCTCTTGTCGCTTCGAACCCATCGAACACGGGATTCCAACGCGACCTCTCGGTCAGCTATCAACACCTCGCTGACCTCTCACCGCAGCCAGTCGGCTGGAAGAAGCGCTGAGCTGGCTTCAAAAGGATATCGATGTTGCCCAAAAGCTTTCCGAGATTGATCGAGGGAATCTGCTCTGGCAGCACGATCTCGCCTCGAGCTAGGAACGGCTCGGCAGACTTCTTGAAAAGCTGGATCGTCCCCGGGAGGCACTCGAAACCTATCAGCACAGCGTTGGAATCCTGGAGGCAATTATTGCCAAGGACGCCTCGCAATCAGCCTGGCAACGCGATGCCGCAGTCACTCTCGAGAATATGGGAAAGCTGCTTGCCCGACTAAACAACCCCAATCGTGCTGTCGATACCTTTCGGCATGCATTGGCCCTGCGCGAACAGCTCGCCGCGTCTTTTGAGGACGAGAGTTGGCAGCGCGAGCTGGAAGCAGCTTATCGGCGCACGAGCGAGCTGATTCTAAGCATCGGGCGGGCACCGGAAGCGCTCGAGACCGCTGAGCAATACCTGCTGGCGATGAGCTTAGCCCCCGACCAGCGCGACAAACCCGAGCGTGTCGCCCGCGCGCTCGGGACCGTGTGCTGGTCCGCCCTCCTCGCCCGGGATTTCTCTCGGGCATTGTGGGCAGGCCGCGAGGCGGTTGTGCTGGCCCCGCGACTCGATTGGCTCAGGCTCAACTACGCCCACGCACTGATGTACTCTGGAGACCCAGATGCTGCCACGGCCATTTATCTGGGTGAATTGGCGAACGGGGGCGACGCCGCGGAGAAATGGCGCACCGCCATCCGGAAGGACTTCGATGAATTGAAGGCCCGAGGGCTTTCGCACAAGCAAATGGAAGAGATCGAGCTCAGATTGACACCCTGATCCTCGTGATCGGCTTATGCGCGGAGGTTGCCATGTCGAGACGGCACTGGTCATATCTGTTTTTAATCGGCCTTGCTGTAGGCTCCCTAGTTGCAGCTGGCTGCGCCGATGCCCAGGATGCCCCAAAGCGGGTTCCGATGACCGTCGAAGACTTGACTAAATTTGGGATCTATTTGCGGTTCGGATCCCAACTACCATGGCTCGGACGAGTTTTATAAGAAGCGCGTCGCCGGTCCGAACAAGTGCTACTATGAAACGTACCGTGTACTTGCGGTGTCGGATTCCTTGCTGAAACACTTCGAGGAGCGAGGCTTTTCGCTGCGGACCCTGTGCCTCGCTCTCCAATCAACCCTGCGTTACGATCCGGGGACCGGCAAGCAGCTGCCGCTCGCGGTCGCAGCACGCCGCTCGAAGGGGAGCAATTCCCTGATCCCGATAGAAGGCGGGGAGATCCTTCTGAATGTGCCGGATTGCTTTAAGAACGGCACGTTCGGGATCGACTGTCCGGACACCTACGAGGTGTCCTACGGAGGCCGCACGGGAGAATGTTCAAGTGCAAATGGGTGCGAAAAGATAGACTTGCGGGCGGAAGACGCGAAAATTCGCAAGCTTATCCAAGGCGGAGGGTATGCACGAGAATGCGGCTGCAACGAGATTCGATTTTCGAAAGATGAAGGGCTAACGCTCCCGGACGATTGCAACTTGGACAAACTTCCGTCCTGCGCCCGCCGGCTGGTAACCGACCCCGATCCAGCAGGGCGGCTCATCAAGAAAAGCGGCTATGCGCTGATACAACGTGCCCTCGGTATGGGGAGCAGCGTTTACGTGGGAGGGATCGACATCAGCCCAACGTTGCCGCGCGGTTACGGATACTCGATCGGCACCCAAGGAGGTGATGTGGAAACGGAGGACGTCAGCCTCGAGACTCTCGCGAAGGAAAGCGGTTCAGTTGCTCCCTGGAACCGTTAGCGCACGAAATAACATCCGGCGGAATACTCCGCGATCGCCGAGGCTCGCTGGACAACCGCCACGCTCGTTAGCGAGAATTTCCGAGGCCTCGGACCGCGGCTTTGACGCCATCGGCGCCGCTCTATACCAGCGAGCCAGGAGCCGATAGGGGATCGGTGGAGTGAGGCGACGGGTTGGAGCCTTCAACGGCCGGCTCTACCCAGCTCGTTAGATCGTACCAGCCGGCAGTTAGCGACAGCGCGAGCCAACCTACTCCGCCTGCCTCAAGCTGTGCGATCCCGCGTTTGCGCAACAAGGATGCCTCGGCATTGCAGAAACTTGGCGACGTGTGAAGAAGCTCACACGCATTCGCGCCAGCAGAACACGTTGTTACCGGGGCAGATCCATCACGTCAAATGGGCAGTTAATGCGATCGATGGATCATTGCGGTCGCGCGTGAGCGCGTCGCAACGCGCGAAGACCCGCCTCGATTCGGTGTGAGGCCTTTCAGTGCTACAACGTTGGCTGGGGCGGAGAGGCGAGATGACCGAGAATCCGACCGTCCGCGTGTTTGTGTCCTCGCCATCGGATGTAGGGCCGGAGCGCCTCATCGCCGAGCGGGTGGTCAAAAGGCTCGCACGCGAATTCAGCTACCACTTTCCCATAGAGGCGGTGCTATGGGAACGCGAGCCATTGCTCGCCACTCACCACTTCCAAGACATGATCATCATCGATCCCGCAACCCTATAAACGGTTATTGGGGATCTGGCAGATCAATGTGGGACTGCTTGCAACGGGGGATTCGGAGCGGAGAGGCCGGCCAGTCACTCGACAGTAGGGATGGATTTACATCGGGTCTCCCTCAGTAACGTTCTGATTGATCGGGATTTGCGCTTCGATCCGGCGGCCGGAGCGTGCTCATCGTTTGTCAGGATCCCGGCGACCGAGATGTAGGAGCCGCGGCGCTTGCGCCGTCGAACCCTGCCACCTGCGGCTCCAACCGCATGCGATCTCGTCGTCGAACATGCGATTTTCGTTGCTAACCTCGGTCGCATGGTTAAACTTGGTAAACAATTCGGGGCATCCGGGAAACGTTGGCATGTCACGCTGCCGCCGAAGTACGCGGCCCGACCTCGCCCAATGGAAGATCAAGCTAGCCGGGCCTCAGCGGGCGAGCCAAGTACGCGGTAACGGGACGTGAATGGCCGACATCTTCATCAGCCATAGCGGCAACGACAACGAGGTCGCCGCAGCGATCGGCGAGCGAATCCGGCGCGAGCGGCCGACCTGGTCCCTGTTCTACGATAAGGACAACATCCGCGCCGGGCAACGCTGGCAGGAGCGCCTGCGCGAGGAGCTGACGAGCTGCCGGGTGGTCTTGGCTTTGGTCAGCCGCAACTGGCTCGGCTCGTCGTGGTGCTTCACCGAGGCGGTGACCGCCAGCTTCCGCGGCAAAGACGTGGTCGGCATCGAGACCGAGGACCTGACCAGCGATGACCTGGCGCGCGCGCCGCCAATCCTGCACGAACGTCAGCGCGTTCGCTTACGGGACGGCGACGACCGGCCGTGGCGGGAGATTCTAGAAGTCCTGGACCGTTCGGGGCTCGACCCCAACGACTGGTTCCCGATCTCGCCGGGTGTCGGCCCCTATCCCGGCCTCGTCGCCTTCGGCGAGAAGGATGCCGGCGTGTTCTTCGGTCGTAAGCAGGAGATTACCGAGTATCTGGGCATTCTCGACACCTTGCGCGGGCCTGACCGGTCGCAGGTGCTGGTCATCTCCGGCGCTTCAGGCAGCGGCAAGTCCTCGCTCTTGCGTGCCGGCCTGATCCCGCGCCTGCGCCCGAAGCCCGAATGGCTCGTGATCAGTCCGTTCGAGGTCGCCCACGAGCCCGTGCGCAACCTGCTGGACCGGCTCGGCGAGGCGCTTGCCGGCCTCGGACTACCCACGCACGGGCTCGACCTCGCACAACCCCCGGACGACCCGACGAAGCTCGCCCAGATCCTGGATGAGACGCTGCGGCGGCTTGAGCAGGCCACCGGCGCCTGGGTGCTCCTGCCGCTGGACAAGGCTGAAGCCCTGGTCGCCGGCGACAGGCCCGCGGGCGACTCGGCAAGGCTGCTGCTCGATGCATTGGCCCAGGTCCTTGGCCGGCGAACACGGCATGCCGTGGTCGCCGCCACGATCCGCACCGAGTTCGTGCCACGCTTGGAGACGACGTTTGCCGGACCAGAGATCCGCCTGCAGCAAGCGGCATTGAGCGCGATCGGCTCGCTCGCCGAGATCATCGAGAAGCCGGCCGACCGGTTTGGGCTCGAGCTGGAGCCAGGGCTGTCGGAACGGATCGTCGAGGATGTCCACACCGCCGATGCCCTGCCATTGCTGGCCTACACGCTGAAGGCGCTGCATGACCGCACCGGCGCAGATCGGCGCCTTACCCTCGATGGCTACAGAACTCTTGGCGGGGTGCAGGGAGCCATCGCAGCAGAGCTGGGATCGGTGCTGAGCGATCCGGAACCTACAGCCGATGAGGCCCGAGCCTTGCAGCGGGCATTCACCCGCTACCTCATTCGGGTCGATGAGGGTGCGCTCGAACGCGAGCGTATGCTGCGGCGAGTCGTCCCCCGCGCATCATTGCCACAATCGGCGGATCGTGTCATCAGCCGACTGGTCGATGCCGGATTGCTGGAGACCAAGGACGCCACGATCGAGCTCGCGCACGACCGCCTAATCGACGATTGGCCAAAGCTGCCGCTGAAGACCTGGCTCGCTCAAGACGCCACCGATCGCCGGCTGATCGACCATCTTCGCGAGCGTCTAGATGACGAAACGCTGCCGGACGGGCTTCTGGCTCAGGCTGAAGAGCTGTTGCAGCGGGATTACGAGCTGGCGATCGAGGAACCCGCGCTTGCGAAGCTGGTGCAGCGCTCGAGGGGCCAGAGGCGGGCGCGTGACCGGCGACGGCGCTTCGTTCTCGGTGGCGTATTGTTCATTGCGCTCGTCTTCGCGGTGGTTGCTTGGTTCGCGTCGGTGCAACGGAGCGAGGCGATAAATCAGACACAGCTTGCGAATACCGCAAAACAGAAAGCCGACGAGAACGCTCACGCCGCCGAGGTAGCAAGCAAGCGGGCTCGAGTCGAGCGCGACAAAGCGCGCATGGAGCTCCTAGCCATGGAGGCGCGCCGAGCGGACGCAGAGGCGAATTCACCGGACGACATCGAGCGCGCCGGCGCCCTGGCTTTGGAAAGCATCCAGCTCGCACGAAAAGGCGATCGGCCTGCCGAGGCAGATGCCGTCGAGGCCGCTAACAGCGCCTTGACCCGCCTGCCGCTCGTGGTCCTCTCGCACGGCAGCTGGGTTCTGTCCCTGGCGGTGCTGGCGGACGGGCGGCTGGCCAGCGGCGGCGCGGACGGCAAGATCAAGCTGTGGCCCGAGGGCGGCACGGGCGAGCCGGCGGTCCTTTTACACGGCAGCGCAGTTTATTCCCTGGAGGTGCTGGCGGACGGGCGGCTGGCCAGCGCCGGCAAAGACGGCACGATCAAGCTCTGGCCCAAGGACGGTGCGGGCGAGCCGGTGGTCCTCTGGCACGGCAGCCCGGTCTATTCCCTGGCGGTGCTGGCGGACGGGCGACTGGCCAGCGCCGGCCTCGATGGTAAGATCAAGGTATGGCCCGCGGACGGTGCGGGCGAGCCGGTGGTCCTGTCGCATGGCAGTCGGGTTTGGTCTCTGGCGGTGCTTGTGGATGGGCGGCTGGTCAGCGCCGGCGACGACGGCAACATCAAAATCTGGCTCAACGAGGGTACGGACGAGCCGGTGGTTCTCCCGCGGGGCAGCCCGGTCCATTCCCTGGTGGTGCTGAGGGACGGGCGGCTGGCCAGCGGCGGCCAAGACGGCAAGATCAAGCTCTGGCCCAAGGACGGTGCGGGCGAGCCGGTCGTCCTCTTGCACGGCAGCGCGGTCCGGTCCCTCGCAGTGCTGGCGGACGGGCGGCCGGTCAGCGCCGGCGACGACGGCAACATCAAAATCTGGCCCAAAGAGGTCACGGGCGAGCCCGTGGTTCTCTCGCACGCGAGCAGTCCGGTCCTGTCCTTGACGGTGCTGGCGGACGGGCATCTGGCCAGCGGCGGCGAAGACGACAAGATCAAGCTCTGGCCCAAGGAAGGGACGGACGAGCCGGTGGTTCTCTCGCACGGCAGCCCAGTCTGGTCTCTGGCGGTGCTGGCGGACGGGCGGCTGGCGAGCGGCGGCTACGACGGCACGATCAACCTGTGGCCCAAGAACGGCAAGGGCGAGCCGGCGGTTCTCTTGCACGGCAGCCCAGTTTATTCCCTGGCGGTGCTGGCAGACGGGCATCTGGCCAGCGGCGGTTCGGACGGCAAGATCAAGCTGTGGCCCACCATCGGTACGGGCGAGCCGGTAGTCCTCTCGCACGGCAGCCCGGTCTCGTCTCTGGCGATGCTGGCGAACGGGCGGCTGGCCAGCGCCGGCAAAGACGGCAAGATCAAGCTGTGGCCCAAAGAGGGCAGAGGCGAGCCTGTGGTCCTCTCGCACGGTGCCCAAGTCAATGCCCTGGCGGTGCTGGCGGACGGGCGGTTGGCCAGCGGCGGCTTGGACGGCAC
>Ga0306926_10001928_pt1 | contig 20867 bp, 18 predicted proteins | sample flu12Cox44000178_FD_203759 | JGI IMG/M metagenome (GOLD analysis project Ga0306926, IMG submission 203759) | Lab enrichment of tropical soil microbial communities from Luquillo Experimental Forest, Puerto Rico - flux8day.12C.oxic.44.000.178 (v2)... | ecosystem: Environmental > Terrestrial >...
GCTGCTGGCGGGTGGCCTGGCTGATGGTGCCGTTGTCGTAGAGGCGGGCGAGTTCGGCGTTCTCGGCGGCATTGAGGTCGCGGTGCAGCTGACGGTCGGTCAGCCCGTCCGGCTCGAACAGGCTCTTCGCCTGCACCTGCGCCTTGTAGGGCAGCGACAGCCGGTCACGCCACGGCAGTTCTTCACTGGCGGCGTACAGCAGCGGCGGCAGCACCACCAAGCTGACGACCTCAGGTGGCACATGGACCGGCGGGAACCTCGGCAGCAGGGCCACGACCAGCCCGGCGATCACCAGCAAGGACGGGGCCGGGACACGAAGCCGGCCGGCGAAGGCCGCGACCACCGTGCCGAGCACGACCAGGAACAAGATGGTCTCTACCCCGTGCACGCCACTGACCTCGCCTGTTTGCTCACCGAACAGGTGCCGACCAGACTTCCCGGCGCGCCACCGCCAGCCTATACCGGCGGCCATCAAGGGCGCTGGTACTGGGCGTCGCGTCAGCTCGCGCTACTGCTGCAGCTGCGCGGGCCACGCCCGTTGCTCAGCAGCTCATAAGCGATGCCCGTCGCACAGGCGTACACCGTGTGGTGGAAGGCGTCGATCGCGATCTCCTGCGGTGCCCAGAAGATCGCCGGCGGGGCGATGTCCAGGGCGGGCAGGGCCACTTGCGCACTGCCCCAGACGGCGGCGCCGTGGGCCAGGGTCGCGGCGCGCGGCGGCAGGCCGGCCGTGCTCAGCAGCCCGCGCACGATTCCCCAGCCAGTGCCGTAGCCCCAGTGCGAAAGATCATTGAATCGCGCCTGGGCGATGTCGTTCTCGAAGGACGTGATCCCCAGCGCCTTCGCTGTCGCGCGCGCCGGCGCGGAGCTCGGCTTGCGGTGCCGCAGCCGCGCTTCGAGCGTGCTTGACACCGTCATGGCCGCGGTCCCGACGAGGCCAGCGACCAGCCCCTTGCCGATGGCGCTGGCCAGCCGTTCAGCGGTTCTCACCGGTCCACCTCCTGAAGTCTGCCGTCGGATGCCGCCCTGCTCGCGGCCGTGACGTGTGCGCCGAGTCGCTCCAGCAAGTGGTCGCCGACCCGCAGCGCGTTCGCCATCGCGGTCAGCGCCGGGTTCACCGCACTGCTCGACGGGAAGAAACTCGTGTCCACGACGTAGAGGTTGTCGACGTCGTGGGCGCGGCAATCGACGTTGAGGGCAGAGGTCTTCGGGTCATCGCCGAAGCGCACGGTGCCGGACTGGTGGGCGACTCCGGCCAGCGGGATCCGCTGGTCGAGGATCGACCAGGCGGGGATGGCGGCGTCATGGCAGCCCAGCCCGCCCATCAGTTCCTTGAGCTTGGCCAGCAGGCGCTGATGCGGCTCGAGGTTGTGGTACGTCTTGGCCAGGTGGATGCGGCCCCGGCGATCCACCGTCACCCGGTTCGCCGGGTGCGGCAGGTCCTCGGTCGTGATCCAGAAGTCGATGGCATGCTTGGCGATGTAGTCGAGCGCGAGACCCGGCGCGAACCACGGAGCGCCGCCTCGGAGGATATTCCGGTCGGACTTACCGAGCATCTGAATGTGCCCGAGCGGCAATTCAGAGTCGGCGGCACCCCAGTAGTAGTCGTTGATGCCCAGCGTCTTCTGGAACTTCGTCGGGTTCGGCGTCTGGGAGATCGCGATCACGCCGGAGTTGATGTGCGCCATGTAGTGCCGGCCTACCACGTCCGAGGCATTCGCCAGCCCGTTGGGATGCTGGTCGTTCGCCGACTTCAGCAGCAGCGCCGCAGAGTTGACCGCACCGCACGAGACGACCACGATGTCGCCGCTGTATGTTTCGCGCGCGCCTCGGCGGTCCACCACCACCTCGGTGACGCTGCGGCCGCGGCCGTCGGTCACGAGCCGCTCCGCCTTCGCGTGCGTCACCAGCGTCACGTTGTCGTGCCTCAGTGCGGGCCGCACGCATCGCACGTGCGCGTCGGCCTTCCCGTCGGTTAGGCAGGGGAAGCCGTCGAACCGGTCGCAGCGGACACAGCGTCCTGCCTCCGGGTCGGACTCGTTCAGGTCGACACCGACAGGCAGGTGGAACGGCCGGTGCCCGGTCTTCTCGAAGTCGTCGCTGAGCTGCTGGATGCGTGGCTCGTGCGACACCTGCGGATACGGGAATGGCCCCGACCGCGGCGGCTCGGTGGGATCTTCGCCGGCCTGGCCGTGCACGAGATAGAGCTGCTCCGCCGCTGCGTAATAGGGCTCGAGGTCCTGATAGGAGATCGGCCACGCCGGCGAGAGACCCCCGTAGTGCCGGACCTCGCCGAAGTCCCGCTCCCGCAGGCGGAACAGGACAGCCCCGTAGAACTTTGTGTTGCCGCCAACGAAGTATTGCTGGTGCGGCCTGAAGGCGTCGCCATCCTGGTCGTACCAGACCTCGCCGGACAGGTAGCGGTCATTGATGAAGACCTCGCGACTATCCCAGTTTTCTGGCTCGCGCGGCAGGTAGCCGCCGCGCTCCAGCAACAAGATCCGCTTGCCGGACGGCGCCAGCTTGTGCGCGAGCGTGCCACCGCCGGCGCCCGTGCCGATGATGATGACGTCGTAGTGCTCGGTGGTCATGGCGTTCACTCCTGGGTTCAGGCGACGGCCGTCGCTGCACGTTTAGTCAGCCCAGCCGCCAGAACGTTTCACGGCGAGGCCGGAGCCGGCCACGCGCCGCGGCCGGCTCCTCAGTCCGGTGCGGGGAGTGAAACGTTATGCGCACTGGCGAGACGGAACTGCCATGGTGACGAAAGCGCAGACCACGCGCACGGACAGCGGGACGTCCCGGTGGTGGCCGTCGAAATATGGTGCCGACGATCAGGCCGGGGCGCTGAATGAGATCACGCCCGCCAAGGTTCTCGAAGCGGTCCGCCTGGTCCGCCAGGGGCGGGTCTACGACCTGGCGCACGTCCTAGACCAGGACATTCCCGCGTTCCCGGGCCGTACCTTCCGGCAGTACCTGACCACCAACTACCACCAGATCAACCGCCGCCAGCCCGACGCGGGCCCGGCGGGCCTGGGGAGCAACAGCGTCAACTGGATCGTCGAGCAGCTCACCGCGACCCAGCAGATGGGCACCCATATGGACGGGCTCAACCACCTGCAGATGGGCGACCGTACCTACAACGGGTTCCTCCTAGGCGACATTATCGAGGATTACGGCACCAGCCGGCTCGGTATCGACACCCTCCCGCAGGTGGTAACCCGCGGCCTGCTGATCGACGTGGCGGCAACTCGCGGCGGCCGGCGGCTTGAGCCGGGTGATGTGATCACGGTTGCGGACGCAGAAAATGCCCTCGCCGACATGAGCCACGACGTCCGGTCCGGCGACGCGGTGTTCTTCCACACCGGCTGGGGCGGCTTGTGGGGCGCCGACAACGAACGGTACGCCGCGGGTGAACCGGGCCCGGGCTTGGCGCTCGGCGAGTGGCTTGCCGATCACCGGGTGGCACTGACCGGGTGTGACACCTGGAGCTTCGGCCCCTACCCGCCGGAAAGTCACTGTGAACCGTTCGCGGTACCGCAGATGCTCAACGTCCGTCACGGGGTGGTGGTGGTGGAAAACCTCCGTCTCGAGGAGGCCGCTCGGGACCGCGTGCACGAATTCCTGCTGGTCATTTCCCACGCCAAATTGCGCGGGGCCACCGGTGCCTGGGTCGCGCCGCTGGCAATCGTGTGAGCCGGGCATGACCGGGACAGCCACGCTAGGCCATACGGCCGAGACAGCAACGTCGCGGGCCGCCGGTGCGTGCTTTGAGGTGTACGACACCGAGTTCGAGGCGGCAGTGCTCGGTCGTTACGCACGCCTCGTGCTGGTGGCGGAGGCGGACGCGCACGAGGGCCCGGTCTATGTCTCCGGCGAAGACGCGCTGTACTTCACGACCGTGCCGCGGGCTCCCGCCACCCCGGCGTCGGGAACGCCGCGGGCGGCCATCAAGCGGCTCGCCCTGGATGGGCTCAGCCTTCCGGTGGACCCGTCCCGGATGTCGACCCTGCCGGCGCCGGTGCACATGCCCAACGGCATGGCCCTCGGCGGCGACGGGCGCCTGGTGGTCTGCGAGCAGGGCACACAGTCAGCGCCTGCGCGGATCAGCCGGGTCGACCCGCTGACGGGACGGGTGGACACCCTCGTCGACAACTGGGGCGGGCTCCGGCTGAACTCGCCGAACGACGTGGTGGTTCGCCGTGACGGCACGATCTGGTTCACCGACCCGAGCTACGGCTACCTGCAAGGTTTCCGGCCCGAGCCGCAGGTCGGGGACCAGGTGTACCGCTTCGATCCCAGGTCGGGCCGCCTGTCGGTCGTGGCCGACTCGTTCGACAAGCCCAACGGGCTGGCGTTCTCGCCGGATGAGCAGACCTTGTATGTCACCGACAGTGGCGCCAACGCCGAGCCCGGCAGCTACCACGTCGGGCGGCCGCACCATGTCATCGCCTTCGACGTGCTCGACGGCCGCCACCTCGGCCCGGGCCGCCTGTTCGCGGTCACCACTCCGGGGTTTCCCGACGGGATCAAGGTGGACCGGGCCGGCCGCGTCTACGCCTCGGCGTCTTCGGGCGTCCAGGTGTTCAGCCAGGCCGGGGACCTCATCGGCCAGATCCGCCTGCCCGGGGCGGTCAACTTCACCTTCGGCGGCCCCGGGGGCCAGGTGCTGTTCATCACCACGGACACGGCCATTTGGGCTGCCGTCCTGGCCACCGCAGGGGCTGGCCAGGGGCGCAGCTAACGACAAGAAGGAGGTGACCGCCATGGGCGCGGTCCGCACGAGAAGGACGCTGGACATCAAGGGCGCCGACGCGGTCATGGCTGCGGCCGAGAGCGAGGCGACGCGGAACGGCTACCGAGTGGTGATCGCCATTGTCGACGCCTGGGGTCACCTGCTGCAGCTACGGCGGACCGAAGACGCCCAGGCCGCGAGCGTCCAGGTCGCGGTCGACAAGGCCCGCACGGCAGCCATCTTCGTCAGGCCCAGCCGGGTGATAGAACAGCAGGTCAGTTCCGGGCGTCTCGGGGCTCTCGCGCTCCACGGGGCGGCCGCGCTGACCGGCGGGATCCCGCTTAGGGCGGGCGACGAGGTGATCGGGGCGATCGGCACCAGCGGTGAGACGCCGGACCAGGACGAGTTGGTGTCCCTCGCCGGGGCACGCGCGGCGTTCGGCGTCACCGAGGTCCCCGCGCTGACGTACTCCGGCGCCCGGGCCGCGGCCGAAGCGGCGGCCGCGGCCGCCACCGCGCGCGGCGTCTGGCCGGTGGCCGCGGTTGTGGACGCCGGCGGTGAGCTGATGTACCTGTGGCGCCCGGACCGGGCCCAGGTGGCCAGCGTGGGCGTGGCCACCGACAAGGCGCGGACCGCGGCCCTGTACCGCCGCCCGAGCAAGGACTTCGAAGACCAGGCCGCCCACGGGCGCCCCTCGGCGCTGCATCTGGCCCAGGCGGTACCGCTGCAGGGCGGCGTGCCGGTCATCCACCGCGGGCACGTGATCGCGGGGGTCGGGGTGAGCGGCGCGTCCTCCGCCGATGAGGACAACGAGCTGGCCGTGCTGGCGGCTGACGCCGCGGCCGAAGCCGCGCGAGCCAGCGCTCGCGATGGACGGGTCGGCCAGGCCACCGGGCCGGCCGCCGCCCGTTAGGAGGTTGACGGCGGTGAGCATGAGAATACCGGGCCCGCCCGAGCTGCTGCCTGGCCGCCCGGACGCCATCATCGACCTGCAAACCGCCGAGGGCGCCGCCCTGGCCGATGGTCAGTGGCGTTACAGCGACACCCAGGTGCGCGAGACCGGCTTCGTGTCCGTAGGCCCGGACCTCGGGCCGAGCGGCCCGGCCAACCGGACCTACGAGGTGGTCCCGCACGCGCAGGCCGCGGACTTCGACGACAGCGCCTGGACGGTGCTGGCGCCGGCCGACACCCAGCGGCGCCTGTCCACCGGGCGGGTGTGCTTCAACTGGTACCGGATCACCGTGACGATCCCGGAGCGAGTCGGTGATCTCGACCCCGCCGGCTGCACCGTGGTGTTCGAGACCGTCGTCGACGACTACGCCGAGATCTGGGTCAACGGCCAGCAGCCGCTGGCGCTGGGCGTGGTCGGCGGACAGGTCGTGGCCGGCTTCAACGCCCCCAACCGCGTGGTGCTCACCCGGGCCGCGCACCCGGGCCAGCGGTTCACGATCGCGGTGTTCGGTGTCAACGGCCCGATCTCCGCGGCGCCGGCCAATTACATCTGGCTGCGGACCGCCACCCTGGACTTCTACGCGCCGGATCGCTCAGGCACGGCCGAAGAGGTCACCGCCGAGATCGTAGCGGCGGAGGCGGGGCGGGCCGGGCTCAGCTCGATCGTCCCGCCGGGCGCACGCGCGGAACGGGTGGCAGGCGGCTTTGAGTTCACCGAGGGACCGGTGTGGGCCCGTGACGGCGCGCTGCTGTTCAGCTCGCCCAACACCAACACGATCTACCGGTGGACGCCGGCCGGCACGGTCAACGTCTTCCGCCCGAAGAGCGGATACACCGGCGCCGACATCGGCCGCTACACCCAGCCCGGCTCGAACGGGCTCACCTTCGACGCCGACGGGCGGCTGACCATCTGCCAGCACGGAAACCGGCGGGTGATCCGCGTCGAGCCGCACGGCAACATCACCATCCTCGCCGACCGGTATGACGGCAAGCGGCTGAACAGCCCCAACGACCTCGTGTACGCCTCGGACGGCACCCTGTACTTCACCGACCCGCCGTTCGGCCTGCCCGGGCTGTTCGCAGACCCGAAGAAGGAGCTGCCGTTCAGCGGCGTCTTCGCCGTCCGCAATGGCGAAGTGTCGCTGGTCACGGCGGAGCTGGCCGGGCCGAACGGGATCGCGCTGTCCCCGGATGAGCGCCATCTGTACGTCGGCAACTGGGACCCCGGCAACAAAGTCGTCATGAGGTACACGCTCGGCACCGCCGACTCCGTAACCGGTGGCGAGGTGTTCTTCGACATGACCGGCGCCGAGGGCGAGGACGCCATCGACGGGCTCAAGGTCGACACGGCCGGCCACCTGTACGTGTGCGGTCCGTCCGGCATCTGGCTGCTGTCCCCCGGCGGCGAGCACCTGGGCACCTTGCGGCTGCCGGAGACCCCGCACAACCTCGCCTGGGGCGACGAGGACGCCCGCACTCTCTACATCACGGCTCTGACCAGCATTTACCGGATCCGGCTGGCCATACCCGGCGTCCGGCCCCACTAGCTCAAGGAGGACACGATGAGCAAGGGACTCACCCCGGGGCATGTGCTCCCCGATTTCACGCTGCCCGATGAGAACGGGGCGATGCACCGCCTGTCGGAACTTCAGGGCGACGACGCGATGATCCTGATGCTGGGCCGTGGCGAGCACTGCCCGCGGGAACGGCAGCACCAGCGGGAGATGGTGCGGTTCCACCAGTGGTGCCCGGTGGCGTTCACGCAACTGGTCACCGTCTTGCCCAACGACCTGCACGACGTGTACAAGATGCGGATCTCAACCGGGGCGCACTGGCCGTACCTGGCCGACATGGACCTCGGGGTGCAGCGCGCATTCGAGATCGAGGAGTACACCGACCCGCATCACCACGCGACCGTGCCGCACACCCTGGTGGTGGCACCGGGCCTGGTCGTGGACAAGGTATACGTCGGGTACTGGTTCTGGGGCCGGCCCTCCCCGTTCCAGCTCTGGGAGGACCTGCAGGACCTGCTGCGCCGCACCAAGGACGACTTCGACCCCACCACCGAGCGGGCCCGGGCCACCTGGATGGCGGCCAACGCGGCCCAGCTAACTCCGGGCTGAGCGGCCATGCCCGACGTTTCGTTCACCAACCTGCTGGTGGTCGCCGCCGTCGCCGTCCTTGCCCCGCTTACGGTCGGCTTCGCGCCGCGGCTGCGCATCCCCGCGGTCGTGCTCGAGATCATCGGCGGCATCATCATCGGGCCGTCCGGGCTCGGCTGGGTCCACGTTGACCTGCCGGTGGCGATCCTGGCCCTGTTCGGCCTGGCGTTCTTGCTCTTCCTGGCCGGGCTGGAGATCGACGTGCACCGCCTGCGGGGACGTCTGCTCCGCTTCGCCGTGCTCGGTTACCTGATGGGCCTGGTCCTGGCCTATGGCGCCGGTGAGTCCTTCCGGGCGGCCGGGTGGGTGTCGCAGCCGCTGCTGATGGCGATCACGCTGTCAGCCACCGCGCTCGGCCTGGTGGTGCCGGTGCTCAAGGACGCTGGCCAGTTGCGCAGCGAGGTGGGGCAGACCGCGCTGGCGGCCGCCAGCGTCGCCGACTTCGCGGCGGTCGTCCTGCTGTCGCTGTTCTTCTCCTCCTCGGGCGGCAGCACCGGCGCCAGGGTCGTGGTGCTGGGCGCGTTCGCCGGGCTCGTCGCCGTCACCGCCCTGGTCGTGTCCGGCGCCGCCCGGTCCATGCGGCTCGGCCAGGTGCTGATCCGGCTGCAGGACACCACCGCGGAGATCAGGGTCCGATGTGCCGTCCTGCTGCTGGTGGCGTTCACCGTCCTGGCCCAGCGGTTCGGCCTGGAATCCATCCTGGGCGCCTTCCTGGCCGGCGCGATCGTCGGCCTGGTCGACCGCGACTCCGCCTCACACCCCAACTTCCGGATCAAGCTGGAGGCGATCGGCTACGGATTCCTGGTACCGGTGTTCTTCGTGAGCAGCGGAATCCGGCTCGACCTCACCGGCCTGCTGCACAGCCCGTCCGCGCTGGTCCGGGTCCCGGTGTTCCTGCTCTCGCTGCTGGTGGTGCGCGGCCTGCCCGCGCTGCTCGGCCTCCGCGCGAACGGCACCAGGCCGACCCTGGCCCTCGGGCTGCTCCAGGCCACGTCGCTGCCGTTCATTGTGGCCGCCACGCAGATCGGCGTGGCCCTGGGCAAGATCACCCCGCTCCTCGCGCTCGCGAACCTGCGCAGGATGGCCCCCGCCCCGGCCGCGGCCTCGGCCGTGACACAGCCCGCCCCGGAGCCACATCTGATGTGAACGGGCAGGTGTCCGCGCCCGCGGCCCTACCGTCCCAGGTAGTCGCAGGCTAGAGTCGTTAGCGAATCCGGTCTAGCCAGTGGGTGGTGGGGGGTGACAGCCGGCACTACCGAGGTCGTGATCGCGACCAAGTTGTTCAGGCCGAATCCCCGGCACCGCACCGTGGAGCGCACGCGCCTGCATCACCTGCTGCGCCTCGGGCGCACGCTGCCCCTGACCATGATCGTCGCGCCGGCCGGCTGGGGCAAGAGCACCCTCGTCGCCGGCTGGCTCGCGCACGACCAGGTCACCGCGGGCTGGGTGTCGCTCGACAGCGGCGATGACGACCCCAAGCGCTTCTGGCGGTATCTTCTCCTCGCCGCCGACCAGGCCGGCTCCGCCGCAGGCGCCGCCGCCCTGCGGCGGCTGGATGCGGCTGGCTCCGACGTGCTGCGCGACGTGCTCCCGACCTTCGTCAACGAGCTGACGTCAGCGGAGGCTCCGCTGGTGCTCGTGCTGGATGATTACCACCTCGTGACCAGCGCACAGGTACACGCGTCGGTCGCGACGCTGCTGGACCGGTCCCCGCCGCAGCTGCACCTCACGCTGATCACGCGGGCCGACCCGCCGCTGCCGCTCAGCAGGCTCCGGGTCCGAGGGGACCTCGCCGAGGTGCGGGCCGAAGATCTCCGGTTCAGCCCCGCGGAGGCACTGGAGTTCTTCAGCGACCGGCTCGGGACCCAGCTGTCAGAACAAGACGTGCTCCGGCTCCTGGCACGGACCGAGGGATGGGCCGCCGGCCTGCAACTCGCGGCCCTGCAGTTGCGCGACCGAGCGGACCCGTCGGCCTTCATCGAGCGTTTCACCGGCGCGGACTGGCATATCGTTAACTACCTCGGCGAGGAGGTGCTGACCAGCCAGACCCCCCTCGTGCGCGACTTCCTGCTGGTGACCTCGGTCCTGAACCGGATGTGCGCGCCGCTGTGCGACGCGCTCACGGGGCGGGCCGACGCCGCGGAGCTGATCAGCGAGATCCATCGCGCCAACCTGTTCCTCATCCCGCTGGACGACGAGCGCCGCTGGTTCCGGTATCACCACCTGTTCGGCGGCCTGCTGCGCCATGAGCTAGCTCGCACGGCCCCGGAGCGACCCGCGGTGCTGCATCGGCGGGCGGCGCAGTGGTACGCGGACCACGGCGACGCCGCCGAGGCGATCGGGCACGCTTTCGCCTCGGGCGACGATTCGCTCAGCAGGCGGCTGGTGGCGGCGCACTGGCGCCAGCCCTTCAACGCCGGCCAGCTGGAGACGGTGCGCATGTGGCTCGACGCCCTGCCTGCCGAACTCGTCGCCGCGGACGCGTCCCTGTCGGCGGCGCGGGCCTGGGTGGCCCTCGACACGGGCCGGCTCGAGGAGGTCGCCGCCGCGCTCGATGCGGCCGAGACCTCGGGCCAGCCCGATACCCACCTCATGGTGCTGCGCGCGCTGCACCTGTACAAGACCGGAGACGTGGGCGGTGCCGCAGGCCGGCTCCGGGAGATCGCTCTCAGCGCCGATGACCCGTTCGTGGCGACCGTCCACCGGCTCGTTCAGGGCATCGCGTCCATGTGGCTGGGGGACGCTGACCGGGCCGGAGAACTGCTCGCCGAGGCGGCCCGGCGGGCCGAAGGTGACGGAAACGGCCTGGCCTACATCTACGCTGAGGGGTGCCTGGCGCTGCTCGCGGTGAACCGGGGAGACCTTGCCCTCGCGGGCTCGCTGATGCTCGATGCAGAATCCGCCGTGGGCCAGACGCTCAGCGACTCGCACTTCGTGGTCATGTTCCCGGCCCTGGCCGGGGCCCGTCTCAGCCTCAAGCGCGCGGACTGGGCCGGGGCGCGGCGCGCGGCCGCGGCGGCGGTGGAACTGGGCCGCCGCGGCGCCGGCCGGGTCGAACTCGCGGCGGCACTGCTCACCGCGGCGGCGGTCGGCCGAACCTGCCCGCCGCTCGCCGCAGCGGATCGCCGGAACCATGCCGACCTGGCCGCCGCCGACGCCGCCCCTGTCGTCATCGATCCGGGGGCCCTGATCGGAGAGGCACGCGGCATCCTGCGGCACTGCGCCGATCCCGGCCCGCTGGTCAGCACATGGCTGGCCGAGGAACAACACGCCGAGGCGGTGCGTACCCGGCAGGACGGATTGATCGAGCCGCTGACCGACCGGGAACTCACGATCCTGCGGCTGTTGCCCGCACCGACCCCGCTGCGCGAGATCGCATCGGCGCTGTTCGTCACGCCCAACACCATGAAGACTCATCTGCGGGCCATCTACCGCAAGCTCGGCGTTGAATCCCGGGAGGAAGCGGTTATCCGGGCCCATGAGCGTGACCTCATCTAGAGGTTTCCGCCACCCGCTCGAGACCGTCGCCCACCTTCACGGAGAAACCCCGGATCACGGCGGTGATGAGCAGTCCGGCCAGCAGCCATCCCAGCACCAGGTAGGGGAAGATGTCATACGGCGCGGGAGGTACCGGCCAGACGTTGTAATACAGCACGAATCCCGCGATGAGCACGCCGACAGCCGGAGCCACGACCTGGCCGGCGGAACGGCGGCCGAGATGGCGAGCCGCGGCCACGTTGGTGAGCACGTACATGACCAGCAGGGACAAGGTCCCGATGGTCGCCAGGTAGAAGAACACGTTGAGCGCCGAAGTTCCGGCCAGCCGGAAGGCGGTGAGCAAGACCAGGCCGACGAGCATCTCCAGCGCCAGCGCCCGCTGCGGCACGCCGGTAGCCGCGGACACGCCGCCGAGGCGGCGGGAGGCCAGGCCATCTCGGCCGAAGGCGAACATCATGCGGGCCGCGACGATCACCCCGCCCAGCCCGGCGCCGAGCGCGCTGAGCATCGCGCCCAGATCGAGCAGGGCAGCCAGGGGGGTGCCCACATATCGCCGGGCCAGCTCGCCCAGTGGTGCGTCAGCGTGCCGGAAAGCCGATACCCCGGCCGCACCGGTGCCGAACCCGAGCGTCTGAGTGACGATACAGGCCACATAGAACACAGCGCCGAAGGCGACCGCGGTGATGATGGCCCGGGGGATCATCCTGGTCGGCACCAGGGACTCCTCGCCCAGCGAGCCGGCTGACTCAAAGCCGGCGAAGGCCAGGAAGCCCGACGTCGCGGCCAGCGCCAGGGCAGACAGGCCCACTCCGGGCGGGAACACGAAGACCTCACCGGACAGGCGCTGTCCGCTCGGGGCGCTCCCGGCCGCTATCCGCCAGTAGATCGCGCCCATGAGCACCAGAATGAGACCGACGGACACGACCTCGAACACGAGCAGCGACCGTGTCGTGGGCCGGATCCCGCGGGCCGCGAGCACCCCGATGACCACCCATGCGGCGAGCGCGAGCGGGTACCAGTCGGCGTCGTGAACCAGCCCCGTGGTGTTCAGGAAGGCCCGGCCGAAGATGACCACACCCATGATCGATACCGGCGGAAACACCAGGTAGGTGCCGAGCAGCGCCCATCCGGCCAGAAACCCGGCCCGCGGGCCGAGCGTGTTGCCCACGAAGGCGTAGACCGACCCGGCGTGGCTGAACTCGCCGGCCAGCCGGACAAATCCGTAGGCCACGAACCCGACCCCCAGGGCAGCGACGGCGAAGGCCATCGGGGCCGCCCGGCCCAGTTCGCTGGCGGCCGCCACCCCGGTGATGGACATGGCGAGGGTGGGGGCCATGACGCCGACCGAGACCGCCGCGGTCTCGGTGAAGCGAAGCTCACGGCGCAAGGCCGGCTGAGAGGCTGACTCAGCTGAGCGCTGCTGGGCACTGCTGTTCATGGGCGGGCTCCGTCCGCGATCGCGTCTACCCGGCGAGCCAGCCGCCGTCGGCGACCAGCACAGACCCGGTAATGTACGAGGCTTCGGGGGAGCACAGCCATACCGCGGCGGCGGCGATCTCCTCCGGTTCCGCGATGCGGCCCAGCGGCACCGCGCGGAGCAGCTCATCGCTGACCGCCGAGGTCATGCCGGTCCGGGTCACCCCCGGTGCGACGGCGTTGACCCGGATCCCCGTGCCGCCGAGTTCGAGGGCCGCCGCGCGGGTCAGGCCGTGCACCCCGTGCTTGGCCGCGACGTAGGCGCCGTTGTCCGGCATCGCGGCGGCGCCGAGCATCGAGGATGTATTGACGATGGCGCCCGACCGCTGGCTCCGCATGTGCCGGATCTCGGCCCGCATGCACCGCCAGACGCCGGCCAGGTCCACCTGGAGGACGCGCATGAAATCCTCCTCGGAGTACTCATCCAGCGGGACGTACGGCCCGGGCACGCCGGCGTTGTTGTGCGCGGCGTCGAGCCTGCCGAAGACCTCCACCGCCCTGCCAACTGCGGCGGTGACCGCCCGGAGATCCCTGACGTCTGCCACCAGCACTTCGGCGCGCGACCCCGCCGCCTGTACGGCGGCCGCGGTGTCCGCCAGGCCTTCGGCGTCGATGTCCAGGAGCGCCACCCGCGCTCCGGCGGATGAGAAGGCGACCGCGCTGGCCCGGCCGATCCCCGAGGCAGCACCGGTAATCAGCGCGGCGTGCCCGGATAGATCAGCGGCCATATGTCCCTCCCCAGGCCGCAGGGTTTCCGCCACCCCTCGGCTGACGCCTGGGGCAGCTGTCATCCACGGTAGTACTCGGCCAGGGCCTCGCGCAGGACGGCACGGGCACGATGCAGCAGCACCCGCTGATTCGCCGGTGAGATCTCCAGGGCGGCGCATACCTCCTCGGTCGACATCCCGCAGACATCGCGCATGGTGACCACCTGCCGCTGTCGCGGCGGCAGCGCCGACACGGCCCGGTCCAGCTGGCGCAGGATTTCCCTGGACAGCACCACGCTTTCCGGGGCGGTGTCCCACCGGGACAGGGCATCAATCGAGGACCAGGTCCGCGCAGGCTCACCGCCCGGACCGGCCGGCCAGTCGCCGGCAGCCGACTCATCCCGGGTGGCCAGCGGCGACTGGGGCAGCGTTCGTGCCTCGCGGGCGCCGCGAGTTCTCGCCCGGTTGACCAGGATCGAGAACATCCAGGTGCGCAGCGACGAGCGGCCTTCAAACTTGGCTAGCCCGCTGAGCATCCCGAGCCAGGCATCCTGGACGACGTCCTCGGCGGACTGCGGGCTGTCCACGAAAGACCGCGCGACGCGGAGCATGAACGGTGACCACTGATCCACCAGCTGGGCAATCGCGGTCTCGTCCCCGGCCCGTAGCAGGGCGAGGAGGTCCGCTTCGGTGCAGGTAATGTCGTCGGTCTGCGAGCCTGGTGAATAAGTGGACTGCGGCATCACGGTCGCCTCCCGGTCTCGGATGAGTGCAGCCTCACCCGAGAGCCCGGCGATGCGCCTCCCCCCTAACCCCCGTCTCACCCCGGTGAGAAATCCGGGCGCGCCCGCTCTGGTACGCCAGCGCGGCCCGAGCCGGAGAACCGCGGGCTCGTTCGGAGTAAGAGATTTTCACTGAACGAACCGTGGTGCTTCCTACCTCGTAACGCCTGCGCTCCCGGCGAGACGGAACAGGCATGACGGTAACGAGGAGGACATCGTGAAGGGGCTGCAGGACAAGGTGGCGCTCGTCACCGCGTACATCACCGGCCAGACGCTGTTCGTCGACGGCGGCCTGACTTTGTCCCCCTCATTCGAGACGACCTGGTCGTCTGAGTAACGACAACGATCGTGATGCCGAGGAGGGATCACCCGTGGCCGACACATACGACGTGCTGGTGATCGGCGCCGGGCCGGCCGGCGAACATGCTGCTGGCCGCCTGGCAGACGGCGGCCTGCGGGTAGCCGTGGTGGAACGAGAACTGGTCGGCGGTGAATGCTCGTACTGGGGTTGCATCCCGTCCAAGACGCTTATCCGGCCAGGCGACGTGCTGGCTGCGGCGCGGCGGGCGCCGGGTGCCGCGGAAGCCGCTACGGGCCAGCTTGACGTCTCCGCCGCCTTCGCGCAGCGCGACTACATGACCTCGGACTGGCGTGACGACGGGCAGGTCCGCTGGCTGGACAGCAAGGGCATCGAGCTGATTCGCGGCACCGGGCGCCTGACCGGAGAGCGGACGGTCGAGGTCGAGACCGCCGACGGCACCACCCGGCGGCTCGTCGCGGTCCAAGCGGTGGTACTGGCCACCGGCAGCGGCCCGGTCATCCCCGCGGTTCCCGGCCTGGATGAAGCCCGCCCGTGGGATAACCGCAGCGTCACGAGCGCGAAAGACCTGCCCAGACGGCTGCTTGTGCTAGGCGGAGGCGCCGTCGGCGTGGAGATGGCGCAGGCGTTCAAGCGCCTTGGCTGCGCAGAGGTCGTGATCCTCGAGGGCGCAGACAGGCTGCTCGCGCGCGAAGAACCGTTCGCCGGCGAGGAGCTCCGGATGGCGTTCGAGGACGAGGGCATCACCGTGGTCACCGGAGTCCGGATGACCGCTGTCCGCCGGCTGGGCCGCGACGGCCCAGTGGTGGCGTCCGTGGCGGACGGGCGGAAGTTCACCGGTGATGAGATCTTGGTGGCAGTGGGCCGCAGGCCCGCCACCGCCGACCTCGGCCTGGAGCATGTCGGGCTGGAGCCGGGGCTGGCTGTCCGCGTGGACCGGGCGCTGCGCGCGGTCGGCGTGCCGGGCGGCTGGCTATATGCGATCGGTGACTGCAACGGACTGGCTCTGCTCACCCACATGGGGAAGTACCACGGCCGTATTGCCGCCACTGCGATCCTTGGCGGGGAGGCGGCCGACGTGGCCTCCCACAGCGTCGTGCCCCGGGTGACGTTCACCGATCCGCAGGTATGCGCCGTCGGCCGCACCGCCGCCCAGGCACGCGCCGCCGGGCTGCACGTCACCGTGGTCAGCACACCGACCGGGCAGGTCCCCGGCGCGTACACCCAGGGCAACGGCATCCGCGGCACCAGCCAGCTGGTGATCGACGACCAGAGCCGGACCGTGGCCGGTGCCACCTTCACCGGCCCGGGACTCCAGGAGCTGCTCCATTCCGCGACGGTTGCCATCTGCGGAGGCGTGACCGTCGACCGCCTGTGGCACGCGGTGCCGTCATTCCCGACCGTGAGCGAAGTGTGGCTTCACCTGCTCGAGGCCTACGGCCTGTGAGCCCTGACCGAAGGAAACCCGTGATGGATGCGATAGATGGCCTGCCGATTGGCGACTACGCCCTGCTGTCGGACTGCCGCTCGGCAGCACTGGTGAGCCGGGCCGGCTCGGTGGACTGGCTGTGTTTCCCGCGTTTCGACGCGCCCGCTGTGTTCGCCCGGGTCCTTGACCGCGATGGCGGGCACTTCGCGATCCGGCCAGCCGGCGAGTTCCGGGCCAGCCGCGCGTACGTGGACCAGACCATGGTCATGGAAACCAGTTTCCAGACCGTGACCGGCACTGGGGTGCTGACCGACGCCCTGGCCATCGGCCGCAACAACCGCGGTCACGACCTGGGTGCGGGGTCCCCAGGGGTGTTGCTGCGCCGGTTGGTCTGCACAGACGGGGAGATCGACGTGGAGGTCAGCTATGCTCCACGTCCCGAATACGGCCTGATTCACCCGGTTCTGGAAGAAGTCCCCGGTGGCCTGGCGGCCCGCGGCGGCGCCGGCCGGCTGCTGCTTTCCGGGCCGGCCGGCTTCCGGATCGACGGAGCCGCCGCCACCGCGCGCCTGCGCCTGGTTACCGGCCAGGCCGTCGCCTTCGCGCTCCAGCACAGGCCGATGTGGGAGCCGCCGCTGGCCGCTTGGGACACCGACCAGATCGACGCCCGCCTGGCTGACACCGTGGAAGGATGGCGCAGTTGGTCGGCCATCCACCAGACCTACAAAGGCCCCTGGCGCGACCTGGTCCACCACTCCGGCCGGGTGCTTCAGGCGCTCACGTTCCAGCCGACCGGCGCCATCGTCGCCGCACCTACCACCTCGCTGCCAGAGACGATCGGCGGCGCGCGGAACTGGGACTACCGCTACACCTGGGTCCGCGACGCCAGCTTGACCATGGAGGCGCTGTGGGTGGCCGCGTGCCCCGACGAGGCAAACAAGTTCTTCGGCTTCCTGGCCGATGCCGCGGCGTCCCAGCTGCAGCGCGGGGCGGATCTTCAGATCATGTTCGGGATCGGCGGCGAGCGCGATCTTTCCGAGCGGGAGTTGCCGCACCTGGCAGGCTGGCGGGCCAGCCGGCCCGTGCGAGTGGGCAACGGCGCATGGACCCAGCGCCAACTGGACGTCTACGGCGAACTGCTCGGCGCCGCCCAGCGGCTGGTCGACCAGCTAGGCGAGCTCGACCCGGTCACACAGCAGTTCCTGGTTGCCGCCGCCGACACCGCGGCGGTCCGCTGGAAGGAGAAGGACCAGGGCATCTGGGAGATCCGCGGCGAGCCGCGGGACTTCGTGTACTCCAAGCTGATGTGCTGGGTGGCGCTGGACCGGGCGATCGTACTGGCCGCGCAACTCGGCGCACGGCACAAGGTGGAGGGCTGGACGGCAGCGCGCGACGAGATCCGGGCCGCTATCCTGGAGCGCGGCTGGAGCGAGCAGGCCGGCGCGTTCACGCAGGCATTCGGCAGCCAGGATCTTGACGCCTCCAACTTGATGCTCGCCATTACCGGTTTCCTGCCCGGAGATGATCCGCGGATGAAGGCGACCATCGACGCGACCGCCTCTGGCCTGACTGACGGGAGCGGCCTGGTGTACCGCTACCTGGCGCACGACGGCCTGGCGGGCGACGAGGGAACCTTCCTGCTCTGCACGTTCTGGCTGGCGCAGGCGCAGGCGCTGGCTGGAGAGCTTGACCAGGCCATGGGCACCTTCGAACGCGCGGTAGCGGCGATCAACGACGTGGGCCTGCTGGCCGAAGAGGTAGACGCGGGCAGCGGTGAGATGATCGGCAACTTCCCCCAGGCGTTCAGCCATATCGGGCTGATCAACGCCGCTTGGGCGATCGCCCAGGCTCAGGAGCGCGCCGCCTCCGGTGCCACCCCGGCCGTGCTGGTCGGTGCCGGGGAGGCAAAGGGATACGGGAGCTGACTTGTGTCCATGAGCAGATACCGCATCGTCCTGCGGGGGCGGCTGAGCGAGCGCTTCGAGTCCGCCTTCGAGGGCATGGCCTTGGAGCCTGGCCCCAACCAGACGGTGCTCGTCGGCGACGTCCGTGACCAGGCCCACCTGTACGGGTTGCTCGACCGGCTGCGTGACTTCGGGATCGAACTGATCGCAGTGGAGAAGGCAGACACGCGCGACATCGGTTCCGAGGCTGGCCGGCCGTACGGCCCCGGCAGGTCAAGCTGAGCAAGGACGACAGCCTAGAAGGCCGCGGGCTTGGTCAGTCCGCACGGCCGCTGGTCAGCTGTGGCCGACGGGATGGCTGCTGGCCAGCGCGGCGCCGACCTGATCGGCGAACGCGACCGCCAGCAGCCGCCGCTCCAGGGCCGGCCGCGCGCCGGGCGCCGGAGTCATCAGGAACCGGCCCTGGAAGATGCCGCCGCCTTCCACCAGCAACTCCAGGTCGGTGTCCGCCGGGAGGCCCCCGTCCGTCGGCCAACGCCGTTCACCGAAGGTGACCGAGCCGTCGCGATGCAGCCGGGCGGGCCGTCCGAGCCCGGCGACGCCGTACTGGAAGACGCACGACCGCAACGAAAGCAACCGTGCGAGCTGCGTGCTGACCTGGTCGATCAGCGCCGGCGCGGAGCCGCCGGCCGCCACCGCCCGCGCCGCGTTGTTGATGCCATCCAGGTAACCGGCCCGCCTGCTCGCGATCGCGTAATGGCGGCGGCCCCAGACGGCGATCTCGGTGACCGCCACGCCGATCACCAGCAGCAGGACGGTCGTCTCGATATCGGTCCGGCGGGTGATGGTGAACCGCTCGTAGGGCTGGGTGAGGAAGAAATCGAACCATACCGCCGTCGACACGGCGGCCAGCACCCCGGCCAGCCGGTACCCGTTCGCGGCCACCGCCACCACGACCAGAAGCATGGCCAGCGCCGCGTCGGTGTTCGGGAAGCTGGCGCGGAACGGCACCAGCACCGCGGCCAGTGCCAGCGGCGCTGCTACCCCGGCCAGCACCGCCAGCCGGTCCCGGGTCAGATAACCAGACACCGACGGCCACCCGGGCACCGACAGCACGGCCGACGGAGTGGGCGTGATCTCAGCGGGAGTGGTGTCGGCGGGTGCGCTTGACGTGGTCATCGCGCCTCCTGGCGGTGCGTTCGGCGGTTATTAACGTGCCGACCAGGCTTCCCGGCTCACCTATCAACGAGCTTAAACCTCGGCCCTCGACCCGCCAACACCCGAGGGAATCCGTCATGCCGTCTGGACGGAGAGGTATCCGTCGAGCCCGGCAATGGTCAGGACGCGGGCGATGACGCTGCCCGAGCGGATCACGAGCTGGGGTTGGCGGTCGACGTAGTCGTAGAGGACGCTGACGCCGGCACTGCCCAGGAGGTCCACGGCGGTGAGGTCGATGACGAGACGCGTGCCATGGTCGAGCGCCTCGGTGATTGCTCGCCGGAACTCGCTTGCGTTGGAGGCGTTGATCTGGCCGCTGACGGCGAGGGTGACGGCGTCGGCCTGCGCCGTGGTGGTGAACCGGAGCATCATCGGTTTGTCCTTTTAAGCAGGCGGACCGCGGTACCTGCGCCGGCCGTGTCGATGGTCAGCTCGTCGACCAGGGCCTCGGCGATGATGAGCCCCCGGCCGCGGCCGGCGGCAGGGTTCCGCCCGAGCCAGCGGCCCTGATCACGCACCGTGATGACGACCCGGTCAGGGGGCCTTTCGGCCGTAACGTAAACGCGATGATCTCCCTTTGCGGCCGGGCCGTGTTCGATCGCGTTGGTCACGATCTCACCGGTGGCCACGAGCAAGTCGTCCGCGGTCTCCCGATCGATACGGCCCGTGCGCAGCCAGGCGCGCAGGGGCCCCAGCAGTTCGGTGAGCTGCATGGTGTCCGCCGCGATCATCATCGACAGCGGCTCAGTCGAGCCGGAGGGCTGCCGGTACACCAGGAACGCGACGTCGTCCTTGAGACCAGGATCGATGAGCCGGCCGGCGAGCAGGTCGACCAGCTCCGCCGGGGACACGTCGCGGTGCTCGGCCAGCACCATCGCGGCCTGCCGGATACCGGCGTCGATAAGTTCCCCGTCGCGCTCGACCAGCCCGTCGGTGTAGGCCAGCAGCGTGGACCCGGGCGGCAGCGCTGCGTGAGCCTCCCTGCGGTGGACGGCGCGCCGAACCGCGAGCGGCGCGGATTGTGCCTCGGTAAGCAGGACGTGCCCCGTCCCGTCATCGACGATCGCCCACGGGTGCCCGGCGCTGCTGTAACACACCGTGGCCGCGGCATCGTCGATGACGGCGCAGAACACGGTCGCGCACCGGGCACCAGGAATGAGCGCGGCGAACGCATCAAGCGCGGTGAGCACCCGGGCCGGGCCGTGCCCCTCGGCGAGCAGGGCCCGGGCCGCGCTGCGCAGCTGGCCCATGACGGCGGCGGCGGGCAGGCCGTATCCGACGACGTCGCCGACGACTATCCCGTAGCTGCCATCGAGCAGCGTGACCACGTCGTACCAATCTCCGCCTACCTCCAGCGCGCTGACGGCCGGCGTATAGTGCACCGCGAACCCGGCGGGCAGCACGGTCGGGCCGAGAATCGATCGTTGCAGGGTAAGGGCGACCTCGGTCTGCCGGCGCAGCAGCTGGACCTTCTCCAGGACGGCGGAGGCGATCTCGGCGAGTTGCAGCAGGACCGCCTCGTCGTTGAGAGTGAAGTCACCGGCGTACCGGTCCGAGAGCTGTACCAGGCCGAGACGTCGCCCGCCGCTGGCCGTCAGCGGAGCCGCGAGAACACCGCGCTGTGGCGGCTGGCCGTCTCCTTGGTCGCCGGCACCACGCCCGGGCCAGGCCCAATGTGCTTCGAGCTCG
>Ga0306926_10001930_pt1 | contig 20858 bp, 18 predicted proteins | sample flu12Cox44000178_FD_203759 | JGI IMG/M metagenome (GOLD analysis project Ga0306926, IMG submission 203759) | Lab enrichment of tropical soil microbial communities from Luquillo Experimental Forest, Puerto Rico - flux8day.12C.oxic.44.000.178 (v2)... | ecosystem: Environmental > Terrestrial >...
GTCGACGGCGGGCGAGATGTTGAACGGACCGCCTCCGACACCGCTCCCCGTGGTCTTGATCGGCGACTTGTCCCACAGCCACAGCCGCACCTCGGTGTTCGCCGCGACCTCGCGCGAGCCGTAGAGCGCGATGCCCTCGCGGTTGGTCTGGCCGTCGAACATGTCGCTGTCGGTGTAGAGCGCGACCACTGCGTTCGCTTCGACGTGCTGCCAGGCGAGTCCGGCCTTGAACCAGGCGCGAGGATCGCCGATCTCGGCGCCGAAGCCGTACGCGACGTCGTTCGCGCCCACGTGCACGCCCTTCACGATCCCATCCGAGGCCGCGAGGTTCTGGATCCAGGTCCCCCAGAAGGTGATCGGCCAGTTGGTGGTCGCGGCCCAGGTCATGTAGCCGCTGCTCTCGATGATGTGCGCGTCGGGGTTGAACGCGGTGGGCAGGTTGCCGAGCCCCTCGTCACCCGGGATCTCGTTGGGGTCGTTCTTCAGCGCCTCCCAGTCGTAGAAGCTCACGCGGGCGCCGAACTCGAGCGCTTCTGCGACCTTGATCGAGCCGCCGCCCTGGAACGCCCAGACTCTCGGATCGCTGTGACTCGCGTTCTGCAGCTCGACGAAGTAGCCGGTGTTCATGAACAGCTTCACGTTCTCGCCGGGCGAGTAGTTGAACGCCGCCGCGACGCCTTCCGGCGTGATGTCTTCGTCCCAGAGGATCTTGTCGAGGCCGTGGTTCCAGGTGAACGGGTTCGCGAACTTGCCCGCCGTGAGCGTGGTCGCGAGCCCGATGTTGCCCGGGTCGGGCAGCCGGAACTGCGCGTAGGCGCGGTCGAAGAACACCTGGTCGTAGGCGAAGTTCGAGGTCTCGCCCGCGGAGATGTTGGTGCTGTTGTACTGCCCGTTCGCGTTGGCCGTGGCCAGGCGCACGCCGATCGTGGCCCAGGGCAGCACGTCGTTGGTGAAGCCGAAGCGCACGCGGTAGCGGAAGCGGTTGTTGTCGTTCGCGGGCTCCTGCCCGAGCCCGTTGTGCCCGTACCAGAACTGCTCGTCGCGCAGGCGCAGGTCGCCGCTCCAGATGAAGCGCGAGAGCACGCCGGGCGCCTGGGCGTTGGCGGGCGGCGCGCCGGCCGCCTGCTGGGCCGCCTTGGACTCGGCCTGGGCCTGCTTCGACATGATCTCGTCGCCGGTCTGCTGGTCGATCAACCCCTTGTCGCGCAGCACCTGCACGATCTGGTCGACCGCCGAGGTGTCGTCCGCCCGCGCGGCCCGACCGCCGGTCGCCGAAAGGCCCGCAGCGAGCGCGAGCGCGGACATTCGGCGCAGAAGCCTTGCATTTGCCATGAATTGTCCCCGTATGATTAGGAGTTGCCTTGCAACTTGCGCGGCAGTTGCGGGCGATCATACGGGGAGCGGCGGACGCACGTGTGACAGGAGGGTGACGCGCGTGTGAAGAGGGAGCTGACTAGTCGGTCGAAGCGGAGCCGGGCAGGGTGAAGCTGAAGGTCGAGCCCTCGCCGGGAGTGCTCTCGACCCAGACCTCGCCGCCGCTCGCCTGCACCAGGTGCTTCACGATCGCGAGGCCCAGCCCGGTGCCGCCCTGGTCGCGCGAGCGACCGCGGTCGACGCGGTAGAAGCGCTCGAAGATGCGCGCGCGGTCGCCCTCGGAGATGCCCGGCCCGCGGTCGGCCACGTCGATCCGCACCGCCGAGCCCTCGGGAGTCACGCGGATGTCGATCTGCTTGCCGGGCTGCGAGTACTTGAGCGCGTTGTCGAGCAGGTTCTGCAGGATCTGCTCCACCGCGCGCCGGTCGGCAAAGGCGTGCAGCGCACCCTCGCTGTGGATGCGCACGTCGAAGCCGCGCTCGCGAATGCGCGGCGCGAGTTCCTCGCACAGGCGCGTCGCGAGAGCGACCGGGTCGATGACCGTGGGCTCGAGCTTGTGACTGCCGCTCTCGAGGCGCGACAGCTCGAGCAGGTCCTCGACCAGACGAGACAGCCGCTCGGAGTGATTCAGGATCACCTGCAGGTAGGTGCGGGTGTCGCGCTCGGGCAGCGAGTTGCCGAGCAGGGTCTCGGCGAAGCCGCGGATCGCGGTGAGCGGCGTCTTGATCTCGTGCGAGGCGTTGGCGACGAAGTCGCGCCGCACCGTCTCGAGCCGGCGCACGTCGGTCATGTCGTGGAACACCGCGACCGCGCCCTTGGCCCCCGCGTAGGAGAACGCGGCGGCCTGTACCGCGAGCACGCGGCGGTCGGCGCCGAGCATCAGCTCCCGCTGCACCGGCGCGTCGCTCGCGAGTGCTTCGGCGAGCAGGTCGTGCACCTCGGCGTTGCGGATCGCCTCGAGGGGGCGGCGGCCCTCGAGCTCGGTGCGCGAGCCGAGCAGGGAGCGCAGGCGCGGATTGGCGAGCACGATGCGCAGGTCGGCGTCGACGACCAGCACGCCCTCGACCATGACCCGCAACACCGCCTCCAGGCGGTCGCGCTCGGCCGAGATCTCGCCGTGCGAGGCCTCGAGGTCGGCGGCCATGCGGTCGATCGCGCGCGCCACCTGGCCCAGCTCGTCCTGCGAGCGCCAGCGCACGCGGGCGCCGAAGTCGCCGACCGAGATCTGGCCCAGCGCTTCGTGGATCGCGCGCAGCGGACGCAGCATGGCGCGCGAGATGAAGTAGGCGAGCACCAGAGCTGCGGCGAGCGCCAGCGCGCCGGCGACCGCGCTCGCGCGGCGCAGGTCGCCGACCGCGGAGTCGATCGCGGACAGATCGGCGGCCACGCGCACCACGCTGCCGTCCGGGTCGCCGCGGGGGATCGCGACGTAGAGGAACGGCCGGCCCACCGTCTCGCTGCGCCGCGTCGCGACCCCGGGCGCGCCGTGGAGCGCGGCCGCGACCTCGGGCCGGCTGGCGTGGTTCGCCACGTTGGCGAGCTCTTCCGCGCGGACGTCGGAGTCTCCGACGACGGTGCCATCGTGTGCGATGAAGGTGACGCGTGCGCCGGCGGCGGCGGCCGCGCGCGAGGCGAGCGCGGTCAGCTCGACCGAGTCCTGGGGCGAGAAGCGGGCGTCGCGCGCGAGCTCGCGCACCAGCTGGGCGCTCGACGCGAGCGACCGCTCGATCCGCGCCTCTTCGCGCGAGCGCAGGCTGTGCTCGGCCAGCAGGCTGAGCAGGAGCGTGATCGCGACGGCCAGCCCCGCGAGCGCCGCCGCGAGTCTGAGCTGGATCTTCGGCATCGCCGCCGCCCCGCGGTTATTCGGCGAAACGATAGCCGACGCCGCGCACGGTCTCGATCAGATCTCCGGCCCGCCCGAGCTTCTCGCGCAGGCGCTTCAGATGGGTGTCGATCGTGCGCGAGGTGACGGTGATGTCCGAGCCCCAGACCTCGTCGAGCAGCCGCTCGCGCGTCATCACCCGGCCCGGCCGGCCCATCAGCGCCACCAGCAGCTGGAACTCCTTGGCGGTGAGCGTGATCTCGCGCCCGTCCACGCTGGCCCGGTGCGAGTCGGGGTCGACGCGCAGCGCGCCGTGCTCGAGCACGCGCGCCTCCTCGCCCGTCGGTGCGCGCCGGCGCAGCACCGCGCGGACGCGCAGCGCGAGCTCGCGCGGGCTGAACGGCTTGGTGACGTAGTCGTCCGCGCCGAGCTCGAGCCCGACCACGCGGTCGATCTCTTCGGACTTCGCGGTCAGCATGATGATCGGCAGCGCCGCGAGCCGCTGGTCAGCGCGCACCCGCGCGCACAGCTCGGTGCCCGACAGGTCGGGCAGCATCAGGTCAAGGATCATCACGTCCGGCGGCGCTCGCCGCAGGGCGGCGAGCGCGTCGCTGCCCGAGGCGGCCGTCTCCACGGTGTAGCCCGACTGGGCCAGGTTGATGCGCACCAGCTCGAGCAGATCCGGCTCGTCGTCGACCACCAGCACTCGCGCCGTCAACTCACCGCTCCCGTGCGTATTTCGCCAGCTTTTCGGCGTGTTTCACGTTGCGCGCCTCCGCGACCAGGATCACTTCCTCGGCGACGTTGGTGGCGTGATCGCCGATCCGCTCCAGGCTCTCGGCGATGAAGATCACGTCGAGCGTCTGCGCGGCGGCGGCCGTGTCGCGCTCGATCCGAGCGATCAGCTCGCGCACCAGCGTGTCCTGCATCCGGTCGAGCCGGTCGTCGCCGTCGAGCACCGCCTGCGCACCCACGACGTTCAGCTCCTGGAACGAGTCCAGGGCGGCGGAGAGCTGCGAGCGCGCCTCGTGCTCGAGCGGCTCGAGCCGCATCGGCAGGTCGGTGCGCGGGCGCTCCGCCAGGCGGGCCCCGCTCTTCGCGATGTTGCGGGCGATGTCGCCGACCCGCTCGAGGTCGGTGGCCATGGTCTTGATCGCCACCACCTGGCGCAGGTCCTCCGCCACGGGGGACTGCAGCGCCAAGGCGCGGAGCACCGCGTCGTCGATCTCGATGTCGAGCTTGTCCAGCTCCAGGTCGTCGCGCTGGACCTCGGCGGCGAGCCGCCCGTCCCGCTCGTGGACGACCCGCAGCGCCTTGGCCAGGATCGCTTCGGAAAGCGCCCCCATGCGCAGGACGAGCTCGCGCAAGCCCTCGATCGTGGCTTCGGACTTCACCGTCATGCCGCGGTCAGGATAGCTCCGCCCGGTCCCGACCGCGTGTCATTTCGGTGACGCAGGCACAGCGATTCCGCGAATTCGATTCGTCACGGAAACGTCACGATGGCGCCGTTCCGGCGACACTGCCGCCCCTGAACCTTCCCCAACCCAACAGCAGACACGAGGGGCGCATGCGCAGGGGATTGCTGGGATTCGCATTGGTCTGTTCGTCGATCCTCCCGGCCGCCGCCGCGAGGGCAGACGCTGAGGTGGATGCCAAGATCGCCGCCTACCAGAAGGTCGGCGGAGTCGCGGGGAACCTGTCCGCGATCGGGTCGGACACGCTGAACAACGTGATGACGATGTGGGCCGAGTCGTTCCGCAACGTGTACCCGTCGGTGCAGGTGCAGGTCGAAGGCAAGGGCTCGTCCACCGCGCCGCCGGCGCTGATCGCCGGCACCGCGCAGCTCGGGCCGATGAGCCGCGAGATGAAGGCCGACGAGCTCGACGCATTCGAGAAGAAATTCGGCTACCCGCCCACACAGGTTCGTGTCGCAATCGACGCGCTCGCGGTGTACGTGCAGAAGGACAATCCGCTCGAGAAGCTCACGTTGCAGCAGGTGGATACGGTGTTCGGGAAGACGCGCCGCTGCGGCGGCACGGCCGCCGCGGACATTTGGGGCGATCTCGGCGTGACGGGCGCGATGGCGAGCGCGCCGATCCGCCTGTACGGCCGCAATTCGGCCTCGGGGACGTACGGCTACTTCAAGGAAGTGGCGATGTGCGGCGGCGACTACCGCGACACCGTGAAGGAGCAGCCGGGCTCGGCGGCGGTGGTGCAGGGCGTGACCGAGGACAAGCAGGGCATGGGCTACAGCGGCATCGGCTACAAGACGTCCGGCGTCAAATCGCTGCAGCTCGCCAAGGACGCGTCGAGCCCCTACTCGTCGACCGACGCCGAGCAGGTGTACGCCGGGAAGTACCCGCTGTCGCGCTTCCTCTACGTGTACGTGAACCGACCGCCCGGGAAGCCGCTCGATCCGCTCACCGAGCAGTTCGTCCGCTTCGCGCTCTCGCACGAGGGCCAGGAAGTGGTGAAGAAGGACGGCTACATGCCGCTCAAGTCCGCAACCGTCGACCAGGAGCTGGCGAAGCTCCGCTAGGGATGGAGCCGGCCCCCCGCGTCGAGACGCGAGCCGACCTCCACCGCTCGCCCGGGCAAGCGGTGACGTCGAGGCCGCGCCTGTGGCTCGACCGCGCGGCGGGCTGGGTGGTGCGTGCGGGCGGCATCGGCGTCGGGCTGTCGCTGGTCGCGATCCTCGCGTTCCTGGTGATCGAGACTGCGCCGCTCTTGCGCGCGGCGCGGGTGGCCGCGGGGACGGCGCTCGCGCTGCCGTCCGGGCAGCCGCTGGCGCTCGCGGCGGAGGAGCGGCTCTCGCAGATCGCGGGGGCGAGCGCCGACGGACACGTGCGCGTGTACGACGCGAGCACGGGCGCGGTGCAGCTCGACGTCGCGCCGGCTCCGGATGCGCCGCTCTCGGTGACGGGTGTTTCCGGTGAGTCGACCTTCGCGCTGCTCGAGCCCGACGGGCGCGTGGTGGTGCAGCCGATCGCGTGGACCGTGGCGTACGGCGCGAAGCGCACGGTCACGCCTGCGGCGCCCGCGCCGCTCGAGCTCGCGCTCGAGCTGCCCGGCAGCGACGTGCGCGCGCTCGCGGTGCGCAGCACGCCGAAGCTGACCACGGTGGTGGCGCTGGCGGGCGACGGCCTGGTGATCGCGCGCAAGAGCGTGAACGAGAACGCGTTCAGCGGCGAGCGCGAGGAGAAGAGCGCGCGGCAGACCGCGCCTGCGCCGGCCGGGCTCGCGCTGCTCGCGCTCGACCCGGACCAGCGCACGCTCTACGGCGCCGACGGCAGCGGCAGGTTGTTCGCCTGGGAGCTGGGCGACGATGGCGCCCACGGCCCCGACGTCGCGGACGCCGGCGTGCCCGCGACCGCGCTGGCGCTGCTGGTCGGGGGGCGCAGTCTCGCGGTCGGCCACGCCGATGGAAGCCTCTCCGTCTGGTTCCACCTGCGCGCGGGACGCGCGCGCACCGAGCTCGTGCGCGCGCACGCGTTCGGCTCGCAGGGCGCCGCGATCCGCGCACTCGCGCCGTCGGGGCGCGGCCGCTCGTTCCTCGCACTCGGCGAAGACGGCGCCCTGGGCCTGTACCACTCCACGTCGGAGCGCGTGCTCTGGCGCGGAGCGTCGGGAGTCACCGGGCCGGCGGCGCTCGCGTTCTCGGCGCGCGGCGACGGCGCGTTCGTGGCGCAGGCGGGCGCGGTCCACCCGTTCGCGATCTCGAACCCGTACCCCGAGGTCTCGCTCTCGGCGCTGTTCGCCCGCGTCTGGTACGAGGACTACCCTGAGCCGGCCTTCGTCTGGCAGTCGACGGGCGGAAGCGAGGAGGCCGAGTCGAAGCTCTCGCTCACTCCGCTTGCGTTCGGGACGCTGAAGGGAACGCTGTACGCGCTGTTCTTCGCGATCCCGCTCGGCATCCTCGGCGCGGTCTACACCTCGCAGGTGATGGATCCGCGGCTGCAGAGCTGGGTCAAGCCGGTGGTCGAGATCATGGCGTCGCTGCCGAGCGTGGTGCTCGGGTTCCTGGCCGGCCTGTGGCTCGCGCCGCGGCTGGAGGGTGTGTTTCCCGGCTTCATTGCCGCGGTGGTCGCCGGTCCCCTGCTCGCGCTCGGCGCGGGCGCCACCTACGCTGCGCTTCCGCGCCGGCTCACGCGCCGGCTGCCCGTCGGCACGGAGATCGCGCTCTCTGCGGCGATCCTGCTGCTCGGCACGGCGGTGTGCTTCCAGCTCTCGCCGCTGTTCGAGCGGATCTTCTTCCGCGGCGACTTCTCCGCGTTCCTGCGCGAGACCACGGGCGCGACCTACGACCCGCGCAACGCCATCGTGGCGGGCGTGGCGATGGCGTTCGCGGTGATCCCGATCGTGTTCGCGATCGCGGAGGACTCGCTGTCGAACGTGCCGCGCACGCTCTCGGCCGCTTCGCTCGCGCTCGGTGCGAACCGCTGGCAGACGATCGCGCGCGTGGTACTGCCGGCGGCCAGCCCCGGACTGTTCGCCGCGGTGATGATCGGCTTCGGCCGCGCGGTGGGCGAGACCATGATCGTGCTGATGGCGACGGGCAACACGCCGCTGCTCGACATGAGCCCGTTCGACGGGTTCCGCACGCTGTCGGCGAACATCGCGGTGGAGGTCCCGGAGGCGCCGCAGGGCGCCACCCTCTACCGCGTGCTGTTCCTGTCGGCGCTCTCGCTGTTCGTGGTGACGTTCGCGGCGAACACGCTCGCCGACCTCGTGCGCGAGCGGCTGCGCCGCCGCTACGCGGGAACGCGATGACCGCGATCGCGGCCCCGCTCTCGATGGTCTCGCGCCGCGCGCGCTTCGGCGACGCCATGCTGTGGCTGGCGGGCGGCGCGCTCGCGACGAGCCTGCTCCTGGTGCTCGGCCTGGTCGTGCTCGTGGCCTGGAACGGGCTCGGCTACTTCTGGCAGGCGCCGCTCGCCGAGCTCGAGCTCGCCGACGGCAGCCGTGTGCTCGGCGAGATCGTGGAGCGCGAGGGCGACGAGATGCGCGTGCACCTGGGCAACCGCGACCTGGGCGCCGACGACTTCCGCTGGATCCGCAATGCCGACGTGCGCAGCATCGCGTACCCGCCGGAGGCGCTGCTGCTCGAGCGCACCGAGAACGGCCGCTTCTACGGCTTCCCCGTCGCGCTGAAGCGCGGCGAGCGCGTGCTCCAGGACGGCGGGGCCGAGGTGCTCGCGTCACTCGACGCGATGCTGGCGCAGAAGCGCGCCGAGCGCGCGAGCCAGCTCGACGGTCTGCGCGCGGAGATCCGCCGGGAGAACGTCGAGCTCGAGCGGCTGCGCGTGGCGAAGCAGGACGCCTCGGAAGTCGAGGCCCGCTACGAGGCGTCGGCCGCCGAGCTCGCCCGGCGCGAGGCGACCTACGGCGCCGACCTGCTGCTGATGCGCACCGCCGGGGGCCGGGCGCAGACCGTCGCGCTCTCGCACGTGGTGCGGGCGATCCGCGCCAACCAGCTGGGCCTGGGCGACAAGCTCGCGCTCTACGCCTCGCGCGTCGGCGAGTTCCTGTGGGACGACCCGCGCGAGTCGAACACCGAGGGCGGCATCTTCCCCGCGATCTTCGGCACGGTGCTGCTGGTGCTGCTCACCAGCATCGCGGTGTCGCCGCTCGGCGTGCTGACCGCGCTCTACCTGCGCGAGTACGCCAAGGAAGGGCTGTTCGTGCGCAGCGTGCGCATCGCCGTGAGCAGCCTGGCGGGCGTGCCCTCGATCGTGTTCGGCGTGTTCGGGCTCGGCTTCTTCGTCTACGGCATCGGCGGTACGATCGACGCGCTGTTCTTCGCCGACCGCCTGCCCACGCCGACCTTCGGCACCGGGGGCCTGTTGTGGGCAGGACTGACGCTCGCGCTGCTCACCTTGCCGGTCGTGGTGGTCGCGACCGAGGAAGGCCTCGCGGCGGTGCCGCAGATCGTGCGCGAGGGCTCACTGGCGCTCGGCGCGACCAAGGTCGAGACGCTGCTCCGGGTGGTGCTCCCGGCGGCGCTGCCCGGCGCGCTGACGGGCCTCATCCTGGCGATGGCCCGGGCGGCTGGTGAGGTCGCCCCGCTCATGATTGTCGGAATGGTGAAGCTCGCACCCAGCCTTCCGCTCGACGGCGAGTTCCCATTCGTCCACCTGGAGCGCAAGTTCATGCACCTGGGCTTCCACATCTACGACGTCGGGTTCCAGAGCCCGAACGTGGAGGCGGTGCGGCCGCTCGTGTTCGCGACGGCGCTCTTGCTGATCCTGGTGGTACTGTGCACCAATCTCACAGCGATCCTGATCCGCAATCACTTGCGCCGAAAGTACGCCGGGAGTGGAGTCTAGCCATGCAACCGGCGCGGAGCCCCGATCTGGCCAGACTACCCGAGTTCGAGAAGGCCGTGCTGCGCGTGCAGAAGCTCTCGCTGTGGTACGGCGCGAACCAGGCGCTGTACGACGTCGACCTCGAGGTGCCGGAGCGCAAGATCACGGCGCTGATCGGCCCGTCCGGATGCGGCAAGTCGACGCTCTTGCGCTGCATCAACCGCATGCACGACCTGGTCGACGGCGTGCGCGTGGAGGGCGAGATCGTCTTCCACGACCGCAACATCTTCGCCCACGACGTCGACGTGTTCGCGCTGCGGCGCCGGATCGGCATGGTATTCCAGAAGTCGAACCCGTTCCCGAAGTCGATCTACGAGAACGTGGCCTACGGCTCGCGCATCCACGGGCTCGGCGGGCGGGCGCAGCTCGACGAGATCGTCGAGAAGAGCCTGGTGCGCGCGGGCCTGTTCGACGAGGTGAAGGACCGCCTGCACGCGAGCGCGCTCGGGCTCTCGGGTGGACAGCAGCAGCGGCTGTGCATCGCGCGCGCGATCGCGGTCGAGCCCGAGGTGATCCTGCTCGACGAGCCGTGCTCCGCGCTCGATCCGATCGCCACCCAGAAGATCGAAGAGCTGATGCAGGAGCTGAAGGAGCGCTACACGATCGTGATCGTGACTCACAACATGCAGCAGGCCGCGCGCGCGTCGGACTACACCGCGTTCATGTATCTCGGCAAGCTGGTCGAGTTCGGCGAGACCGGCGAGATCTTCGTGAAGCCGCGGGTGCGCGCGACCGAGGACTACATCCGCGGCCGCTTCGGCTGAGCGGCCGAGCTACTTCTTCGCCTGAACGGTCAGCACCGGCACTTCGGCCATGCGCACCACGCGCTCGGCCACGCTGCCCAGGAACAGATGCGAGAGGCCGCGCCTCCCGTGCGTGCCGATCGCGATCAGGTCGGCCTTCTTCTCGCCGGCGACTTCGAGCACAATCCGCTCCGGCGTGCCGGCGCGCGCCACGTACTCGGCGGACAGGCCCGCGTTCTGCAGGTCGAGCAGGATCTTCTCCAGGTCCTTGGTGACCGCCTTGGACAGCCGGTCGAACGCGCCGTCGCCGTGCGACACCAGGTACTGCTCGAGCTCGACCGGCACGTAGTACGCATGCACCAGCACCAAGTGCGCGTGCCCGGCCTTCTGCGCCAGTGACTTGGCGAAGTCGAGCGCGGCGTGCGCCGCGGGCGAGAAATCCATCGGCACGAGGATGGTGCGCACCGCGTGCGGCTTGTCCTTCACGATCAGCACCGGGCACTTCGAATAGCGCACCGTGCGCTCGGCCACGGAGCCGAGGACCACGTGCTTGAGGCCGGTCAGCCCGCGGCTGCCCATCACCACCAGGTCGGCGTGCACGCGCTCCGCGGCGGCGGCGATCGCGAAGCCGGGGATGTCGTCCACCACCTCGAGCTCACAGCGCACACCGGCGGCGTCGATCTTCTGCTTGGTCCGTGCGAGCCGCTTCGCGGCGGCGGCGTGCAGCTCGCGCCAGAACTCCACTGGCGCGACGGCCATCTCGGGTCCCACGGGCTGGATCGGCGGCTGCACCACGTGCAGCAGGTGGAGCGTCGCGCCGTAGCTCCTGGCGAGCGTCGTCGCGGTCTCGATCGCGCGCTCCGCGTCCGCCGAGAAGTCCGACGGGGTCAGGATGGTCTTGATCTCCATGGTCAGCTCTCCTTCTCGCGCCTCTGCGCCGCGCGCTGCGCACGCGCGCCGTTGCGCCGGTACAAGGTGCGCCGGTTGATGCCGAGGATGCGCGCCGCCTTGACCTTGTTGCCCTTCACCAGCTCGAGGATGCGGTCGGTGTAGGCCGCGGTGAGCTCGTGCAGGCTGAGCTGGCGGCCCACCGCAGCCTCGAGCAGATCGGGTGCGGGCTCGCGCGCCGACGAAGGCGAACCCGCGGCCTCCGCGAACGGCAGGTCCGCGGGCAGGATCTCGCTGCCGCTCGCGAGCAAGAGCGCCCGCTCGATCGCGTTCTCGAGCTCGCGCGCGTTGCCCTCCCACGGCTGGCGCTGGAGCAGCTCCAGCGCGCCGCGCGAGAGCGCGATCTTGCGCTCGGGCGCGTGGCGCCCGATGAAGGCGTGGGCGAGCAGCGCGACGTCTTCGGGCCGCTCGCGCAGCGGCGGCACGTGGATCGCGATCACGTTCAGCCGGTAGTACAGGTCCTGGCGGAACAGCCCCGCGGCGACTGCCTTGCGCAGGTCCTTGTTGGTCGCCGCGATCACGCGCACGTCGACGCGCGTGCCCTTGTTGCCGCCGACCGGCCGGATTTCGTGGTCCTGCAGCACGCGCAGCAGCTTCGCCTGCAGTGCCGGGCTCATGTCCCCGATCTCATCGAGGAAGATCGTGCCGCCGTCGGCCTCGGCGAAGAGACCGCGCTTGGCCGTGTGCGCGCCGGTGAAGGCGCCCCGCACGTGTCCGAACAGCTCGCTCTCGAGCAGGCCTTCGGGCATCGCGGTGCAGTTGATCGGCACGAACGCCGCGCTCGCGCGCGCGCCGGTGAAGTGGATCGTGCGCGCCACGACCTCTTTGCCGGTGCCGCTCTCGCCGGTGATCAGCACGTTGGAGCGGCTGCTCGAGATCTTGCGGATCAGCGCGTAGATCTCGCGCATCGCGAGGCTCGCGCCGATCAAGTCGCCGAACGAGGTGGTGCGGTCGAGCGCGCGGCGCAGCCGCCGGTTCTCCTGCTCGAGCGCGCGGTGCTCGAACGCCCGCTCGAGCGACGCCAGCACCGACTCGCGCTTGAAGGGCTTGGTCACGTAGTCGAACGCGCCCAGCCGCATCGCCTCGACCGCCGAGTCGATGCTGCCGAATGCGGTCATCAGCACCACCGGCGTCTCGGGCCGCGTCTCGCGCAGCTCGGCCAGCAGCGCCAGGCCGCTCTTCCCGGGCATGCGGATGTCGGAGAGGACCGCGTCGAACTCGGCATCGCGCGAGCTCGCCAGCGCCTCGTCGGCGGACGAAGCCGGCTGCGCGCGGATGCCGGATTCGTCGAGCAGCGAGACCAGCATCTCGCGCATCGCGGGTTCGTCGTCGACCACCAGAACGCTTCTCGGCTCGCTCATCTCGTGCTCCCCGACCGCTCCGCATAGCAGAAGGCGTGCCTTCACCGCGGGCTCGCTGCGCGCCGCGCAAGCGGGGGACATGCGACATTATGACTCATTCCGGAACCGGATTGGGGCGCGCCGGATCGCATCTGAGAGCGGCTTCAGCCGGCACGTCGCGTGCAGAGCCTCCGCGCCGATGGCACCGCACTCGAAGGCCGGCGCGCTCGCGGGCGAACTCGTCGGCGCGCACATGCGCACGCACTTCATCAGTGCGGCGCCGGACGACAGCCTGCTCGAGGCGGATCGCATCATGCGGCTCGCCCGCATCCGCCACCTGCCGATCGTGCGCAAGGGAAGGCTGGTGGGCCTGCTCTCGCACCGCGACGTGCTGTCCGCGTCGATCTCGAAGCTGCAGGAAGCCGACCCCGCGGACCGGCTGAATCACCTGCGCCGGATCAAGATCGAGGAGGTGATGAGCCGCGATCTCGCCACCGCGACCGAGGAGACCACGCTCGGCGCGGCCGCGCAGCGCATGCTCCGGCTCAAGATCGGCTGCCTGCCGGTCGTGCGCGGGGCGACCGAAGGCCCGACGCTGGTGGGGCTGCTCACCGAGAGCGATCTGTTGCGCGCCGCCTATGCGCCGGACTTCGAGGGCGCTTCGGACTGAGGGCCGCGCGATCCGCTGGCGCGCGGAAAGCTGAGGCGGAACTCCGTTCCGCGCCCGGGCGCGCTGGAGACGGAGATGCTGCCGCCGTGGTCGCCCACGATCCCCTTGACCACCGCAAGGCCGAGCCCGCTGCCGCGGCCCGGCTCCTTGGTGGTGAAGAACGGCTCGAAGATCCGCGCCTGCGTCTCCGCCGCCATGCCGTGCCCGCTGTCCGCGAGCGAGATCTCGAACGCGTCGGCTGCGGACTCGCGCAGCTTCACGCTGAGCGAGCCGCGGTCCGGCATCGCATCCACCGCGTTCAGCACCAGGTTGATGAAGACCTGCTGCAGCTTGTCGCCGTTCCCCCGGATCACCGCGGGCTCGCACAGGTCGAGCTGGACCCGGATGCCGTGCGTGCGCAGCTTCTCGTTCAGGAAGGCCAGCGTGTCGCGCAGCAGGACCGACAGGTCCACCAGGCCGTCCCCGCGGCCGTCGGGCCGCGCCATGTTGAGCAGCGTGTGGATGATGTGCGAGATGCGCTCGATCTGTTCGCGGATGGTGCGCAGCTGCGCGCGGCCGCGCTCGCTCGTGACCGAGGACTCGAGCAGCTCGGCGTGGCCCTGGATCACGCCCATCGGCGTGCCGATCTCGTGGGCGAGCCCGGCCACGATCGTGGCCAGCGAGGCGAGGTTCTCCGCGGCGCGCGCGCGGGCGGCTGCGTCCAGCGATGCGGCGTGCTCCCGCTCCCAGCGCCGCTCGGCCTCGAGCGAGGCGGAGGCGAGCTCGCGGTTCTGGAAGGTCAGGCGCTCCTCGCGCCGGGCGATGTAGGACTCCATCGCCACGCTCGCATCGAGCATCAACAGCTTCTGCAGCGAGAGGATGACCTGCTCCGCCAGCGGCAGGTCGCGCTGGAACTGCTCGAGGATCGCCGGCACCAGCAGGCGGAAGTAGAGCGAATAGGCGCCCAGGTAGTAACGCGGCTCGAGCCCTACACGGACATGTGTCGTCCCGACCGTCAGCCGGCGCGCGAAGTAGGCGCCGTCGAGCGATGGATGCGCCAGTGACAGCAGGTACTCGCGCTGCTTCACCAGCAGCCGGTCCTTCACCTCGGGGTCCGCCAGCAGCGAGCGCGGCACTTCGAAGCTGAGCAGGTGGCGATAGAAGCCGGCCACGAACGCGTCCGCGTGCTTCTCCAGCAGCGGCTCGAGACGCGCGAGGTTCTCGACGTCCTTCGGTCCCAGCTCGAAGAAGGCGAGACGTGTCTGGCGATCTTCCGCAGTCGGCATCGGCGGCTCGATCCTCCGCACGGACGATCCGGCGTCAAGTCTCTCAAACAGCGATGACTGCGGCAAGACGACGCAGCGCTGCAGCGCACACTGCGCCGGGCGGGCACAGCGGCGGCCGTTTTCGCAATGCGCTCGCAGCTCGAATCCGGCACGTCGCTTGCTCCTCGAGAATTCAGGACCCCCAACAAGAGAGGAGATCGAGTCATGGCAGAGGAGAACAAGGCCGTGAAGCGCTGGAACCCGTTCCGCGACGAGCTCTCCTTCCCCGAGAGCCTGCTGCGCGAGTGGGATCTCCCGTTCGGACGGCTGTCGCGGCGGTTCGACGAGCTCGGCCGCCGCTCGGCGCCGCTGTCCCCCGCGGTGGACCTGTCGGAGGACGAGAGGAGCTACGTGGTCACTGTGGAGCTCCCCGGGGTCGCCAAGGACGACGTCAACGTCGAGCTGCACGAGGACGTGCTCACCATCCGCGGCGAGAAGAAGAGCGAGCGCGAGGAGCGGAAGGACCGCTCGCACTGGGTCGAGCGGAGCTACGGCTCGTTCTCGCGCTCCTTCACTCTCCCGGCCACAGCGCAGCCCGAGGAGATGAAAGCGTCGTTCAAGGACGGCGTGCTGCGCATCGAGATCCCCAAGAAGGAAGCGGCGAAGCCGCGCCAGATCTCGATCAAGTGACCCGCGCGCGGCCGCTCAGCCCGAGCGGCCGCGCCTTCGAGTCAGCGCTGCCAGCGCACGCGCATCAGCTCGCCGGCTTCGCTCCACGGCGAGCGGAGCTCTCCCTTGAACGCGTCGTGCAGCGCGGTTCCGATCGCGTGCGCGAGGTGGGGATCGGTGGTCGTGACCACCAGCTCGGAGTCCTCGTCGCGCACCGCCATCAGCCGCTGCAGCGGGTGCTCCTTCTTCTCGCGCTGCTCGACGTGGCGGACCCGCGCGAGGATCTCGTCGCGGTGCTCGGCCGCGAACGCGCCCGAGATGCGGACCTCGCCGAGCGGCGCGCCGTCGCAGATCCGGTGGCATGCGGGACACAGCGTGGGCGTGCCGCTGGCGGACGCGACCCGCGGCCAGACCCAGCGGCCCTCGCGATAGACCGCGCCGCAGTCCGAGCACACGATCGGCTCGGCGAGCTTCGACTCCACGTGCTTGCGCTTGGCACGATAGGGATCGGCGTGCGTGTCGCTCCGCGACGGCTGCATCTTGCCGCCGCGTTTGCCCGCCTTCTCCTTCTTGGGCTGCCTGCTCTTCATTGCGCGGCCCCCCTGGACGCAGCGCACTCGCGACACAGGGAGATGCCGGGCATCGCGCGCAGGCGCGCGATCGAGATCTCGCGCTTGCAGGACTCGCAGCGCCCGAGCAGGCCGCGCGAGGCGCGGTCGAGCGCGTGGTCGATCGCGGCCAGGCGGCGGGCGGCGAGCGACGCCAGCGGCTCCTCGACGTCGATCTCGGTGAGCAGCCGGGCCTGCTCCGCCTGGTCGGTGGGCACGTCGTGCCGCTCCGCCGAGAGCGCTCGCTCGGAGTCCTGGATCTCTCCGAGATGCCTGGCGATGTAGGCCCGCTCTGCGCGCAGCTGGGCGACGAGCAGCTCCAGGTCGAGCACGCGGCCCGTCCGCTGCGCGGGAGCCGGGGCCTTCACCAGCGCTCGCAGCGCATCGGTCTCCGAGAAGATGCCGACGAGCTTTCCCGCCTCGTCGACCACCGGCAGGCAGCCGATGCGGAACCGCACCAGCAGCGACGCCGCCTCGCCGAGCTCCAGCTCGGGTTGGGCGGTGACGGCGCCGTGAGTCATCACCTCGCCCACCGCGAGGTCGCGTCCGGCTTCGCGCTCGGACGCGCTGGGCGGGCGCACCAGGCTCACGGCGAAGGGGAACGCCGCGCGCAGGTCGTCGATCGAGACGACTCCGCACACGCCGCCGCGCCGGTCGACCACGGGCAGGTGTCGGATGCCGCGATCGATCATCAGGTCGAGCGCCTCGAGCGCGGCGCGGTCGGGCTCGACCGTGACCGGGTCACGGCTCATCAGGTCTCTCACTCTCGGCATGAAACCTCCTCGGTCCTGGAACGAGCAAGACGCGTTCCCGCACGCGAGCGCGAGAGGCGCAAGCAGGTCGCATTCGGTGTGGTGCATTTGACCACTCCGGGACGGGACGGCGCAGGCCCCTAAGGACTCCCGAACTCCTCGTCGCTCTCGGTCTCGGGCCAGACCACCAAGAGCGCCGGCAGCCCGGCTCGCGCCACGTCGTTGGTGACGCGGCCCGGGCTGCCGCGCGGTCCCGAGCGCTCGGCGCCAAGCACCACGAGATGCACCCCGAGCTCGCGCGCCGCCGCGGTAATCTCGTGCGCGGGGTCGCCGCGCCGGACCAGGATCTTGGTCGGGACCGTGGGCTCGAGTCGGGCGCGCAAGCCCGCCAGATGCGCGGGAGCGCTCTCGGGGTCGAGCTCGACGTGGCGCGCGTCCGACAGGTAGCCCGGCGGCGGCAGGACGTGCAGCAGCGTCGCCTCGGAGCGCTCGTCGTGGGCGAGATGCAGGCCGATCTCCAGCCACGGAGAGATCGCGCGCGGGCTCTCCTGCGCCACCATGATCCTCTTGAACTCACCGGCGGGCGGCGGCTCCGTCACCAGCAGCAGCGGGCAGCCGGGATGGCCGAGCAGCTTTCCCGCGACACTTCCGAGGATCACGCGGCGCACGCCGCGCAGGCCGCCTCCGCCGAGCGCGACGAGGTCCGCAGCGAAGAGGTCGCGCTTCGCCGCCAGCTCCCTCACCGGGTCGCCCTCGCTGAGATGGATCTCGGTGCGGCCGGGCGCGATCTCGCGCGCGAGCGCCTCGAGCCGCGTCCGCGCCTCGGTGCGCGCGAGCTCGCCGCCGGGGTCGCGATAGAGGAGGGCGTCCAGCGGCTCGAAGCCGCTGCGCGAGGCCCGGGGATCCGGCAGCACGTGCACCAGATCGATGGCCGCGCCGACCCGCTGCGCCAGCGCCGCGGCGGCACCGTAGGCCGCGACGGCTCCGTCGGAGAAGTCACAGCCCACGAGAATGCGTCGAGGTGGCCAGTGCACGCGTTCCCAAGATGCAACACGCGTACCCGCGACGAGCCGAGGCTATGCGAGCGCGCGTGCGCGCGCGACCCAGGCGTCGAGCGACCGCGCCAGCTCGACGCCCGCTGCCGCGAGCGCCGAATCGGTCGCGCTCCGCCCCGTCGCCAGCGCGAACAGGCGTTTCTCGGGCGTGATCTGGCGGGCGATCCGCTGGAACTTCGCCTCGTTCCCGACGCCGTCGACCGCGAGCCCGATCGTGCGCGTCTGCGGGTCGTCCTGCCAGTACTGGAGCAGGTCGTTCACCGAGACGTCGGCGCGCCGCCCGAGCGAGATCAGCTCGGAGACTCCGAGACGTGCGACCCGCAGCGCCGCGACGAGATCCGCGCCGTCGTGGCTCGCATCGCAGACCAGCGCCAGTGGCCCGGCGGCCGGCCTCGCCTCGAGCGCGGTCGCCACCAGCGAGACCGACGGTGCGGTGTTCGCGACACCCCCCGACGACGGCCCCACCAGCCGCATGCCGTTCCGCCGCACCGCGACGCGCAGCTCGCGGTCGAAGCGCTCGAGCTCTGCTCCCGACGGCTCGCCATGGAGCGCGCCCAGCAGCAGCGCGTGCGCATGGGCCGCCGCGCACGAAGCGACGAGCCCGGGCAGCTCGTCGGCTGGCCCGGCGAACGACACCAGGTCGACGCCCGGCGGCGGTCGCGCGGCATCGGTCGCGATCTCGCCCTTGAAGCCCAGCGCGCGGATCCGCTCCGCGTCCGCGGCGAGCTCGCCGGTGAGCCAGAGGCTGCGCGGCGCGAGGATCGGCGCGACCGAGCGCGCCTCCGCGAGGTGCTCCCGCCGCTCGCGCGCCTGGCGCGCGAGCGGAGTGTCGCCGACGGGGAAGCGCACGTGCACGATGCCCAGGTCGCCCACGCGTTCGAGCTCGTAGCCGGCGTCGCCGAACACTCTCAGCATGTTGCGGTTGTGCGAGAGCGTGTCGGCGCGGAATCGGACGATGCCCCGCTCGCGCGCGAGCTCGGCCAGCTGCTCGAGCAGGAGCGTCCCGAGGCCGCGGTGCTGGTGCTGGTCGGCGACGACGAAGGCGACCTCGGCCTCGCCCGGCTCGGGGCCCCCGTGATAGCTCGCCAGCGCGATCACCTGCTCGCCGAGCTCCGCGATCAGCACCATGTCGCGCGCGAAGTCCACGCGGGTGAAGCGGTCGAGCAGCCGCCGCGGCAGCTTGGCGACGGCCGAGAAGTAGCGGAAGTGGATGGTGTCGAGCGAGAGCGCCTGGTGGAAGGCGAGCAGGCGCTCCTCGTCCTGCGGCATCGCCGGCCGGATCTGTGCGCTGCCGCCATCGGCGAGCACGACCTCGCGCGGCTCGAAGGGGGCCGCCGCCGCGGACTCGAACACTCCCCGCGCCTCCTGGCTGCGAATCCTGCCGGAGGCTGCGTGCGCTGGCTAGCGGCGGCCGTGCCCGGGGGGGAGCCGTCCGGTCTCGGCCAGGAGCTGCTCCAGGCGGCGGCGCAGCCCGGCCATCTCCTCCCGCAAGCGCACGATCACGGCGACACCGGGGAGGTTCACGTCCAGGTCGCGCACCAGGTTCTGCGCGACCCGCGCGCGCTCGAGCATCTGCTCCGAGAACTCCGCCGCCGACTCGGATGGCGCGTCCCGCGTCACGATCTCCTCGCGTTCGAGCGAGACCAGGAACCCGTCGTCGATCTCGAGCAGCTCGATCACCTGCTTGCGCGTGTAGAAGGTCACGACTCACCTCGCAGGCGGGCGCGGACGTCGCGACCGCCGTAGAGCGGCTCGAGCTCCTTGGCGATGGCGTCGAGCCGCGGGTCGGCCGGGTCGGGGAGCTCGGCGACGAGCCGGACGTAGATGTCCCCGCGCTCGCTCGTGCCGAGCTTCGCCGCGCCCTTGCCGCGCAGCCGCAGCACGCGGCCGCTGGCCGAGTGCGCCGGGATCTTCATCGTGACCGGACCGTCGGGCGTGGGCACCTCGACCGACGCGCCGTGCACGAGCTCGGGAATCGTCACCGGCAGGTCGAGGTGCAGATCGCTCCCTTCGCGCCTGAAGAATGGGTGGGGGCGCACGCGCAAGCTGAGGAACAGGTCGCCCGCGGGACCGCCCTGCGCGCCGGAGTCACCCTGGCCTGCGAGCCGGATCTTCGTGCCGGTCTCCGAGCCGGGCGGGACCTTGATGCGCAGGGCGCCGCGGCCGCCGACCTGCACCCGCACCTCGCCCCCGCGCACCGCGTCGAGGAAGTCGACTTCGATCTCGCCCTCGGCGTCGGCACCGCGTGCCGGTCCGCGGGGTCGCCGCGCGCTGCCCCCGAAGAGCCCGCCGAGCAGGTCCTCGAGGTCGATGTCGGCGTTCGAGCTGAAGCTCTCGAACGACGGGCTGCGCCGAGCCCCTTGCGACCAGCGCGCGTACTCGCGCGCCTGCGCGGGATCGAAGCCATCGGCCAGGCCCTGCATGCCGAACTCGTCGTAGCGGGCGCGCTTGTCCTTGTCCGAGAGCACCTCGTACGCGAACGAGATCTCCTTGAAGCGCTCTTCCGCCTTGCGGTCGCCCGGGTTCACGTCGGGGTGGTGCTTCCGCGCGAGCTTGCGGTACGCCTTGCGGATCTCGTCGGGCGTGGCGGTCCGTGCGACGCCGAGCGTCGCGTACAGGTCGGGATCGGCCATGGCAGCGCCGAACAGTATGATCCCCGCGGACGGAGGCAAGGCTGTGAAGCGGATCCTGGTGGCGATGGACTTCTCGGGGCACGCGGAGCGCGCCTTCGACTGGGCACAGGCGCTGGCCCGGCGCTTCTCGGCGGAGCTCGAGATCGTGACCTCCGTGTTCGCGGTGCCCTTCGCGGTCGTCCCCGGCGGCTACGCGGCGCCCCTCGACGACCTGCGGGCGGCGCGGGCGGCGACCGAGCGGCGGCTCGAGGAGCGGGTTGCGGAGCTGACCGGCTCCGGGCTGCGCGCCCGCTACACGGTGCTGCACGAGGATCCGTCGAGCGGTCTGTGTGCGCTCGCGCTGGAGAAGGCCGTCGACCTGGTCGCGCTCGGCACGCGGGGACGCGCCGGGCTGGCGCACGTGCTGCTGGGCAGCGTGGCGGAGCGGGTCGCGCGGCTGGCGCACTGCCCCGTGCTCACCGTACACGAGGGAGTGTCGGCTCCCCGGCCGCTGCGCAAGCTGTTGGTCCCGTCCGACTTCTCCGATCCCGCTGCGGCGGCGCTGCTGCTCGCGCGCACGCTGCTCGAGCCGGGCGGATCGATCGTGGTCACCCACGCAATCCAGCCGGTGCTTGCGCCGGGCAATCCCTCGCTGC
>Ga0306926_10001934_pt1 | contig 20849 bp, 14 predicted proteins | sample flu12Cox44000178_FD_203759 | JGI IMG/M metagenome (GOLD analysis project Ga0306926, IMG submission 203759) | Lab enrichment of tropical soil microbial communities from Luquillo Experimental Forest, Puerto Rico - flux8day.12C.oxic.44.000.178 (v2)... | ecosystem: Environmental > Terrestrial >...
GCGGCGGGCTCGCCCCCGGCCAGCGCCCCGAGGTCACCGGCACGATCGCGGTCGCGGGCGGATCGCTCCGCTACCCGGGCGCGCCGGCGGCCGTCGAGGGCGTGAGCTTCGACGCCCGGCTCGGCCTCGATCAGATCGAGGTGCCGAACCTCGCCGCGCGCGCCGCGGGCCAGGCGCTCGCGGGGCGGATCGCGGCGCGACACTTCGCCGACCCGGTGGTTTCGTTCGCGCTCAAGGGCAACCTGGACCTCGCGGCGGTCGGCCCGCTGCTGGCCCCGAAGGGCACGCGCGTCACCGGACGCGCCGACCTCGATGTCAGCGGCGAGGGGCGTGCGCGGGATCCCGGCAGCATCGCGCTCAGCGGGCGCGTGGCGCTGGCCGGCGTGACGGCCGAGGCCGCGGGGCTGCCGAAGAAGATCGAGGGGGTGTCGGGCACGCTCAGCTTCTCACCGGCGCGAGCCGAGCTGCGCAGCCTGACCGCGAGCGCCGGAGCGTCATCGTTCACGATGAGCGGCAGCGCCACGCGCCCGCTCGCGATCGTCGCGAATGCCGCCAGGGTGCCGCCCGCCGAGGTGCAGTTCAAGCTCGACTCGCCCTACCTCGACCTCGCCGAGCTGCTGCCGCCCGGGCCCTCGCCGGCCATGCCGCTGAACGCGCGCGGCGGCGGCGACGTCGCGATCGGGCGGCTGCGGAACCAGAAGCTCGACGTGCGCAACGTGCGCGCCAGGGTGACGCTCTCGCCCAACCGCGTCGACGTGCCCTCGTTCACGTTCGACGGCTACGGCGGCGCGATCAAGGGCACCGCGAGCTTCGACGTCGCGAAGTCGGGCTTCGCGGTCAAGGGGCGTGCCGACAGCGTCCGGGCCGGCCAGTTCCTCTCGGCGTTCACCGGCGCGGCCGGGATGCTCGACGGCTCGGTGAGCGCCGACTTCGATCTCTCCGGCGCCGGGGCCGAGCCGAAGCAGGTGCTGCGGAGCCTGACCGCGATCGGGCTCGCCGCCGTGACCCAGGGCCACCTGCGCGGACCGGCGCTCGACGCGATCGCGAAGCTCGCCGGCGATGAGCGCCTGCGCGACGTGAGCTTCCACGACATGCACCTGCCGTTCCGGATCGAGCGTGGACGCGTGATCACCGATCCGGTCAAAGTCCGCGGGCCCTATGGCGACTGGAATGCGACCGGCGCGGTGGGGTTCGACGGCGCGCTCGACTACGCCGTCACCATGGCGTTGCCGCGCGAGGTGGTGGCGCGGTTCGGAGCACCCGCGGCCCTGCTCGCCGGCGGACTCGCCGACGCGCAGGGGCGCACCGTCGTCGACCTCGACGTCTCGGGCACCGCCAGTGCGCCGCGGGTGTCGCTGAACCTGCAGGCGATGCAGGCGCGGCTGGTGGGGCACGCCGGCGCCGCGGCCGACGCCCAGCGCGAGAAGCTGGCGCGCGAGGCGCTCGAGGGCGCGCTGGGAAAGAAGTTCGCACCCGACAGCGCCGGCCGGCAGCCGAGCCTCGACAGCCCCGAGGTCAAAGAGGCGATCCAGAAGAAGGCGAACCAGCTGCTCGAGGGGCTGTTCGGGAAGAAGAAGCCGGCCGCCCCGCCGCCCGAGAGCGCGGCGCGCGCGCCGGCGGATACGACCCGGCGCTAGGCGGTCGCGAGCGGGGTGCCGGTGAGCGCCGGCAGCTCGGCGCGGTCCATCTCCTCGATCCACACCCGCAGCAGCTCGGCGGCGGCGAGCGTCGAGGAGAGATCCGCCCCCGGCGCCAGCGCCACCGGATCCTCATCGGCCGGCGGCGCCGCGACGCCGTTTCCGTTCGCGGGCGCGCGGCCGTTGGTGCCGAGATCGAAGCTCGCGGGCGGACGGCCGAGCAGCGACTCGCTGCCGCGCCGCAGCGCCTGCACCCACTCCCGCGCCCGGCGGTGCGTCTCGGGCGAGCGCCCGCGCGCGCGCAGGTGGGCGGTGATGAACGGGCCCATCCACGCGGTCGAGACCACGCCGCCGCCCATCGCCTCGCGCACCCCGACCGGCGTCACCAGCTCGCGCTCGATGGTCGCGATCAGGCGGGCGGCGAGAGCGGGCCTCAGCGCCGCGGGCGGCAGGCTCACGGCCAGCAGCTGCGACGCGGTGAGCCCCGGGATCGGGCCACCCGGCCCCAGCGCGTCCCACAGGCAGCTGTGCAGCTCGTCCCACAGCTGGTCGTTGAACTGCTTCTGGTGCTCGCGCGCCCAGGCCAGGTAGAACGCGCCGCTCTCGCGGCGGCCGATCAGCCGCGCCAGCTGCGCCATCGCCACCAGCGCGTGGTACCACAGCGCGTTGAGATCCGAGCGCTTGACCGGGCCGCCCTCGGTGCCCGCGGCCAGCAGGCCGTCCTTGTCGACGCCGATGCCGTAACGCGTGCCCTGGCGGTAGGAGTGCATGATGCTCTCGAGCGGCTGGAACAGGCGCTCGGCCAGGAACTCGGTCTCGCCGCTGCGGCGCACGAACAGGTCGACGGCGTGGATCAGCCACAGCGAGGGCGCGGCATCGCCGTAGAGCGGCCGCCCATCGGCGGGATCGAAGCGCGACGGCGCCACGCCCTCGTCCAGGAAATCGATGTAGCCGCTCAGCACCTGACGCGCGGCGTCGAAGGCGCGAATCGCGATCAGCCCCGGGACCGCGCGCAGCGCCGAGTCGCCACACTCGATCCCCGACGGCAGCGACTCGACCACGGTGAGGCGCGGGCCGCGCCAGGTCAGGCCGTCGACCAGCGCGGTCGCCAGCGGCAGCAGCAGCGGATCGTGAACGCCGATCAGCGGCTCGCGCCGGCGCGCCAGGCTCTCGCCCGGGCCGCCGTGGGCGGCCGCGGCCTGGCGGGCGGTGAAGTCGGCGCCCTCGAGCGCGGCCGCGCGCCAGCCCTCGAGCCGTTCGCGCTCGCCGGACTCGAGCGCCGCGACGCACTCGGCCAGCGTGCGCGGGGGCGGCACGCCGAGGCGCTCCTCGGCGGCCAGCGAGCGGAACAGGTCGTCCTCGCTCGCGGCCACAATGTGGAGCGCCCCGCCTGCCGACAGCGGGGACTTGATGTGGCCGGGCGTGAGCGCGTCCTCGCCGCGTCCGGCAGCCTCGGCGTCGAGCGGGTAGGAGAGCTGGTGCTGCCACACCCGCGCCGGCATGAACACGCCGTTGTGCCACAGGGTGAGCGTCGGCTGTCCGGCGCGCGTCCCGAGCCGCACGCGGCCCGGTATCCCGTGCACCGAGCTGCCGAGCTCGGCGTCCTCGCGCTCCAGCGCGCGCGGCTCGCGCGCCACCAGCAGCGGGCTCACGCTCAGCGTGAGCGGCGGGCCCTCGAGATGGCGATAGGTCACGACCACCGCGTTGTGACCCTGCACCATGAATATCGACTTCTCGATGAGTACATCGCCCTGCCGATAGCGCCACACCGGCCAGGGATCGAGCGCGAAGTCCTCGATCGGCGGCGCCGCGGGGGCGCGAGTGCCGCCCGGCAAAGTCAAGCAAAGTTCGAAGCCGCCGGCGTCGGTGCGCACGCGCTCGTCGAGTTTGAGGAGCAGCGTCAGCAGCAGTCCATGGGGCCCGGAAGTTGTTAGGAGCCCGTGGGTGCGGCGGGTGTTGGCACCGCCCACCGTGCCCGACGCCGAGCCGCCAACTCCATTCGTGATCAGCCATTCCCGGCTGAGCGTCGCATCCATGACGCCGAGGACTTCCGGTCCGATGCGCATGGCGTGCAGAATAGCACGCCCGCCGCGCGATGCCATCCGCTGTCCCGGTATCTTCAAACCGGGCTTAGAGTTCCGCCGGGCGCCGGAGCAGGGAGGAGAGCGGCACGAGGTCGACCCCCTGGATCCGCTTCGCCGCGGTGGCGCGGGGGAGCCAACCCCGGACCAGCGGGCTCGCCCGCAGCCACACCACCGTGCCGTCGCGGCCGCGCGCCGCGTTCAGGACCTCGGTCCAGCGCCGATCGAGGGCCCTGGTGTCGCGACCCCGGGTCTCGGCGTCGATGATGGCGTCGGGCTCCGCGTAGAGGATCCCCATCTGAGCCGCGAGCGGCCGGCACACCGCGCCGGCCGCCGGGGTGACGTGAATGAACGGCAGATGACGGCGTTTGAGCTCGCGATACACCGCGCTCATGACCGACATGTCCTGGGTGGCGAGCGAGCCCATGTAGTTGGCGACCGCGGCAACCGTGCCGGCCTGATCGAGGTAGCGGTGGGTGAGCCCGGTGATCTCGGCCGGCCGCATGGTGACGAGCACGGTGCCGGGGCCGGGGTTGACCTGCGGATAGTTGACCGGCTCGAGCGGCAGATGGAGCACGATCTCGCGCCCTGCGTCGCGCGCGGCGCGGAACAACGCGCCGCTCGCCGGTGCGCCGGGTGCGATCGCCACCGCGAACGGCACCCGCAGCTCGAGCGCTTCGGCGGCGGGTGCCGGGTCGTCGCCCAGACCGAACAGCACCAGCGCGAGCCGCCCCGTGGTGCGCGCGGCGTCGGCGCCCCCGCGCGCGGCCCGCACCAGCGTCAGCTCGTGGGTGGGCCGGCCGGGGAGCCCGATCCGCATCGTCACCACGGCCTCGCCATGCGAGCCCACCGCCTCGCGGCCGCTCAGCACCGCGCCGCCCGCGTCCTCGATGAAGTGCGAGACCGCGTAGTTGGCCTGGAGCGGCGACTGGCCGGGCTCGAGCCCCACCCGCCACCGCACCAGCGAGCTCCCGGCCCCCCCGGGCGCCGGGAGCGGCGCCAGCTCGTGGATGCTGTCGGCTTGAACGCCGTACGTGGTGAGCCCCCGCCGCGCCTCGTGGCTGAGGGTCATGGTGATACGGGCCGGATCGCCGAAGCCCAGGTAGCGGGCCAGCTTGAGGCGCCAGACGTCGGAGTCCATCAGGCGCCAGGCCTCGCCGCCCGCGAAGGCGATCAGGGCAAGGACCGCGAGGACGAGGAGGGCCCGGGGCGAGCCCGGCGTTTTCTTCGACTTTCGTTTGGGCATATCGTGCCGACGGTCGCAAGGTACGAAGCGGCCGGCCCGCCGTCAACGCCGGTGCGCGGGCAGGCACGATGCATGCTGTCGCTGGGGTGGCGCATGATACGAATCCCCTGCCGGTTCCGGCGCCCAACGCAATATGGAAGCGCGCGCTTCTTTGCACTTCAGTGACACACGACTGAGGATCGAATGACAGGCTTTCGGTGTTCCGGCCGAACAGGTTCGTGTACCCGGGCGCCCTCCCTAGCGCCTTCCCGTGCCCCCGGAGGTGCAACATGAAGCATTCCCGACTCGTTTTCACCGCGCTCGCCGTCCTGATGGCCGGGGGAGCGGCGCTCGCCACCGCCTGCGACGACAAGCAGTCCAGCTCGGCGTCGGCGGCGAACACCAGCAACGTCTCCAAGTGTCCGTACGCCAACAAGGCCGCCGGTGCCACCGCGGTCACGGCGGTCAACAACGGCGCCTGTCCAGCCAGCGCGGGCTGCCCGTACACCAGCGCGACCGCGTGCAAGGCGCACGGCACCGCGGCGGTGACGGCGTCGGCGGCGGCCGGCACCTGCGCGCACGGCTACAGCACGATCGCCCAGACGGCGGCGAACGGGGCGTGCAATCACTCGAGCGCGACCGCGGTGACGGCGTCGAGTGACGCGGCCGGCAGTTGCGCGGCTCACGCCTCGAAGAGCGCCGCGGCCGCGGCGGGCACGAACGCGTGCGGCGCCAAGACCGCGAACGGCGTGTCGACCTGCGCCGGACACGGCATGGAGGCGAGCGCGGCGCGCTCGACGCATGCCGACTGCGACGCCTGCCTCGACATGGCGGGTTGCGAGCGCGACCTCGAGTCGGCCGGCGCGGCCACCCAGGTCGTGCCGCTCAAGAACGGCGTGATGTTCGTCTACACCGCCGACTCGCCCGCGAGCGTTCACGCGGTGCAGGCCGCGCTGGCGCGGCGCGCCGATCACATGGCCCAGTTCGCCGCCGCGGGCGCGAAGGCGCGCCTGTGCGGTAGCTGCAAGGAGATGCGCGGCGCGCAGGCGAGCGGCAAGCTGAGCCGCGAGGTGGTCAACATCGACGGCGGCTGCCTGACCATCGTGACGTCGACCGACCCGGCGCTGGTCGCCAAGCTCCACGCCATGGCCGGCCTGTCGTCCGGCCCGTCGGCCACCGCCGCGACCGCCGCCAAGGTCAAGAGCTGATCCTTCGCTGGAGTGCCGAGGGCCGGCTCGCCGCCATCGCGGGCCGGCCCTTCGCGTTCCCCGCAGCGGGTTGCGACCGGGCGCCGTAAGAGCCTAGGCTTGACATCTCATGTTTGGCAGCCGCTTCGGTCTCCATTTGGGGCGCCGGGCGTTCGTGGTGCTCGGGCTCGCCGTCGCCGCGCCGGCGCTTTTCCTCGCCGGGCTCGGGATCTTCCTCACGCTCCGGGTGGCGCGCGCAATCGAGAACGAGAGCATCCGTTACAACACCTACATGTCCCTTCAGGTCGGCCAGGCGTTCGAGCAGGAGCTGATGGCCGAGCTGAGGCGCGCGATCCTGCCCGCCGAGACCGCGGCCCGCACCGGGGCCGGATCTCAGGAGATCCTGGGGGCGCTCAAGGCCGGCACCGGCGGGTACCTGGCGCCCGAGCTGGTGCCGCTCGATCAGCTGACCGGCTATTCGCTGCTGATCGTCGAGGGGCAGCCGCTGGTCTACGCGCCCTCGGAACGGCCCGGGAACGGCGCCTACTTCTCCGGGCTCCTGCTCCACGGCGCCAAGGGGCAGGTCGTGGGAGCGGGTGGCTGGTGGATCGATCCGCAGCGCTTCCTGGTCGAGCACCTGCAGAGCGTGGTGCAGGATCGCCTGCCCGCCGACCCGCGGCTCTACGGCGGCTACGAGTCGACGCGCAAGCTCAGCGTCCAGCTGCTGGCGCCCAACGGGGTCGAGATCGGCAACGTGCGCGGCGAGGGCAACAAGCGCACCGCCCAGCTCGCGCCGCTCTCGGGACCGTTCGAGAATTTCGTGGTGCGGGTCGCCCCCACCGGCAGCGCGCCGGTGGTGTGGGCCACCAACTTCGTGGCGCTCGAGATCACGTTCATCGGGCTGATGGGGCTCGCGATCGTGGTGGCGACGGTGTTCGGGCTGCGCTACACGGTGCGTCAACTGCAGCTGGCGCAGATCAAGTCGGGGTTCGTCTCCAACGTGACCCACGAGCTCAAGACCCCGATCGCGCTGATCCGGCTCGCGGTCGAGACCCTCGAGATGCGGCGCGTCAACACCCCCGAGGAGTACCAGATGTTCCTGCGCACCATCGGGCGCGAGACCATGCGGCTGTCGCAGCTGGTCGACAACATCCTCGACTTCGCGCGCCTCGAGGCGGGGCGGCGCACGTTCCATTTCGAGACCATCGACCTGCTCGGGGTGGTGCGCGACGCGCTCGAGACCTTCGGGCCGCGGCTCGACCACCAGGGCTTCAAGGTGGTGCTCGATCTGCCCGACAGTCTGCCGCCGGTGCGGGGCGACGCGGTCGCGCTGTCCCATTGCGTGCTCAACCTGCTCGACAACGCGGTCAAGTACTCGAAGACGCAGCGCGAGCTGCGGGTGGCGGCGGACTCACGGGACGGCGAGGTGCTGGTGTCGGTGACCGATCGCGGGATCGGCATCGCGCCCGAGGACCAGCGCCGGGTGTTCGAGAAGTTCGTGCGGCTCGAGACCGGCCTGGTGCACGACGTCAAGGGCGCCGGGCTCGGGCTGTCGCTGGTCGATCAGATCGTGCGCGCCCACGACGGGCGCGTTGAAGTTCACAGCAAGCTGGGCGAGGGGAGCACGTTTACGATCGTGCTGCCGATCGCGGGCGGCGCGGAGGCGGCGCGGGCCGAGCCGCGCCGCAAGACGGGATCGTGATCCCGGGGGAGGAAGGATCGATGTCGGCGAAACGGGTCCTGATCGTCGAGGACGAAGAGGGGCTGCTCGAGGGGCTGGCCCACAATTTCAAGTTCGAGGGCTACGAGGTGCTGACCGCGAAGACCGGGCCCGAAGGGCTCAAGCTCGCGCTCAAGCAGAAGCCGGACTGCGTGATCCTCGACATCATGCTGCCCGAGAAGGACGGTTTCACCGTGCTCAAGGAGCTGCGCCAGCGCCACCGCGACATCCCGGTGCTGGTGATGACGGCGCGCAACTTCGAGGCCGACATCCTCAAGGGCTTCGAGCTCGGCACCGACGACTACGTGACCAAGCCCTTCATCCTCAAGGAGCTGATCGCGCGGGTGAAGCGTCTGATCCAGCGCGGTCCCTCGGGCGCGCCCGCGCCCGGTCCCACGATCTACAAGTTCGGCGACGTCGAGGTGCGTTTCGAGCCGCGCGAGGTGCTCAAGGCCGGGGTGCAGGTCGCGCTCTCGTTCAAGGAGTTCGAGCTGCTCAAGTACCTGATCGAGCACAAGGGGCGCACGGTGTCGCGCGAGGAGCTGCTCGAGGAGATCTGGGGCGTCGACGAGGACCTGGGCGTGACCACCCGCACCGTCGACACCCACGTCTCGAACCTGCGCTCCAAGCTGGGGGCCGGATTCGCGCAGCCGTTCATCGTCGCGGTCCACAAGGTGGGCTACAAGTTCGTGGAGCCGTAGGCCCGCGGGGCTTGGGCCGCCCGCGGGGGTCGTCTTACTTCTTGATCACGAACGGCGGGCCGACGTCGCGCACCACCGGCGGCACGGTCATCAGGTACCTATATACCGCCCGCAGATCGTCGTCCGACATGCCCTGAAAGCCCTGCCACGGCATCGGCGAGCTGGGGATCACGCGGCCGGTGCGGAAGCGGGCGACGAACGCGTCCTCGGTGAAGTGGGCGAGGTGGCCGGTGGTGGGCTCGCGGGTGATGTTGGGCGGCGACCAGGTGCGCCTGGCGTCGACCGGGTCCTCGTAGTCGGTGGAGCCGCCAAAACGCGGGCCCGTGAGCGCGCCGGTGTTCATGTTGCGCTGGGTGTGGCAGGCGTAACAGTTCGCGACCGACTCCACGATATAGCGTCCGGTCTCGACCGTGGCGCCGCGCGGTGCGACGGCGGGCGGCGGGCTCTTGGGTCCCACCGGATTCGCGAGCACCGTGGCCTTGACGATCATCCCCAGCAGGCTGTAGCGGTGGGCGGGCACCGCGTTTCGCACCGGCGGGATCGAGCGCAGGTACGACACCACCGCGGCCAGATCGTCGTCGGCGAGGCCCTGCATCTCCATGAACGGCAGCAGCGCCCGGCCGTCCGGGCCCACGCCCTGGCGCAGCGCGCGCGCGATCGCGCCGTCGGGTACCTTGCCGAGGCCGGTCTCGGGATCGGGCGTCAGGTTGCGTGCGAAGATGTGGCCGGGCGGGATGTCCCACTCGTGGCCGCCCGAGAGCGGCACGTCGGCGCCGTTGGCCAGCGCCTCGTGCTGCGCCGGGTCGCCGTGGCACACGCCGCAGCTCGCGAGGTTGCGCACCACGTAGCGGCCGCGCTCGATCACCGCCGGATCGGTCGAGGCCTGGACCGCGGGGTACGGCACGTCGAACTTGAGGTGCTGGCGCGAGCCGACGTAGACCACGACCACGATCAACCCCAGCACGGCGAGCAGGACGGCACGGATCACGGCGGGAATCCTCCCTTGATGAACGGTGGCGCCTCGCGTGCCAGCTTGGCGAACTCGTCGAGCGTCAGCGTCTCGCCGCGCCGCCGTGGGTCGATGCCCGCCGCCCGGCACAGGCGCACCGCCTGATCCTTGGAGACCGCGAGGCTCTCCTCCAGGGTGTTGGGCAGCTGCTTGCGGCGCATCTGGAACGCGCCGCGGATGATGCGGAACAGGATGTCCTCGGGCACCTCGACCGGCGGCCGCTCGCGCAGGAAGAAGCGCACCAGCATCGAGTCGACCTCGGGCCGCGGCCAGAACGCCGCCGCCTTGATGGTCATCAGCGGCTCCAGCAGCGCATGGTAGCGCGCGAACAGGGTGAGCGCCCCGTACGCCGGGGTGCCGGCCGCTGCCCCGAGGCGCTCGGCGTACTCCTTCTGCACCAGCAGCACCGCGCTCCGCACCGCCGCTCGCTGCTCGAAGATCCTTTCCAGCACCGGCGTCGTGATGTTGTAGGGGATGTTGCCGACCACCGCGAGCCGGGCCACCCCGTGGGCGCGCGCGGTGGCGGCCAGATCGAGCTCGAGGAAGTCGCCCTCGATCAGCTCGACGTGGCTCGACTCGGCGAGCTCCTCGCGCAGGTAGGCGGCCAGCCCGGTGTCCTTCTCGATCGCGACCAGATGCCGCACCCGGGCCGCGAGCCGCGCGGTGAGCGCCCCCGCGCCGGGGCCGATCTCGACCGCCACGTCGTCGTCGCGCAGCCGGCAGTGCTCGACGATGCGCGCGGCGAGGTCCTCGCGGATCAGGAAGTTCTGCCCGAAGCGCCGGCGGGGCGCGAGCCCGCGCTCGGCCAGCGCGCGCTTGACGCGTGCCAGCTCGCTGCCCTCGGCGGCGGCGCGCTCGCGCACGAAGGCCGGGGCGCGCGGCGGGCCGCCCAGCGTGCCGGCGATGCGTTTCGATCGATGCACGGTCGCAGTGTAGTCGGCGGCGCGGCGTGGCGGAAGCCGGCGCGGCGGGCACCGGCGCGCGGTGAGCGGCAGGAAATGAGCGCGCCGGCGCGTCTTGCGCGCCCCGCCGCCGATGCTAGACTCGTCCCGTGCCCGACCGATGGCGGCGCCTGCTGTTCGGCGCCCCGCGCGACCTGCGCGATCCCCGCACCTACCACACGATCTCGCTGATCGCCCTGCTCGCCTGGGTGGGCCTCGGCGCGGACGGTCTTTCGTCGTCGGCCTACGGCCCCGACGAGGCGTTCCGGGCGCTGGGCCAGCACACCTACCTGGCGATCGTCCTGGCGCTCGCGACCACGGTCACGGTGCTGGTGATCTCGGTGGCCTACTCCCAGATCATCGCCCACTTCCCGTTCGGCGGCGGCGGCTACGTGGTCGCGACCCGGCTGCTCGGCCCCGCCGCCGGCGTGGTGTCGGGCTCGGCACTGCTGGTCGACTACGTGCTCACCATCTCGGTCTCGATCGCGAGCGGCGCCGACCAGGTGTTCAGCGTCTTGCCCCCCGGCGCCGCGGCATCCAAGCTGCTGGTCGAGGCGCTGGTCATCGGCGTGCTGGTGGTGCTCAACCTGCGCGGGGTGCGCGAGTCGGTGACGATCCTGGCGCCGATCTTCGGCCTGTTCGTCGTCACCCACGCGATTCTCATCTTCGGCGGGATCGGCGGGCACGTGGCACGCGTGCCGGCGGTGGCGCACGACGTCGGGGGCGGATTCCGCTCCGGGCTCGCGGTGCTGGGCGTGCTCGGGCTCGGCAGCGTGTTCATGCGCGCCTACTCGATGGGCGCCGGGACCTACACCGGCATCGAGGCGGTGTCGAACGGCCTCCAGATCATGCGCGAGCCCAAGGTGCACACCGCGCGCATCACCATGCTCTACATGTCGGTATCGCTGGCGCTCACCGCCGGCGGCATCCTGATCTGTTATCTGCTGTTCCACGTCACGCCCGAGGCCGGGAAGACGATGAACGCCTCACTGCTCGAGCGCTTCGCGGGCGGGTGGCGGCCCGGCGGCCTGCCGCTCGGCGCCGGCTTCGTCGCGCTGGCGCTGCTCGCCGAGGCGGCGCTGCTGTTCGTCGCCGCCCAGGCCGGCTTCATCGACGGGCCGCGGGTCATGGCGAACATGGCCGGCGACTCGTGGCTGCCGCACCGTTTCGCCCAGCTGTCGAGCCGGCTGACGATGCAGAACGGTGTGCTGCTGATGGGCGGCGCCTCGCTGGTCGCGCTCTACTACACCCACGGCGACATCACCGCCCTGGTGACGATGTACTCGATCAACGTGTTCATCACCTTCTCGCTTTCCCAGCTCGGCATGCTGCGCTACTGGTGGAAGCGCGCGGCGCCGGGGCGGCGGCGCGGGTTCGTGATCCACGGCTTCGCGCTCCTCATGTGCGCCACCATCCTGGTCGGGACGCTGATCGAGAAGGGTCGCCAGGGCGGCTGGATCACGCTGGTCGTCACCTCGCTGCTGATCGGGCTGTGCTTCTGGATCCGCCGCCACTACGAGGAGGCGCGCCGCAACCTGCGCTCGCTCGACGAGGCGCTCTCCGACCTGCCGCTGCTGCCGCACCCCGAGCCGCCGCCGCTCGATCCCAGGAGGCCGCTGGCGGTGGCGCTGGTGGGCGGCTACGGCGGGCTCGGGCTCCACGTCGTTCTCGACACCCAGCGCCTGTTCCCGCGCCAGTTCTCGCAGTTCATGTTCGTGTCGGTCGGGGTGGTGGACTCGGCGACCATGAAGGGGGTCGAGGAGGTCGACCGGATCACCGCCGAGACCGAGGCCGCGCTCAAGCGCTACGTCGAGTTCGCCCACCGCCTCGGCATGGCGGCCGGCTACCGGATGAGCACCGGCACCGAGGCGGTCGCGGAGCTCGAGACCCTGGCGACCAGGATCGCGCGCGAGTTCCCGCGCGCGGTGTTCTTCGCCAGCCGGCTGGTGTTCCAGGAAGAGCGCTGGTACCAGCGCCTGCTCCACAACGAGACGCCGTTCGAGATCCAGCGGCGGCTGCAGTTCTCGGGGCTCCAGACCATCATCATGCCGGTGCGCGTGTTCCGCGGGCGCCCGGCGTAGACGCGCCGCGGCGGGGCGCGCCGGACGCTAGGCCGCGTCCAGGCGCTCGCCGCTCCCCAGCGCCTCGCGCGCGATGTCGCGGGCGTAGGGGTCGGGCGAGGTCTCGGCGATCCGCCGCAGCGCCTTGAGGCCCTCGTCGCCGATCGCCCGCAGCGCGTAGGCGGAGTGGCGGCGCACCCACCACCCCGTATCGGTGAGCCGCGCGGCCAGCGGCCCGATCGCGGCCGGCACACGCAGACGACCCAGCGCGCCCGCGGCTGCCGCCCGCACCGGCCAGGCCGGATCGGCCAGCGCGGCGATGAGCGCGGCGGCGGCCTCGGGGGCCGGGAGCCTCCCGAGCGCCCGCGCGGCGGCGATCCGAAGCTCCGGATCGGGGCTCGAGAGCCGCGCCGCGACCAGAGGGCCCGCGCCGATGGCGTGGCCGGCCACCAGCGCCTCGATCATGGCGCGCTCGAGGGCCGGCTCGTGGGAGCGCCGCTCGAGCGCCTCGGTGAGGACCGGCAGCGCGCCCCGGCCGTACGCGCGCAGCACCGCGCTCCGCACCTTGGGCGGGCGCGAGATGATGGCCGCGGGGTAGGCGATGAGCCAGCGCAGCGATCGCGCGTCGCGGTAGGCGCCGAGTGCCAGCGCCGCGGCGAAGGTCACGCCAGCCGGGCCGGTCTCGAGGGCGGTGCGCAGGGCGTGGCGCGAGGCCGGCTCCTCGATCAGCGCCAGGCGCCGCGCCGCCAGCTCGCGGCGCCACGGCGAGTCGTCGCTGAGCGCGCGGCGCTCGAGCCGCGTGTGCCGGATGCCCGCCAGCGCGACCGACAGCGCGACCAGGCGCTGGCGGCGGGGCACCAGAGACCTGACCTCGAGCGCGCTCCACAGGATCTCGGGCGCCGCGCGAGTCGCGGCGCGGTGCAATGCCCGGGGCTCCAGCTGCGCGGCGAGGAACGCTTCGACCTGCGCCGCCAGCGTGTCGATCGCGGCCCGCCGCTGCTGGCGCGTGCGCCGTCCGATCGCGCGCGCGATGCCGAGGGCGGCGAGCACGGGGGCGGCGAGAACGAGCGCGCCGAGCGCGAACAGCTCAAACCCTTTCATTCGGATGTTTTCGGCCGCCCGGGGCGGGTGCTGAACCTGGGGTGGCTAGTACCCGCGCCAGCGATCGGGGGGAGTCCGACCGTGCAACCTGACCGAGCCTTGCAATTCACCTAGCCCGCGCGGCCCCGCAGCCGGAAGGACGCTTGCGCCCGGTAGACTCGTCGTCGATCCGCCAACGTGGCTGGCTTCAGGAGCTTATCCTTCCGGCTACCACGCGCCTCGGAGGCTTGCTGTGGTAAATCTGCGCCGGGCACGCTCGATGCGGAGGACGGCGCCGGAATTCCAGGGCGACGACCTTCGTTGGACTTCGCACTGAGACTGACGAGGAGACCGCCCATGCTAGTCGGGCGGCTCACGTCCCGATCGGCAGCCGGAACAGCTCTTTCGCGTTGGCGGTGGTCAGCGCCACCACGTCGGCCGGCGAGATCCCGCGCAGCGCGGCGATGCGTGGCACCACGCGCGTGAGGAGCGCCGGCTCGTTGCGCTTGAGGCTGCGCGGCTCGGGCTCGAGGTAGGGCGAGTCGGTCTCGAGCAGCAGCATGTCGGCGGGCGCCATGCGCACCGCCTCATCGAGTGCGGCATGCCCGTAGGTCACGCACCCGCCGAGCCCGAGCTTGAACCCGAGCCGCTGCGCGCGCTCGACCGCGTGCGGGCCGTCGTCGAAGCAGTGGAGCACGCCCCCGGCCGCGGGCCGCGCGGCTTCGAGGATGCCGAGCGTCTCCTCGAGGGCCGCGCGCTGGTGGATGACGAGCGGCAGACCGAGCTCGTCGGCGAGCGCGATCTGGGCGCGGAACCAGCGCTCCTGATCGGCGCGCGGCGCGTAGTCGCGGAAGAAATCGAGCCCGGTCTCGCCGATCGCCACCACCCGCGGCGCGCGCGCGAGGTCGCGCAGCGTCGGGAGCCAGCTCGAGAGCACCTTGCCCGACTCGCTGGGGTGGACGCCCACGCACAGGAACAGCGTCGGGTGCTCGCGCGCCAGCGCCTGTGCCTTCTCGATGATCGCGGGCGCGTAGGCGATCTCGATGAAGTGGCGCACGCCGGCGTGGAGCGCGCGATCGAACACCTGCTGGCGGTCGCGATCGAAGCGCCGGTCCGCGAGGTGGCAGTGGGTGTCGATCATGCGGCCGCCGGCGTCACGGGCCGCGGGCGCGGGCTCACGCCCCCTTAGCGGCGGGGGCGGGCGGCGTGAGGGTCGCGCGCACCGCGGCGACCTCGAGGCGCGGGAAGAGGATACCGCTCGGGCCGAGCGCCCGCGGTGCAGAGCGCGCCCCAAAGCGCGGGCGCGTCGCGCCATCGGCAATCGCGCCCGGCGTGCCCTCCTGTCCCAGCGCCTTCCACAGCTCCTCGCACTTGGCCGGCAGCACCGGCCATAGCGCGAGCGCGAGCAGGCGCAGCACCTCGAGCACCGCGGAGAGCGTGGTCTCGAGCTCGACCCGCCGTGACTCGTCCTTGCCGATCGCCCACGGCTTGCCGCGGTCGACGAACTCGTCGGCTCTCATCGCCAGCGTCGCCGCCACATGGAGCGCCTCGTGGAGCCTCACCTCCTCGAAGCCCTTCGGGAACTCGCGCTCCAGATCGCCCGCCGCCCCGATCAGCGCCTCCAGCGCTTCGCGCGCCCCGGGCTCGCGCAGCGCGGCCGGGTCCCAGGCCGCCGGCTCGCGGCCGCCGCAGTACTTGTGGGCCAGAGTGAGCGTGCGACTCAGGAGGTTCCCGATGCCGTTCGCGAGGTGGGTGTTGCAGTGCTCGACCAGCTGCTCGACCGTGAAGTCCCCGTCGCGTCCGGTGGGGATCGCGTGCAGCAGGTAGAAGCGCAGCGCGTCGGCGCCCACCGCCTCGGCGAGCCGGATCGGATCGATCACCACCCCCGCCGACTTCGACAGCCGCTCGCCGCCCAGGTTGATGAACCCGTGCACCCACACCTGGCGCGGCAGCGGCACGCCGGCGGCGAGCAGCAGCGCCGGCCACAGCACGCAGTGGAAGCGGCTGATGTCCTTGCCGATCAGGTGGAACGCATTGGTATAGAGCGGCTGCCCGGTGCCGGCCCAGGCCGCGCCGGGGCGCCCCTGGCCGTCGAGCTCCTGGAACTCGTCCTGGCGCGCGCCCCCCGGACCGCCGGTCTCGCCGGCGCGCGCCAGCCACCAGGTCGCGAAGCGGCGCTCCGGCCAGCCGATCGCCGAGAGATAGTTGAGCAGTGCGTCGGGCCACACGTAGGCGGTGTGCCCGGCGCTGTCCGGGATCTCCTCGGGCAGCGCGATGCCCCACGGGATGTTGGGGCGCGAGACGCTGATGTCCTGCAGCCCCTCGCGGATCACGTTCAGCACCTCGTTGCGGCGGTATTCGGGCTCGATGAACTGCGGGTGCGCCGACAGGTGCTTGAGCAGCGCCTCGTCGTACTCCGAGAGCCGGAAGAAGAAGTTGGTCTCGCGGATCTCCTTGGGCTTGCGCTTGTGGATCGGGCAGCGCCCGCGCGAGTCGAGGTCCTTCTCCTGCTTGAAGGCCTCGCAGCCCTCGCAGTAGAGCCCGACGTATTCGTCCTGGTAGAGCACCGGCTTGCCGCTGCGCGGGCTGCGCGCGTCCCACAGGCGCCGGAACAGCTCCTGGACCGCGAGCTGGTGCTTCTGGCTCGTGGTGCGGATGAACTGGTCGTAGGCGACTTCGAGCCGGCGCCAGGCCTCGACGAAGCTCGGCACCAGCTGGTCGACGAATGCCTGGGGCGCGTTGCCGGCCTGCTCGGCGGCGCGCGCCACCTTCTGCCCGTGCTCGTCGGTGCCGGTCAGGAAATAGGTCTGGTCGCCGCGCTGGCGGTGAAAGCGCGCCAGGGCATCGGCCATCACCTTCTCGTAGGCGTGGCCGAGATGCGGGCGGCCGTTGACGTAGTCGATCGCGGTGGTGATGTAGAAGCGGTGTGACAAGGTTCCCCCCTGGTAAACAGGCAGCGGAACAGTATAGAAGCCTTGTCCAGCGGGGGCCTGCCCCGGCCCCGGGGGTCAGGCGCTCAGGCGCCTTCGCCCGGCGGGTCGGCCCACGCCTCGGGGGCGGGCTCGGCCGCCTCCTCGGCGCCGTTCGTGGCCCGCGGCTTCTGGCCGCAGTTGCAGTCCCCGCACCTGTGGTAGGGCGGCGGCGGCAGCATGTCGTAGGTCAGGCGGTGCTCCTGCCCGTCGCTGTCGCGGATCCAGACTGCCTCCTGGTAGACCTCGGTGCGGGTGACGCGGCACACGCCCTTCCCGGTTCGGAGCTCGGCGCCCACCGGCGGCAGCCGCTCCAAGCTGTCGCGGTATTTCACCAGCTCGTAGGCCAGGCAGCACATCAGCCGCCCGCACGCCCCCGAGATCTTCCCGGGGTTGAGCGACAGCTGCTGCTCGCGCGCCATCTTGAGCGTCACCGGGTGGAAATCCTTGAGCCAGGTCGAGCAGCAGAACGCCCGCCCGCACGGCCCGCAGCCGTCGAGCCGCTTGGCCTGGTCGCGCACCCCGATCTGGCGCAATTCGATCCGGGTGCGGAACTTCCCCGCCAGATCCTTGACCAGCTCGCGGAAATCGACCCGGTGCTCGGCCGAGAAGTAGAACACGATGCGATGGCCGCTGAAGGCCACCTCGACCTCGGAGAGATCCATCTTGAGCTCGCGCAGCGCGATGCGCTCGCGGCAGTAGTCGAAGGCCTCGTTCTCGCGGGCGCGGTTGTGATCGTCGAGGTCCAGGTCCTCTTCGGTCGCCTTGCGGATGATCTCGCGCGTCACGTTGCCGGGACGCTTGAGGGCGATCAGCGTGGGGTCCTTGAGCAGCACCGCGCCCAGCGCCTCGCCATGCTCGGCCTGAACCACGATTTGATCGCGGAGACGCAGCGACAGGCTGCGGGAGTTGAGGAAGAACTCCCTGCGCGATCCGCGCAGGGAGACCTGCACGATATCGGTCATTTGGGACAACCTTTATCAACGGGCGGGCGCCCGTCGTCAGCGCCGGCCTGGAGCCGGCGCATTGTTTGTGTGCGGCGTTCCGGTTCGCAGCACCCGTCCCTGCAGGCGATCCGGCTATGAATAGCCCGCCCGGATCGGCGCGGGTCGTCAACTGAGCGTTAGCATAGCGCAGGCCGGGCCGGGGCGCACCCCCCGATCAGCGCCACCCCTCGGCGACGTGGAGGCCCGCCTCCTCCGCCGGGCTCACCACCCCGGGGGCCGGCACGGGGATGGTGCGGCCGTGCTGTGCGTGGGCGGCGATCAACGCCGAAACCTGAAGCGCCCAGCCGGTGCACCAGGCCTCGATTTGCCACGGCGGCCCGGTCGCGGCGGGGGGCGGGGTGGGTGTTCCGGTGCCGGGGCGCGGCAGGCTTCCGACCACCCACACGCGGGCGCCGCTCTCGAGGGTGCCCGTCACCCGGGCGAGCAGCGTGTCCATCACCCCGGTCGATTCCATCTGCCGGCGCAGGAGGTCGAAGCGGTGGACGCTGTTGTCCGCGAGCGGCGGGATGGTGGTCCACCGGAGCCCCGCCGGCGCATAGCGGTGAAAAGAGACCCCGAGGTACCACGGATTCACGATCACGAGATCGCGCGCCGAGGCCTCGGCCGCCAGCCGGGCCGCGACCAGATCGACGTTGGTGCGGCGCTCGTCGAGGATCGGCAGGCTCGCGATCAGGCGCCCGATCGAGAACGCGACCAGGGCCAGGGCGAGGATGGTGCGCCGTGGCCCGGCGCCGAGGAGCGGCGCGAACAGAACGTCGAGGCCGGCGCAGGCGAGCGCCATGAGCGGGAGGTAGTACCAGGGCTCGGCGTCCACGTGCCCGGCGGCCAGGGCCAGGAGCAGCGCGGCGGCGCCCAGCCCCACGGCGAGCCCCGCGTAGCGCGCCGCGTCGCGGCCGGTCGGCGGCGCGGACGTCTCGCCCGCGCGCGCGGCCCCTCGCCCCCGGGCGACCGCAAGCGCCAGCCCGGCGGCCGCAGCTCCGACCCACAGCCAGGCATCCAGGGTATGCGGGCTCGCGAGCGCCCCCCACAGCGCCATGTGGCCGGCCCCGGTCCACAGCAGGGGGGTCCACTCGCGGGCGGCGCGCAGCGCCGGCAGGTCGGCGAGGAGCGAGAGCGCGGCGATCAGCCCGATCGCGAGCGGGAGAAGCGCTCGCCGTCCGAGCCCCGCGCCCCGGGCCGTGAGGGCGCCCGCGGCACAGATGCCGAGCAGCAGGAGGGCGTTGGGGTAGAGCGTCTGAACGCTCAACAGGGCGGCGGCTGACGCCAGCGCGACGCTCATCGCCCCGGGGCGCCACAGCGCGCGCCACATCAGGCCGAAGGCGAGCACGATCGCCAGCATCCCGAGCCCCACGGGGCGAATCGCGTCGCTCCAGCGGACGGCGTCGGGATGGAGCGCCAGCAGGAGCAGCGAGGCGGCTGGGAGTGGGGCGCGATGAAGCCGCGCGTTCCAGGCCAGCGCCGCGACCAGCGCGAGGCCGACGAGGAGACCCAGCGTCCTGAGCCCCGCGTCCGAGCCCAGGCCGATCGCGACCCAGGAGCGAAACATCAGCGTCGAGGCGAGCGGCACGGTGTCGTAGCGCAACCGCGACACCAGCGCGGCGAGCGAGGGGAGCGTCGCGAACGCGGCGCTGTTGCACTCGTCGCGCTCGAGCCCGCCGGCGTGCCCCAGCACACGCAGGTGCGCGAGCAGCACCACCGCCGCCACTCCCGCGATCGCGGCCCCGCTCACCGCCCCGGGCGCGCGGCGGCTCAGTAGTCCCACCGCCCCGCGGCGTGCAGCGGCCACTCGCCTTCGCCCAGACGCTGGCCGGCCACCCGCGCCAGGCCCGAGAACAGCGCGAGGTCGGGCGAGACGTTGCCCTCGATGGCGCGCAGGATCTCCTCGAGCACCATGAGGCGACGGCGGATCTCGCGCGCGTCGAGGCTCGCGGCCTGGCGGCGGATCTCGGCCTCGCGGTCGCGGTTCACGAGCTCGGCGCGCGCCGCGCCGTAGCGCGCCCGCAGCAGGTCGCGCAGCCACAGCTCGTGGACCTCGATGATGCCGCGCAGCGTCTCGCGCCCGGCGCGCCCGAAGCGCGCCGCGCCCTGCACCGCCTTCCACAGCGCCGCCGGGTCGCCGCGCAGCGCGGGGTCGAGCAGCGCCAGCGCCTGGTTGCGCAGCTCGAGCGGGCGCTGCTCGCGCAGCATCAGCGCCCGGGCCAGCGAGCCGCTGGCCAGCGCGCCCAGCAGGCGCGCCTCGCCGGCGGCGGTGCCGGCGCGGCGCTCGAGGAACGCGGTGATGGTCGTCTCGGCGAGGGGCGTGAAGCGAACCCGCTGGCAGCGCGAGCGGATGGTCGCCGGCAGACGGTGGAGGCGTGCCGTGGTCAGCACCCACACCGTCGAGGCGCCCGGCTCCTCGATCGCCTTGAGCAGCGCCGAGTACTGGTCCTCGCGCATGCGGTCGGCGTCGCGCACCACCACCACCCGGCGCACCGCCTCGAACGGCTTGAAGGCCAGCTCGCGCAGCACGTCGTGGGTGAGCGAGAGCCGGATCGAGGCGAACTTCTCGTAGGCGAACACGAACAGGGGGTCCTCGCGCCAGGCCGCCAGGGTCTCGGCGACGGTCTCGTCGAGGTCGCGCTCCTCGCCCGAGACCGGAAACAGGAAACGCAGGTCGGGGTGCTGGAGCGAGGCGGCCTTGAGGCAGGCCGGGCATTCGCCGCACGCGTCGTCGGCGGGGCCCGCGGCCGGAAGAGGCGCGTCGAACAGCCCGGCGGGCTCGGCGCGCCGGCCGGCGCCGCGCTCGCACAGCAGCGCGCGCGCGAAGGCCAGCGCCGCGGTGCCCTTGCCGACCCCGGGGGCGCCGTGGAACAGGTAGGCGTTGGCGAACCGGCCGCCTGCGACCACGCCGCGCAGGAAGCTCGCGGCGGCGGGCTGGTCGATCAACTCGGCGAGCTTGACGGTCGGCATGGGCGGGAGGATACACGCGCCGCGCGCCGCCGCGCACCCGGCCGCGATCCGCGCGGCGCCCGCCGCCGGCGCCCGCACCGCTACTTCAGCCAGTCCTCGGGGTTGAGCGCCGCGCCGCCCTTTCGCACCTCGAAGTGGAGCACGGTGCCACGCAGCGAGGTGCCGGTGTCGCCGACGCGGCCCACCGGCTGCCCGGGCTGAACCTCCTGCCCCTGGGCGACCAGGATCTCGGACAGGTGGCCGTACAGGGTGTAGTAGCCATCGCCGTGGTTGAGCACCACGA
>Ga0306926_10001936_pt1 | contig 20843 bp, 23 predicted proteins | sample flu12Cox44000178_FD_203759 | JGI IMG/M metagenome (GOLD analysis project Ga0306926, IMG submission 203759) | Lab enrichment of tropical soil microbial communities from Luquillo Experimental Forest, Puerto Rico - flux8day.12C.oxic.44.000.178 (v2)... | ecosystem: Environmental > Terrestrial >...
GCAAGGGATGGGCGTCGTTGGCCGATTCCTCCAGGACCCGGCGGTTGAACTGCAGCCACGACAACTCACGATTGATGAACCGTTCCGGGCTCGCGATGAGCTCGAAGGGGGGCGCAGCCGCGGCCGCGGCCGCAATCGGGGCCGCCCCAGCTTCCTCTTTCATGACAATGACTTGGCCGCGGTCAGCCATGGCCGAATGGTGCTGATGAGGAGCGCAACATCGCCGTCATCGGTGGCGACTCATGTCATAAGGCCCCGCCACCGGGGAGCCGTCAAGGCTCAGTCACGCGCAGGATTTCGGCGGCAAACGTCCTGGTTAACGGTCGCTTACGCCGCATGGCCTCCTCGTCGAGCCGCGCCACCGCCGCGCGCGCCGCCGCAAACGAGCGTTCGATCCGCGTGGCCACGTATCCGATCAGGCTTTCGTCGACCGCGAGCTGGCGGTCGGCGAACAGCTTCACCAGCACAGCGCGCAAGAGTGCGTCGTCGGGCGGCGCCATGGCAACGACCGGGATCGCGTTGAGGCGAGAGCCGAGATCGCGGATGGCGAACGTCACGGGGGCGACGCGCGCCGTGAGCAGCACGAAGGCCTCATCCTCGCGGGCGAGGTTGAGAAGGTGGAACAGCGCCCGTTCGTCGAATGTGCCGGCGGCGACATCCTCGACCACCAGCGCGCCGGTGGCGAGGGCCGACGGCACGTTTGCTTCCTCGAGCGCGCGCGCGGCAATGAGCCGCGCGCCTGCCGCCTGCGCCCAGACGGCGGCGAGGTGGCTCTTGCCGGAGCCTTCCGGGCCCGTGAGCATCACCGTGCGATGCGGCCAAGCGGGCCACGCGTCGATGAGCGCAAGCGCCATCGCGTTCGACGGCCCGCTCAGGAAATCCTCGCGCGCAAAACTTTCCGCGTGGTCGAGGGCAAGTGCGAGTTGACGCGGAGCGACGGACATCAGCTCGGCTTGTCCCCGGTATAGAGGGCGCTGGCGAAATATTGATGCAGCCCGAAGCGCAACAACACGGCAATCGCGGCACCAAGCGGCACCGCGATCAGAAGGCCGACGAAGCCGAAGAGATAGCCGAACGCGAACATGGCGAAGATCAGCCAAACCGGATGCAATCCCACGCGCTCGCCCACGAATTTGGGCGAGACAATGTTGCCCTCGATGAATTGACCGACCAGGAAAATGGCGACGACGAGCGTGATCCGCTTCCAGTCCGGCCAGAATTGCGCGATCGCCACGCTGACCGCGATCATCAACCCGGTCATCGAGCCGATATAGGGAACGAACGTGATCACGCCGGCGATGAGACCGATGAGCAGCGCGAAATCCAGCCCCACCAGCATCAGTCCAATCGCGTAGTAACAGCCGAGCACGAGGCAGACGCCGAACTGTCCGCGCAAAAAACCGCCGATCGCCGCGTCGATCTCGCGGCCGAGCTGGCGCACGGTCTCGCGCTGGCGCACCGGTACCCAGCTATCCGCCCTGTCGATCATCGCATGCCAATCGCGGATCAAATAAAAAGTCACGACCGGCATCACGATCAGCACCGACGCGAATGAGACCAGCGCCTTTCCGCCGGTCCACAACGAATACGAAAAACTCAGGAGCCACGTGGCCACCTGTCCGACGAAGTCGGACGCTGTCTTGCCCGTTTCGGCGGCACCCAGCCAATTCAACCAAGGGAAGTTCGGATCGACGATGAGTTCCTTAATGCGCTTGAAATAGCCAGGAATGTGAGAGATCAACGCCGCGCCCTGCTGCAGCAACAGAGGAACGAGCAGCAGCATGAGCGCGATCAACGCCACCACCAAGACGCTGACGACGATCAGCGCCGCGACAGTGCGGTTCATGCCGAGCCGTTCCACGCGGTCCGCAAGCGGTGCGAGCACGTAAGCGAGCGCGATGCCTGCCACGAACGGGAGCAGAATGTCGTGGAGCAACCAGAGCACCGCCGCGAGCACGAAAAACGTCAGGAGCCAGAACGTGAGCTGGCGGCCGTAGATCATCGGATCATCCCCTCACGCACCCTTGACCGACGGGAACCCGGGGGGTCAGGGGCCCATTTCTGCCGCGTTCATGTGGCGCACCCACTCGGCGACATAGAAGGCAACGGAAAGCAAGGTCAAGGCCGCGACCAGCGCGGTGAGCATCATCACGGCGATGCCCGCATCGAACTCGAATCCACGCGCAGCCATGATCACGCAAGCGAGCGCAATCTGGGCAACGGTGTTGAGCTTGGAGACGAGCAGCGGCTTAAGCGCGATGGGCTTGTCCACCAGCCACGACAAGATCACCGCGCTCACGATCATGATGTCGCGCGACACGACGAGGATGACGAGCCAGCCTGGAATGGCATCCGCGATGCCGAGCGCGACATAGATCGAAACCAGCATGGCCTTATCGGCGAGCGGGTCGAGGTAGGCGCCGAGCTCGGTCGCCATGCCGAACCGCTTGGCGAGAAAACCGTCGACGGCATCGCTGATGCCGGCAGCGAGGAACAGGACGAATGCGACCCGCATCTCGCCCGCCGTGATCGCCCAGACCACGACCGGCACCAACAGGATGCGGCCGAGCGTAATGAGGTTCGGAATACTCAAGTCTGCGCCCCGGCTCGGCCCGCGCGCCTCGCCGTCACCATTGGTCGGCGCACATGTGGCCATGCGAGGATCAGTATAGCCGCGATCAAGCCATTGCACAGTCGCGGATTCCCAAGTACCGAAGCGCGCGAGCAAACGAAGGACACGCCATGGCAGAGACAGGCCTCACCTATGCCGAGGCCAGCGTCGATCTCGATGCCGGCAAGCGCGTGGTGAAGCCGATCAAACCGTTGCTCGGCTCGACCGCGCAGGCGGGTGCCGCCGCCGATTGCGGACGCCTCGATCTCGAGCGGTGAGCGCATGGCGAAAAAACGCGTCGCTGTCCTGATCTCCGGTCGCGGATCCAATATGGCAGCGCTGATCGAGGCGGCGAAGGAACGCTCCTACCCCGCCGAGATCGCGCTGGTGGTCTCGAACCGGCCGGAGGCGGCGGGGCTCGCGCGCGCCCAGGCGCAAGCGATTCCAACGGCGGTGGTCGACCACCGGCCACACGGGACAGATCGCGCCGCCTTCGAGCGCGCGCTCCAAGCCGTGCTCGACCAATATCGCGTGGAACTGGTCTGTCTCGGCGGCTTCATGCGGCTGTTGACGCGAGACTTCGTGCTGCGTTGGCAAGGCCGCATGCTCAACATCCATCCGGCCCTCTTGCCGTCGTTTCCCGGTCTCGATCCGCACGGCCAAGCTCTCAAGGCGGGAGTGAAGATATCGGGCGCGACGGTTCACTTCGTCGTCCCGGAGGCCGATGCCGGCCCGATCATTGCGCAGGCGGCGGTGCCCGTCCGCGACGACGATACCGCCGAGACGCTCGCTGCCCGCGTTCTTGAGGTCGAGCATCGAATATACCCGCTGGCGCTCCGGCTGCTGGCGGAGGGGCGCGTCAAGATGATCGGCGGCCGCTGCCTGATCGAAGGGAGGCGTTCGGCCGAAGGGGCGCTGATCGTTCCCGCGGCGCAGGATGGAAGCGAGTAAGAAGTTCCTTTCGGTTCTCCATCCGTCCGCCTCAAAACAAAACCCCCGGCGCAAGGCCGGGGGCTACGGGAAAAACTCTGGCCGAGTGACCGGACTTCCCGCCGCGTCAGGACACCTTGAGATTCTCCGCCGATGTCTTGCCGCGATTGGTCACGAGCTCGTACTCGACAGTCTGACCTTCGTTGAGCGTGCTGAGACCAGCGCGCTCGACCGCCGAGATATGGACGAAGACGTCCTTTTCTCCGCTCGAGGGCCGAATGAACCCGTAGCCTTTAGTTGGATTGAACCATTTGACGGTGCCCTTTTGCATCGTCTGTCTCCTAGTCAGTGAAGTCTCGAAGTGAGCGACGCGCAACCGCATCGCTGCGGACCGCGCCACAACCCGGGTTTTGGGAAGATCCGAAACGAAGCGGCCTCTTAAGCACGCAGCAGCCGGAGCGGCCAAAATCCGAATTGTGGCACAAGAAATACGAAAAATACGGCCTTAGCAAGGCTTGTGACGCGGCATGCCTATGCATGGGCGACCGCCGGCAGCCCTGCGATGGCCGAAAAAGCCGCCAAGCACCTCGGCTCGCAGCGGTTCGGAATTCCCGGCAATTCGTTCCGCCGTGATTCTAGAATGCGTCGCTTGCATCGATTCGCCGCAAGGATGCAAAAAGCCCGGAAATTCCACGCCCTGTTTGGTGTTATGATCGATTAAAAGCGGCGATGCCAACAAGGGGGAAACCATGAGCACGATAACGTCGGATTCACGCGTTGTGTCGGCAGGCGAGCCGAAGCCGATCATCTCACCGCTCGCTTCGTTCTATTCGCATACCCGTGACCTCTCGTGGTTGGTCGTGCGCCTCACCGCGGGTGGAATGCTGCTGGTCCATGGGATCATGAAGGTGATGCCGATGGCGGAGAAGGGCTTTGCCGCCACCATCGAGGCCTTCGCCGCGGGCAGCATGGCGCGGCGCGGGATCGAGCCTGCGATCTATGCCGCCTATGTGGTCTTCTTTCTCGAGACGGTCGGCGCGGTGCTGATCATCCTCGGGTTATTCACGCGCTTCATCGCGGCGGCGGCCGCTATCGAGTTCGCGGTCATCACGTTCGTCGCGCACTGGCCGCAAGGCTTCGCGTGGTCGCGGGGCGGGTGGGAATACCCGTTGTTCTGGGGCCTCATCCTCTTTGCCATCGCCTTGCGCGGCGGCGGCCCCTATTCACTCGACCGCAAGCTCGGTTGGGAGCTGTAGCTGGTCGCGGCCACGGTCATCGGCGTCGGTGATCGAGACATGTCCTATTCCCATCGCCGACCCCTGACCGCCGATCACTGATCGAGCGCTACTCCGCCACCCCCACCTTCTCGGCGTGCGCGGCGAGCTTCGAGCGGCGCCACAAGCCGCCCACGAGGAGAACCAGGATCGCGCCGAGCAAGGCCATAAACAGCATGATGTAGTGGAACCCTTCGGCGCCGAACCGGGGCTCGAGGTAGCCTTGGACCACCGGGTCGGTGGCGATGACCTCGCCGACGATCCAGCCGAGCAGCGCGGCGCCAGCCCAGACCAGGATCGGAAAGCGGTCGAGCAGCGCCATGATCAGCGCGGCGCCGGCCACGATCAGCGGGATGCTGACGGCGAGACCTATCACCAGCAGTGCCATGTTGCCTTGGGCCGCGGCCGCGATTGCGATCACGTTGTCGAGGCTCATGATGATGTCGGCGATGGCGACGATCTGCACCGCGCGCCAGAGGTGTTCCGTTGCTTCGGTTTCGTCCTCGTCTGGGTCGTCCGGCACCAACAGTTTGGCCGCGATGTAGAACAGCGCCAGCCCGCCCACGATCTTGAGCCAAGGCAGCAACATCAACGCCGCCACGAAAACCGTGAAGATGATGCGCAGCAGCACGGCGACGCCCGCGCCCAGGACCATGCCCCACAGACGCTGACGATGGGGCAGCCCGCGGCACGCCATCGCGATAACGACCGCGTTGTCGCCGGACAGCAGGATATTGATCCACATGATCTTGAGCAGAGCCACCCAAAACGCGGTCTGGCCCACCTCGCTCCAGCCGCTCGTGACCATGCCGAGCCACCTGGCCGGCTCCATCATTTCTGCGATCGAACCCACTCGATGTCCCTTTCGCTCTCCCCGCGCGCGGGCGGATCGTCTCGATGGCCCGCTTCCGACGCCGAACCAATCTACAGGCGAAACCCGTGGCCTGGCCAGCGCGCCAAAACGCCACGCGCCGCAGCAGCCACCGCCCTCGCCTCACCCCACGATGTCGTTGCCGGAAAAAAACTGCGCGATTTCCTGTTGCGCCGTGTCCGGAGCGTCCGAGCCGTGCACCGAATTCTCGCCGACCGATTCCGCATAGACCTTGCGGATCGTTCCGGGAGCTGCCTTGGCGGGGTCGGTTGCACCCATGATCTCGCGATACCTCGCAATGGCGTTCTCACCCTCGAGCACTTGCACGACCACGGGTCCGGAGGTCATGAATTCGACGAGCTCGCGGAAGAACGGCCGTTCGCGATGGACCGCATAGAAGGTTTCCGCCTGCTCGCGGCTGATGCGCGTGCGCCTTTGCGCGACGATACGCAAGCCCGCGCCCTCGATCATAGCGTTGATCGCACCGGTCAAATTGCGGGCGGTGGCATCGGGTTTGATGATCGAAAAGGTACGCTCGATCGCCATTGGATTGTTCTTCAAGGAGGAAAACGCAGGAGAGCCGATCGCGGCGGCTTATAGCGACCGTGCCGTAGCGCGGCAAGGCGTGACGAAGGCGCTCGCGATCGAGCGCGGCCTTCCGGCACACGCCAAACGGCAAACGAGCGGCGACGCTGCTGCTCCAATGGGACGGAAAACGCCCGCCTCACGCAAACTTATCCGCGGCCCTTCCTTTTGCCCGACGACTTGGCGCTCGTTTTTGTCGAGGCGCCATTGAACCCGACGGATCGCTCGCCCGACTGACAGGCAGGATGTGAGAGCACATCCATAAAAACCAGGAGAGACCCATGATCCGCAAGACGATTTTTGCCGTCGCCACCGTCGCCGCCATCGGCGCCGCCGCGCTCATCCCGACCGAAGCTTCCGCCGGCGGCGGCGGCAAGGGTGGTGGTGGCATGGGTGGCGGCCATCACTGGGGCCACGGCTACTGGGGCGGCGGCTTCGGCGGCATCGTGGTGCTCGGACCGAGCTGCTGGCGTTGGGTGCCCGGGCTCGGCAGGGTGTACGTCTGCTACTAATGGACCGCCGCGCACCGTCTTAAGATGCATGCAAAAGCCCCGGTCTCGTGGCGCGAGGCCGGGGTTTTCGTCGATTTGCAAAAACGCGCGAACGCTCGCTCACGGGTAGGCTCGTCAGACCAACGCGATGAGACGCGCCGGACTCCCGGTTGCGTCCTTCACCTTCGCCAGTCCCACCACCAGCATCGCGCCGGAGGGCGGCACCTTGTCGAGATTGGCGACGTTTTCCAACCCCCAGCGGCCCGACGGCAGCCATGCGTAGTGAACTTTGAAATCCTTCGATGGACCGTGATCGAGCGACAGCGTGTCGACGGCTAAACCTAACACCTTGCGCTCCTTCATCAGCCATTCGGCCGCCTGCGGGCTGACGCCGGGGAAGTGGAAGACGCCGGCGCCATCTTTGCCGGCGAATTTGGCCGGGTTGCCCACGTGCTGCGCCCAGCCGGATTGCATCGCCACGCAACAATTGTCCGGCAGCCGGCGGTGCTTCTTTTCCCAGTCGGCGAGATCTTCACGCGTGAGCAAGTAGTCGGGGTTCTGCGCCGCCTTGGCCGCCACGTCGACCACCGCGAGCGGCACGACCAGCGTGTCCGCGGAAATTTTTTCGACCGTGGCGCCCGACTCCGAGAAATGGATCGGTGCGTCCAAGTGCGTGCCGGCGTGTTCGACGATGCGCCACCAATAGAGATTGAACCCGTCCTTCTTGAGCTCGAATTTCTTGTCCATCTCAATTCCCGGCACGCCGAAGAAGGTCGGGAACTCGGGTGACATGGTGTGGGTCAAATCGACCACCGAGGTGAACCTGCGCGCGGGCGCCGCGAGCGCCGTCTCCGGCGCCACTGCCGTGGCGGCGAAGGAGGCGGCGAGCGCCCCCTTGAAGAAGCCGCGCCGCGAAAGCGCATGCCGCACCGCTTCCTGACATCCGGGAACGCACATGCCAAACCTCCATCTTGGCGGCCGCTCCGGCCGCCCGGCGCAAGATTGGCGCTGCCGACGACGATGCGCAACCGGCAGCGAACGGAAGCCCGTGGCGCTTGCAACGCGGGGCAAATCCCACCCGCATCCGCGGCAGCCGTCGCTACCGCGCGCTGACATTGCGAGAATGCTCACCAGGCGAAGGAGGAAGCAAGCGCGACGCTCGAAGCGGGAGCTCGGCACCAGCAATCAGCAATCACGAAGCCGCAACAAGGCCGCAGATCCCGCTCTGACGCTTGACCTCTGATATCTGAAGCCCGATCACGTGCCGGTGGGTTTCTTCGCGGTCCCCTTCTGCGGTTTCGCCGGCGCGGGCGGTGGACCCGGGACACGCTCGATCGACACCAGGCGCCCGCCCGCGAAGCGATAAACGCCCGGCCAAGGCCCGCGGAGATAGGTGAGCGTCACGGCGCGCTCGCCGCGCTCATCGGAGCCGATATCGATCTTTTCGACCGGGCCCGCGCGCCGCACCACGTCGCATTCTGTCATCTGCAGCGCGATGCCGCCGGAAACCGTCGCCCCCGTGGCGGTCGAGTCGGCTGCGGCTTCCCCGCCTCGACTATTGCATTGCCCCTCGGCACCGACGAGATCCGCCGCCGTCACCGGCCGCAGCTCGAAGTCGCTCTTCCCCCCCGAAAAAGTGGTCCAATCCGGCTTGCGCAGCAAAGTTTCGGGCTTGGGAACAAGCGTGACGCCGTTCAAGCTGAGATCGGACGAGCACGCAGCCATGGCGCAGGCGAGCGTCGCCATCACAATCATGCGCAACACAATTTGGTTCACTCGTTGCATCGCCACGGCCCTGACCCCGGCAACCGGCCTCGACCGACGCGCCCAGCAGGCGAGATTTTGCGTCAGCATCATCACTTTGATCAATAGGTGTTTTTGCCGCCTAACCGTGCCGATTTTCGGGCCGTTCAACCGCGGTTCGCCGCTGGCGACCGGTGCGCGCGCATCGCGTTGAGAACGAGCTTATTGAGGCCGCGCCCTCGGCTGCGTGATCCTGACCGCGATGACCCAGGCGACCCATAAAAACAGAAAATACATCGCCAGGAAGGCCGGCAGGCTTGCCGCCGGCGCGTTTCGTTCAATTACGAGCCCGATAAGATAGGCAACGAAATCCCCCGTGATCATCAACACGACGTAGACGACGAGCAGGGACATGCGCGTTTTTCCCCTCCGCCCCAGCGGCTGGCGGCGGCGATATTCCAACACTTTTCCGCAATGACGGCAATGGCGCTACCGCAAGCCCAAATGCTCCGGTGCAGCGCCGTGCTCTTCAGGCGGTCGGGCCGCAGCGCCGGCTGCGGGACGCTCGACGCAATTCATCCCAACCGCTGCCAGCGTCCCTCCTCGTCCGGCCGCCAATAGGTGACATCGAGACCCTTCGCCTTGCCTTCGCTCCAGCGCGCGCGCGCGGCGGCGACCGCGTCGGGATCCTCTCCGTCAACGATGAGCACGATGCGCTGATAAGCGTCGGCATCCGTGGGCATCGGCGCGCCATCGATCAGGAAGCGCACCGCCGCGCCGTTCGGGTTATCGCCGTCGAGCGTGAGCAGGATCGGTTGCTCGCTCGCCTCGCCCTCGCGCCAGGTACCGTGCGGGAGGAAGCTGTCGTCGCGAAAGGTCCACAGGTGCGCGTCGAGTGCCTCGACCCGCTCTTCCGAAGCCGCCTGCACGACCACGCGCCAGCCGCGCTCGAGCGATTTTTCGATCAGCGTGGGAAGTACACGCTCGAGCGGTTGACGCTGCAACTGGTAAAATACGATTTCCGTCATGATGATCGTGCCATCATAGCTTGTGCACCGACTTCCCCGCTTCGGAGCCAGCGGACATCGCATCACTTCTCGTAGTATTCGGCCACCAGCCGGTCCAACAGGCGCACGCCGAAGCCGGAGCCCCAGCTGCGGTTGATCTCGCTCTGCGGCGAGCCCATGGCAGTGCCGGCGATGTCGAGATGCGCCCATGGCGTCTTGTCGACGAAACGCTGCAACAGCTGCGCCGCTGTAATGGCGCCGCCATAGCGCCCACCGGTATTCTTCATGTCGGCGAATTTCGAATCGATCATCTTGTCGTATTCCGGCCCAAGCGGCATTCGCCATAGCCGCTCACCGATTTCGTTGCCGACCTTGACGAGCCGTTCGGCGAGCTTGTCGTCATTGGCGAACAAACCGGCATATTCCTGCCCCAGCGCGACGATGATCGCGCCGGTCAAAGTGGCGAGGTCGATCATGAACTTCGGCTTGAATTGCTTGTTCACGTAATGGAGCAAATCGGAGAGCACGAGCCGGCCCTCGGCGTCGGTGTTGATGATCTCGATGGTCTGCCCCGACATCGTGGTGACGATATCGCCCGGGCGTTGCGCCCTGCCGTCGGGCATGTTCTCCACGATACCGATCGCGCCGACCGCGTTGACTTTGGCTTTGCGCGCCGCGAGCGCATGCATGAGGCCGACCACGCACGCGGCTCCCGCCATATCGCCTTTCATGTCCTCCATGCTGGCCGCGGGCTTGATCGAAATGCCGCCGGTATCGAAACAGACGCCTTTGCCGACGAAGGCGAGCGGCGCGGCGCCGCGCTTGCCGCCGTTCCAGCGCATGATGACCGTGCGGCTCTCGTGCTCGGAGCCCTGTCCAACGCCGAGCAGCGCGTTCATGCCGAGCTTCTTCATCTCCTTGACGCCGAGTACGTCGACGACGGCGCCGAGTTTTTTCAAACTGCCGGCGCGGCGGGCGAATTCTTCCGGGTAGAGCACGTTGGCCGGTTCATTGACGAGATCGCGCGCAATCGCCACGCCGTCGGCGACGGCGGCGCGCGCGGCAAACGCCTTCTCCACCGCCGCAACGCCCGCAACCGCGATCGTGATCTTGACCTTGGTCGCCTTCTCCTCGTCGTCCTTGCGCTTGGTCTTGTAACGCTCGAAGGCATAGGCGCGCAGTTGCACGCCGAGCGCCATGTCGGCGGCCCGCTCGGGCTTGACCGCGCCCCCGGGCAGGTCGGCGATCAGGGTGGCCTCGCTCGCCGCCGCCGGGATCTTGCCCATGGCGATGCCGCCGAGCTTGACGAAATCCTGAGCCTTGAGGTCGCGGGCCTTGCCGACGCCCACGATCACAAGACGCGACAGGTCGAGCCCGGGCGGCGCGACGAGGTCGAGCGTCGAGGCATTCTTGCCCTTGAACCGATCGGCCGCGGCCGCCCGCTTCACCAGATCGCCGGTCGGCGCGAGCGCGCGGCGCGCGGCGGACCCGAATTTGACCCCGTCCTCACAGAACAGGACAAGAACACCCTTGGCGGGCGCGGCAAGGGGAGCAAATTCAAGCTTCAGGCGGCCGGACATGAGGCCCCTCCTCTCGATTCGCTGCAAAGTGGAAGCCGCTTTTGCGGACGCAATCAAGCTTGCGCCGATTGCGCGAACTTACCTGCGAGTACGCGCACAAAGACGTGAAATGGGGCGTTTTTCGCACCCCGCCGGCACCGCCGATCAGGGTCGAAACGGCTAGGTGGAAGGCCGGAGCACGCGTAGTTGGGCCGCCCTCGAAAGCACTTCAAAGCACTCCTCTCAGGCCGGCCCGGCGAGGGCTCGCAGGGGCTTTCTTTCGCCCGCGCCTGTGGCCGCCGCGACACACGATCCAGATTAACGTTTTGTTGTGCATACTCAAAGGCTTTGCCTTGGCCAAGCCACTTTGTTGCCGGATCAAATAGAGGGTAAAAAGGGGCGGGTATAGCATCGGCGCGCCGTTGCGGGCATCGGGGGCCCGGCGCACCGACGTTTTGCCGCGAGCGGGGACGCGTAATGGGGTCCATCGGCCGGTATATTTTTCGCACCACGCTTGGTGCGTTCCTGGTCATTTGCGCCAGCGTGACCGCGCTCATGTGGATCACGCAGGCGATGCGCGACATCGACCTGATGACGAATCAGGGCCAAAGCATCTTCGTCTTCATCGGCATCACCGGCCTTATCATTCCGCTGCTCGTCCTGATCATCGCGCCGATCGCACTGATGATTGCGGTGGCGCACGTGCTCAACAAGCTGGGCAACGATTCCGAACTCATCGTGATGAATGCGGCCGGAATGCCGCCATGGGTTCTCTTCCGCCCCTTCCTGGCGGCCGGCATCGTCGTCTCCCTGCTTGTTGCAGCGATCAGCACCTATGTCTCGCCGTGGGGACTGCGCGAGCTGCGCCGCTGGGCGACCGAAGTTCGCGCCGACCTGGTCTCCAACATCGTGCAGCCCGGCCGTTTCATCAAATTGGAAGAGCGGCTTACGCTCCACATTCGCGAGCGGCGGCCCAACGGACAATTGCTCGGCATCTTCATCGACGATCAGCGCGACCCGAAGGAACGAGCCAGCATCCTGGCCGAGCAGGGCGACATCGTGAAAAACGAGCGCGGCCTGTTTCTCGTGCTCGAGAACGGCAGCGTGCAACGGCACGAGACCGGGCAGCGCGATCCCGCGTTGGTGCTGTTCAACAGTTACGGGTTCGACCTGTCCTGGCTCTCGAACAGCAACCAGAGCCTGAAATATTCGGTGCGGGAACGGTATCTGTGGGAGCTTTATAATCCTGCGCTGACCAACATGACGTTTTCCGACGAGCCGGATCAAATCCGTGCCGAATTTCACGACCGGGTCACGGCGCCTCTCTACCCGCTCGCCTTCGTGGTGATGACCTACGCCTATCTCGGCGCGCCGCGCACGACGCGGCAGAATCGCACCATGTCGCTCATGGGCACGATCAGCGTGGTGGCGGCGCTGCGAGGATTGGGCTTCGTGGGCATGATCGCAGGAGTGCACACGCCGATTGTGCTCGCGCTTCCCTACCTCGCTCTGACGGCGGCATTCGTGCTCGGCTATATCGCCATTTCGCGCGGGGTCATCATCGAGCCGCCGGCCTTCGTCGCCAATGCAATTACCGCGATCATGGAGCGCATTGCTCAGCGCACCAACGCCCTGATGGGACAAGCGCCATGATCACCGGGACGCTCTCGCGATACTTCGGGTGGCGCTTCCTCTCGGCGGTGCTTGCCGTGTTCGCGGGGACGTTGGTGCTGACCGCGATGATCGATTTTCTCGAATTGCTGCGGCGCTCCGCGGATATCAAGGACGTCTCCGCTTTGCTCATCGCCCAGATCACGCTCTTTCGCGTGCCCTTCATCACCGAGCGCGTGATGCCTTTCGCAGTCCTGGTCGGCGCGATGTTCTGCTATTTGAATTTGTCGCGTCGGTTGGAACTCGTGGTCGCGCGGGCGGCGGGGATTTCAGCTTGGCAATTCATCGCACCCGCCCTCGTCATCGCCAGCTTGATCGGTCTCGTCTTGACGACGGTCTATAATCCGATCTCGGCGAACTTGCGCGAGCATTCGACGCGCCTTGAAGCCGATCTGTCCGGCCGCGACAGCGGCTTCCGCAACACCGGACGCGGATTCTGGCTACGCCAACGCAGCGAGGACGGCCAGTCGGTCATCAACGCGAAGACGAGCCGCCAACAGGGAATCGAATTGGGCGGCGTGAGCGTTTTCCGCTTCGACGCCGCCGGCCACTTCCGTGACCGCATTGAAGCCAAGAGCGCGACGCTCGAATCGGGATACTGGCGGCTCGAAGAACCCAGATTTTACGCCAGTGGAACAGCGCCGTCGGATCGCGAGACTTTCCTGCTCCAGACCACCCTGACGCCGGTGCAGGTTGGAGAAAGCTTCGCCACGCCCGAGACCGTCCCGTTCTGGCAACTGTCGTCGTATATCGATCACGCCGAAAGCGCAGGCTTGGCCGCCTCCGGTTATCGACTGCAATATTATCAACTGTTGGCACAGCCCTTCTATCTCGTGGCGATGGTGCTTCTGGCCGCGGCGGTCAGTTTGCGTTTCTTCCGCTTCGGGGGCGTGCAGAAGATCGTGCTGGGCGGCATCGGCGCGGGCTTTCTGCTCTACATCTTGTCGAAGGTCACCGGAGACTTGAGCAAAGCCGGACTGATGGGCCCGCTGGCGGCGGCAGGATTGCCTCCCGCCGTCGGCAGCGTGACGGGCCTGATTGCGCTCCTCTACCAGGAGGACGGGTGATGGCGCGGCCTGCTGCCCATTCGCGCCTGTCGCGCCGCCGCACGTGGTGGGCGGCGTTGGTCGTTTTTGCGGCCGCCGTCACGGTCGTCGCCGGCTCGGCCGGCGTGTCGCCGGCACTGGCCCAGTTGCTGGCATTCCCGCCGCGGCCGAAGCCGCCCGTCAGGGCCGAACGTTCGCAAGAGCAGATGCTCGTTCGCGCCGAGGAGATCAACTACGACTACACCAACGAGCGCGTGTCGGCGGTCGGCAACGTGCAGCTGTATTTTGGCAATTCCACGCTCGAAGCCGACCGGGTGATCTACGACCAGAAAACCAAGCGCCTGCATGCCGAAGGAAATGTGGTGTTGACCGAGGGTGACGGCACGGTCACTCGCGGCGAAATCATGGACCTCAGCGACGACTATCGCGACGGCTTCGTAGATTCCTTGAGACTCGATGCGCCCGAGCAGACTCGCTTCGCCGCGCCGCGCGCGGAACGTACGGGCAATTTCACCGTGTTCCACAACGGCGTCTATACCGCCTGCGAGCCGTGCGTGGAGGATCCCAGGAAACCGCCGAAATGGCAGGTGAAGGCGGCGCGGATCATCCACGATCAAGACGAGAAGATGCTGTATTTCGAGGACGCCCGACTCGAATTTCTCGGCGTCCCATTGGCTTACATGCCCTACATGTCGGCGCCCGATCCGACGGTGAAGCGCAAGACCGGCGTGCTCACGCCAAACTACAGCACCAGCTCGGTCTACGGCTTCGGGGTCACGGTCCCCTACTATTGGGCGCTCGCGCCCGATTATGACGTTACTTTCGCGCCCATGATCACCACCAAGCAGGGCCCCTTGCTGCAAGGCGAGTGGCGCCAACGGCTGGTCGACGGCGCCTATAGCATTCGCGCCACAGGCATTTTTCAGCTCGACAAGGATGCGTTCGTGAACACGCCGGGTTTTCTCGACTGGCGCTACAGCGTGGACACAGCGGGGCAGTTCAACATCTCCGACAAATGGGTGTGGGGCTGGAACGGGACGCTGCTGTCGGACAAGAACTACCTCTACGATTACGGCCTGATCCGAAACCTGCAAATTCCGACCAATTTCCTCAATGTCAGCGTGGATTACGCATTATCGCAAATCTACCTCGCGGGTCGCGGCGACCGCAGCTACTTTGACGCGCGGGCGCTCTACTTCTATGGCCTCTCACCTGTGGACAACCAAAGCCAACTGCCCGTCGTGCACCCGGTGATCGATCATGACTATGTCTTCAACAGCCCGATATTCGGCGGCGAACTCAGCTTCCACAACAACTTGACCAGCATCTCCCGCGAGACCGCCAACTTCGACGCGATTTCGCAGGCGGCGCTCAACGGCGCGCTCTGCGCCCAGACCGCCGATCCAGCGCTGATCAACTCGAACAATTGCCTGCTGCGCGGCGTCCCCGGCAATTACACCCGTGCATCCACCGAGTGGAATTGGAAGCACACCATCATCGACTCCTGGGGCCAGATGTTCACCCCCTTCTTCGGCGTCCGCGCGGATTTTGCCGACATGAACATCTCCAATCAGGTAGGTGTGGCCAATTTCATCAATGTCGGCCAGAGCGACGTCGGGCGCGTCATGCCGGTCGCCGGCCTCGAATACCGCTATCCGCTCATCAACGTGCAGTCCTGGGGCACGCAGACGCTGGAGCCGATCGGCCAGCTTATCTTCCGGCCGAACGAGACCTTCGTCGGCTCGTTCCCCAATGAGGATGCGCAAAGCCTGATTTTCGACGATTCGAATCTGTTCAAAGTGAACAAGTTTTCCGGCTGGGACCGCGTCGAAGGCGGCGGCCGGGCGAACGCGGGCATCCAATATACCGCCCAATTCAATCAGGGCGGAAACGTCAACGTTCTGTTCGGCCAGTCCTACCAGATCTACGGACTGAACTCCTTTACGCTCGGCGGCACGACCAATACCGGCCTCGATAGCGGCCTCGATAGCAGGCAGTCGGACTACGTGGCGCGCGCGTCGTACCAGCCGAACTCGCTGCTGACCTTCACCTCGCGCTTCCGTTTCGCCGAGGATGACTTCACGCTTCAGCGCACCGAGCTAGAGACCACTGCCAACTTCGGCCGCTGGACGACCATGATCATGTACGGCAACTATGCCGCCCAACCGTTGATCGGGTTCCTCGAACGCCGTGAGGGCATCCTCGGCAGCGCGCGGTTCAAGATCAACCCGAACTGGGTGCTACTGGGCGCAGCGGGGTACGACATTCACCACAAGTCGGTCACTCAGACCCAGGTCGGTCTCGGATACATCGACGACTGCCTCATCTTGGCCCTGAACTACATTACAAGCTATGCGTATAGCGGCAGCGTGACGGTCAACCACAGCTATATGATGCAGCTCACCTTGCGCACGCTTGGCGGCACTACGAGCACCCAGACCGCGGGGCAACCCACCATCACCCCCGGGGTGTTCGGCAGCACGCATTAGCCGCGCGCGCGTCGAGGAGAACGGCTGGACTGGAGAAGGATCACGGCGCGCGAGCGACAAGCAGGGTGCCGGCTCTCATGGGCGAGGAAGCGGACGAAGCCATGATGTACGAGAGGTTCACGACCTGCCGCAAACTGGTGACCGCCGTAATGCTCGTATTCGGCGCGTCGCTGCTGGCAACCGCCGCCAACGCCCAGCAGGTGGTGGTCATCGTCAACGGCGAGCCGATCACGGCACTCGACATCGAGCAGCGCAGCAAGCTCAATCAGTTATCGACGCACAAGGCTCCTGCGCGCCAAGAGACCCTCGATGAGCTGATCAACGAGAAGCTCAAGGTGCGCGAGGCCAAAAAGCTCGGACTGGAAATACCCAGTTCCGAAGTCGATGCCGCCTTTGCCTCGATGGCGAGCCGCATGCGAATGACGCCCGACCAATTGACCGACCAGCTCGCCAAGTCGGGGGTCAACACCGCCACGCTCAAGGCGCGCATCAAGGCCGATATCACTTGGTCGCAACTCGTGCGCGGGCGATACCAGTCGAGCCTGCAGATCGGCGACAAGGATCTTCTGGCGGTGGAATCGAAATCCAACGATAGCGTCAGCTATGACTACACCTTACGCCCGATCCTTTTCTTCATCCCGGCCGGATCGCCCGAGACATTCGTCGAGGGGCGCAAGCGCGAGGCGGAAGCTCTGCGCAGCCGTTTTCAGGGTTGCGATGACGGCATTACCTTTGCCCGCGCCCTCAAGGATGTCGCCGTGCGCGAGCAGGTCATTCGCAGCTCGGCTGACATTCCGGCGGAACTGCGCAAAGTGCTCGACGGCATCGAGGTCGGCCGATTGACGCCGCCCGAAGTCACCAAGTTCGGAGTCGAGATGTTCGCGATCTGCGCCAAGAAAGAGTCGGCGGCCGACAACACCTTGGTTCGGCGCCAGGCCCGTGACACCATCATGGCCGAGCGCTACGAGCAGCGTTCCAAGCAATATTTGCAAGAGCTACGTCGCGGCGCGATGTTCGAATACAAGTAAGGCTAAGCGTAATGGCACGGCCTTTGGCGCTGACGCTGGGCGAGCCGGCCGGGATCGGACCCGACATCACCTTGGCGGCGTGGCGCCGGCGCGCCGAGCTCAACCTCACACCCTTCTATTTCCTCGCCGATCCGACATTTGTCGCGCAACGCGCGCGGCGGATCGCGCCCGACTTGACCATCGCAGTGGTCGAGCCGGCGGCGGCCTGGACGGCTTTCAAGACCGCGCTACCGGTCGTCGACATCGGCGTGGCGGTCAGCGCAGAACCGGGCCGTCCGGATCAATCGAGCGCGCCGGCGGCGCTTGCGGCCATTCGCCGCGGGGTGGCCGATGTGCGCGCCGGAGCGGCGGCCGCGATCGTGACCAATCCGGTCGCCAAGAACGTTCTCTATCGCTCGGGCTTTCCCGAGCCCGGACACACCGAATATCTCGGTAAGCTGGTCGAGGAATCGACCGGCGCGGCTGTCCGGCCGGTGATGATGCTGTGGTCACCCGAGCTCGCGGTGGTGCCGGTCACCATCCACCTTCCGCTCAAGGACGTCGTCGCCAAACTCACCGCAGACCTCGTGGTCGAGACCGGCCGCATCGTCGCGCGCGACCTGCATGAGCGCTTCGGCATCGCGCGTCCGCGCCTTGCCATCGCCGGCCTCAATCCGCATGCGGGCGAAGATGGCGCGCTCGGCGACGAGGATCTCACCCTGGTACGTCCCGCCGTCGAACGTCTCAAGGCCGAGGGCATCGATGCGCGCGGCCCGTTGCCCGCGGATTCGCTGTTCCATCAGGCCGCGCGCGCGAGCTACGACGTGGCGCTCGCGATGTATCACGACCAGGCGCTGATCCCGATCAAGACGCTGGCTTTCGATCATGCGGTCAACGTGACGCTCGGCTTGCCGTTCGTGCGCACCTCGCCCGATCACGGCACCGCCTTCGATATCGCCGGCACCGGCCGCGCCGATCCCACGAGTCTGATCGCCGCTCTTCAGCTTGCCGCGAGGCTTTCGTCCCGATCCCACTCGCGTCCAGTCGCGCTTCGCGCATGAGCGCCGTCGATGATCTTCCGCCGCTCCGCGAGGTGATCCGCCGACACGGTCTCAGAGCCAAGAAGTCGCTCGGCCAGAATTTTCTTCTCGATCTCAACCTCACCGCTCGCATCGCGCGCACGGCGGGTCCGCTCGAGGGCGTGGACGCCGTCGAGATCGGTCCCGGGCCGGGCGGGCTAACCCGTGCGCTTCTCGCCGCAGGCGCGCGCCGGGTGATCGCGGTCGAACGCGACGACCGCGCGATCGCGGCGCTCGACGAAATCGCTGCGCGGTATCCAGGACGCCTCAGGATCGTTGCCGGCGATGCCCTCAACTTCGATCCGCGTCCGCTCCTCGCCAGCGCGCCCGCGCGCGTCGTTGCGAACCTGCCCTACAACATTGCCACTGCGCTCTTGGTCTGCTGGCTCACGCTCGAGCCGTGGCCGTCCTGGTACGACCGGCTCGTGCTGATGTTCCAGCGCGAGGTCGCCGAACGCGTCGTCGCCGCCCCCGGCTGCAAGAGCTACGGACGCCTTTCCGTCCTCGTTGGCTGGCGTTGCCAAGCGCGCATCCGCTTCGACGTCGCTGCCAGCGCCTTCGTGCCGCCACCAAAAGTGACGTCGTCCGTTGTGGAGCTGGTGCCGCGCGAAAATCCGCTGGTCTGCGAGCGCCGCGCGCTCGAGCGGGTGACTGAAGCCGCGTTCGGCCAGCGCCGCAAGATGCTGCGCCAGAGCCTCAAATCGCTCGGCACCGATCCGTCGGCGTTGCTCGACGCGGCGAGGATCGAGCCGACCGCCCGGGCCGAGGATGTCCCGGTCGAAGGCTTCGTCGCTCTCGCGCGGGCCTTTGCCGCGCGCTGATTGCTGCCGATGGGACGGCGCTTCTTCGCCCGCGCCGACGATCCGATGATTCGTCGTTGTGCGATCGTGGGCTGGTTTCGCCAACAAAGTGAAATAGTTACTTGAAAATGCCGAGCTGGGGTAAGCGCCGGGTCAACAGGAAGCCCTAGAAGGCGTTTGGGTGACCGGACCTTATCGCGATCCAAAAAAACGGAAATAACGCGTCCTACGGCCTCCGCCGGGGCAGCGTTGGCTTTTCTACGGGCAAAAAGAGCTTCTCGATGCGCTCGGCCATATCAAGGGAGAGACCCTCCTCCGCAGTCAATCCACTTTCGCTTGCCGCTACCTCGATAGCAGCGTGAGTTTTGCTCCGCCACTCGGTATATAATGCTAGGTCGCCCGGAACGAATATCCTTGCGTGCGCCAACATGTTTGTCAGTACGTGGAGTCTATCTTTCCGGATTTCCGGCAGATTTGTCACGGTCGCCATCTGCTTGTTCCTCTTGCGAGATGATGCCGCACCTTGTCGGTTAACACGAGCGCGCCTACGGCCGCCCCTTGTTCTTATGAGGCGACCAGTCGGGTCGCTCGCACCGAAATCCAGATGTGCACAACTCCGTTGCCGCATTGGCAGGCAAGCCGCCGATCAGAATAATATCGCGGACCCTCAGTTGGGAGATCGACAATGGCGCGCGGCACGGTGAAGTGGTTCAATCCGACCAAGGGCTATGGATTCATTCAGCCGCAGGGGGGCGGCAGGGACGTGTTCGTCCACGTCTCTGCGGTCGAGCGCGCTGGACTGAGCACGCTCAATGAAGGGCAGCACATCGAGTATGAGATCGAAGAGAACCGCGGCAAAACATCTGCGGTGAATCTCAAGGTCAAATGACCTATCCGTGAGTTTCGGGCGATCGCTGCGGTGACGCAGTAGGCTTTTCACTCTCCATAAGGCGGCGATGCAAAAGGCGCCGACAAGCCGAAAGAGCGGGAGTAACACCCCGTATCGCCCGAACCATTTCGAGGTCGGCTGATGGCGACCGACCCTGCCGACGCCGCCTCGACGGCATGGACATTCACACCCGCCGGCAGAAGGTCAGAAAAAAAGCGCATCGCCGACCCGACGAAAGGGTGCAATCATCACAGGCGAATAGTGGCTGTATGCTGTCCGGAGCTAGGCGAGTTCATCCAGTGATCGTGGGCTGGTCGACCGCAAATCTCCCCCTCATTGCCCAAGGCCATCAATGATCCCGCTGCCGCATGGCCTCGGGCAACTCCCGGGAGAAACTGGGTCGTACTGGACGTAGCAGCCCGGCACCAGATGGTGGTACGGGACTGAATCATTACGCATCCCTAATCGGCACCACAAGGGTCGACCAGCCCACGATCAGTGGGCGAAGTCGCGCTAGTTTGGGATACTATAAGTCACTATTCGCCATGCAATGCTGGTGACCTCCCCCTTTCAGGGGGGTATGGACCCTCGCACAGCCATTGTGCCGCGTTGCCCGCGGGAGCGATGCGGCCTACATCGGCGCAATGCTGATCCAACGCCTTGCTCTCCTCGCCGCCCTGTGCGCCCTTGCCTCGCCCGCCCTGGCGCAGCCGGACCCGGCGGCCGACTACCCCAATCACCCCGTGCGCATCATCGTGAGCACATCGGCCGGAGGCGGGGTCGACACGGTG
>Ga0306926_10001937_pt1 | contig 20839 bp, 14 predicted proteins | sample flu12Cox44000178_FD_203759 | JGI IMG/M metagenome (GOLD analysis project Ga0306926, IMG submission 203759) | Lab enrichment of tropical soil microbial communities from Luquillo Experimental Forest, Puerto Rico - flux8day.12C.oxic.44.000.178 (v2)... | ecosystem: Environmental > Terrestrial >...
GAACGCCTTGCCGCGTTCGGCCGGGTCGGCGAACGTCACGGTCAGCGTCGACAGCGCGGCCGGGGCCAGCAACGCGCCGAACGCCCCCTGCGCGCCGCGGCCGATCACCAGTACCGCGAAACTAGTCGCCGCGCCGCCCACCGCCGACGCCGCGGCGAAGCCCACCAGGCCGATGATCAGCATCCGCCGTCGGCCGAGCAAATCCGACAGCCGGCCGCCGAGCAGCAGCAGCCCGCCGAAGGCCAGCGAGTACGCCGTCACCACCCACTGCCGGTCCACGTTGGAGAACCCCAGCGCGCGCTGCGCCGAGGGCAGCGCGATGTTGACGATCGTGGCGTCCAGGATCACCATCAACTGGGCCAGCCCGACCACGCCGAGGATCCACCAGCGCCGGGTCGATCCGCCCGCCACGCCGGACGGCCCGGCCCGCTCCGGTACGGCAGCCGCCGACTCGCTCATTCAAGAAGGCTACGTCCGCCGAGGAGGCTCCAGGAAGGCGGCCTGCCTATCCTTCGGCCCCATCCCCTCCGCGACGGCCGCCGGCGGCGCCCCGCCAGACCCGCTGCAGGGGCGCGGATGGCTCCTGGCCGTATCCCCCGAACGGGGGACATGACATCGGGCGCGCCGGGAGTAACGCTCAGGGCGTCCCGCCTCCCGTGCACGTACCAGGGACTGTTTCCAGCTGGCCGCGCGGGCCGCTCACCGCAATCTGCCAGCCCCGTTTCCGGACCGGCCCGGGCGGGCCGAAGGAGGAGATCGCGGTGAGACGAAGGACGAAAGCGGCGCTCACGCTCGCGGCCGCGGCCAGCACGGCGGCGGCGCTGGCCGGGGTGGCGGCGGCCCGGCGTCGGCGAAGACTTACCCGCCGCCGGCCATTCACCTGCTGTGCGCGACGGCGCCCGTCAACGGCGCGGTGCACGGCAGCATCTGCGCGCTGCCGTTCGGGCAGACCACCGCGCCCAACGCCTACTCCCAGACCATCGCGGTGAGCAGGGTGGGCACCGCTGGCCCCAACGTCACCTTCGCGGTGACCGCGGGCAGCCTGCCGCCGGGACTGGCCCTGGGCGCCTCGTCCGGGTCGGCCGCCGTCATCTCCGGGAATCCCACCCGGGCCGGGACGTTCAACTTCACCATCAAGGCGACCGACGCGAACCTGACCTCCACGCTGGCCTACCAGATCACCGTCACCGTGGCGGGCCCGCCGGATCAGCTGGTGTGCACCCCGGCTGCCAACGGCGGATTCCTGGAAAACGGGGTCTGCGTACTGCCCGATGCGGTCATCGGGGTGTCCTACCAAGGGCACCTGGTCACCAGCCACCAGGTCGGCGGCACGCTCAGCATCGTCACCGGCGCCCTGCCCGCGGGCCTGTCCCTGCCCGCGACCTTCGGGCCGTCCGGCGACATCGTCGGCGGTACTCCCGGCCAGCTCACCGGCGGTGCCAGCTTCACCGTGCAGGGCACCGGCGACCAGGGCCAGCCGTTGTACCAGGCCTACTCGATCGCCGTGGACCCGAACCAGCCGCTGGCCGTCGTGCTGCCCGCCGTCGGATCGACCCTCAGCCCGGGAATGGTGGGCGGGGCGTATGCGCAGAACTTCTTCCTCAGCGGCGGGGCCGCGCCCTATACCTGGTCCCTGGCCTCCGGGCAGCTCCCGCCCGGCCTGGCCCTGCGGACCTTCAGCGACCCGCGCGACGCCAACGACGAACTCGCCGGGACACCGGTCACGGCCGGCACCTACACCTTCACCATGCGGCTGACCGACTACAACGGCCAGCAAGCCACCCAGCAATTCACCCTCACCATCGACCCGCCGCTGCAGATCACCGGCACCATGCCGGCCGGGACCGTCGGTAAGCCGTACAGCCACGACCTCATCGCTACCGGCGGCGCACCTCCGTACTCCTGGTTCGTCGTCAACAACATCAATGAGCTGCCGCCCGGCCTCACCCTCGATTCGACCGCTCCGGACTTCAACAACGTCCTGGCGGGAACGCCGAGCCAGGCTGGCACCTTCAGCTTCCCCATGGAGGTGCAGGACTCACAGGACAACACGGTCTTCGGGACGGTGACTGTCACCATCAATCCGTAGGGCCGGCCGGCGGCCCCCGGGATACCTGCGAAGCTTGCTGGCCGGAGTGGCTGGTTGCAGACTTGCGTGGTGGAGCCTGCCCAGGGGCGACCGGTGAACCAAGCGCCGCGGAATGAGGCGGTCATCCGCACTCCCGACCAGCGCCTGCGGGTGTTCGTGAGTTCCACCCTGGGTGAACTGGCTGAGGAGCGGCGGGTGGTTTCGCGGGCTGTTTCGGCGCTGCGGCTGACCCCGGTGATGTTCGAGGCGGGGGCCCGGCCCTACCCTCCGGCCGAGGTGTACCGGGCGTACCTGGCGCAAGCCGATGTATTCATCGGCTTGTACTGGCAGCGGTACGGGCAGCTCGTCCCGGGCTCGGCGGTCTCGGGCCTGGAGGAGGAGTTCGAGTTGTCGGCCGGGTTGCCGCGGCTGCTGTATGTCAAGGCGCCGGCGCCCGATCGCGAGCCCCGGCTGGCTGACCTGCTGGCCCGGATCAAGGAGGAGGCCTCGGCCTCCTACCGGTATTTCCGCACCCCTGCCGAGCTGGGCCGGCTGGTGCGCGATGACCTTGCGGTCCTGCTGAGCGAGCGGTTCGCCGCCGCGAGCGGCCAGGCTGCGGCCGCGACGCCGTCGCGGGCGGGCGGTCGCGGTCCCGGCCGACTTCCAGTGAGCACGACGTCGTTGCTGGGGCGGGAGCAGGCCATCGATGAGGTCGCCGCCCTGGTTGAGCGTTCCGGGGCGCGGCTGGTGACGCTGACCGGGCCGGGCGGGGTCGGTAAGACCCGGCTGGCCGTGGCGGTGGGCGAGCGGCTGCGCGACCAGTTCGGCGCGGGCACCGTGTTCGTCCCGCTGGAGGCGGTCACCGATCCCGGGCTGGCCCTGGCCGCCATCGGCCGGGCGGCGGGTGCCGACCTCGCGCGGACGGGCTCGCCGTTGGAGGCACTGGCCGAGATGTTCGGCGACGGAGCGTGGCTGCTGATCTTGGACAACCTAGAGCAGGTGCTCCAGGTCGCCCGCGACCTGGGCGAGCTGCTGGCCCGCTGCCCCGGGCTGGTGATCTTGGCCACCAGCCGGACGGTGCTGGGGCTGCGGGCTGAGCGGGAGTACCCGGTGCCGCCGCTGCCGGCCGGGTCCGTCACCGACTCGCCCGACGAGGTCGCGGCCTGGCCGGCGGTGGCCCTGTTCGTGGACCGGGCTCGCGCGGTGCGGCCCGATTTTGAGCTCACCGAGGGCAACGCGGCGGCGGTGGCCGAGATCTGCCAGCGCCTGGAGGGCCTGCCACTGGCGATCGAGCTGGCCGCCGCCCGCATCCGGCTGCTGGATCCGCCCGCGCTGCTGAATCGGCTGGCGGCCTCGCTGGACGCGCTGGGAACCGGCGCGGTGGATCTGCCCGAGCGCCAGCGCACCCTGCGGGCCACGGTGGAGTGGAGCGTGGGCCTGCTGACCGGCCCCGAGCGTTCGCTGCTGGAAGTCACCGCGATCTTCACAGACGGCTGGACCCTCCCGGCTGCAGCCCGGGTGGCAGGCCTGGATGAGGACCGGGCGCTGGAGCTATCGGAGGCGCTGGCCCGCCACAGCCTGGTCCATCTTGACCGCACAGAGCTCGGCCCTCGGTCGCGGATGCTGGAGACCGTGCGGGAGTTTGTGGCTGAGCGGCTGGCCGTCCGGCCCGACGCCATCGACGTCGGGCGCCGTCACGCCGAGTACTACTGGGGCCTGGCTGAGCGGGCAGACCAGCCGCTGCGCCGCCTGGGCCAGAATGAGTGGCTGGAGCGGCTGCAGGCTGAGGCGGGCAACCTGGCCGCCGCGGTGCTCTGGTACCTGGCCCACGACCCGGCGCCGCTGCCGCACCTGTTCCGGGTCCTGTGGCTGTTTTGGACGCGGCGCGACCGTGAGCGTGAGGCCCGCCCCTGGGTCGAGCAACTCCTGCCCGCCGCCGGCACACTGGACGCACAGGCCCGGGTCGAACTGGCATGGGTCGCGGCCGTGCTCGCCGTCGACACCGGTGACGACACCGCAGCGCTGGCGGGCCGCGAGCGCCTGGCACCACTGCTGGCCGGGATCCAGGACCCCTTCCTGCACGCGATATCCCAGCTGGCCATGGCGTGGGCCTTGCCGATCGGCGGCGACCTGGACGGGGCCTTGCGGGAGGTGTCGGCCTCGCTGGAGGAGCTGCGCGGCCAAGATGAGCCCGTCTTCACCGCCATCGCCGCGTTCGGCGCGGGCTCGCTGGAGACGGCGCTGGACCGCCATGATGACGCCTCGCGGCACCTGCGCGAGGCGCGTGACCTGGCGCAACGGTTCGGCGGTGACTGGCTTACCGCGGGCTCCCAGGCACAGCTGGGCATCTTGGAGGTCCTCGGCGGCAGGCTCGATCAAGCCCGGGCGCTGCTCGATCAGGCACTGGATCTGAGCCTGGCCGCCCGCAGTACCCCGTTTGTCACCCTCTGCGTGGCCGCGCACGCCTGGCTGGCGCTCGCCGAGGGCGACCTGGAACGAGCGGCGCTGCTGGAAGGCGCGGCCGACGGCCTGCGTCGGCGGGTTGGCCTGCCGGCGTGGCCGCTGCTACGGCGGGTAGAGGTCGAACTGGTAACCCGGATCCGCCAGCGCCTAGGCGCGGGCCAGTTCGACCAGGCCTTCTCCGCCGGCTCTGCGCTCACCCAGCGCGAGGCGCTAGCCATTATCGGGGACGGGCGCGACACCGGCTAGCGTCCGTTTCGAGTAATGCCCGCCCCGCGGGGTACGGGGTCCGAAGCCGACGCTCATCCTCATCAACACGGCCCGCGGGCCCATCGTCAATGACGCTGCCCTGTACCTGGCACTGAACGAAGGCTGGATCGCCGGGGCCGGCCCGGACGACATCGAGGAGGAACCCGCCAAGCTGCGTGACTGGAAGCCGGAGAACCCGCTCTTCAGCCTGGACAACGTGATCATCACGCCGCACGCGGCCTACTACTCAGAAGAAGCGATCCGCACGGTCCGCGACTTTGCCGCACACGAGGTGGCGCGGGTGCTGACCGGGATGCCGCCGCTTTCGCCGGTCAACGCGGCCCAGCTCGCCATGGTCCGGCCGCTGAGGTGACACCCTCGCTGACCGGCCCGGTGCGGTCCCAGGTGACCAGCGGGGACTTGTACAGCGCCGTGACCTTCTCCCCGCCGAGCCAGCCGTCCAGCCGCTTGGCCTCCGCCTGGAGCGCGGCCCGCCCGGCAGGCCCGGGATCCCTCGGAACGATCAGCTTGACCCGCCCGGCGTCGTCCTGCACGTACGAGCCGACGATCCGGCCGTTCCACCAGGCGGTGGTGCCGCAATTGCCGGACCAGTCGAAGATGGCCGAGTAGAAGTCCGGAGCGAGGTAGAAGTCTCGCTCCTTCCAGCCGAGCGCCGTGGAGTCGAGCGCCGGCAGCAGCGCCGCCCACGGCCCGGCCGGCGGTTCGGGGTCCACGTCGTCGGGCAGCACCCAGCCGGCCTGCTCCCGCTCCAGCCGCACCTGCACCGCGTTCAGGTCCGACAGCGCCTGCCGCATCGCGCCCTTGGTCGCGCCGAACCACCACACCAGGTCCCGTTCGGTCACCGGGCCGAACGTGCGCAGGTACCTTCTGGCGAGCTCCGCGTATCCCACGCTCTCCTCGCACCGGCTGACCGGGGCGCCGAGCCAGTCGTCCATCCGCGTCCACAGCGGCCGGGTGATCCGCCAGTGCCCGGCGTTGCGGCCGCGCACCAGCTCCCCGGCCGCCGACAGCCAGGCCAGCACCCGCGGCGCCACGTGCAGCACCTGGCCGTAAGGCTTGTGCTCATACCAGGACACCTGCCCGGCCAGCTCGGCCAGGCCTTCGCGCAGCTGTTTGGCGCTCAGCTCAGACCCGCCGGCCAGCCGCCGCAGCACCGCCTCCCGGGCGACGGCCAGCCAGCCCGCGCCGTCGCCGGTGACCCCGCTGCGCTCGAGGTCCTTGACCAGCCTGCCGTACTCCTGGCGGGCAACCCGGGCGGACGGGCCGCTCACCGCGGCCGGCAGCAGGTCCCGCGGGAACACGAACAGGGTGCGCCGCATGGCGAGCTGCTTGACCAGCGACCTCGACTCGAACAGCGCACCATCCAGATCCGCCCGGGCGAAGGAGCCGATCCGGGCGAACAGCGACAGGTACGGCGTAGCCGGTTCGGTGGCGTGCAGCACCGTCATCGCCCGGGTCGCCGCCAGAACGTCCGCTACCCGATGCTGCGGCGCCAGTGCGTGCCGCCTGGCCAGCCGGGCCCTGCGCTCCGCGTCGTCGATCAGTCGCATGCCGTTCCTTGTCCCTCCAGGGTGCGGTGTCAGGGGATCAGGCCGAGCTGCCGGGCCCGCGCGACGGCCTCGGTGCGGTTGGCGGCGCCGAGCTTGCCCAGGACGTGGGTCACGTGCTTTTTGACCGTGTCCAGCGCCACCACCAGGTCGCGGGCGATGCGCTGATTAGATTTGCCCGCGGCGATCAGCCCCAGCACCTCCAGCTCGCGATCGGTCAGCGGCTCGGCCAGGCCCGGCGGCGCGGCCCAGGGCCGCCTTTGCGGCGGCACCGCACCGGCCGGGCCGCAGGCGCGCAACAGCGCGGCCAGGTCGCCGGGGCCGAGGCGGCCAGCCGCGTGCTGCGGGCCCGGCCGGGCCGCGGACAGCTGGACGAGCAGGGCGCGCATCGGCGCGCCCTCGTCGGCCAGGACCCGGACGTAGCCCGGGGGGCGGGCGAGCGTGACCGCCTCGGTCAGCGCGCCGATGGCGCTGGCGTGATCGCCGCCGGCGGCCAGCGCCAGCGCCCGCAGCGCCTGGATCTCGATGATGCTGCCGGCCCGGCCCTGGCTGGCCGCGGCGCCGAGCAGCCGCTGCAGCAGCGCGAGTGCCGGGCCAGGATCGTGCTGGGCGAGCAGCACCCGGACCAGCGCCAGATACGCCGGCTCCTGGGGGTAGTCCGGCTCGTCGTCCGAGCTGAGACCAGCTGCCCTCGTCCACTCGGCGGCCGCGTGGACCTCGCCCTGGGCCAGCAGCAGCCGCGCGCGCTGCGCGGGGACCGGGTTGAGCAGGGTGATCACCTGCGGGCTCAGCCCCACCTGCCCGGCCTCGCTCATCGCCTCCCGGGCCCCGGCCGCGTCACCATGCGCCTGCCGGATCCGGGCCACGACAGCCAGGCCGGTGGCCAGCGCCGGGGTGGAGGCCAGCTGCCGGCACAGCGTGACCCCCCGGGTGGCGTGGTCCAGAGCGGCGGTCAGCTCGTTCCGCTCGTACAGGACCTGCGCCAGGCCGACGTGCGCCATGCCCAGAGGGGGTGGCTGGCTGCCCTCGCCGGCCGTGCCCAGGGCTTGCCGGTAGGTCGCCAGTGCGGCATCCAGGTCGCCCCGGGCGCGCTGCACCTGGCCCAGGTCGTAGCAGACGCGCATGGCGAGAAAGCCGGCGAAGAAATCGGCGCCGCCTTCCACCGCGTGGAGGACCTCCGCGGGCTCGGCGCCTATGCGGCGGACCGCTTCGTCGGCCGCCCGCAGCTCGGCGAGCACCTCGGCCAGGCTGCGTTCGGCTGGCCCCAGCCGGCCGCCCAGCCAGTCCGCCACCGCCTGGTTCCAGCGCACGTGGCAATGCATCAGCCAGTCGTCGCCGCTCAGCTGGTCCAGGGCCTGCCGGTTGTAGCCGGCCGCGAGGGCGGCCTGGCCGCGAAGACGTGCCAGCGTGGCGCGCAGGTACGCGATCGCCGCGGGGACGTTGGCCAGCACGCTCACCGGCCGCCCGGCGGGGTCCTCATACGGTTCGTGGCCGCTGGCCGCGTAGGCGCGCTCGGCGTCATCGAGCAGCGCTTCGAGCGCTTCCAGCCGGAAGCCCTGGGCGGCAGCGTACGCCTGGGCCAGGCACAGGCGCGGACGGTCGCGGACCGCCTGGGCCGGCAGCGCCGAAAGCCAGCGGCGCAGGGTCGCGCCCTCGCTGCGGCCCAGCAGCGTCTCGACGTTCCGCTCGACCAGCCGCGCCGCCCAGGCGGCGTCCCCGGCCGCCAGCGCGTGCCGCACCGCGTCATCGGGCAGGTCATGCTCGTCACACCAGGCGGCCGCGGCCCGGTGCAGCCCGCGCACCCGGCCAGGCTGCTCGGCCTGCAGCCGGGCGCGCAGCAGGTCGGCGAACAGGTGGTGGTAGCGCCACCAGCCGCGCACCTCATCCAGCGGCACCAAGAACAGCCCCGCCCGCTCAATGTCGTCCAGCATCGCCTGGCCGCCGGCCCGGCCGGTGACCGCATCGCACAGCTGTCCCGACAATCGCTCCAGCACCGAGGTCTCCAGCAAAAACTCCCGCACCGGCCCGGGCTGGCCGTCAAGGACCTCATCCGCCAGGTAGTCCAGCACGAACCGGTGGCTGCCGCCGAACGCCGCCACGAACCCGGCCGGATCCGCGTGGCCCCGCAGTGACAGCCCGGCCAGCTGCAGCCCCGCCGCCCATCCTTCGGTCCGGGCCACCAGCGCCTCCGCCGCTGCGGCCGGCAGGCCCGGCCCCGCCGCCGCATCCAGCAGCGCCACCGCCTCCTCGGGGGTGAAGCGCAGGTCGGCGGCGCGCAGCTCGGCCAGCTGGCCGCGGGCCCGCAGCCGGGCCAGCGGCAGCGGCGGGTCAGCCCGGCCGGACACCACCACCCGCAGGCCCGGCGGCAGATTCTCCAGCAAGAACGCCACCGACTCGTGTACCGGCCCGGAATCGACCAGGTGGTAGTCGTCCAGGACCAGCAGCACCTCGCCGTCACCGGGCGGCGCGGCCAGCTCATTGATCAGGGCCGTTACCAGCGCCTCGAACGAATGTGGCGGCGGCGGGCCCACCCGCCCGGCCAGTCCCGGCCGGGTCACCTCCAGCGCGGCGACCACGTAGCGCCAGAACCGGGCGGGGTCGCTGTCGCCGCCATCCAGGCCCAGCCACGCCACGGGCCGCCCGGCGCCGCGGGCCCAGTCGGCCAGCAGCGCCGTCTTGCCGAATCCCGCCGGCGCGCACACCAGCACCCGGCCCCGCGCCAGGCTCTCGCCCAGCGCTTCCACCAGACGCCGGCGCGGCACGAAACCCGGCTGCGGCCGTGGCACGTGCAGCTTGGTCGCCAGCAGGAGATCCTGCCCGGACACGGCAACGCCCGCCGGGGCCGCCACAGACGGGTCAGCCATCTGTGACCGTCCGCCCGGGCCAGCCGGGCTTATCGCGCGAAAACGTACCGCTGTCCGTCATCGGGTGTCTCCCGGGGAGCTGCCGCATCCATCACCACAAGATTCCACCTCCATGCCACCTTCGGGTGACGCCCACCCCCTGCGTCCGCTCCTACGGTCCACAAAGACAGGAAACACAACCTGGCTAGAGCGATCCCGCGGGCAGGCCGCTGGTAAGCGGTCCGCCAGTCACCGAGAGGAAAGGGCCGTGGCTGGTCACGTCATGGAAGTAGCCGAGCCGGGCCCTCATGACGTGGCGCTAGCACGGCCCCGGCCGGAGCTGGAGTGAGCGCCTCCGGCGGGCCTGCCCGGTATGAGATCCGCGTGGCGGGTGTTCTGGACAGCCGGTGGGCCGCCTGGTTCGACGGCCTGCAGATCATCGGTCAGGGCGAGGAGACGGTGATCTGCGGCCTGCTCGCTGACCAGCCCGCGCTGCATGGGCTGCTCACCAAAGTCCGCGACCTCGGGCTCTGCCTGATCTCCGTGCGCCGGCTGGACATCCCGTAACACCTTCGGGTGACGGCTCGCCGCGCCGCGATATTCCACCCGGCCGGCACCTTCGGGTGACGCCCTACGGCGTCCAGGATTCGTACCGTTCCGGAAGAGCCGAGCTACCCAGCTACTGATGGAGGATGTCATGTACGACCCGCCTGCCTACGTGTGGGCGCTCACCATCGGCGGGCCGACCGCGATCGCGGCTGCGACCTGCATCGCGCTCTACGGCGGCGCGGGACGCGCGGGCCTGGGCCGGCGGCGCGCCGGGCTGCTCGCCGGGGCCGCTGCCGTCGTGCTCGGCGGCTGGTTCACCGCCACCGCGGTGATCGCGGGTCACGGCGGGTACGACACGCGGCCCGGCCAGGTGCCGTGGCTGCCGATCGCGGCGGCCGGGTCCCTGGCCATACTGCTGGTGCTGAGCCGGATCCCGGTGGTCGCGCGTGCCCTGTCAGCGCCGGGCATGGCCAGCCGCCTCGTGCTGCCGCACGCCTTCCGGGTGGCCGGGGTGTTCTTCCTGCTCTACTTGGCCCTCGGTCACTTGCCCGCGCTGTTCGCCCTGCCCGCCGGCCTGGGCGACATCGCCGCCGGTATCGCCGCGCCGCTGATCGCGCTCAGGCTCTCCCGCGGCACCGGCCGCCGCGCCGGCTGGTGGTTCAACGCGTACGGCCTCACCGATCTGACCACGGCCACTATCCTCGGCGCCCTCATCGGGTACGGGCTGCTCCATGTCACGTCCTCCACCGCCCCGATCAGTCAGCTCCCCCTCGCGCTGGTCATCGTCGCCGACGTGCCGCTGATGATCGCCCTGCACATCACCTCCCTGGGCGCGCTCGGCCGTGCCTCACGGCCAGCGCCGCCAGCACCCCGGCCTTCTCTCCGCGGCGATCCGCGACATCGCGGCCCGCACGGCGTCGGCCCCCCGGTCACCGCCAGCCGATGACAGAACCCTTGAAAGGAACGGAACCACCATGACCAGGATGACTCCCCTGCTCGAGCGCAACGAGCGGTTCGCTGCCGCCTACACCCCAGCCCCGCTCGGCCCGCCCACAGCGCAATTGGTCATCGTCACCTGCCTCGACCACCGGGTCGACCCGGCGATCACTCTCGGGCTCCGGCTCGGCGACGCACCCGTCATCCGCAACGCCGGGGGCCGGGTCACCCAGGCCGTCATCGACGACATTGCCTTCCTCGCCTTCCTCGCCGGGCAGCTGTTCGGCGGCCAGGACGCAGACGACCGGCTGTTCGAGGTCGCGGTCGTCCACCACACCCAGTGCGGAACCAGCCTCCTGGCCGACCCCGGCTTCCGGCACCAGGCCGCCGAGGCGACCGGCCTGCCCGAGGCAGCGCTGGAAGCCTCTGCCGTCGCCGACCCGGACACCACCGTCAAGGCCGACGTCGAGCGCCTGCTCACCTCGCCCTTGCTCTCACCGAAGGTCAGCGTGTCCGGCCACGTGTACGACATCGCCACCGGACGCCTCACCACCACCGTGGACGCCCGGTACCCATAGTGGCCTCGCCTGCCGAAAGGACAAGTCATGCCGTTCATCGAAACCGCTGACCACACCAGCCTGTTCGTCACCGACTGGGGCAGCGGCCCGCCCGTGGTGTTCACCCATGCCTGGGGACTGCGGTCGGATCAGTGGAACTACCAGATCCCCGCGCTCGCCGAAGCCGGGCAGCGGTGTGTGCGGTACGACCGGCGCGGCCACGGCCGGTCCGACCGGCCCGCCTCCGGCTACGACATCGACACCCTGGCCGACGACCTGGCCGCGGTCATCGACCACTTCGGGCTGCGCGAGGCCACCCTCGTCGCCCACTCGCTGGGGTCCAAGGAAGCCATCCGCTACCTCACCCGTCATGGCGACGCCCGCATCGCCCGGATGGTGCTCGTAGCACCGACCACGCCGCTGCTGCGCCGGACAGCAGACAACCCCGACGGCCTGGATCCCGCGCTGATCGACGCCAATTACGCCGCGGTCGCGGCCGACGTCCCGAAGTGGTGCGCTGATTTCGAAGCAGCCGGGCCCTACTTCGGGACCAGCCCGGGAGCATCGCCGGGCCTGATCGACTGGACGATCAGGATGATCGTCGACACGCCCCTGCACGTGCTGCTGGAAACGCTCACGGTTAACGCCGACATCGACATGCGGGCCGAGCTTCAGAAAATCCAGGTCCCGGTCCTGATCGTGCACGGCGATCGGGACGCGTCGGCGCCCATCGAACTCACCGGCCGCAAGACCGCCGGACTCATCGGCGGAGCCAGCCTGACCGTGTACCCGGGCGCCGGGCACGGCCTGTACGCCAGCGACCATGACGCCCTCAACGCCGACCTGCTCGCGTTCATCAACGGCCACCAGCCTGACCAGCCGTTCGCCGGCCAGGGCCGATCGTGACGGCGTGGGCGGTGGCTTGATCCTCGCGGTCGAGGGTGGCACGATCGCCGAGGTGAGCACAGCGCTGCGGGAGCTGTTGATTCGTCACGTTGACGCCGGCACAATTCCTGGCGGGGTCGCGCTCTTGGGCGCCGGCCACGTCGAGGTGGTCGCCGCAGGCGTGGCGTCCATCGGTGGCGGTCCCATGCGCGAGGACGCGATCATGCGGATCCAGTCCATGACCAAAGTGATGACGTCGGTGGCTGCGCTGCGCCTGGTCGAGGCAGGACGTCTCGAGCTCGACCAGAGCCTGGTGGACTGGCTGCCGGAGCTAGTCGGCCGTCAGGTACTGCGCCGTCCAACGGCCGAACTCGACGACACCGTCCCGGCTCGCCGAGCCATCACGCTTCGCCACCTGCTGACCAATACCTCCGGATACGGCATGGTGACCCAGGCTTCGCCGCTGCAGCAGGCGATGGCCGCGAACGGCACTGAGGCTGGCCCGGAGCCGCCGGCGATGGGCGCTGACGAGTGGCTGCGTCGCCTGACAGAACTTCCTCTAGCGTTCCAGCCAGGAGAAGGATGGCGCTATCACCATTCGTTTGCCGTGCTCGGCATCCTGATCTCGCGGGTGACGGGCCGCCCGCTCGGCCAGCATCTGGCCGAGGACATTTTCGGGCCGCTCGGGATGACCGACACCGCCCTGTGGGTGGCGGAGGGCAAGCTGGACCGGCTGCCGGCGGCTTACCGGCACGGTGACGAGGGACTCATGGAGATCGAGCCTGCCGGCGGCGGTTTCTATGCCGGACCGCCGTCGTTCGACGTCAGCCACGGCGAGCTCGTCTCCACCGCACGGGACTATCACCGCTTCGCCCGGATGCTGGCCGAAGGAGGGCGAGCCGACGGGCAACCGATGATCTCACCTGATCACCTGCGGCAGATCACCAGCGACCAAGTGCCGGCGGCGTGCAAGACCGCGGACAGCTTCTTCCCGGGGTTTTGGGACGGCACGGGATGGGGTTTTGGCGTGGCCGTGAAGACAGAGGGACCCCAGCGCGGCCGCGTCGGCTGGTCCGGCGGACTGGGTACAGACTTTTTCGTCGACCCGGACGGCACGGTCGGCATCCTCCTCACCCAAGTAGAGCTGGGTGAGGACATGTGGCCGCTCGTCGAACAGTTCCAGTCGCTGCACGAGCCGTCGTGATCGGCGGACGGCGGGACGGGCTTGATCGCTGCGAGCGCAAGGTCGATAGAACCCAGGGCCCGCTCACGCGGACAGACCGCCACTGGCGGGTGAATAGCTGGCGAGCAGGTTGGCTAGCCCCTTCGGGCGGCTTAGCGCAACGGCATGGCCAGCGGCTATCTCATCCGGAACGACGCCCAGGCGATCGGCCACGACCCGGCGCATGAACTCGGGCGGGAAGAACCGGTCTTTGGTGCACACCACGAACCGGGTCGGCACCGGCGGCCATGCCTCCAGCGGCCACGGGGCGTGGCCGGGAGTATCTGACTGGTCGCGCGCGTGGCGGCGGGCCTGCTCGGCCAGGGCGGGGGAGACGTCGTGGTAGACCAGGTCCGCACCGGAGTATCGCTGCGCCTGCTGGCGCATCACCTCATCGAAGCCAGTATTCGCGGGCCAGTCGTCGGGAGCCTCTCCCGGGGCCGGGATCATCCCGGCCACCAGGACCAGCACGTCGACCGGAACCCGGGCGGCTACCAGCGGCGCGGTGAACCCGCCGAAGGACTGCGCGGCTACGATCAGGCCGCGGCGGCCGCCGACCGCATCAATCACGGTGTCGGCGTACTCGGCCAGCCCGGCCGTGTCGTCGTCGCAGGGCAGGTCGGGCGCCACGGTGTCATGGCCGCGCTGCCGCAACTCCCGCTCGACCCGGTGCCAGTACCATCCGACATCTCCGCCGCCGTGAATCAGCACGAAGGTGGCCACCGTCATCTGCCTCCCCGCGGGTCGTCGTCTCTTCCCGGACGGCACCAGCATGCCAAGCGGCCCACCTGCGTGGGATGCGTCAGTTGAGCAACGGGAGGCCCTTCACCAGTTTGTCGACCCGGTTGCGCGGGCCGATCACGCTGACCGCGTAGTAGTCGAGATCAGCCGGCCCGCTGGCGGCGACGGCGTCGAGGACTTCCTCATCCACGTCGCCGTGGCAGACAACGCCGCGCTCTATGCGTTCGTCATCGACCGGCTGACCGAGCGCCCGGAGGTCGCCGACGTGCGGACATCGGTGGTGTACGAGCACCTGCGCAACCACCGCATCGCTCCCGTGTCACCGTCCGGCCAGCCAAGCCACCCGGCGCGGCAGCTACACCACCGCGGGCGGGCCGTTGGCCTTGATCACACTGCCGCCCGGCGCCGCAGCCAGGAGTGATAGCCGAACCAGAACACGCTCATGCCGATCTTGAAGGACAACAGCCGGTACAGCAGTACTACGGCCACGGCCGCCGGGGTGTGAATGCCAACGCTGGCGAAGGCGGCAATCAGGACGATGTCGACAATGCCGATGCCACCCGGTGCCGGGCTGAGGCTGGCCGCCCCGCAGCCCGCGCTCCACACCACCAGGATCTTCGTCCAGGGCACCGGGACACCAAGCGCAAACATCGCGCAGATGAGACAGCACACGTCCGCGGCCCAGTTGGCCAGCGCCCACGCGAACGCTTGCCCGAGCGCCCGGTTCGCGAGCCGCAGGCCACCGGCGCGCTCGAGTGTGGCACTGAGCATTCCAGCCACATCGCGGCGCGGCCGGCCGCGCATGCCGCGGCGGACCAGCCGCATCACCCGGTCCACCAGCATGACCAGCCAGGCACGGAACCGGGCCAGGCGCAGGCTCATCACCAAGGCGACAGCGATGGCGGCGCCGACCAGGCTGCCCGCCAGGCCAAGCGCCGCGGCGCCCGGGTTACCGGTCATGGCCACGCCGACCGCCGCGACGATGGCGAAGGCCACGGTGGAGAATGTCCCGGCGATCGCCAGGGCGACGCTGACCTGCCCGACGTCGGCACCGCCCCGGCGAAACTCACGGAAGGCGTAGGACGCCGCGATGCCCGAGCCCACGACCGGAACCGAGACCGCGATCGCGTTCGCGTTGTAGGCGGTGGCCAGTACCGAGCGCAGCGTCAGCCGCGCCCCGGCCGCTCGCAGCAGAACCCGCTCCAGCTGGCCGAAGGCCGCCATCGAGCCGAACTCGGCCGCGGCGCCAGCCAGCACCCAGATCATTCGGGTGTGGGTCAGGCCGCCCAGGCCCTGCCGCAGCACGGCCCGTTCGGCATAGATCGCCACCCCGGCGCCGACCACCACCGCCGCGATGGCCACCAGCTGGGCTGCGCCCATCCAGCCTCGGCGCAGCAGCGCCGCGGGCTGGGCCGGGGCCGGCGCCGCTGGGGTGCCCGTCTCCGTTATCACAACTCCTCCTGGTTTCCTCGCTTGGAGCGCGGGCCATGTCGTCACCGAAGGTGACGTGCCTGCTCACCATGGCTCTTGTGGAGAGTGGCTGGTGAGCAGGCACGTCCTTCCGTCGGCACCGGGCCGGCGGCTACGACCGCGTCGTCGAGGCCTCGCGAGCTTCGACCTGCGTGGCGGCCGGTATCTGGTCGCGGGCCTTGAAGTACTCCTCGCCCTCGATGCTGATGCGGGGCAGGATCCGGCCGAGCCAGCGCGGCAGGTACCAGTTGGCCCGGCCTAGGCTGGCCATGCGGGCCGGCACGAGCAGGCAGCGGACGACCGTGGCGTCCAGAATCACGGCCACGGCGAGGCCGATGCCGAACTGCTTGACGGTCGGATCGCCGTTGAGGACGAAGCTGCCGAACACGAACACCATGATCGTGGCCGCAGCGGTGATCACGCGCCCGCTGGTGAGGAGGCCGGAGACGACCGCGTGCTTGGGACCCTCACCGGCGTCGGCGTGCTCCTTGATCTGGCTGACCAGGAACACCTCGTAGTCCATCGAGAGCCCGAACAGGACCGCGAACATGAACAGCGGCACGTAGGAGACGATCGGCACCGCACTGTCCAGGCCGATCAGGCCGTGCAGCCAGCCGAACTGGAACACCGCGATGAGCACGCCGTAGGCGGCCCCGATGGACAGCAGGTTCATGATCGCGGCCTGCGCCGGGATCACCGCGGAGCGGAAGGCGAGCATCAGCAGCAGGAAGCTGAGCGCGATCACGACCAGGATCTGGAGCAGGAGCTTGCTGGAGATGTCCGAGGCGAGATCCACGTTGCTGGCGGTGCTGCCGCCAACGTAGGCGCGCATGTTCGTGCCCTTCTCGGCCTCGGGGATCACGCTCGAGCGCAGTTTGCTGACGAGATTTGCGGTGGCCTGCTCGGCCGGCCCGGTCGTGGCGACCGCGTTGAAGTAGGCGGTGGTCCCGGCCTGATTGATCTGGACCGGGGAGACTGCGGCGACGCCCGGGGTCTGCGAGACGTCTTTCTCCAGCGTCTGCAGCCGCGGGTCACTGGCGCGCGGGTCGCTGCCCGTCGAGCCCTGGGAACTGGACGAACCGCTGGCTGAGGAGGCCTGCGCGGGCGAGCCGAGCGAAACCGCCACCAGCAGCGGCCCGTTCGTCCCCGGCCCGAAGTTGTCCGAGATCAGGTCGTACGCCCGGCGGGCGGTGGTCGACGTGGACAGTGCGGCGACGTCCTTCTGCCCCAGGGTCAGCGACAGCAGCGGGATCGCCAGCGGGATCAGGATGGCCAGGGCCGCCAGCGCCGAGACCAATGGCCGCCTGACCACGCCGGCCGCCCACCGCGCCCACAAGCCCTGCTTCGAATGATCCGCGGGATGGCGGCCGCGGACCCGCAGCGCGTTGATCCCCGGGCCGACGATCGCGAGGATCGCGGGCAGCAGGGTCAGCGCGGCCAGGACCGCGACGACGACCGCGACCGCCGCCATCAGCCCCATCGTGGTCACCAGCGGGATGCCGGCCACCGCGAGCGACACCAGCGCGATCGTCACGGTCCCGCCGGCGAAGGTCACCGCGCCCCCGGAGGTCGCGACAGCCCGCGCGATCGACTCCCGCAGGTCCAGGCCGTCCCTCAGGCCGCGGAAGTGCCGGGTCACGATGAACAGCGCATAGTCGATGCCGACGCCGAGCCCGATCATCGTGGCCAGGGTCGGCGCCACCGTGGACACCGTAAACGTGTGGCTGAGAATCTGGATGATCGACAAAGTCGAGGCCAGCCCCAGGATCGCGGTTGCGATCGGCAGCAGCATCGCCACCACGGTGCCGAACGTGAGCGTGAGGATCACCATCGCGGCGAGGATGCCGATCAGCTCGCTGATCTCGGTGGACGGCTTTGATACCTTGTCGCCGAGCTGGCCGCCGGTCTCCACCTGGATCCCGGCCGCCTGGGCGGGCTTGGCCGCCGCGTCGATGATCGTCTGAGCGTCATCGACGGACATCGCCCCCGGGCTGACCGACAGGGTCACCGAGAGGTATCCCGTACTCTGATCCTTGCTCAGCGCGGAGGCGCCCTGCGAGGTGAGCGGGTTGACCACCGAGGCCACGTCCGGCGCCTTGGCCACGTCGGCCGCCGCCTGGTTGACCGCCTGGGAGTACTTGGAGTCGGTCAGCTTCCCGTTGGCGACGTGCAGCACGATCGGGCTTGATCCGTTGGCTTGGTCGGGAAACGACTTGCTGAGCGCGTCAGCGGCCTGCTGACTGTTGGTTCCCGGCAGGGTCACGCTGTCGTTGGTTTTGTCGCCGAGGCGATGCGAGACGCCGACGAGCGCGACCGTCAGCAGGATCCAGGCGGCGAGAACCGCGAAACGATACCGGACGCAGAACCGCGCCAGCCGGTAGAGCACACCTGTCATGACCGGGCTTCCTTCTCTTCATCAGCGGATTCGTCCGCCGGAACAAGGGCTTCACGCCAACGTGCCTGGCGGCCGTGACCGGTCACAAGGGAGGAACCCCGTGGCTTTTCCCTACGGTTTTCGCCGGGCGGCGCAGCCGCCTGAGGGCTACCCGCCGATGGCCGACGCCAGCTGGAAGCGAGACCGGATGCCCAGCTTCTGGTAGGCGGCGCTGAGGTGGCGCTCGACCGTCTTCTCGGTCACGAACAGCGCCTGCGCCACCTCGCGGTTGGTCTGCCCCTCCGCTACCTGACGGCACACCCGCCGCTCCGCCGCGGTCAGGGCGGTCGGCCCGGTCAGCTCGAGCCGGGCGCGGCGTCCGGGCCCGGCGTGCAGTCCGGCCATTGCGCTTTCGGCCAGCGCTGCGGCACCGCACTGGCCGGCCAGGCTGATGGCCTGGCGCTGGGCGTCCCGGCCCTCCCTTCGCCTGCCGGAGCGGCTCAGTTCTGTCCCGAGATCGGCGAGCGCATGAGCCAGTTCGAGCCGGGCGGAACTGCGCTCGAGGACCGCGACCGCCTCGCGGAACAGCGCCAGCCCTTCGTCCCCGCCGATGGCCAGGGCCGCGGTACGCAGCGACATGCCCAACGCTCCAGGCGCGCCGACTCGCCGGGCCGCTGCGACCTGCTCGCGGGCCAGCTTGTCAGCCCGCTGATGGTCTCCCAGGGCGGCCAGCGCGGGAGCTGCATAAGCCCTCCAGCTGCTTGGCCATTGCACCGCCCGCGCCTCGAACCGCTGGCCGCACCACAGGAGGTCCGCGACCCCCTCCTCGAGCTGACCCTGGGCTATCCGCAGCCGCCCGCGCGCGGTCACGAACTCGAGGACGTAGGTGCGTTCCTCGGTGATTCCCATTGCTTCGCCGGTTGCGGCCAGGCCGGCGGCGGCGTCCAGCGCTCCGCGCTCGACGTGCACGGTCATCGCCACCGCGACGAGAAGCTGCGCGATGAAGTGCGGGTGCTCCACGAGCAGCAGCCCGGTCTCCGCCTCGACCTGCGCATCGTGCAGCGAACCCTGTGCGAGTGCGCTCGCGGCGTGCATCGCGTGCAGGATGCCTTGCCTGGTCGCGTGCCCCTCCTGGCGGGCACGCTGCAGCGCGGCGTCCATCAGCCGGTCAGCCAGTTCATACCGCTCGCCGACGATCAACGTCAGCAGCGCCGCGAGCCCGGCGGTATTCTGCGCGCTGGGTGGCAGGCCAGCCATGAGGGCCGCCTGGACGTCATCCGTGGCCGCCGCGGCCGGACCTCCCTGCAAGAGCTGTTGCTGGGCACTGATGATCCTCGCCACGGCCTCGAAACCCGGGTGCCCCCGGGCCAGATCATGAAACTCCCGCAAGTGAGCGGCGAGGCGGGGCCGCAGGGGCGGGACCGAGGCCGTGACGATCAGCAGCTCAGCGCCCAGCTCGAGCGAGCGCTCGGGATCGGCGGGCCGCAACTCCCCGGCCAGCGACGACAGCGCCTCGGCCGCGGCCGCGGCCGAGTGGCCGCCGGACACGATCGCGCACCGCCCGAGGGATATCGCGGCGTCGGCCCGGGTCGCCAGCGTGGCGCCCGAGCCCAGCGCCGCGCGCAGGTGTTCATCGGCCGCCTCGAACTGCATTGTGGCCACTTCGTACCAGCCGAGCTCGGCCAGGATCTCCCCCCGATCCTGCTCGGACGGGGACTCGGCCAGTGCCCGCCGCAAGTACGTGGCCGCCGTCCGCGGAGCGCCCCGGTGCGCTGCGGCGGTCGCAGCCGACCTGAGCGTGCTGACCCGGTGCTGATCCCCCGTCGGCGAGGTCAGCAGCAGGTGCGCGGTGACCCGCTCGGCCGAGGCCCCCTCGCGAGCCAGGGCCTCGGCGGCCGCCGCGTGCCGGGCCTGGCGCTCACCGGGCGCGAGATCCTCATACAACGCCGCGTGCACGATCGGGTGCACGAACCCCAGGCGCTCAGCCGGAACGAAGATGTCCGCCCGCACCAGGTCATCTGCCGCCGCTCGGGCGTCGTCCTGGCCCAGGCCCGATATCCGGCCGGCCAGCAGCGGCTCGCTGTCGTCTCCAAGCACGGCGACCGCTCGCGCCAGCTCGATCGCCGCCGGACCGAGCGCAGCGAGCCGGTGCAGGACGAAACGGCTCACCGCGGCCGGTCCCACGTCCTGCACGGCGCTCGCCGCGTCCGCCGACGGCACCACCCCGGCGGCGGCCAGAGCTCCCAGCAGCTCCCGCAGGAAGAGCGGGTTGCCGCCGGTGGCCGTGTGACAGGCGCGGCAGAACTCCTCCGCCGCATCGGCGCCCAGGCGCTCCCGCACCAAAGCCGCCGCGGCCGACTGGCTCAGCGGCCGCGGATACAGCGCGGCCGCGGCGGGACGCGAGGCCAGCTGCACCCACAACGTCCCCGCCTCGTCTCCGCCGGCCCTCGGGGATCCTCCCTTGTGGCAGCGATGACGCCGCCCAGACCATGACGAAGATGAAGAACATCAGCGAGCTCAACAAGCTCAAGATCCGGCTGTTCATCGAGGCAGTCCTCAACGACGGACGGCTCGAGCTGATCGACGAGCTGATAGCCGCCGACTTCGTCGGCCACCTGCCCTGCGCCGAGCCGGACGTAACCGGCCCCGCGGGCGTGCGCCAGTTCGTGTCAAGCCGCCGCCGCACCCATCCCGGCCTGTACGTCAAGATCGAGGACCAGATCGCTGAGGATGACCGCGTCGTGACGCGCTGGCGCGCGACGGTTCCAGCACGCGAGGCTCGGGCTCCCCTCGCCCCCGCCGGGCCCGCCGCGTGCTACGCCGGGATCTCGGTCACCCGGCTCCTGGCCGGAAAGCAAGTCGACTCCTACACCGAATGCGCCGTCCTCACCGCCAGCCCGGCCCTGGCCAGTCTGGC
>Ga0306926_10001940_pt1 | contig 20830 bp, 20 predicted proteins | sample flu12Cox44000178_FD_203759 | JGI IMG/M metagenome (GOLD analysis project Ga0306926, IMG submission 203759) | Lab enrichment of tropical soil microbial communities from Luquillo Experimental Forest, Puerto Rico - flux8day.12C.oxic.44.000.178 (v2)... | ecosystem: Environmental > Terrestrial >...
GAAGGCTGCGACGCAGTGGTACTCGGATGCACCGAGATCCCTTTGATCATGAACGAAGGCAACTCGCCGCTGCCGCCGCTCGACTCGACGCGGCTCCTGGCCCGCGCCGCCCTGCAGCGCGCCAGCGCGCACTGAGCAGATCGCGCCGCGTGCTGCGTGTCGCGGCTACTTCTCGCTCTCGAACTTGAAGGAGACTTTCACCTTGGCTCGATAGGCCGCGATCTTGCCGGCCTGCATGTGCATATCGAGCTGCACTATCTCGGCGATGCGCAGGTCACGCAGCGACTTGGACGCCTGTTTGACCGCGGCGGCAGCAGCCTTTTCCCAGGACTCGCTGCTCGTTCCAACCAGCTCGATGACTTTGTAAACGCTCTCGGCCATGGCTTACTCACCTTCCGGCCCTGTTGTGAGAGGGTCGCGTTGCTTGTTGTTGGATCCATCCGGCGCCCGGAGAGCGTCCAATGCGCCCGGATGCCCCGGCTCATGGCATGATGCGGCGGGCTCCGGGGGATTGCAACGCAGCGCCGGCGGGTTCAGCCGCGGCACCCCTATCGCAGTCGCTGGGAGCGTAAGGGAGAGGAAGCGTATGACGTGGTCACCGAGTTCCAGCAGAGCGACCGCTGGGTGCCCGCGTTCAGCGTGCACATGGTGGGGGTAAAGCCCGCGCGCCCGACCGAGCTCACACCGCGCTGAGCGAGCGCGGCGACTCCGCCGGCCCGTCCCATACCGGCCGTCGCACCAGCGTGCTCTTGCCGAACAGCGACTCGATCAGATCTACGCAGAGGGTTGCAGTGCGATTGTGGACATCGAACGCCGGGTTCAGCTCGACCACATCGAGCGAGGCCAGGCGGTGCGTGTCGGCAATCATCTCCATGCACAGCTGCGCCTCGCGGTAGGTGGGCCCTCCCGGCACGCGCGTACCGACTCCCGGTGCGATCTCGGGGTCGAGGAAATCAACGTCGAAGCTCACATGCAGGTGAGTCTCGCCGTCCATGCCGCTGAGCGCCTGCTCCATGGTCTCGCGCATGCCCAGCTCATCGACGTGACGCATGTCGAATACATCCAGCCCCTGCTCGTGCACGAAGCGCTTCTCGCCAGCATCCACGCTGCGCACTCCGATCTGTCGCACCCAGGAGGCGTCGATCGCCGGGGTGCGGCCGCCAATGCGCGTGAGCTCTGCGGGACCGAAGCCACACAGGCACGCGACCGGCATGCCGTGCACGTTGCCGCTCGGGGAGAGCTCGCTGGTGTTGAAGTCTGCATGGGCATCGAGCCACAGCACCCGCAGCTTGCGTCCCTGTTCACGGCAGTGACGCGCGACCGCACCGATCGACCCGATGCTCAGGCAATGATCGCCCCCGAGCAGTATCGGTAAGCGACCCTCGCACAGCTCGCGGTACACGCTCTCGTACACCAGCTCATTCCAGCTAACCACTTCCGGCAGGTGCCGGTAACCCTGCCGCGGAGGCTCCCAGGGATTACCCGGACCACTCAGGTTGCCGAGGTCCACTACCTCGAGATCGCGCGCGCGCAGCGCGCCGAGAAGGCCCGCCACACGCAGCGCCTCCGGTCCCATGGAAGCGCCGCGGTCGGCTGCGCCGACATCCGTAGGGGCACCGATGAGCCTCGCGCGCAGCATGGTCAGGCCGCCACTTCTGCAGCGGCGGCACGCCGCTGCGGCTGAGCTGACAGCAGCCCGAACAGGTCCTTCGGATCCTCGAGCGCCGGCAGGAGATCGACCTGCGGCCGCGCACCGCGCTCCTCCTGATGGAGGCGGCGCAGATAGCGGAGCGCCGAGAAGTCTTCGAGCGCAAATCCGACGGAATCGAACACCGTGACCTCGCCATCGTGCGCGCGCCCGGCGACTCGACCTGCGAGCACTGCGGCGAGCTCGGTGACCGCATAGCTCGCATCCATCTGCTGTATCTCGCCCTCGATGCGTGACTGCGGCTCGTACTCCACGACGACGCGCACATCCGGCCGTAGCAGGATGTCGCGGTGCAGCTCGGTCTTGCCGGGACAGTCGCCGCCCACGGCATTCAGGTGGACACCCGGAACGATGAGCCCGGGAGTGAGGATCCTGGCGTTGCGCTTGTCCGCGGTGGCAGTTGTGATGATGTCCGCGCCCTCGACCGCTGCAGCGGTCGAGGCGCACCGTACCACCTGCAGGCCCGGCAGGCGCAGCCGCGCGAGATTCCGCTCGAGCTTATGGGTCGCGGCCGGATCTGTGTCATACAGGCGCAGCTCGCGGATGCCCAGCAGGTGGTGAAAGGCGATAGCCTGAAACTCCCCCTGCGCGCCGTTGCCGATCAATGCCATCACGCGGCTGCCGGCGCGCGCCATGCGCCGCGCCGCAAGCACCGAGGTCGCCGCAGTGCGCAGCGCGGTCGTGAGGGTGAGCTCGGAGAGAAGCAGGGGGTAGCCGGTCTGTACATCCGCCAGCACGCCGAACGCCGTCACCGTAAGCAGCCCCGCCTGGGTGTTCTTAGGGTGACCGTTGACATACTTGAAGGCGTACAGCTGTCCATCGGATGCGGGCATGAGCTCGATCACCCCGACGCTCGAATGCGTGGCATGGCGGGGCGACTTCTCGAACGCATCCCAACGCAGAAAATCCGCCTCGATCTCGGTGACGAGCTCCTCGATGAAGCGCGCAATACCCCGGCGGGCAAGGAGCTCCCGGACGCGGGACACCCCGATGAAATCGACCATGATGACGGCTCCGATGGACGGGCCGATGCAGATAGAGTCCGGCCCTCCACGCCATCCTGAGCTCGGGCGGAACTAAAATATAGCCAGAAACTTGCTAGAAATGACCAGTCTGATGAACAATTCGTCACCCTGAACTAGCGAATTGACCAATCCATGGACGATACCGACCGCCAGCTCATCGGTCTGCTACGAAACGATGCCCGGACCTCCATCGCCTCGCTTGCCAAGGCGCTGGGCGTCTCGCGCGGAACCGTGCAAAACCGCATGGCGCGCCTTGCGGCCAATGGGACCATCGTCGGCTACACGGTGCGCCTCAAGCCCGACGTTGAGGAGCAGCGCATCCACGCCTTCATGACTGTCGCGGTCGAAGGCAATCAGCTCGATGCAGTCATCAAAGCGTTGCGGGGGGAGCCCGCGGTGACATCGCTTTACAGCACCAACGGACGCTGGGACATCGTTGCGGAGCTGCGGGCTGAGAGCCTCGAGGGCTTCGACCGCGTACTCGGGCGCATCCGCCTGATCGAGGGGATCTCGCAGACCGAGACCAGCCTGCTCCTGTCGACTTTCAAATTCTGAAGGAGCTCGCCGCGCCTGCAATGAATACACGTTTCGCTGATGGTTAACCAAACGGTAAACCATTGGGAAAGTGCCTCAGGAATCGCCTGGCTCTCAGCCGCCGCGACTCTCCCGGGGCAGACCGAGCGCGCGCTCGGCGATGATGTTGCGCTGAATCTGATTCGTGCCGCCGTAGATCGTATCGGCACGTGAACCGAGGAACAGCCGCGGCAGCAGCTCCCATTCATAGGCCGTGCCGGCAGCAATCTCGCCCCGGGGCCCCAGCACATCGAGCGCCAGCACACCGAGCTTCTTGCGCCAGCTGGCCCAGAAGATCTTGTAAGTGTAGGCCTCGTTCGAGAGTTTACCGGCCTCGACGCTCGAGAGCATGCGCAGCGCGCTGTAGCGCATGAGCCGCAGGCCAATGTATGCATGCGCCAGGCGCTGGCGGATCTCCGGATCATGGATGAGACCATTGGCCTCGGCAGCGGACACGATCGCCCGCAACTCGTTGGCGAAATTCATCTGTTGCCCGAGTGTCGACACGCCTCGCTCGAAGGAAAGCGTGCCCATCGCCACCTTCCACCCATCTCCCGCGGCACCGACGATGTTGTCTGCATCGGTGCGGGCATCGGCAAAGAAGGTGTCGTTGAAGTCCGCTCCGCCGGTCATCTGGCGTATCGGACGCACCGTGACGCCCGGCTGGTGCATCGGAATGAGCAGGTAGGAGAGACCGCGGTGGGCGCGCGAGCCTTCCTCGCTCCGGCACAGAACGAAACACCAATCCGCGAACTGGGCAAACGAGGTCCAGGTCTTCTGCCCATTCACCACCCACTCACCTCCCGCTCCTCCTGCCTGCAGCACCGCGCGGGTACGGACATTCGCCAGGTCCGAGCCGGCACTCGGCTCGCTGTAACCCTGACACCAGAGCTCCTCGCCGCGCGCGATCGGCGGAAGGAAGCGGCGCTTCTGCGCCGCCGTGCCGAACGCGAGGATCGTCGGGCCGGCCAGTTCCACGCCCATGTAGCCGAGACGCCCTGGAGCGCCTGCGCGCGCGTACTCCTCGGCGAAGATTACCTGCTCGGCGAGTGAGGCATCGCGGCCGCCGTAGGCTTCGGGCCAGCCGATACAGCTCCAGCCCGCGGCGCCGAGCGCGCGCTCCCACGCACGGCGCCGCTGCGCTTGTCCGCTCTGCCCGGTCTTGCCGCGCAGATCGCGGAACGGCCCCGACAGCTGTGCTTCGAGCCAGGCGGCGGCCTCGGCGCGGAAGCGCTCCTCCTTCGGAGTGAAACCTAACTTCATGCTGATCACCTAAAAGACCGGCGTGGCCGCTGCGCCCGAAGCAAAGCCTCGTACCAACCGCTCGCGTTGCCAGGCGGGGCTGCCGAGCAAGGTGGCCGTCGCACGGGCACGCTTGAAATACAGGTGTGCCTCGTGCTCCCAGGTAAAGCCGATGCCGCCGTGCAGCTGAATGGCGTTGGCGGCGCAGTCAAAGAACGCATCACAGCAGTAGCTCTTGGCAATGGCCGCCGCCTCCGCGAGCTCTGTGCGCCGCTCATCAGCAACACAGGCCGCGTACCAGGCGGCCGACTTCGCCGCCTCGACTTCGATCATCATGTCTGCGAGGCGGTGCTTGACCGCCTGAAAGCTGCCGATCGGCCGGCCGAACTGCAGCCGCTCCTTCACGTAGGCGGTCGTCATCTCGAGAAGGCGCTCGGCGCCGCCGAGCGCCTCGGAGGCGAGCGCGATGCGCGCAAGATCGAGTGCTTCCTCGACCGCCGCGCCGGCTGTGCCGGGCTCGCCGAGGAGCTGCTCCCGGCCGACACTCACCCCGGAGAGCTCCACACGCGACATCGGCCGCGTGAGATCGAGCATCACGTGCGACTGGATGGTCACTCCGGCCGTGGCGGCGGGAATCACTGCGACGCTGATGCCCTCTGCCCCCTGGGACAGCGGTGCCCGTGCCAGCACCAGCAGCAGCTCGGCGGTGTCGGCGTGGATCACGAAATCGCAGACCCCGCTCAGGGTGAAACCCGCGCCGCGCCTCTCGAGGGTCGCGGTGACGCCATCGCAGGGCGGACGCCCGTCGGTGCCGCCGAGCGCGCAGGCAATGCGCACAGTGCCGCTCGCGATGCGCGGCAGCAGAGTGGCGCGCTGCTCCTCCGTGCCGCTCGAACTGATGAGCGGTGCCGCGAGCGCGCTGGTAGCGAAGAACGGCGAGGCGACGAGCCGCCGTCCCAGCTCCTCCTGCAGGATGCACAGCTCCACCCAGCCGAGCCCTGCGCCCCCGTAGGCCTGTGGAATCGCAAGCCCGGTCCAGCCGAGCTCTCCGATCGTGCGCCACAGATCCACGTCGTAACCACCAGGCCTTTCGAGCACGGCGCGCAGCTGTGCGGGGCCGGCGCCCGTGCTCAGCAGACTGCGCGCGCTCTCACGAATCAGCTGTTGTTCTTCGCTATGGGCAAACTGCACGCGCGCATGCCTCCCCCGCCGGACTCGACGCCGGCAGTCAGTACCACTGATCCTCCAGCCCTTCCCAGATGTCGACTTTGCCGATGCCGCGATCAGCGCTGAAGTTGCCGAAGCGGCCGGCGTGAAATGCCAGCGGCGTTCCGGGAGCGCAGGCCATGCCGAGCACTCGACCGACGATGATGAGGTGGTCACCCCCGGCATGCACGGCGTGCACCTTGCTGTCGAAGCGGCACAGGGCGTCGGCGAGATGCGGAGGCTGCGGCTTGTTATGCCAGTGACCGCCCACCTCGAACTTTTCGTGCGTACGGCGTGCGAAATTGAGCGCGAGCTCGAGCTGATGGTGAGCGAGGATGTGTACCGCGAAAGGCGCGCCGTGGGTGAAGGCCGGCGCCGCACTGCTGGCGTTCGCGAGGCACCACAGCAGCAGCGGCGGCTCGAGGGATACGGAGCTGAAGGAGTTGGCGGTTACCCCGACCGGCGTGCCATCCGGCCGTACGGCGGTAACCACCGTTACGCCGGTCGCGAACAGGCCGAATGCATCGCGCAGGTCGCGCTGTGAGAACGCGGTGCTCAAGCAAACCCGCGGCCGCGCCGTCCACGGCCGATGCGCAGGTGAGTCTCGGCCGTAGCGGTCATCATGCCGGCATCCTACGGGCTGGCTTGATATTTTCAAGCCAACCGCGCGCAGTCAGTAGACTTCGAACAGCCCCGCGGCACCCATCCCGCCGGCAACGCACATGGTGACCACGGCGTAGCGCACTCCACGCCGTCTGCCTTCGATGAGCGCGTGCCCGACGAGGCGCGCCCCGCTCATGCCGTAGGGATGACCGATGGCAATGGCGCCGCCATCGACATTGAACCTGTCGTTGTCGATCCCGAGCCGGTCGCGGCAGTACACCGTCTGCACCGCGAACGCTTCATTCAGCTCCCACAGCCCGATGTCATCGATCGTGAGCTGATGGCGTGCGAGGAGCTTCGGCACCGCGAATACCGGGCCGATACCCATCTCATCGGGCGCACAGCCGGCGACCGCAATGCCACGGCAGGCCCCGAGGGGCTTCAGACCACGCCGCTCGGCGAGTTTTCCCTCCATCACCACCACCGCCGCGGCGCCATCGGAGAGCTGCGAGGCGTTGCCCGCGGTGATGAATTCGCCGCGCGCGATTACCTTGCCGCCGGACCACACCGGCTCGAGCTTCGCGAGACCCTCGAGTGTGGTGTCAGCTCGGAAGCCTTCATCCCTTGCCAGGCGCACTTCCTCCAGACGCGTCGCGCCGCTCGCCTTGTCAGTGATCAGCTTGCGGCTCGCAAGCGGTACGAGCTCCGCCTCGAAGCGGCCAGCCTGGTAGGCGGCTGCCACGCGCTGCTGGCTCTGGAGCGCGTAGCGGTCCTGGGCCTCGCGCGTGATCCGATAGCGCTGCGCCACCACCTCCGCGGTCTCGATCATCGGCATGTACATGTGCGGTGAGCGCGCCAGCACCGCCTCGGACTCGCCGCGGTAGCTGTTGAAGTGCTGGTTCTGGGTGAGGCTGATCGACTCCACACCGCCGGCCACCACCACGTCCATGCCGTCTTCGCGCACCTGGCGGGCGGCGGTCGCGATCGCCATCAGCCCCGAGGCGCACTTGCGATCGATGGTCATGCCGGCGACGCTCTCGGGGAGGCCCGCGCTCGCGACCGTCAGCCGGCCGATGTTGTAGCCCTGTGCGCCCTGCTGAATGGCACAGCCGAGCACCAGGTCCTCGACTTCGGCGCCATCGACGCCCGCGCGTCGCACCGCTTCGCGCACCGCATGGCCCGACAGCACCGCGGGATCGGTGTCGTTGAAGGCACCACGATAGGCCTTGCCGATCGGGGTGCGCGCGGTGGAAACGATCACGGCTTCACGCATGGCGAGCTCCTTGCCGCAAGCATGGCATGGCCGCGTGCTCAGCGCAGCAGAGCCAGCCAGTCATGATCCTTCGGCCCGTAAGCGACGAAGAACGGGTTGAGGAGCGACTCGCGCGTGTTGTACTCGAGCGGTGCGCCATCGAGCGCGCTCACGGCACCGCCGGCCGCGAGGAGCACCGCATGCGCGGCGGCCGTGTCCCATTCGCTCGTTGGCCCGAGCCGCGGATAGACATCGGCCGCGCCCTCGGCTACCAGGCACAGCTTCAGCGAGCTGCCGATGGCCAGCAGCTCGTGTGGGCCTACCCGCGCGAGAAAGCCAGCGAGCGAGTCGCCGCGATGCGAGCGGCTGCCGACGACCCGCAGCGGTGTGGCGGAACGTGAGGCCACGCGGATCGGCTGCACGGCCGTCGCGGCCCGCTCCCGCCAGGCTCCTGCACCCGCCAGGCCGCAGTAGGTGGTGTCGGTGACGGGCACGTGCACGACGCCGAGCACCGGAGCATGTCCCTCGATGAGCGCAATGTTGACGGTGAACTCACCGTTACGTGAGAGGAACTCGCGAGTACCGTCGAGCGGATCGACCAGCCAGTAGCGGCGCCACTGCGTTCGCGTGGAATAAGAGCCGGGCGCGGACTCCTCGGAGAGCACCGGCACCTCAGGCGTGAGCTCACCCAGTCGCTGCACGATCAGGCGGTGCGAGCGAAGATCGGCGGCGGTGAGCGGCGAGTTGTCGGCCTTGGCGGTCGGCGCGAGCGCTTCGCTGCCGTAGACCTCCAGGATCTCGCGCCCCGCCGCGCGTGCAATGTCGGCAACGCGCTCGAGCAGTCCGCCGTTCATCGCACCCTTGCCGGCCGCGCTCATGCGCCGCTGATCACCTTGCGCGACTCGAGGTGAGCGAGGACGCGCCCCGCGGCCTCATCGGCGCTGAGCGAGGTCGTATCAATGCGGATTTCCGGATTTTCGGGGGTCTCGTACGGCGAATCGATGCCGGTGAAGTTCTTGAGCTCGCCGCGGCGCGCCTTGCGGTACAGTCCCTTGACGTCGCGCCGCTCGGCTTCGGCGAGCGGCGTGTCCACGAATACCTCGAAGAACTCTCCGGGCGCAAACAGCTCGCGTGCCATGCGCCGCTCGGAGCGGAACGGGGAGATAAACGACACCAGCACGATCAGTCCCGCGTCCACCATGAGGCGCGCCACCTCCGCGACACGGCGGATGTTCTCGACCCGGTCCTGTGCGGTAAAGCCCAGGTCCTTGTTGAGTCCGTGGCGCACGTTGTCGCCATCGAGCAGGTAGGTGTGGCGGCCGGCGGCGGCGAGACGCTTCTCCACACGGTTGGCAATGGTGGACTTGCCGGCGCCCGAGAGTCCGGTGAGCCACAGGACACACGCCTTCTGTCCCTTCAGCCGCGCCCGCAGCTGCCGGTCGACATCGAGCGCCTGCCAATGCACGTTCTGCGAGCGCCGCAGTGCGAAGTTGATGAGGCCCGCGCCCGCGGTGTTGTTGGTCAGCCGGTCAATGAGAATGAAGCCCCCGAGGCTGCGGTTCTCGGTGTAGGCCTCGAACGGAATCGGCCGGTCGAGCTCGAGCTCGCACACCCCGATGTCATTGAGCTCGAGCCGCTCGGCGGGCTCGTGCTCTAGGGAGTTCACGTTGACGCGGTGCTTGAGCGGGGTGACCGTTGCCGAAACGGTGCGGGTGCCGGACTTCATGAGGTAAGTGCGGCCCTGGAGCATGGGCTCCTCCTGCAGCCACACGATGGTCGCTTCGAACTGGTCCGCCGCCTCGGGCGCGGCATCGGCCGCCGCGAGCACATCGCCCCGGCTGATATCGATCTCCGCATCAAGGGTGAGGGTGACCGACTGACCCGCGATCGCCGATTCCAGGTCGCCCTGCGCGGTGACGATACGCGCAACGCGGCTCTCGCGGCCGGAAGGCAGCACGCGCAGGCGGTCACCGGGGCGCACCCGCCCGCTCGCAATGAGGCCAGCGAACCCACGAAACTCGGCGTTCGGGCGGTTGACCCACTGCACCGGCAGCCGGAATGGCCGCGCAGCGAGAGCGGCCTCGACCTCGACGGTCTCGAGGTGCTCCAGCAGCGCGGGCCCGGAATACCAGGGCATGTTGCCGCTGCGGATGATCACGTTGTCGCCGTGCACGGCCGAGAGTGGGATGGCGGTGATGTCGGTGAGGCCGAGCCGCTCGGCGAACTCACGGTACTGCGCCACGATCGTCTCGAAGGTGACCTGCGAGTACCCGACCAGATCCATCTTGTTGACCGCGAGCACGACGCGCGGAATGCCGATCAGGTGCACGAGGTAGCTGTGACGGCGCGTCTGCACCAGCACGCCTTTGCGGGCATCGACCAGTATCACCGCCAGGTCCGCGGTCGAGGCTCCGGTCACCATGTTGCGCGTGTACTGCTCGTGTCCCGGGGTGTCCGCGACGATGAACTTGCGCCGCTCGGTCGAGAAGAAGCGATAGGCGACATCGATGGTGATGCCCTGCTCGCGTTCGGCCGCCAGCCCATCGACCAGCAGCGCGAAATCGAGCTCCCCGCCGCGCGTACCGACGCGCCGGGAATCGGCGGCGAGCTGCGTCAGCTGGTCATCGAAGATCAGCTTCGATTCATACAGCAGCCGTCCGATGAGCGTCGACTTGCCGTCGTCCACCGAGCCGCAAGTGATAAAGCGCAGCAGACTCTTGTGCTCCTGCGCGTGCAGGTAGGCGCCGATGTCGCGGGCGATGAGCTCAGACTGGTGCGCCATCAGAAATATCCCTCCTGTTTCTTGCGCTCCATGGAGGCGGCGGCGTCATGGTCGATCACCCGCCCCTGCCGCTCGGAAGTGCGCGTCAGCAGCATCTCCTGGATGATGGCCGGGAGTGTGTCGGCAGCGCTTTCGATGGCCCCGGTAAGTGGATAGCAGCCGAGGGTACGAAAGCGGACCTTCTTCATCAGCGGCCGCTCGCCAGCGTGCAGCGGCATGCGCTCATCGTCCACCATGATGAGCGCACCGTCCCGCTCGACCACGGGGCGCTCCGCCGCGAAATACAGCGGGACGATCGGAATCTGCTCGAGCCAGATGTATTGCCACACATCGAGCTCGGTCCAGTTCGAGAGCGGGAACACCCGCAGGCTCTCCCCGGGGCGCTTGCGCGCGTTGTAGAGCGCCCACAGCTCGGGGCGTTGCTGCTTCGGGTCCCAGCGATGCTGCGCGCTGCGGAACGAGAAGATGCGCTCCTTGGCGCGGCTCTTCTCCTCATCGCGCCGTGCCCCACCGAAGGCGGCATCGAAGCCATACTGGTCGAGCGCCTGCCGTAGCGCCTGGGTCTTCATCACATCGGTGTGCACCTGCGAGCCGTGCGTAAAGGGGCCGATGCCGAGCCGCAAGCCCTCCTGGTTGACGTGGACGAGCAGCTGCATGCCGAGCCGCTTCGCCATGGCATCGCGGAATTCGTACATGGCCCGGAATTTCCAGGTGGTGTCCACGTGCAGCAGCGGAAAGGGTGGCGCCGCCGGGTGGAAGGCTTTCACGGCCAGGTGCAGCATCACCGAGCTGTCCTTGCCGATCGAGTACAGCATCACCGGCCGCTCGCACTCCGCCACCACCTCACGCATGATGTGGATGCTCTCGGCCTCGAGCCGCTGCAGGTGAGTGAGCGTTGCCGCCGCGATCTGCGGAGGCGACTTTCCGCCGAGAGGGACGGCTCGATTCATGCAGCGGGTACTCCGGACAGCGTTGATTTATCGCGTGTAAGTTACCATCAACCCACCCCTGCGCAGCCCGTAAGTCGAACTTTGGGCTTCCCATCGGGTCAAAACCGGGGCCGAAGGGATCGGCAGCGGGAAAACTGCGACGAAGTAACTGGAGAGCTCCCCGCGGGCGTGGTCTACTGTCAAACGTGACTGCCGAAGCGCTGATTTGCCGCTGCGTTCACGGGGTTGCCCTGACGGTCCTGTGCGTCGCCGCGGCCGCCGAGGAACCGACGCCCGCACCTGCCCCGGCCACAGTACCCACAATCGCTACACCGGCTACGCCGGCCCCGCCGGCCGGCGCTACCGCTCCCGGTGCGCTGCCCACTCCCGCGGAACAGCTCGAAGAGGTCCTCGTACAGACCACCGAGCCGCGCTATGTGTCCCCGACGCGCCGCGACCGTATCGGTCGCATCTGGGCGCCGGTGCTGATCGATGGTAAAGGTCCCTACCGGCTGGTCCTCGATACCGGAGCTAACCGCTCAGCCATCACGACGCGCGCCGCGCAGAGCCTCGGCAGTGCGCCACTGGCCACGACCACGCTCGTCACCGGGTTCACAGGCAGCGCGGTCGTACCCACACTGCATGTGAGCAGCATGGAAGTCGGCGACCTGCTGATTGGGCCCACCGATCTGCCGGTGCTATCGGACGTCTTCGGCGGTGCGCAGGGAGTGCTCGGTATCGAGGGACTCGCGAACAAGCGCATCTACGCCGACTTTACCCATGACCGCCTGGAGATCGCGCGCTCGCACGGCGACCGTGCCAAGCACGACTTCATCGTGGTTCCGCTGACTCAGACGGACAATGGTCTGTTGGTGGCGGACGTGCATGTCGGTACGGTGCGCGCCAAGGCGATCATCGATACGGGGGCGCAGGGAACCGTGGGCAACGTAGCGCTGCGCGATGCGCTCATGCGTCATCCGCCAAAGAACGCCACGCGCGAAGAGGTGATCGGCGTAACGCTCGATGTGCAGACGGGCGACAACCTGCCCGCCCCGGATATCGATTTCGGCAGCCTGCAGGTGAAGGGCGCCCATATCACCTTCGGCGACATGTATCTCTTCCAGCACTGGAAGCTCACCACGGAGCCGACCTTGACCATCGGCATGGATCTGCTTGGCTCATTCGACGTGCTGGTGATCGACTACAACCGCCACGAGCTGCAGATCCGCTCGCGCCAGGCGCCTCTGTCTCCCTACTCGCTGCGCTACTGAAAGCCGCCCCGGGTGAGGCGGGCCGTCCGAGAAACGACCGCCGGGCGGCAGCCCTGGTGCTACGGGTGTCAGGAAGCTCCGCGCCCGCTCTGCCCCATGCGCAGGAACCGCCGTCGCTCGTTCCACTGGTGACGGGCGTGCAGCCGCTCCGATTGATTGGCCGCCTCGGCCGGCAGTGCCTGCAGCGCGCGCAGCGCCGCGGCGTGCGCGATGGCGACTGCCGGGTCGGTCTGCAGCAGCGCGCGGTAATGCTCCAAGAAGGCCTGCTCGCTGGCGCCGCCGCCCCCCGTCAGCAGCTCACGCGCGTGCGCGCCGATCGCTGCGCTTTCACTCGCCGGCAGATCCTTGGCGTGGGCGAGCGCATGGTCGAGATCGGCGATGAGCCGGTAGAGCGGCTGCAGCCATGCCCACTCGGGACTGCTCGTGATCTGCTGCAAACGCTCGAGCGGCGAAGCAGGAGGCTGGAAGTGCCGCTCCGCTTCGAGCAGCGCACCGAGTACTCCCTGGAGCGCCGTGCTGCTCGCACGCAGCTGATCCAGCCACGGACGGTCTGAGGACATCGTTCCTAGCCTAACCGCTCAACCCCGCCCTGCGCCACACAGCGTGGCTTCCTCGAGATCCACGAGATCAGCGATGCCTGCGAGCGTCACATCCGCGCGCGGCCACGCCGCGAGCTCTCGCGGGTCGAGCGCGTAGTGACCCTGGCGCGGGAACACCGTGGTGAGCCGCTCGCCCCAGATGTTCTTCATCGCATCGAGTATGCGCAGCTTGTCATCGATCATCACGTAGTGCTCGGCCGGATAGCGCTGCTCGACCTGCGCCAGCATCTGCTCCTTGTGAAGGTAAATCAGGACACGTTGGTCGACCGCGTCCCAGAGCCCCGCGCGTTGCACCTTGCGCGGCTGGAACACCACATCGCCATCGGAAAGGATCACCGTCGGTCCGAGTCTTCGGCAGCGGGCGAGCGCAGCCAACGCTCCGGGATAGAGGCGGTCGGCGAAGGGGTAGTCGAGCAGAAAGAAGGAGACGCGCAGCACCTGCGGGTCGTCCTGATGCTCGAGCCGGTAGCGCTGCAGCGCTCCCAGATAGTCTGCGTAGCCGAGCTCGGCCCGCAGCTGCTCGAAGATCTCCCAGTAGCGATCCCGGCTCAGAAGGCCCACCTCGCGCTCGAGGTACGCGCTCAGATCGTTCTGGACGGCATCGTTGTCGAGCAAGGTGTTATCCACGTCAAACAGGAAGACTGTCCGCGCGTTCCCCATAGGGTTCTGCCCCTGGCAATCCCGTATACCCAACCGCCGCGGGCAGTGTACGCTGTGCACTGCACCCTAGAACCGGGCAAGGCGCCGTAAACCCGGGCGCCGGGTACGCGTTTTCAGAAAATCAGGGAATCCGTGCACGGAGGTACCCGCCGTGAGAATGCTTCTAGATTATGTCGGCACCCTAACTCCCAGCCGCCTGGCCGTCGCCGGACTGGCCGTAGCGCTCGGGGCTCTCGCCGGCTGCCACGATGACAGCAGCCCTAACCTGCCGCCGATCATCCCGGTACCCAATTCGATCGCAGTGGCGGACGTCAACGGCGATGGAGAGCCGGATCTGGTGGTCGCCACTACGGCTGACCAGGGCTATCAACAGAATCCGGGTTATGCGGATGTGATTCTGAACACGTCCGGGTCGCTCGGTACTTTCAAGCCCGGCGTGCACTACTCGACGACCGGAACCAACCCTTCGAGCATTGCGGTCGGTAACCTCACCGGTTCCGGTGGCCCCGATCTGGTCATCGCGAACTTCGGCAGCGGAAGCGTCTCGGTGTTCATGCACGAGGCTTCAGGCACTTACAGCAACGCTGTCGATTGGCCTACAGGAGGTCAGCCCAACCAGGTCGTCATCAGTGATCTTGCGGGCACTGGAAACAACGACCTGGTGCTGGCCGACATGAGCGCCAGCGGCAACGTCATCGTCCTGATGGGCGATGGCACCGGCAAATTCGGTACCCCGACGAAGCTTCCTACCGGCCTCACGACGCCCTCCGTGGCGGTTGGTGATCTTGGTAGCGGCGTGCCCGACATCGTCGCCGCCGTTTACGACTCCTCGGGAAACAACGGCGCGGTGATGGTCTTCTACCAGGACCCGCAGCAACGGGGCACGTTCCCCACGCAGGCCAGCTTCCCGGCCGGTGCGCAGCCTCAGTCAGTGAAAATCGCGGATGTGAATGGTGATGGCCTGCCGGACATCATCGTCGCCAATTTCGGCCCTGGAAGCGATGGTGCGGGGACGGCGGGCGTATCTGTCCTCCTGCAGGATAAAGCCAATCCCGGCAAGTTCCTGGCCCCGGTCCCCTACGCCACGCCGGGCGCATCGATCGATGTGGCGGTGGGGGACCTCGACGGTGACGGGAAGCTGGATATCGTGGTCGCCAATCTCGCCCCGAACGCCACGGGGAGCGTCTCGGTGCTGTTGCAGGATCCCACTCCGGCCAACCGAGGCAAGTTCCTTGCCGCGACCAACTACGCCGCTTTGGGACAGCCGCTCTCGGTGGTCCTCGCGGACCTCAACAAGGTCGGACATCTGGACATCGCCATAGCGGATGGGCCGAGCGCCGGTGTCCTCATGAATCAGGGCGCGGGGACTTTCGGCCCGGCAACGCAAGTGGGCTTCTGAGGCCGGTAGCCTCAGACAGGAGGCCGGCTGCCGAGGCGGATGGGCCGCGAGGCAGGCAGCCTTCCTGAGGCAGGCGAGGCGGAAATGAAAAGGCCGCGGCATTGTGCCGCGGCCTTTTCGCAGGGCCGTCCGTGATTCAGCGCGCCGAGTAACCGCGCGCGTCGAGGCAGGCCACCATCGCGCGCCGATAATCGCTCGGGTTGCCGCTCGACTGCGCGGTCGTCGGGTCAAATCCCGACTGGCTCACCGCCCAGCTGTGGCACTCGTAGCGGTCGTTATCCGTCTGCTCCTGAGTCTGGCCATTGCGCGGATAGACGTACATGTCGCCTGCGCTGCCACCGTAGTTCGCCTGTGGGGCCTGCTCATAGCCACCGCCAGCGCCCGCCTCCGCACTGCCTTCGGTCCCGGCAGCGGGCGGAGGATCGGTCACCACGTAACCGCTCTCTGCCGGACTGTAGGTGTAATAGAGGCTGTTCCAGTAGTAGTACGGCATCCCGCCCCACCAGTAGGTGACGTAACCGACCGGGAGCACCGGCAGGTACCACGCCCAGCCGGGGTAGTACCAGCAGTGCGGCCAGTAGGCGCCGTGCCAGTAGCCTCCCACCCAGGCGTGCCCGCCATGCCCGTAATAGTAGGTCGCCGAAGGTGCACCGACTCCGGGGTGCGGGGCCACCGTGCCAGGACGGGCAACGAAGCCCGAATGCGCAACGTATGAAGTGCGGGCCGCGGGGTGCACACCCGGGCCGGTGTAGGCGTAGCCGTGGCCGGTGGGTGTGAAATAGCGGGCGCCGTAAGAGTGACCCGGAACACCGTAATGAGGCGCAGCAAAGGTGTGGCCACCTGAATAGCCGGAGTATCCGGCATAGTGCCCACCGCCGAACCCGCCGAAGTGAGCGCCTCCACCTAAGGCATGGCCGCCGCCGCCTCCGGCGAAGTGGCCGCCGCCCCCGCCTCCGGAAGCGTGTCCACCGCCACCGCCGCCGCCACCCACGCCGTGCTGCGCATACGTCAGAGCCGGCATCGCAGCGACCGCGGCGCCTATCAGCAGGGCACCAACGGTTCGGATTACATATCGCGCGGTCACTTTGGTCATCGCTTGGCTCACAGCTCATCACCCCGTTTCACGCCGAGCTCATTTCCAGGGCGCTGGCCGGCAATTCATTAGACGCCCAGCCACCATCGCCGTTCAAGCTCGCAAGCCTTAAAACGCAGTCATGCAGGGGATCGTTGACCCCTGTCATAACCGGCTTGGGGGCCGGGAAGCGCATTTCAAGCCCGGTACCAGCTGCGCCTCATTCACCCGCTGTTCAGCCGCTCAAAAGACCATGTTGACGGCGACCGCCGGTGTGACCGTGGCGGTGGTGTTGCGCCCGATCTCGATGATGCGCACGCCAAGCAGCACACCCATGCGGCTGCTCCAGTTGTATTCGATCGCCGGCGCGAACCCAAGTGAATACGAGGAGCCCGACTGGTGCTCGGTCTGCGCGCCCGCGGTGCCGGGTGCCGGCACCAGGGTGCCGCTGAGGCGAGTGCTGTCACTGTGTTGGTATACGACATCGAATGCCAGCACCCAGGAACGCGTCACGCTGTACTCGGCGGCGGCATCCGCGCTGAAGCTGTCGCCGGGGTACGCGTGTCCACTGAAGCCGTTGGCGGTGCCGTACACGCTCTGATCGTGCACGCTCACGGAAGAAGAGAAGCTGTAGGTCAGATCGAGTCGCGCACGCAGGATGCGCCCGTTGGGCATCCAGAAATAGTCCTGCAGGTAGAGGTTGATTGAGGTGGTGTAGGCGCCAGCGCCGGTACCATCGCTCGCACGGGTGAGACGGTCATAGCGTCCCGTGGGCAGTGTCTCCTGCAACACGAGCGCGATATCCGGCGTGTGTCCGCCATCGCGGTAGTGCGCGAGCCCGTAGCCGAGCTGCAGGGTGAGATCGCCGAAACCGACATTTGCGCTGTTGGCGGCGCCCGCCGGTTCGTTGAACAGAAAGCGTGGAATCAGCCCGACGGTAATGTTGTCGGTGAGGCCGTAGAGCAGGTAGCTGAGCGAGCCCAGGTCGTGCTCCATCGGACCGGCGTGCTTGTTGCCGCTCGCATCGAAGTGCCCGTTGGTGATGATGTCAAACAGATACGGCTCGATGAGCGCGTGACCCTGCGGCAGCGTTGCCGCGTTTGGCGCCAGCATCGGACCGGTCCACCAGGCATCCTCGCGCGACTGCTCGGCCGCGGCAGCCGCGCTCGCACCGATCAGCAGCCATGCGGTCTGGTATCTCAACATGTTATGCCGCGCATGATCGTCGCCCGCATCCTTTGCTGCGCGCCGTTTTCGGACCCGTGTCAGGCGGCGGCCCACCGTATGTGACGTAGTTCACACAGCGGACTGTTGGTTAACTTTCCGTCACAAAGGTCAGCACTCCCCAACCTGCGACGTTGTTAACGCCCAGCAGCCGGAAGTTCCGGCTGAATAGCGACCACTCCAACAGCCTTTCAGGAGGAGAGATCCATGTTCAAGTCCATTCGTACCGCCGTGACTGCCGCGGTCGCTGCCGTAGCGCTCACCGGCATTGCCAGCAACGCGCTGGCCGATGACACGCAGTGGCAGAAGGACCATCCGCGCCGCGAGCAGGTGAACAACCGCCTCGCCAACCAGAACCAGCGCATCAAGCAGGAGCGCAAGGAAGGCGAGATCACCAAGGCGCAGGCGCAGAAGCTGCACGCCGAGGATCACGCGATCCGTCAGGAGGAGCGCACCATGGCGAGCACCAATCACGGCCACATCACCAAGGCCGAGCAGAAGTCGCTCAACCAGCAGGAAAACCAGGTCAGCAAGCAGATCGGCCAGTAACGGGCTCGCGGGCTCGGAGCGGGAGCGCAGCGCACTGCGCTCCCGCTTTATTTTGCACCCGGAGAGGGCCGTGCCGCGCGCGCGCCACGCCCTCAGGCACGCAGCGAGAAGGGCGTGAAGTCCGTGTCGCGATCGTAGTAGTCCTCCTGCTCCGCACGCTTGAGGAAGCCGACGATCCAGTAAGTGGCCGGCGTGGCCAACACTTCCCAGGCCGACTTCAACACGTATTGCGTCACCATCACGTCGATGAGCTCCCCGCCCGGCCACAGCCCGGCGAAGGCGATGGTGTAGAAGAGCGCTGAATCGACCAGCTCGCCGCAGAGCGTCGAGCCGATGGTGCGCGTCCACAGCCAGCGACCGCGCGTCAGCAGCTTCATCTTCGCCAGCACATAACTGTTGACGAACGAGCCACACCAGAACGCCAGCATCGAGCCGCAGGCGATGCGCGGGGTGTTGCCGAACATCGCCTCGACGGCCGGTTGCTGCGGCCGCCAGAAATCCGCCGGCGGCAGGTGCACGATCACGACCGATGCCAGCGAAGCGAACGCCAGCGCCGCAAAGCCGCTCCACACCACCCGCCGGTCGCGCGCGTAGCCATAAACCTCGGTGAGGATATCGCCGAAGAAGTAGGAGATCGGGAAGAACAACACGCCGGCCATGAAGGTGACCGCGCCCCACCCGGGCACGTGCACGGTGGCAACCTTCGCCGCGCCGATGAGATTGGCGCACAGCACGACGCACACGTAGGCGCCGAGAATGAGGTCGTAGTAACGGTAACTCTTCACCGCCCGATTGGCAGCGAGCGGCCAGGGTGCAGCGCTCACGACGGCAGTGCCGGCAGCACGGTCGCGGCGGCTTCGCCAAACCCGATACGCACATGGGGCGGCCGCTCGCACCAGCCGCGCAGCATCACCCGGTCACCGTCCTCGAGGAAGGTGCGCGTCTCGCCATCATCGAGCGCGAGCGGTTGCTTACCGCCCGCGGTGAGCTCGAGCAGTGACCCGGCCTCCGCCGGAGTCGGCCCGGACTGGGTACCGCTGCCGAGCAGGTCGCCCGGCTCGAGATTGCAGCCATTGACGGTGTGGTGCGTGAGCAGCTGCGCCACGGTCCACCAGGAGTCACGGAAGCAGCTGTGCGACAGGCGTTGTGCCGGCAGGCCCTGAGCGCGCATGCGTTCGGTGTCGAGCCACACCTCGAGCCGTATGTCGATCGCACCCTCGCGCCGCTGCGCAGCGTCGTCGAGGTAAGGGAGCGGCGCTGGCTCCTGCGCAGGGCGCTGCCAGGGAACACGAAACGGCGCGAGCGCCTCGAGCGTCACCACCCACGGCGAGACGGTGGTGGCGAAGTTCTTGGCCAGGAACGGTCCGAGCGGCTGGTACTCCCAGGCCTGCACATCGCGCGCCGACCAGTCATTGAGCAGGCAGAGTCCAAAGACATGGCTGTCCGCCTGCTCCAGGGGTACCCGCCTCCCGGGCAGGTTCGGACGGCCGACGAATACCCCGACCTCGAGCTCGTAGTCGAGGCGGCGCGTGGCGGCGAGCGTGGGCGCGGTTGCGCCTTGCGGCATCAGCTGGCCGTGGGGACGCACAAAGGAGTCACCCGACACGCGTACCGAGGAAGCGCGCCCGTGGTAGGCGATCGGCACCCACTTGTAGTTGGGCAGCAGCGGGTTGTCCGGACGGAACAACCGGCCAACCGCGGTGGCATGATGGATCGAGGCATAAAAGTCGGTGAAATCTCCGACCTGCGCCGCGACGCGGTATTCGACTGCGGACTGTGGGATGAGCAGCGGCCGCAGACGCCCTGCGAGCGGCGACCCCACGCTCAAAGCCGCCGACAACGCGGCGCGCAGCGCCCCATTGACCTCGTGACCCGCGCGCATGAAGGCGTTCAGCACCGGCTCGCTGCACAGCGCCAGCGCCTGCGCCGCGAGTCCGTCGAACACCCCGCGTGCCTGCAGTGCACCGAGGTCGAGCACGCAATCGCCGACCGCTACGCCGCCGCGAAAGCTCTCCGCGCTGCCGGCGCGCCTGAAGGCAGCAAATGGCAGGTTCTGCAGCGGGAAGTCCGCGCCAGGAGTGTTGGCGCTCTCCACCCAGCTCCTGAGCGCCGGATCGTGCGTGGCGTTGAGCGCGCTCACCGGCGTGATCGCTTGCGGCCTCGCGGGCGCGCCGCGGGGCGCGTGCTGCGCTCGGCCTTCGCGGAGGGCGGCGTGAAGTGCGGGCGCAGCTCCTGCCACACGCGCGCATAGTCCCGCTGCAGGAGTGGCGTCTCGAGCGCGTAGCGCGTCGGCCGGATGAGCGCACGCGTCTCGAACATGAAGGCCATGGTGTCGCTGAGCGCTGCGGGCTGGGAGGTGTCGGCACGGCTCGCCTTCTCCCAGGTGGCGGCATCGGGGCCGTGGCCGCTCATGCAGTTGTGGAGCGAGGCTCCGCCGGGCGCGAAGCCCTCCGCCTTGGCGTCGTACACGCCTTCGATCAGGCCCATGAATTCGCTGGCGATGTTGCGGTGGAACCAGGGCGGCCGGAAGGTGTTCTCCATTACCAGCCAGCGCGGCGGGAAGATGACGAAATCGAGTGCATCGACACCGGGAGTGTCGCTGATGGACTGCAGCACGAGAAAGATCGAGGGATCCGGGTGATCGTAGCTGATGGAGCCGATGGTGTTGAAGCGCCGCAGGTCGTAGCGATACGGCGCATTGTTGCCGTGCCAGGCGACCACATCGAGCGGCGAGTG
>Ga0306926_10001941_pt1 | contig 20823 bp, 18 predicted proteins | sample flu12Cox44000178_FD_203759 | JGI IMG/M metagenome (GOLD analysis project Ga0306926, IMG submission 203759) | Lab enrichment of tropical soil microbial communities from Luquillo Experimental Forest, Puerto Rico - flux8day.12C.oxic.44.000.178 (v2)... | ecosystem: Environmental > Terrestrial >...
ACCAGACGTTGACGCTGTGTCGCCCGATCCGGTCCCAGATAGGTATAGCCGGATTTGTGGCTTATCGGGACGATCATACGGGCGCGGCGCGCGGTCTCTGCGACGGCGTCGTTCCCGCCACATTCGAGACAGCAATCGAAGCCGAGCCGCGCCCGCGCGTCGGAGAACTCGCTCCCGCAACGGCAATAGGGCATTCCACCACCCTCGACCTTGCATCGATCCGTGAGACGATCGGCAGGATCTCGGTCGGAGGGCGGTGATCGTCAAGGAGGATTGCACGGCTCCCCGAGTTAGTTCGCCACCGGCATTGCCGACCCTGGGGCATGAAACCGGCTCGCAAGGCGTGATAGCGCAGCGCAGCGCCGGACCGGCGGTGAGGTCGGTGTTTCCTTGGTGCGGTCGAGCCCGTCGGTTAGTTGGACCCGGGACCCACGTTTGCCTTCCGGCGGGTGCAAATCGCGTCGAGGAAGTTGTGGCTGCGTGGCACACGCCTTCTTTTAACCATGTGTGAGCTAGCTCACACTGCTCGCTCGGCACCTCGAGTATTTTGGCTCTTGTAATATGGATGGGTCGTCAATCAGGGAGTGGACAAAATGCCGAACAGAAAGATGTTCCCCGACAGCATCATTCCCATACCTGCCAGTCCTGGCGTGACCGCGCACGGCATGACGGTCAATGCTGCAGAGCCGCATCAACGCGCTGAGAAGATGGATATCAGCTTCTCCCTCAGCCTGCCGCCCGCTCTCGAGAAGGAGCTCGAGGAACGCGTGGACAAGGGCGACGTGATCTCGCCTGACGAGATGAAGACGAAATACAGCGTCGATGCTGCCACCGCCAATGCGCTGGAGACCTGGCTCAAGAGTGAGGGTTTCACGATCACGGAGGTAGCGCCCGACCGCACGACGATTTACGCGAGCGCGCCAGCATCGCAGGTCGAAGCAAGTCTCGGCGTGCACATGGTCCGTGTCACCCAGGAGGGTCAAACCTACACGGCGGCCAGCGATGTGCCGAGCCTGCCAGATTCAGTTGCCGGCAGCGTGGTGCATATCGGCGGGCTGCAGCCCTTCCGGCAGGCGCGCAAGCACTTGCGTTCACATAAGTTGCTGCCGGCCGACCGGGAAGGTGCGGAGCCGGCGATCGCCAATGCACCGCCCTATCTGGTTTCCGAGGTCCTCAAGGCGTACGACGATTCCGGGTTGAACCTGACCGGCGCGGGCCAGGAAATCGCTATCCTGATCGACACCGTCCCGCTGGACAGCGATCTGACCACGTTCTGGGCAGTCAATCACATCCCTGGCAGCCTGTCGCGGATCACCAAGATCAACGTGAAGGGTGGGCCATTGCCCGCACCATCAGGGGAGGAAACCCTGGATGCGGAATGGTCCAGCGGCGTCGCGCCGAACGCGAACATTCGGATCTATGCCAGCGGCACGCTGGCGTTTGTCGATCTCGACCGCGCGCTCGACCGGATCATCGCCGATGTCATGGTGCGGCCAGCGTTGCGGGTGGTCTCGATCAGTCTCGGGCTCGGCGAGCGTCAAATGGCGCCTGCAGAAGTCACCACCGAGGAGGCAAAATTCACCAGGTTGGCGGCATTGGGCGTAAACGTTTTTGTTTCGACCGGCGATGACGGATCCAATCCTAATGGCCAGTTGCAGGCTTCATGGATGTCGACCAGCCCACACGTCGTCGCGGTGGGCGGCACGTCGCTTCGACTGGCGCCAAGCGGCCAGGTCGCAGCGGAAACCGGCTGGGCCGGCAGTGGCGGCGGGAAGAGTATATTCTTTTCTCGCCCGTCCTGGCAGAATGGTCCAGGCGTCCCGGCGGGCAATCAGCGTACCGTGCCCGATGTCGGCATGACTGCCGATCCCAACGAGGGCGGGATTGTGTACCTGAACGGCGTGCGTCAGCAATACGGTGGAACGAGCTGGAGCGCACCGGTCTGGGCGGCGTTGTGCGCATTGATCAACGAGGCACGGAAGGCCCACAACAAGCCGCCGTTGTCAATGCTAAATCCGCTGATCTACCCGCTCAATGGCTCCAACTGCTTCCGTGACATCTTGATTGGCAGCAATGGGGCCTATCATTGCGGGCCCCACTACGATCTGGTGACGGGCATTGGTACGCCTGATGTGAAGCAACTGGTGACCAAACTTGGTTGACCAGAAAATGATCGGGTGAAGTCGAACTTATTGACTGTTGGCGCGTAGGATTGACCCCGGCTTGGCCGTTTCCGTCGCCGGATCAAGCCAGAGCGCAAGGGCGGCGTTAGGGATTTGTCTCAACCCGGCGCCGCTCGTTTCCTCGCTCCGTGCCGTTGCGCCGCCGCGGGCGTGGCGGCTACTATAGCGGATCGTGTCGCAGGGTAGCGGCCCAAATGCCCTGCGCGCGACTCCTTCAAGCACGGATCAAAGCCAAAACTTCGGGATGTAGCGTTTGCCAATCTGTTTTCTGCTCGTCAAAATATTGACGCTCGTTACATGGATATGTAGGTAGATTGAAAATCCTTCGTGCTTCTCTGCCAAAATAGTAATTTCCAATCATGGTGTGCGTCCCCGCTCCTTGGACACCGCCCCAGCCGGTGTGCCACGGGTCGCGAATACGACAGCTGCCCGATGTAGCGTTTCCAAAAGCCCGCAATAGGCGTCGGCGAAGCTCGGGTTTGCGGGCGTCGTTGAAGTCCGCACGCGCCTGATCATTGCGGCCTAGCTTGCTCTCCAGATCGCCGCCCCCACCAGCACATCGGCTTCGCCGTGCTTGTCGCCGATCTCATGATAGAGGGCGCGGGCATCGGTGAAGTCCGCGCGCGCCTGATCGTTGCGCGAGATCAGCGGCCTCGCGAAGGAACCGATCGGCCAGCGCATCTCGGCCAGCGCATCATCGTTTATCGTAGCCTTCTCCAAATGCCATAAACCCCGCTGGTAAGCCGCCCAGGCGTCGGGGCTCTCGGGCGGCTTGCGCATCGCTCGGTGCGGCATTGTTACTGAGACGGAGTCGGGAGTGAGCGGTGAATAGGGTAGGATGTTGGCATGGCTCCGCTCTGCTATCGTCGCCATCGCTTCCCGCCCGAGCTAATCCAACACGCCACCTGGCTGTATCTCCGCTTCACCCTGAGCTATCGAGACGTCGAGGAACTGCTTGCCGAACGAGGGCTCGACTTCTCTTACGAAACGGTGCGGCGCTGGGTACTAAAATTCGGCCTCGCGATCGCCCGACGGCTGCGCCACCGTCGCCCTCGGCCAAGTGATCGCTGGCATCTTGACCAGATGGTGGTGCGGATCACCGGCGAGCGGATGTATCTGTGGCGCGACGTCGATCACGAAGGCGAAATCCTCGACATGCTATCCAGCGTTGGCGCGATAGTCGGGCAGCGCTGCGGATGCTGGGCAAGCTGCTCAAAAAGCAAGGTTTCGCGCCGAAATTGCTGGTCACCACAAGCTGCGCTCCTACGCCGCGGCGTTCCGGCGTCTCCAGCTTACCTTTCCGCATCAGCAAGGGCTGCGGAATAACAATCGGGCGGAAAACCCGCATCAGGCAGTGCGGCGACGCGAGCGCAAAATGCAGCGCTTCAAGTCGGCTCGATCCGCCCAGCGCTTTCTCAGCATGCACGCTGCGGTTCACAACACCTTCAACCTGCAACGCCACCTCATCTCCCGATCCACACTGCGTCGCTTCCGAGCCGACGCTACTGTACAATGGCAAGCGCTGTCACAGCTGCATAAGGCTTGGCCAGCTTTCGCACTGAGTGTGTGCTCGCCGTGACAAAGCCCCGCCATGGCCACCTTGCGCTAGTTCCGGGTCCTCCGGGGCCCGGCGGGCTCGACTGGGTGCCGAGGAACCTGAGAGCTAGAAAGACCTGCCCCCCACTGCGACGCTCCGGACTGGGCGTGCCGATGTCGGGAGCATTGCCGCATGTGCGGCGGCGCCCGCCTCCGAGCATTTCGCCGGAGCCGCCCAAGCCGAATTTTGCCATTGCTTGCCAGATTTGAGGATGACATGTCCTACGAATCAGCCGCTATAATAAGGTGGTTAATGACGAGGAGCAGCGGCATGCGCGCGATCTCCGGTACGGAACCCGCAACAGGTGGTTTTCGAATTGCGCACCGGTTATGGCCTCTTGTTGTTACTGTTTTCGGGGTCGTGGTGCAACTTTTAGTAGGTTCAGCTCAAGCCGCCGAGATATTAACACAGCATTACAACAATGCTCGCACCGGAGCGACGCTAGACGAGTCGATACTCAACACCACCACGGTCGCGCCCGGGAAATTCGCGAAGCTCTGGACCCTCTACGCCGACGGCCAGGTGGTCGCGCAACCGCTCTACATCTCCAATTTGATGATCGATACGTCGGCAAATCAAGGGGCCCCGCTCGTAAAGGGAGCATCTAATGCGGTCATTATCGCGACCATGCACAATACCGTTTATGCTTACGATGCGGATAAGGAGAATCGGGGACCCGACGGGCGGACAATCCCGCTATGGGCGACTTGGCTCGGTTCACCACGACCGGGCGGGAAAGAAATCGATCTGTGGAGCACCAACGATCCGGAATGGGGGATCTTGAGCACACCGGTGATCAGCGACGACAAGAGCACTCTGTTTGTTGTCGCGTGGCATAACGATGGGAATGGCAGTTTCGCTTATCGTCTGCATGCGCTCGACCTCAAAAGCGGCGCACAGCGCCAACCCCCCGTCATTATCGGCAAATCTTCCACGGATCCATCACGGCCGTGCCAGACACAGACTCCGTTCAATCCTTGTTTACAGAAACAGCGCGCGGCGCTCCTCCTCGTCAACGACATCATCTATATTGGCTTCGGAGGAGACGGAAACCGGGGCGCGCTCTTGGCGTTCGATGCAGCAACGCTCAGCCAGAGGGCGTTTTGGAGTTCGACCCCGAGCGGCGTGAACGGCGGAATTTGGCAATCCGGTCAGGGTCCGGTTGCCGATGCTCAGGGCAACGTCTATTTAATGACTGGCAATGGCACGTTCGACGCCGACACCAATGGTAAGAATTTCGGGAGTAGCCTTGTCAAGTTGGACCTCCAAGGGCAAACACTAGCGGTTGTCGATTATTTCACACCTTGTAACTTCAAATTCTTAAACGACCGGGATCTGGATTTGGGATCGTCGGGGCCGGTCTTGATCCCCGACACGCCAGCACGAATCATCGGTGGCGGCAAAGAAGGGGTCCTTTACCTGTTGTCGCCAACCAATCTGGGGAAATACGTCGCCAGCCCGACCGCCCCGAACTGCCAAAACAGCAATGTTATCCAGCAAGTTAATGCGTTTCCACCGGTGGTCCACAACGAACAGACGCACTGGGGCAACATCCATGGCTCCCCCGTGTTCTGGAAGGGACCCGACACCGGATGGGTGTATGCGTGAGAACAGTCATTTGCAGGCATACAAGTTCAAAGACGGACAATTGCTGGATATCGGCAATCCTAAAAAAAGCGCGTTCAGTCCTCCTATTGGGATGCCCGGCGGGATGCTCATTGTCTCGGCAAATGGCAACACCATAGGCAGCGGCATCGTCTGGGCTGTGGTCCCGCTCGACGGCGATGCCAACCAGCAGCGCGGCGTGCACGGGATCGTGCTAGCGCTCGATGCTAGCGACGTGACCCGCACGTTATGGACGAGCGAGCAGGTGTCGCAGCGCGACCGCTTAGGCCTTTTTGCCAAATTCAACCCGCCGGTGGTGGCCAACGGCAAAGTGTTCGTCGCTACTTATGGCGATGACGAGCCGCTGCAAAGATCTGCCGAAAATTCGCGTCCCACCCAATTTCCCAAGAACTACTACGTCGCCGTCTACGGTTTGCAGCCCAGCTCGCCGCCGACGCAACGCGTTGTCGATCCGGACGCCTGATTCCGAAGTCACAGCTCAAGGCTGTTGCCAACGCGGCTCTGAAGAATGGCGCGCCGGCAACTCTGCACGAATTCGTCGGAGTAGCAAATTGTTCAACCGGCGACTCGCAGGAAGTCGATCGGCTGTTCAAGCCATACATGCAATTCGAAGGGGCCGATCAGACCATATTCCGTATTTGGGATCAGGCATCGAATTATCTGATCAGCCGTGCTGTCTCACAATTTGATCGCAGCGGCGACGTCCTCCGGCAATGAAGAGTGGGTAAGTTGCTCGGTCCGGCGCACATTTAGGGGGCGCATATCATGGGAGTAGCTTTGATGGCGCGGGGACGTTTTTTCGTGACGGTGAAAAAGTTACCGTCCCGGCGCCCAACACTGATCCGGGAAAGCCGTGGCTATGGGACTTTATTGCGAGAGAAGCTCCCGCACAGCCGCGTCGGGTTCACGGCCATACAAACTCGTCCTGCTAGCAGGGCATTAGGCGGGGCCGGCCGCGGTTGCGACAGTTGTGGGGTTTTTGATTTGCGGGATCTCGGCAGCAAGCCAGCAGCAGGGCTTGAGGCATTGTCAACTTAACGGACCCAGGGCGCCTTTTTGCGGCCCCGCTCGGCTAGAGCGGGGCAACACAATAGGCGAGCAAAGAACCTTCCGACCCGAGCCGCCGCGCCACCGACACAACAAGCATACCACGGGCGGCTAAGTTGACAATGCCCTTCCCTCTCGTTTACCGTTAAAATACGCTTGCAGAGAGCCGATGACCTAATCGGCCTACGCGGTCGGGGAGCACCGCCTTTGGCCACAGGACGCAGACTGGCCGCTATCCTCGCCGCCGAAATGGCGGGCTACTCGCGACTGATGGGGGCGGACCACGAGGGGACGCACGGGCGCCTCAAGGCTTATCTCCACCAGTTGGTCGATCCGAAGATCGAGGAGAACCGCGGGCGCGTCGTAAAGAACACTGGCGACGGCTTGCTTGCGGAATTTTCCAGCGTAATTGACGCCGTTCGCTGTGCAGTCGAGATCCGGCGCAAGATCATGGACCGCAATGCCGATATCCCTGAGGATAAGTGCATCACTTTCCGAATTGGGATCAACATCGGGGACGTGATCGTCGAACCTGACGATATCTTCGGCGACGGCGTCGACATCGCGGTGCGGCTGGAAGGTTTGGCGAAGCCGGGCGGCATCTGCGTCTCGCGAATAGTGCGTGACCAAGTCCGCAACAAGCTGCCCCTATTCGTTCAAAGACATGGGGAGAAAAGCATCAAGAACATCGCGTCGCCGATCCGCGTTTATGCGATGAACGCCGCTGCCGCGGCTCAGTTAACTTCATCCCCAACTTCGGCAATAGCCATCGAAAAGATCACCTCAAGTAACCCACCGCGGTTGTCGATCGTGGTCCCGCCCTTCGCGAACCTCTCGAACGATCCAGAGCAGGAATATTTCGCCGATGGGACCAGAGGCCCCAAACAGATCACTCTCTACATCTACATTTTTTAGTTGCGAGGGCGCTATCGAAAACAGGTCCACCAAACAGAGGAGGTTCTCGTGGGCGTTCTTTTCCAGGCTTATTACTTCCGGAACCAGAATCCGAATGGGGTTCCGTCGCCGCTGGACGGAAATCCTGATATCCCATTTTGGTGGGATCATATTGCGGCTCAGGCAAACGCAATCCGGCGCGCCGGATTCACCGCCGTGTGGCTGCCACCACCACTTAAAGGGGCGTCGGGTGGCTTCTCCAATGGCTTCGATGTCTTTGACGATTACGATCTCGGCTCCAAGAACCAAAAGGGTACCGTTCCCACTCGTTACGGCAGCCGTGAATTGCTTCAACGCTGTTGCGCGATCTTGCGTGCCAATGGTCTCGATATTTATCTCGATGTCGCTGATCACCAGCGGGATGGTGACCAACAGCCTTTCGTTTTTCGCTACGTCGACGCCTTGGGCCAGCCTGACAAAGGGCGGTTTCCGAAAAATCCGCTGGACTTCCATCCGAATGTGCCCAACGACCCCCACACTTTCGATACGAGTCTTTCTTTTGGTCGAAATTTGGCTCCGATTAACGGTGAAGGAGGTCACGTTTTTCGAGGTCTCCTCGCTGCCGGCGACTGGCTGACCAAGGCGCTGGATGTGCAAGGATTCCGCATCGACGAGGCCAAAGGAATCTCGACGGATTTCCTCCTACCGTTCTTAAACCACGGTGCCATGGCAAGAAAATTTGCGGTTGGCGAATTCTTCGATACGAATATCGAAACCATTCGCACATGGAAGAACCTGGTTCAGAACCGGGCGGGCGCCTTTGATTTCTCACTGCACTTCACGCTGCGCCAGATGTGCGACTTTCCGGACTTCTTCTTCATGGGGGATTTGGATCATGCCGGCTATACCGGCACCGATCCTACGGGATCCGTTACATTTGTCGAAAATCACGATACCGATCAGAACGTCAAGGGGGAGGCTATTATCTCTAATAAGGCGCTCGCCTACGCTTATATTCTAACGTCAGAGGGCTACCCCTGTGTGTTTTATAAGGATTACAGCACCGACCCCGGATGTTCCGGACTGAAGCCTCTTATAGATCCGCTGATCTGGATCCACGAGAATCTGGCAGAGGGCCCGACCCTCCAGCGATTCAAGGATTCGAGCGTGTTTGCATACGAGCGCCTCGGCGGGCCCCACCTTCTCGTCGGCTTGAATAAAGACGCAGGCCACCCACGAACGATTACCGTCGCGACGGACTTTGGTCCCAACTTCGATCTAGAGGAATTCACTGGGCAAGGTCGGAGAATGCGAACCGACCGCTCCGGAAACGCGACAATTACAATCCCAAAAAACGAAGCTGGTCGCGGCTATGTCTGCTATTCACGGCCGCATCCGAAGACACCCATCCCAGTCAACGAGTTGGAAACGACGCAGGAATATGCAGGTGCTGACGATCTCGATATCAGGCCTGCCGACAACACGAGTTTCGTGACCGTATGCAGAGTGTGGGCGAAGGCGGGCAGTGCGATCCGCGGCGCGCTGTTTTTCGACCATGCCCACTGGACCGGAGCGACCTCAATTAGCCTCGAATTGCTCAACAACCGCGATGTGGTACTCGCAACGCGGGACTACACAGCCACGACAGCGCAGGGAACTGCGATCCAGGCTCGGTCAGCGGAAACCGGCTTCCACACCTTCCGCATTCGCTCATTTAATACGCCGGAAGCCAATCCCAAGCCGATATATTTTCTGAAGGCTTCCTATGTGTCCTCGCAGACACTGTAGGAGCACGAAGTTCGGAGTAAAGAACAACGTTCGTAATTTTAAGGACGCCAGCCACTGACGGCGTGCGCGGTCCTCCTAAGTCACACGCCAACCGACATAGTGGCGTTTGATCAGCTTGGTGATGCTATCACCCAATCAGACCTTATCGACCGCGATCTCGGCCGAGACGAATAAATACGGGTGGGTGCCCTCCGCCGCATCAATCGGTCGCCAGCCATCGTACAGCAGTTTGCTGGTCAGCCGGTTGAAGGCGAACCAGTTTCCTCCATTCGTCGGGCCCGACGATCCCGCCCTATGAGGTGTTCAACCCGGCAATGGCGCAGGTCAGCACCGAACACGTGTTCAGCCTGGCGATAATCGACGTCACAAAGAATGGGATGACCCCGCAAGCAGCGATCGGCAAGGCGTTCAAGCACGCCGAAGAGATCTTTGCCAAATATCCGATCGAGCAGGCCTGAGGATCGCGTTTGGACGGTCGCGTTCGGGGCACGACCTGCTTTGACATCGCATTCGCGGCATCGGAAGTGCGGTTCGAGGTCGAGGATCAGCGTCTCAGGCGGCAGCGGTAAGCCCTGCCGGTCCAACAACCAACGAACTTCACGCTGGAGAGGGGGGCCCTTGCCAGAGGATCAGAGGCGCGGAGTAACAGGTACCGGGGGGCCCGTTCACGTAGCGTTGATGCGCCCCGACGGCATTGTCAAATTAAGTTGCGTCGAGCAAAACCCGCATAAAGCGGAATGAGCGGTCACACCACCATCACAGCCTTTTGCCAGTGGTTTGCTGCCTCGGCTCGGAAGATCCGGAACATCGATCGCGAGACGAGATGGTGTTGAAGATTGAAGGTATTGTGGACAGCGGCATGCATGCTCAGGAAGCGCTGAGCCGATCGAGCTGATTTGAACCACTGCATCTTGCGTTCCCGTCGTCGCACCACCTGATGCGAGTTTTCGGCCCGATTGTTTCTCCTGAGCCCCTGTTCATGAGGGCAGGTTAGCCGCAGATGCCGGAACGCCGAGGCGTACGAGCGCAGCTTGTCGGTGACCAGCAACTTCGGCGCAAATCCCTGCTCCTTGGGGAGCTTGCGCATCAGCCCTAACGCCGCCCAGCTGTCGCGCCGGCGTTGAACCAGCATGTCGAGAACCTCGCCCTCATGGTCGACAGCGCGCCAGAGGTACATCCGCTCGTCGGCGATTCGGACCACCATCTCGTCCAGATGCCATCGATCGCTCGGCCGTGGGCGGCGCCGCCGTAGCCGTCGCGCGATCACTGGTACGAACTTCAGCACCCAGTTCCGGACAGTTTCGTAGGATGTCGAGTCACGCTCCGCGAGGAGATCCTCTACGTCTCAATAGCTGAGCGTGAAGCGCAGGTAGAGCCAGACAGCATGCTGAATGACAACCGGCGGAAAACGATGGCGGCGGTATGAGATGTCGCCATCACGTCAGCCTATCCGCGACCTCGATCCCCAGCCATCACGTTAACTTGACAATGCCGCCCAGCCTTCGCTGAGCGTATGGCGGCCTAACCCCATCGACTTTTTTTGGGGGAGGATCACACGTAACCCCGAATTGACTTGTGCACACTTATCCCTTGAGGTTATCTTTCCCGAAGAGGGTTAATAACCCCCGGGGGAGGAGCCCCCGGCGAACACCAAACAATCAAGGGAGGTTTCGATGCCAACCCTGCGAGATCTCTATCTTGTGGAAGCCCGGCTCTCCTATCTTGAGCAGATTCTCGCGGCCTTAGGCCTGATCAACCCGATCGTCGATCCAGGGCCGTCGGACCTGTCCCGGCTGGGCACAGCCGAGCTCTTGGCGCTTCGCCGGCCGGGCGGGCCGATCGTAGACCCAGCAGTTACCGATCGCGTGCGGCTCGCGGAGTCGCTGCTACGCCGGCCGCCCCAAGGCGATCCCGCGGCGACCGACCGGGTGCGACTGGCAGAGCTGCTGTTGCGTCGTCCGCAACCGGGCGACCCTGCCGTAAGCGATCGCGTGCGGCTCGCCGAATTGCTGCTGCGTCGGCCGCCTCACGGCGATCCGCCGGCCAGCGATCGCGTTCGCCTCGAAGGGCTCGATCCGATACTCGCGGAATGGATCGCCCGGCTCCTGACCGGAGGGGACCCGCCACCAGAGGACATTGCACGGCTGACAGCAAGTGAGCTTGAATCGACAGTGAGAGCCGTATCCGAGGACATCGTCCGCCTGCGATCGATCGAGGGATTGCTGAATGAGCGGCTCAAAGAACTCAGGGAAGGCGAGGCCGGCAAGCAATGACCGCTAGTGTCCTATTGGTCGGCTTCCAAGACCAGGACAATCTCGGTCTGCGCTATCTTCTCTCTTCGGTGCGCCACGCCGGTTTCCGTGGGGAAATTGCGACCTACACGGCCGATCCTGGCCCGATTTGTGATTTGGTGGCGCGGCTCAAACCCGACGTCGTCGGATTTTCGTTGATCTTTCAATACATGGCACCGGAGTTCGGACGCGTCATCAAAGCGCTGCGTGCAGACGGTTGCAGGGCCCACATCACGATCGGCGGCCATTATCCGAGTTTCGACTACCGCGAGGTCTTGCAACGCATTGTCGGCGCGGATTCTGTGGTTCGTTTCGAAGGCGAGGCGACGCTCGTCGAGTTGATGGAACGACTGGCCTCCGGCCGCGACTGGCGCGACATCCTCGGGATCGCCTATCGTCGCGGGACTGACATCGCCGCCAACCCGCTCCGGCCGGCGATCGATGATCTGGACTGCCTGCCAGAGCCGGAGCGCGACGACATCGACTATTGCAGCCGCGATCTCGCAACAGCCTCGCTTCTCGGCAGCCGGGGGTGCCCGTGGAACTGCAGCTTCTGCTCGATCCGGCCGTTCTACGAGGCACAAGGCGGTCGGTTGCGGCGGCTGCGCAAGCCACGCGCGATAGCCGAGGAGATGCGCTCCATTCATTTCGAGCGGGGGGCGCGGATCTTCCTTTTTCAGGACGACGATTTCCTCGCGACCGGGGCGCGGGCACGGGACTGGGCAGGCGCGCTCGCCGACGAAATTTTGCGCGCCGGCCTCGGCGGCCGAACGGCGTTTAAGATCAGCTGTCGCTCCGACGAGGTCCGAGCGCCAATCATCGAACAGCTGGTCGGCGCTGGGCTGACGCATGTTTATATGGGAGTCGAGAGCGGTGACGCCGACGGACTGCGGCATATGAACAAGATGCTGCAGCCGGCACAGCACCTCGCCGCCGGCAACGTGCTGCGGGCCGTGAACCTGTCCTTCGATTTCGGTTTCATGCTGCTCGAGCCCTATTCGACGCTCGAGAGCACGCTCGCCAATGTGGATTTCCTCGACGCCTTTGTCGGCGACGGGTGGAGCGCAGCTAATTTCTGCCGGACCTTGCCCTACGCCGGAACGCCACTCAAGGCGCAACTCGAGACCGAAGGCCGTCTCAAGGGAACACCGTTCGAGCCCGACTATGATTTTCTCGATCCCAGGCTCGACCGGTTCTACGATTGGATGCTGGCGACATTCCGGCAACGTAATTTCTCGAACGCCGGTCTATGTCACATTCTGCGCGCACTGGTCTTCGAGGCCCATTTGAAATTGCCGGGCTACCGCAGATTTGCCGCGCTCGACCGCGCCTACACGCACACACTCACGGCGCGATGCAATGGCTACGCGCTCAACACGTTGCGTTCCGCCCTCGACTATATCGCCAAGACACCCGCCGAGCGGATCGAAATCGACCGCGGGTATCTCGCCGATTTGACCGCGCACGAGGTCGCCGCGGAACGCAAGCTGACGGCTCACGTGCTGAGTTTTTTCGTCTCGGTGCGCGAGCGCAGCGGGCTTACCGCGCAATTCGCCGAGAGCTTCGAAAAGTCGTGGACAGCCACCCCGCGCGAGGTGGAAACCACAGTGCCAATCAGCTAAAAATCGGCCTCGTAGGCTCGTTTTTCCGCGCCCGTCAGCTTGCCTTTGGCGAGAACGGATTCCGGATGCTGATTTATGCCGCACTTGTCAGTGTGGGTGTTCTGCGACCTGCTTTTAACTATACTGGATACGACAGAAGGGAGGCAATACTTTTTCCTCGCCACTGCCGATTGCTAAGCCTTTCGCAACATTTCAAATCAGTGTCCCTGCATTCGCCGAGCGTTCGGCACGGGTCGGCGTTTCGATAGCCGCCTTAAAGAACGACAGCAGAGACGACGTCTATGTGTCCTGCGTCTGGTTCGTCCGTTCGACCGACGGCGGCAAGACCTGGAGCGAGGTGGCGCAAAAGGTCAATCCTGAGGTCGGCCGCACCGACCAATTCAATCAAAAGCTCGCCGAGAGCGGTATTTTGGGAATTATCTATTACAACACCGGAACCGGCAGCGACCGCAAAAAGACGAACGTAACATGCCAGTTCGCCACCGATAGTGGTAAGACGTGGAGCCAGCCGCCAACGAGGGTCACGACGGCCATAACCGACGAGACGACCGTCGAGGCTGACAACGGCAATCAGTTCAGGGATTACAATGGGCTATCGTTCGTGAAGGGGATCTATTTCCCCAGCTGGACCGATCCCCGCGATAACGCGTCCGAGTCGATATTCACAGCGATGATTACCCTGAAGCAAAGTGCTGCTGGTGCGTTCGAACCAGCGGTCGTGGCAGGCGCCGGTGGGATCGAGACGCAGCCACCTAATAGATGAGCACGCTTGACGTCGAGCCTCTGACCCGGCGGCTCCATTCGTTGATGGTTGGTGACCTGCAGCCGTACGCGGTCCGGCAGCCCACTCGAGACGGAGAGCCCTAATGGCCTTCCAACCAGGATCGTGTTCTTAAACATGGTCTTCGTTCTCATGGCACTCTTTTGCGTTTCTGACAGGTGCGCGCACAGCGAAGCGTCGGCAGACAAGAGCCGCGCCGTCCTTGATGCTTGGCTCGGCAACATCATGCGGGGCATCGCAATCAAAATCGAGCCGAAGGTCATCCCCATTGAGGACGAGACCTTGCAGGAGGTCTTTCCCGATGAGCGCTTTTACGGTTTCTACATTCCGAGGTGGCCAGTGGCCATCAAGCCGCCGAAGGAACTCTCCTACGAGACGATCGTTTCCGTCCAGCGTGATGGGCCGGTCGAGCCGATCCGCGACGCGAAGACTCTTACTATTTTCCTCACACATAAACTCGTCGACATCAAAAACGAGCCGCGGGCACGCGCCGCCCTTCGGGCGTCGCTCCGGCTGGCCGAGGCGGGTGCTAAGGATGGCCCGTAACAGTTCGACGAGTCGGAGTTCTCGGTCGTTCGGCAACAAAACAATATCGTCGCGACCGCCCGAGCGGCAGTACGTGAGCCTGGCCGAGGCGAGGTCACGACTCGGCATTGTCAACTTAACGGACCCAGGACGCCTTTTTGCAGCCCCGCCCGGTTAGAGCGGGGCAGCACAATAGGCGAGCAAAGGACCTTCAGACCCGAGCCGCCGCGCCACCGACACAACAAGCATACCACACCGGAGGCTAAGTTGAGAATGCCCCTGGCCAACGTGATCGTCGAGCTAGCGAGATCATTGCGCAAGGTTCGCGGCAATCGGGTAAGCTTGTCGAGGCGCCACAGGAAGCACCTGGAGCTGAGCATAATCCAAGGAGGGATCAGTGATGGAACCCACGGAACACCCTAGTACCACGCGGATCGGCATCTTTGTGTTTGACGGCTTTGAGCCGATCGACGTGTGGGGCTTCGCCGAGGCCTTTGCGATCTCGCGCTTCCTCGGCACCGGCTACTTCGCCGACCCGCCTTATCCGTTCGAGGTCCTTTTGATTGCGGAGGAGCTGAAACCGGTGAAGAGCGCCAATGGCCCGCACGCGATGCCCGATTACACCTGCGCGCAGGTGCTGAACCAGCAATTCGAGCTCCTCATGGTGCCGGGCGGCCGCGGCACCTGGCCTCTGATCGATCAGCCGCCGGTACTCGAATGGCTGCGTACAATGGACGCCAAGGTCAGCATCATGGCGTCGGTGTGCACCGGCGCGGCGTTGCTGGCCAAGGCAGGGCTGCTCGACGGCAAGCCGGCGGCGACCAATCACGGGGCGTTCGGCTGGGTCGCCCAACAAGGACCGCGCGTGCTGTGGGACAGCGTTTCGCGCTGGGTGGACGCCGGCAAGTACGTAACCTCCGCCGGAGTCTCTGCCGGCACCGACCTGGGCTTCTACCTGGTTTCCCGCCTAGCCGGCCGCGCAGTGGCCGAGATCGCGGTGCAAGGGGCCGAGTACGACTGGCATCGCGATCCGCAGGCGCCCATTTTCTACCCCCAACAAGCCGAGGTTCCGGTCGCGCCAGACAAATCATGAACCCGCGGATCGCCCGCGCAGCCCGGCCCGGCACTAGGATCAAGTTTGGCAAAAAAAAATTTTGTCACGCCGAAATTCTTTGGTAAGAGACATTCTTTGGTTAAGATAGGATGACTAGGATAACATGGCGTACAGCGAGTTAACGATAACCGGCGAGTTCCGATAAGATTGCGATCCGAGTCCTGCGGGAAGGCTCAGAGCCGAAGGGAGATGTTCGACGTCCAAGATTGATCGAATTGCCATCCGTCGAGTCGTCCAACGGTGGTCGGCGGCAGAAGGGCGGAGGCGCAATCGGGCGATTCGTCGGGTGTGTGAGGACACGCTCTGGGTGAAAAGCCTGATCCCACAGCAGCCCGCCTATCCGAACGGCGTCCACCCAATTGTCATGCGGACGCGGTGTCAGCGTTATATCGCGAATATATGCTGGACCGTCACATTCTCGATCATGAGGACCAGCGGATGATGCAAAACCTCCGCATCGATATTTCGGGTGGTCAGGGCGGCGCCGCGTTTATTCACTGACGGCCCGGCCGCGGGCGAGCCCCAGGGGGTGGGGCTCCGTGACTTGGATTAACAGGAGGGTGATGATGATTGGTCAATCCGACGGCCAGCTCGTTGCGAGCCGACGGTCAGTGCTCAAGGCCGGTATGGCGTTCGGCGCCGCAGCGTTGCTGTCGCCGGCAGCCGCCCGAGCGCAAAACTTGTTGGTCAGGCCGGATATCAGCAGCCCGGCAGGCCAGCAGATGGTCGCCTTCTACGCCCAAGGGGTGCAGCAGATGCAGGATCCGGCGATAAACATCCCGCCGCAACCGCTCAGCTGGACCTTCCAGGCGTACACCCACGGCGTGCCCGCGGATCCGTTTCATCCCGTCGAGTCCGGTGGCCTGCGCCATGGCACCCCCGAGCTCGCTGCGCGCATCGACCTGATCTACGGCCAACCGGCGCCAGGAACGCCGCAGGCCGATTGGAAGGCCGCGGCGCTCAAATGCTGGGGAACCTGCCCGCACGGCAGCCCGTGGTTCGTGGCCTGGCACCGCTGGTACATATTCTATTTCGAGAAAATCATCCGGTCGCTGACCGGCGTCGGGGACTTCGTCCTGCCGTATTGGAACTATGCCTCCGACCAGGGACCATCCTTGCAGTTGCCGGCCGCACTCCAGGATTCGTCGAGTGCCCTTTACGAGGACACCCGTGGTTTAGGCTTTGCCAATGGGGCGGGGACCGGCGATCAGAACGTGCCGATGAATAATAACGGCTACATGCCGTATTCCCAGACCGATTACAGCCTGGCATTGAGCGCCAAGCCGCTGTTTCCGTCGGACGATGCGACAAACTTTGCCGAACCGCCCGACCCGGCCTATTTGAAGCTCGGGTTTGCCGGGCGCCTCGAAATCCAGCCGCACGATAACGTCCACGACAATGTCGGCGGCATCATGTCGAACGTGCCAACCGCAGCGATGGATCCGATCTTCTTCGTGCACCATTGTCAGATCGACCGGCTCTGGGCCGCATGGCAGGCCGCCGGCGGCAGCACCTACAATTGGGGCACGAGCTCGACGGACCCGACCCAGGCTGAATGGGAGACCCGCAAATTCTCGTTCGTCGACGAGAAAGGCGTCGTTGTGACGGTTACGGCCTGGGGACAGCTCGACACCAAGAAGATGGGCTACGAATACGATAACCTTCCGGCGCCACCACCGCCCGCGGCCGTGGTGGCCGCGGCGACGCCACCCACGGTGAGTGTCGCGGCAATGCAGGGCACCGAGCTCAGCGTCGGCAGTGGCGGCGGCCGCATCACCCTGACCCCTGTGCCCGAAGCTCAAGCTCGCCTGATCGCTCCGCAAGCCACGCAGGCCGAGCCGCCGACGCTCGTCCTCAAGGACGTGAAGCTGCTCGGTCGGCCGCCGGCCCCGCTCCATGTTTTTCTGAACCTGCCCGAGGGCACCGCGCCGGCGCTCAACAGTCCTTACCATGTGGGGGTATTGAACTTTTTCAACTGGGACACCGGCACCGGCGGTCCGATGACGGAAGCCGTGGGTCGCAGAGGCGAAGTCGCCGAAAATATGCCCAGTGCAGGCGAGTTTCGCTTCTCGGTGGCCGGGGTGCTGGCTCGGCAGAAAGCGGCGAATTTGTGGAGTGGCGGCCCGGTCACGGTAACGATCGCGACATTAGGCGCCGACCACTCGCAAAGGCGCACTTACGTCACGATCGGCCAGGTGCAGCTCATGCCGTGACCATGGAGGAACATTCCGATGAGCGACAATGCGTTCGTTGGCCGCTGGACCTATCGCAGCCTGCTCAACGACCCCGATATCAACAAGGCTTTCAACGATCTCGAATTCGGGCGCGGGACCATCGTGATCGAGGAAGCCCCAACGCAATCGCTGCAGGGCACTATCGGCGGTCCAGGCTGGTCGCTGACGTTGAAGGGCGCGCGATCCTACGGTAACCCGATGCACACGCGGTTTCAGGGAGTGGGCCTCGTCAACGGGGAGACTTGGGTTTACGACTACGAAGGCTATCTCGTTCCCGACTGGCCGAATGGAGTCGGTCAGATCCCGGCCATCGTCGGCTCGGTGATCCGCACCGTGCCCCATTCCGGAGGAGCACCGGGTACAGTGGCGCCAGCCGGAGTGGTGTGCTCGTTCTACGCGGTACGCGTCGAATGACGTCGGAGGTTTTGATGCCGCATCGGGTCGAGACCGGGTCGGCGCTCGGGATCAGGTCATCTGCAGCACTACCGACATGGTGGGGCACGACTGGGTCTGGGGGAAGCTCAGGAGCTGCTGCGGGGGTGTAGTCAATGGCAAGAGAGGACGCAGATGGCTTGCATGAGCCAGCTCCCGCTCCTACCTGCAAGTCGCTCTAATCTTAACCTTGATGGTCAAAATCAATACGATCCGCCGGAGGAGCCGACGAAACATCGCGGCGTCCAGTAAGGGCGTCCAGGATTGCAACCGGTGCAGTGTCGTTTACCACGGCAGAGACCCCCGCATTACCTCTCTCAGACAAGCCGTCGATTGTCGTGCTGCCCTTCCAGAACATGAACGGCGATCCTGAACAGGAGTATTCGCCGACTACTGTTCTCGAGATAGACGATGGGCGGAGCGCGCTGTCGCATTTGGTATCCTGACCGTCGCCGACATCAGGAGCGGCGATCCCGCAGCATGCACGCTTCTCCCACCCGCCATCGCCCGCGTCGATAGACCCGGCTCAGAAGCTCGCCCCCGTAACGCTCGCGGAGCGCCCCCGGCGAGGCCGACAACCTGCTCGACGCGCTGCTCGCGGTGCCGAGCAGCGAGGGATGGCAGGCGCTCGCCGCCGCGGCGGTCAACATCGCGACTTTCACCTCGGCCGCACCGCGCCTGGCGGGGAGGCGATCGCCCTGGTCGAAGTCGATCGGGCCTGACCGCGGCGATCTTCGACACCGTGCGCGGTCTGCCCAATGTGATCCAGGTCAAGGCAATGCGCTTCTGAGCGGTCAGTGTGGCTCTTCGTAAAGCCAACGCACAGGGCCCACCTCAACAGCAAGCGGCGATGTGCCAGGGACGAGGGTGAGCGCTATCCGGGTCGCATTGTGGAGGCGCACTGCGAATACGGCCGGTCGGTCGATCGGGAACAGGCTCAGCGCTCCGAGCTGTTGGTCCGCTCCGCTGACGGAAACTGCGAAAACGAGGACGTTCACGGGTGCCCGTTGCGGGTTCTCCACTGGGCGCAGCGGGATGTCGGCCAGCGGAGGCAAACCCGGCGGTGTCGTGCACTCGCCACGCGGGGACGAGCGTGTGAGAAGGAGCCGGCATTCCCCCGCTGGGGCTGCCGCTGCCGCGGCAAGGCCAACCAGGAAACCCCGCCGATCAACCCTGGGGCTTTGCCGCCAGCCGCGCAACGGCCAACTCCAGTCCGCCGATCGCGAAGGTGCGCGCTCGCACCACTCGTCCCGGATAGGGCACCGCCACGAACTGCAGATCGAGCCGATCCGTGGCGCCCACCCGCCGCAGCGTCTCGGTAACGTCGACCAGGAAGCCGGGCCTACCCATCGTCATGCCCCGATGCGCGCGGGGATCGAGGAAAAAAGCAAAGCTGCCGGCGTAGTGCGGATCGGTGATCGGCGTCGCGGTCGGAAACCGCGCCTGGGGCGTTTACGAAGACACGCACAAAAAAATCCGCGGCCGCCGGCGGTTCCACCTGTTGGAGCGTCAGCAGAATTCGTTCGGCGCCAGCCGCCGTTAGAGCCTGCTCAAGCACGGCACGCTCGACCCGCAGTTGCGCCGTCACCGCTCGGTCTACCGTCACCCCTGTTGGTTGCGCAAAGCGGAACCGCGCCTGGATCGGGATTTCGGCGCTGCCGCCGCGCTGGACGAAGGCCTTCAACATGTCCGCCTCGGCCTGCGTGCGCACCTGTAGCTGTGCGATCGAGGTACCGATCTGCGACGGTTCATGCTGGTAGCTGAAGATTGGAAACAGCTGGGTAATCCCCACATCGACATCCACCGGGTTATTATTCTCGTCAACGAAGTCGGTGAAGTGCAGATTGTACCACGTCGGATCGTTCGGATTCTGGTTCTGCCGGTCGAAGTTCTAAGGCGTGTCGTCAATTGAGCCAGATTGAAGCGGCGGCGAGGTGGAGGGCGGCGAGGAAATTTCTCGCGGTTTTGTCGTAGCGCGTGGCGATGGCACGGAACTGTTTGAGTTTGCAGAAGAAGTTCTCGATCAGGTGGCGCGTCTTGTAGAGGTCGCGATCAAAATCGCGGCTGGCGAGGCGGTGTTTTCGGGGCGGGATCACGGCGGATTTTCCGGCGCTTTGTAGGGGTCGGATAACTCGCTCATCGGCATCAAAGGCCTTGTCGGCGATCAGCAGATCGGCGGCCATCTGCGGCAACAGAGCGTCGGCTCCGAGCAAATCATGGGCTTGTCCCGGGGTCAAAAAGAAGGCCAGCGGGTTGCCCAGTGCATCAACCAGAGTGTGGATCTTTGTGGTCAGCCCGCCCTTGCTGCGGCCGATCGCCTGATCGTCATCTTTTTTTGGGCGCGCCGGCGCTGTGCTGGTGGGCTCGCACGATGGTGCTGTCGATCATCGCGTATTCATTGTCGGCGTCGGCGGCGAGGTGCTCAAACAGTCTCTGCCACACGCCCGTTTTGGCCCAGCGGCTGAACCGTCGATGGGTGTTCTTCCAGTCGCCGAATCGCTCGGGCAGGTCACGCCACGGAATTCCAGTGCGGTATCGGTAGAGAACCGCTTCAACGAATCGGCGATTGTCGCGAGCGGTTACACCGACATCGCCGATTTTGCCGGGCAGCAGGTGCTTTATTCTCTCCCACTGATCGTCGCGCAGTCCATATCGGGTCATGAGGTCAGCCTGTTCTAAGCCGACTCTC
>Ga0306926_10001943_pt1 | contig 20805 bp, 21 predicted proteins | sample flu12Cox44000178_FD_203759 | JGI IMG/M metagenome (GOLD analysis project Ga0306926, IMG submission 203759) | Lab enrichment of tropical soil microbial communities from Luquillo Experimental Forest, Puerto Rico - flux8day.12C.oxic.44.000.178 (v2)... | ecosystem: Environmental > Terrestrial >...
GGTGCGAGTTTCGGCGTCGATGTTCTCTTGATCGAGGCGCGTGCCAGCTTGCTGGTGGCGCTCGAAAGCATCGGCTAGCATGCTGGCGGCGCGGGATCCGGCGGCGGCCGGGTTGTTGAGTTCGTGAGCGAGTCCGGCGGAGAGTTTGCCGAGCGAGGCGAGCTTCTCGCGCGACTGGTCGAGCTTGGTGGTTTCGCGGACGCGATCGAACAGGATGCCCACCAGGCGCGGCCCCAGCTCGGGAATCTGGCGCAGCATCTCCTGGAAACAGTCTTTGTGGATGCAGGCCAGGCGCATGTGAGTGACGGCCCGAGCGGTGATCGTGTACTGGGTCATCCGGGAAAATGGCAGCAAGCCGGAAATCTGTCCCGCGCGCAGCGTAAAAACCGGAGAATCGGGGCCCAGACTTTCGCGGCGGCCGTCCATTTCGCCTTCGAGGTAGACAAACATGCAGTCGGCGAGTGTGCCCTCGCGGATGAGAACGTCTCCAGGTTCGGCGGTCACGATGGTCGAGTGATCAGCGAGCCATTCCAGTTCGTGGTCGGCGAGGTCCGCAAAGGTGGGGATATTACGGAATTCTTCAACGAGTCCGGGTTTCATTCTTCCCTGCAGGATGGGCAGAAGGGGGCAAAGGATTCTTAATTTCGTTAGATATTGAGCGGCTCGGCAAAGTCTTTTTCACGCAGAGGCGCGGAGAACCGCCGCAGAGTTCGCGGATCATCGAAGCGGGCTGAGCGACGCCAGCGTGCAGTTTCTTGCCCAATTGCTTGTGCGATAATTAAGGTTTCTAACGTACTGGACTTGCACAGCAGTGCGGCCTTCGCAGCCGCGGCCGGTGCGATGAGGAGCTTGATGGCACACCAGGTTTTCTGCGTAAAACTGAAGCAAGAACTGCCCGGATTGGACGAGCCGCCGTTTGATACCGAGCTCGGCAAGAAGGTCTACGACAACGTGTCGGCTCAAGCCTGGGGTCAGTGGGTGGAGTTCTGCAAGATGCTGCTGAATGAGTACCGCTTGAATCCAGCGCGGCGTGAAGATCAGGAAACCATTGTGCGCCACATGGAGCAGTTTTTCTTTGGCGAAGGCGCGGCTCCGCCGAAGGAGTATGTGCCGCCCGCCCACTGAGAATCCCTCATGGAAACCTCTGGGAAGTCGCCGTCATCGTGATTGGGATCACGGTAGTTGTTTGGGCAATTCGGATGTTCGGGCATTAGCCCGCAAGGCTGGATTCGCGCCCGGGTAGCGTTCCTTCACTCCTCATTGACGAACTGCGCAAAAACTATCTCCGATCGACCGTTAGTCAATTGGTCCACCAGCGGCTCGTGTCAAAGTCGTGGCATGCCGCCCCATTGAACATCACTGTAAAACAAAGTTCCGGTGGCTTCTCGAGATAGCCGAACTTCTCTCCGATCAGTGTGTACCTTGCCGTAGGCACAGACGGAAGAAAGGCTGGAACAAGCTCCCTTAATTCGTGTGGATATCGGCCTCGCTCCCGTTGGAATTGCCTACAGGCGTTGATCACTGGGCGAGCACGGCTTTTCGCAAGTCGCCAGTTGAAATGAAGAAGCGTTAGATTCGCCACGACCAGACACAGGTAAAAGGCTGCTATTTGCAAGCGCTCTCGAAGCGCTCGTGTTCGGACAGCCAGGACTACGACGGCAAGGATAAAGCCAGCTGCGCCGATTAGGCCAAAGGCGAGTAAGACCTCTAAGCCAAAGAGGGCAGCGGCGATGACCACATGCTGCGTTACAGAAAGGTTTTTGTACTTTTCGGGCATTCGTACTTTCACCTCGCGAATCGGGAATCAACAGTGCAACTCATCTGCAGGAACGCGCGCTGACGAAGAACTTTCGGCCCGGTATTCACCTATTTGTAACCTTCCCGCAACGCCTCTGTAACCAATCGCGCAAGAACTACATAGCTGATTACTTTCGCATTACCACTGCCCTGTTTTTAGTGCACATTTCATCACCTCGTAACATTCCTTCGCTATAACCAGAGCATGGACGCGCCAGTCCACGAGACGCTGATCCTCTCGGACGTGCATCTGGGCGCGGAAATCAGCCGCGCCCGTGCGGCGTTGAGCATGCTGAAAGAAAACTCTTTTCGGCGGCTCATTCTTCTTGGCGATATCTTTGCCGATCTCAACTTCGGGCGACTTAAGAAAGAGCACTGGCAGGTCCTCGGGCTGATCCGCAAGCTGTCGAATCCCAAGCGAAAAATTGAAGTCGTGTGGGTCGAGGGCAATCACGATCTGGGATTAACCAACGTGATGTCGCACTTGGTGGGCGTGCGCGTGTTTCAGCAGTACGAGTGGGAGTACGCAGGGCTGCGGCATCTCGCGATTCACGGGCATCAGTTCGATGGCTTCGCGGTCAACAGTGTTTCGTTGAGCAGCCTGGGAACCAACTTCTTTCTCGCGCTGCAGAAACTGGACCTGAAGGGCAATCCAATGACCCGGTTGATTGACCGGTGGAACACGAGGTTCTTGCGGATGTCGTCGAAGGTCGCGGGAGGCGCACTCGCGTACGCGCGGCAGCATCACGCAGACCGCATTTTTTGCGGGCACACCCATGTGGCCGTGCACGAGACGCGCGATGGTATCGAGTACTACAACTCGGGCGGCTGGATCGATTCCAAGCTGACCTACATCACGGTTGGGGAAGACGGGGTTCGTATCCATGAATACAAAGAGCCTGCATACAAAGAGCATGAACACGCAGAGTCCGAACACGCAGAGCGAACTGACGATCATCATTCCGGCGAAGAACGAAGCCAAGCTGATCCCGAATCTGCTGACTTCGCTGACGAAACAGGATTATTCGAAGATGCCGAGTACGAGGGTGTTGGTCGCTGACGCGAACTCCACCGACGGCACGCCGGATATCGTCATGAGCTTTCGCGACCGGCTGAACGTGAGCGTGATCCCGGGCGGCATGCCAGCGGTCGGGCGCAACCGCGGCGCGCGCCAGGCGGATACGCGTTACGTGTTGTTCTGCGATGCGGATGTGGAGATGGGGCATCCGTCGGTGATCCGGCGGGCTGTGGAAGCCGCACAGCAGAAGCAATTGCAGTGCGTGACCACCAATGTTCTCTGCCCCGAAGGCAGCTGGTTCGACAAGCTGGTGTACGCGGGCAACGATATCTTCCAGCAGCTTTCGCGGCTGCACAAGCCGTTTGCGACCGGCATGTTCATGCTGTTCGATCGCAAGAAGTTTCTGAAACTCGGCGGCTTCAACGAGCAGGCGCAGTTCGCCGAAGATTATCTACTCAGTCAACAGGTGAAGCGTTCGCGCTTTGGCATTGTCTTCGGCGGCGTCTACACAACCAACCGGCGCTTCGAGAAGATGGGGCACTGGCGCGTGATGCGGTTGTTCTTCCGGACGGCTTTCAATTACTGGAACAAGAGTTTCTTCCTGCGCGATCACAAGTACTGGGCGCATCTGGAAGAAGGGAATCAGCCGGACTTGCAGCGTCCCGCGATGGCTGCGGGGCCGAGTCTTCCCGGAGATTCGCTGGAGTTGTAGGGAAGAATTGGAATCTGGGTTTGGCCCAAAGCCCGCGGCGCGCCGTGGGCTTTTCTTTTGAGGTCAGCAGTACCAGACTTCCAATAGACTGGGGGGCGATATCGACGCGGAGGATTGGCTTGCGGTCGTGCGAGATCCTGTGGAGGCTGCTGGCACTGACGGTTCTGTTAGTTGTCCTCTCCGGCTGTGGTGGTACTTGGAAAGACGACGATAGGAATTTCAATCGCATATTCAGGTTCGGCAAGCCAGGCGACGTTAACGTGCTGCACAGTTATTATTGGAAATCGCCGCACTGGAGTGCTGAGTACGTTTACTTCATCGCACGCAAGGCGCCTCCCAAATTTGCGGGAGGACTTACCGCTGATGAGTTGATGACCTCCGTGGCGCCGCGGGAGGCTATATTGAATTCATGCGGCGATAAGCGCCCGCCGTGGTTCCTGCCTAAGCCGCCCACCAACTATGAAGTGTGGATTCCGAAAGCCGCCGCGGGATATCGCGTCTTTCGAGACGAGGCCGACAGCACTCTTTTCCTGTGCGATCAGCGGCTTTGAAGGACGTGCAAGTCACCTCTCACGAATTCCCACCCGACCCTATGTTATAGGGTCGCTATGCGTCACGTGGAGAGCCATCGACCCTCTGCGCTAGAAATGAAACACCAACCCGATCGAGCCCCGGATCTGGTTCTGCCCGGTGCTGAAGAAATTCGTCCGCACGTAGTCGCCTTGGGCGCGCAATGAGAACGGGCCACGCCACGGGTAGTCGACGCCGCCACCGGCCGCCACCTCCCACGCCCAGCTTCCGGCGAAGAATCCGGGAGTCTGCATGGTTGCGCGGGCATATCCGCCGAAGGCATGCACGAACGGTTGGAAGCGAGCATTAGGGCTGGCGAAGCGATACTGTGGGCCACCGATGAAGTCGTATTCCTTGGCGCGCGAATTGGGCGGGTTGGGCGAGCAGACGATGGCGACGGTGACGCAAGAGATGGGGAACTGGTTCCATCCGTAGTGCGCACTGCCGTCGGCAACAAAGGAAAGGTGCGGGCGCAGGTGCAGGCCTTCGAGCGATGCCTCATAGCCATGCAGGTTCGAGCGATCCCCGGTCAAGAAGCGGGTGTTCTGGTAAGAGTAGCCGGCGAACACAATGAAGCGGGGCGGCTTGTTGGAGATGGGCTCGGCGGGTTCGTTCTGCGCCAAGGCAGCGCCGGTGAGTGCGGCCAGAACAAGAGCTAAGAGAACACGTTTCAACACAAAAAAGTCCCTCCTTGGGGAGCAGGCAAACGGACGATCCGCCCGGAAGTCCTGAAATTGCTTTCGATGCAACGGCTTCCGAAATCTTTGCCCGCCCGATCCAGGTTGTTTCGGTGCGGCCAGCGATTTAAAAGAATTTAGTCAATTTTTACACGCCCGCAACCTGCGCACAACTTCTGGGGGGTAGGATCCCGTCTAAATCCTTCGAATCCATGTTTGCTCGCTGTTGGGGAAATCTCAGCACGAGAAGACGCCAGGAGCCAGTTGAAGCTAAATTTTCGGATTTCGCGTCTGCAAGACGCTGTGATCGTGCACTGTTCGGGGCGGATCGTCTACCGGCAGGAGGCACGGGCACTGAGCAGGTTGGTGATGCAGGCGTTGCAGAATGTGGAATTGGCGGTACTGGAGTTGGCGGGTGTTTCAGCGATCGACAGCGCCGGGCTCGGAGAGTTGGTTTTGCTGCACATGTACTCCGAGGGACACGGGAAAACGGTGAAGCTGGCGGCGGTACCTCCGCAGGTGCTCGAGTTGCTGGAGTTAAGTAATCTGACGTCGGTGTTTGAAGTTTGTTCTACGGTGGAAGAAGCAATGGGAGTGACGAACGCGCCGCAACCGGTCACTAGAGTTGCAGTAGCATAAGGTCCGTGTGCAGAGATTGCAGCGCAGCTTCCTGGAATCGCCGAATTAGACCTTGACTCCCGACATTTGTGGGGACATACTCCGCTCCTCACGACTCTGTGGAGAGAGCCAGCCCGCTGTGACGATTAGTTGGGTTGAGTGATGTTTGCACGCGCTTCTCGGCCCCGGACAGAATCGTAAAGGCTTGTTGGATTAAGAAGGTGTTTTGCTAGACCTTCTAACAAAAGCAGGGTCGACTTCACGCAACGGTCCACTTCAACTGATCTCAAGCAATCGGCGTGGACGCTATCGCTCGCGCTGGAAGCGGTAGCTTTTCGGGCGTTCGGTTGCGACCGCTTCTGCCACCTGCAGGAACGCCCGTCCGGCGTGCGACAAGCTCGCTTCCTTCCGGTACACCAGGCGCAACTTGCGGTGCAGGCGCAGTTCGCGCACTGGGATGCTGACCAGTTCGCCGCGCGCGAGTTCGTTCTCCACACTGATCTGGGGGAGCAGTGCGACCCCATTCCCCATGCTGACGAAGCGCGTGATGGCTTGCAGGGTGGGCAACTCGACGCTCATGTGCAAGGGCGTCTTGTAGCGGCGGAAGGTTTCGATCACTTTCTCGCGGTAGGGCGACGACACGATGTGGGCGACGAAGACTTCCGCGCCAAGCTGACTGATGCTAATCTGCTTCTCCCCGGCCAGCGGGTGGTTCGGGGGAACGACGAAAGTGAGTTCGTCGAGATAAACCACGATCGAGCGCAGGCGTGGTTCTTCGGGGTCGTAGGAAAGCACGCCCAATTCGACCGTGTGGCGGAGCAGATCGTCGGGAATGCGGCTGCCAAGCGAGCGCTGCACCGTGATCTTGATCATGGGATGCAGGCGGCGGAACTCGGCGAGCACCGGCAACAGATAGAGCGCGGTGAATTCGTTGGCGGCGATGGCCAGCTTGCCCTTTTGCAGTTCGCGCAACTCGACCAGAGCCTCGCGGGCGTCGCTGCGCAGGTTCAGGAGTTGCTCGGCGTAGGTCTGTAAGGTCCGGCCCGCGTCGGTGAGCACGCCCTCGCGGGAGGAGCGGTCAAAGAGCGGCTCACCCAGTTCTTCCTCGAGTTTGCGGACGGTCTGGCTGACCGCGGACTGGGTTCGAAAGAGCTTCTCAGCCGCGCGCGAGAAGCGGCCTTCGCGGGCAACGGTCAGAAAGACTTCGAGTTGCGAGAGTTCCATGGGTGCCTTACGAAAACTGCAGAAACCATAAGCAATACTTATACATACAGTTTCCCTAATACTATATCAAAGATTATAAGCTTTGCTTTCGGCAGGGGTCCACTTAACATTCTGGTTACCTCTTGCTTCTGATTTACGACCCGAGGAGACCCTGGGCATGGAACCAGTAAGGATCACCATCTTCGATACCACGCTGCGCGACGGCGAACAGTCGCCCGGATGCAGCATGAACGTTCACGAAAAATTGCGCATGGCGCACCAGCTCGACCGGCTGGGAGTGGACGTGATCGAAGCGGGGTTCCCGATCGCTTCGGATGGTGATTTTGAAGCGGTGCAGGCGATTGCTGCGGCCATCCATCGGCCGAAGATTGCGGCGCTGGCGCGGGCGCACGCGTCCGACATCGAGCGGGCTTGGCAGGCACTGAAGGGCGCGGCGCGGCCACGGATTCACGTATTCCTCGCCACCTCCGACATTCACCTCAAATATAAGTTGCGCATCTCGCGCGAGCGCTGCCTCGAGCAGGCACGCGAATCGGTGAAGCTGGCGAAGTCGTTCTGTGACGACGTGGAGTTTTCGCCGGAAGATGCGACCCGTACCGATCCGGATTTTTTATGCGAAGTTGTGCAGGCAGTCGTCGACGCCGGGGCGACCACGGTCAACATTCCGGACACGGTTGGCTACACAATTCCGACCGAGTACGCGCAAACCATCAAGATGCTGCGCGAGCGCGTTCGGGGAATGGAGAACGTGGTCATTTCGGTGCACTGCCACGACGATCTGGGCCTGGCAGTGGCGAATACGCTGGCGGCGGTCGAGGCAGGCGCCCGGCAAGTGGAGTGCACTATCAACGGCATCGGCGAGCGGGCGGGCAATGCATCGCTTGAAGAGATTGTGATGGCGTTGCGCGTACGCGCGGATCGCTATCCGCACATCACAGGAGTTGTGACCGAGCAGTTGTATCCGGCGAGCCAGGCGTTGAGTGAAATCACGGAAGTCCCGGTGCAGCCGAACAAGGCCATCATCGGGCGAAATGCGTTCGCGCATGAGGCGGGCATCCATCAGGATGGCGTGTTGAAGAACCCGCTGACTTACGAAATCATGACACCGCACTCAGTGGGCGTGCCGGATTCGCGGCTTGTTCTCGGAAAGCATTCCGGGCGGCATGCGTTGAGCCTGCGCTGTGAGCAGTTGGGATATCAGTTCGAGCGCCGAGAGCTGGACGAAGTTTACCGGCGGTTTGTTGTGCTCGCGGACCAGATCAAGCATGTGGAGGATCATCACCTGCTGGAACTGGTACGGGAGACGCGTAACGAAAGCCCGCGCATTCCTCCTTCGCAGGTGGAACCGTTAGCCGCTGTGATCGCAGCGGCGGTAGCACGGGCAGAACGTGGGTTCCCCGCCAGCGAAGTGCGCGGGCTCGAAGTGCAACTGTCGTCGGTGCACGAGCACCCGAGCGACCAGGAAGATTATCTCTGGGGCGTGTAGTTCAGCGACCATAGCCAATCAGCCAAGACAAAATCTGAGCAAGCCCGAATTCTTCGATAGAATTCGGGCTCTGCTGTTTTCAGGGGGAACGTGTGCAACTGAGACTCACGGTCGTGGCGGGAGACGGGATCGGTCCAGAAGTGACGGATGAAGCGCTGCGCGTGCTGGAGGCGCTGTGCAAGGTGGCGGGGCACAAGCTGGAACTGACCCGCAAAAACATTGGCGGCGTCGCACTCGCGGCCAGCCAGGATCCGCTGCCTCCCGATACGCTGGATGCATGCCTGAACGCGGGCGCCGTGTTGTTGGGTGCGGTGGGCGATCCAAGGTTCGATGGTAACCCGCAGCACTTGAAACCCGAGGTCGGACTGCTGCGTTTGCGTCGTGAACTGGGAGCCTATGCCAACCTGCGTCCGGCGATTTGTTTCTCTGCGCTGCTCGACGCGTCGCCACTGCGGCCCGAAAAAGTTTCCGGCGCCGACATGCTGATCGTCCGCGAACTCCTGGGCGGATTGTATTTCGGCCAGCCACGCTCGCTCGTAGGTGAGCCTGGCCACCGTCACGCACTAAACACGATGGCCTACGGCGAAGACGAGATCGAACGAATCGCGCTCCTGGGGTTTGATCTGGCGCGCAGGCGCAGAAAAAAAGTGTTGTCGGTGGATAAAGCGAACGTTCTCGAATGTTCGCGGCTGTGGCGCGAAGTGGTGACGCGTGTCAGCAAAGATTATCCCGACGTGCAGTTAGCACATCAGTATGTGGATTCCGCGGCGATGTTGCTCGTGCTGAAGCCGACAGAGATCGACGTCATCCTCACCGAAAACATGTTTGGTGACATCTTGTCAGATCAGGCCGGAGGTGTCGTGGGAGCCCTTGGCCTGCTAGCCTCGGCGAGCATCGGAGGAAAGGTCGCCTTGTATGAACCCGTACACGGTTCGGCTCCAGACATTGCCGGAAAGGGAATCGCGAATCCGCTAGGTGCCGTCCTTTCGGCAGCCCTGCTGCTACGGTACTCGTTTCAGTTGGAGACAGAAGCGGCGGCGATCGAGCAGGCGGTGCAGCACGTTTTGTCCGCCGGGCACCGAACGCGAGATCTGGCGCGGGTTGGCGAGACGGGCCTGAGCACTTCGGCGATGGGAGCCTTGGTAGCCGAAGCCGTCGAGACGACGTGGAATGTGAATCAGCGTTCATCGCGCAGCGCCTGAAATAATTCCGAAATGGAATCGAAAGTTTCAGCGCAGTAGAAATCTATCTACAAATCTCGACATCTAAGATTGCGAGTCGGGTGTAAACTTATTTAATCCGCTCAAAGATAAGCCGCCTAAGTTCGGAGGCTGAAATGATTTCGAAGTGCGCGAACCCCGCTTGTTCTGCCCATTTTCTTTATCTGCATGAAGGCCGGGTGTTTCGCGTGATGCGCAACTCGCCGGATGTGCGCGAGTTACAAATGGGAGTGGATCCAACTCTAAAGAAGCATCCGCAGATGGAGTTCTACTGGCTTTGCAAAACTTGCGCCGTAAAGATGACGATCCGTTCCCGCAAAGAGGGCGGAATTATCGTACAGCCGTTACGCGCTGCGCTGAAAGCGGCTTCATAAGGCGGCCGGCACTGAAGCCGGCCGCACATCGTACTTTCCGTTCATCGCGTACCAGCGCACGCGAAGCATTTCCCACACCATCTTCAGGCCGTCGCGCAGCGGACTGATTTTGGTACCTTCGCGATGCGCCCACTGTACCGGAACCTCTGCTACGCGAAAACCGAAACGCTGCGCAAGAAATAAGATCTCGGGATCGAAGCCCCAACGCTCGATGTGTTGCAGAGGAAAAATGGCTTGCGCCGCCCGCCGCGTGAAGGCCTTGAACCCGCACTGGGTGTCTTTGTAGCGCAGTCCCAGCACCAGGCGCAGCGCCAGGTTGAAGACGCGGCCAAAGATTCGCCGGTGCAGGGGCTGCGGCTGGACTTGCAGTTCGGTGCGCAACCAGCGCGAGCCGATGGCAACCTCCGCGCCCTTTTCAATCGCGTCGAATAGTTTCGTGGATTCCTCGATCGGGGAGGATAGATCGGCATCGGAAAACAGCAGGATCTCTCCGGTGGCGTGCATCATTCCGTTTCGCACGCTGTATCCCTTGCCGCGATTACCGGGATTCTCGATCAGGCGCAGATTTGAGTGCCGGCTGGCATAGCCTTGCACGACGACCGAAGTTCCATCCGTGGACCCGTCATTGACGACAATGATCTCCGCGGCCCAGTTCTGCGAGCGTACAAATGCCAGCACTTTCTCAAGTGTGGCGCAGATGCGCTCACTCTCGTTATAGGCGGGGATGACGATGCTGTGGGTCGTGCTCAAGAGTCGGCGGGCCTTCCATACCGTTTCTGCATTTCAGAGCACCCGCGCGGGAATCTCACGTTGCAATGTCGATCGGTGAGGCAACTTCGGGTTTCGAATGGCCGCTAACCTACTATGCGACTTGACGCTTTTCCAGCATGGCAAAGAACTCAGCGACGAGATCTTCATCCCAAAGCCCGTTGCGCGATTCGAGCAACATGGTGTTGGCTGCCTGTTGATGCGTCAGAGCCGGCTTATAGGGTCGCGCCGTGCGCAATGCATCGTAGACATCAACGACCTGCAGAATGCGCGGCAGAAGCGGAATTTCCTCCTTGCGCAGGCCATCGGGGTAGCCCGAACCGTCGGAATGCTCGTGATGATGGCGGATAATCGGTAACACCAGGCGCAATGATTTCAGCGGCTTGCAGATGTTCTCCCCGGTAACCGGGTGCTCCTTCATAACGTCCCATTCAGCGGAAGTCAGATCGGAGCCCTTCTTCAGGATATCGTCGGGTACTGCGATCTTGCCGAGGTCATGCAGGTAGCCGCCGCGACGCAGCGCGATAATAGCTTCTTCATCCAGCCCCAAATGGCGGCCGAGGGACGAAGCGCGCCGAGCCAGACGTTCACAGTGACCCTCCGTATAGGGGTCGCGGGATTCTACGCTGAGCCCAAGCGTACATAGCACCGAGTCGGCGGTCTCGAGTTCGTCGGTGAACTCCTTCAGCTTGAGCAGCGACTTGACGCGAGCAAACAGCTCAGCGGGGAAGATCGGCTTGTTCAGGAAGTCGTCTGCGCCCGCCTCAATGCCTTTGACCTTGTTCTCGCGATCGCTCAAGCCTGTGATCAGGACGAATGGAATCAGTCGAGTAGCGGGCTCGCTTTTGAGCTGGCGGCAGAGTTCGTACCCGGAGCGCCCAGGCATGATCACATCCGACAGGATGAGGTCGGGGGGGTGCCGTCGGACCTCACGCTCGGCCTGCTCCACGTCGCGGACGGCAAAAACTTCGTAGCCCCGGCTGACTAGGAGCTGACGCATCAATTCGACCATCTCCGCGTTATCGTCAACCACCAGGATCCTGGGAATCCGGCGGTGAATTAGGAGTTCGCCCATAGCTAAGTAAGAATACTGTTCGCCTAAAAAAAGTTGCACCGGGAGGGCCAAATCCACCGTCCCGGCAAAATTTACCGGATTGTAAAGGAAATCGCTGGAAAGGACAAACATTCATACTCAGGAAGATCGTTTTTCTAGACAACGCAACGAACGTCCTTATTTTGGAAAGAGAGCGATTGAAGAGAGCGGCAAATGACCTTGCCGCGCGCGTCAACCCGTGATTACGTTGGCCTTATGCGAGCCAAAGCATGCTTGGTTCTGGTGACCTTAACCCTTTGCACGGCAACTTGGGCGGTACCCAAACCTCACGTCATCACGTTCGGAAAATGGACGCCCGCGAAGTGGTGTGTGGGCAGCGCCGGAGACAAAGTGGTTGAGATCAAGATCCGCGCTCTCTTCGTAGATACGCGCCTGAAGGAGCACACCACCGGTGCGCCGCATGAGGTCACGGAACGACGGTTCGTCGTCCGACGGGTCTTCCGCATAAATGACTCCCTGCCGGAGTTCGATAGCTATTACTCCAGCTGGAAGCTGGTACCCGGGATTACCTTGCCTACTCCGGCGTCTCCGACGACGGAAAAAATGTTCGCCGTGGTGGCGCAGTTAGGAAGACGCAAGCCGATTCTAAAAAAGCCCTTAGGAGAACCCGACCTCGATGAGATGCCAGACTCGGAATGTCCCGCACCTGCGTGGCAACGAGGACCGACGCGGGTTACGTTCCAACCGGATGATGAGCAGAAATTAACCTACTCGGTCCGCGGGCACGCGGTCGACATCGTGACCAACGATGACGAGGCGGAAGCGGGAGACTAGCTGAGCCTGTGTCACTGTTTCGAGAACATCCGCCGCAGCGAACTTCTCACGAAGGAAGACCTGGGACGTCGGCGTCGTCCAAGTAACCCTCGTTCCAACGTGCTCAGTCGCCCGCGGTTTCAACGGCCGGCATTTCCTCGGCGACCGTCCGTGTCTTGACCTTGGCGCTGGTCACGAGAATTACCGACACGACCACGATCGCGCTGCCCATCAGGATGAAGCTATCGATCGGCTCATGCAGAACCAGCCAGCCCAGGAACACAGCTACCACAGGATTGACGTAAGCGTACGTGGACGCTTTCGAACTCGGCACGTGATTCAGCACATAAATGTAAGACGTGTACCCAATCCAAGAACCACCGACCACCAGATAAAGAACTGCACCGATTCCGCGCGCCGTCCAGACCACGTGATGGAAATCGCCCGCCGCAAGCGCGAAGGTAAAGTTCGCAATGCCGGCAAAAATCACCTGCCACGCGGTGGCGCTGAACGGATCCTCATCCGACTTCCACACCTTAGCCAGCACCGAACCCAAGGCCCAACTGAACGAGCCAAGCAGCAGGCTTAGGCTGTACCAAAGTTCGCGGCGGCCGAGTTGGCCGGTGGCCATAAGTTTGGGCCACAGCAGAACGATCGATCCGAGAATTCCTAGTGCGAGTCCGATCTGCCCTCGCCGCGAAATGTGATGATCCCCAACCAGCCACGCGTCGAGCACCAGGAACCATAGCGGCGTGATCGCGATCAGCAGCGCGGACAGCCCTGAGGGAACTACCCGCTCAGCGTAGGACAGGGTCAGATTGCCGCCCATGAGCAGGAGGATCCCGACGACCGCCATGTGCCATAGCTGCCGGCCGCTGTACCAGATGCGGCGCCCGCGAAATCCGCAGTAGGCGAGCATCAGGATGCCGGCAATCAAAAAGCGGGTCCCGCACATCAGGGCCGGGGGGATCTGCTCGACGGCAATCGCGATCGCCAGGTAGGTCGATCCCCAGAACACATAGACCAGCGCGAAGGCAAGAATGGTCTTCCACCGGTGCTGGTCAGGGGCAGACATGAGGGAGAGAATTCGAGGATAACAGAGGGAGGACAGGGCCTTTGGGGGTTACGCCCAGGAACATTTTCGGCTACACTCTTTATGGAATCCTTATGCGTGTGTCTCGGTCCAATTCGCACCTTCCCGAGTGTTGGCTGCGCTCGCTGGTTTGCCCGCGGCGTTATCGGGCATTCCTGCCTTCCTGCGTGCGTGCGAACCTGTTCGGCAGCGACTAACTTCCTGCTCCCAAATCTCAGAATCTGACTCGGACGAACTGGGCCAAGCTCCGCACTGCGCGGCTGGATCCAGACAGACCTCCGGCAGTAAGCCACGAACCACCAACCAAATTCTGTGCGGAGAAACTCTCATGACCACCAAAACTCTCGCTGTTGGCCCCAAGATCAAAACCGCGCTGCCTGGCCCCAAGGCCACACGCGCTTTGGCGGGCGATGACAAATACATTTCGCCCTCTTACACCCGCTCGTACCCTCTCGTTGCGAAGAGCGGACGCGGCATCGTTGTCACCGACGTCGATGGCAACGAGTTCTTCGACTTCTCTGCTGGCATCGCCGTGACCTCCACCGGCCACTGCCATCCGCATGTAGTGGAAGCGATCCAGAAGCAGGCCGCCGAACTGATCCACATGTCGGGCACCGATTTCTACTACGAAAGCATGGTGGAACTCGCCGAGCGCCTCTCGAAGATCGCGCCCATGCCCGGCCCGCACAAGATCTACTACGGAAACTCCGGCGCGGAAGCCGTTGAAGCCGCGTTGAAGCTGGCGCGTTACCACACCCGGCGCCAGAACGTGATCGCCTTCTTCGGGGCGTTCCACGGGCGCACCATGGGCGCGCTCTCGCTGACCGCATCCAAGCCGCAGCAGAAGCGCCGCTTTGCCCCGCTTGTCCCGGGCGTCACCCACGTGCGCTATCCCGATGTCTATCGCGGTTGCTCGGGCAGCCAGCAGGACAGCGAGGCGTTTGCGCTTGGCTGTGCCCGCTACATCGAAGAGAAGCTGTTCAAGACGATTCTTCCGCCTGAAGAAGTCGCAGCGATTTTCATCGAGCCGATCCAGGGCGAAGGTGGATATGTCGTTGCCCCGAAGGTCTTCATGCAGGAACTGCGCCGCATCTGCGACAAGCACGGCATTCTGCTAGTCATGGACGAAGTGCAGAGCGGCGTTGGCCGCACTGGCAAGTGGTGGGCGGTCGAGCATACCGGCGTGCAGCCCGACATCGTCTGCATGGCGAAGGGCATTGGCTCCGGCATGCCGCTCGGCATCACGATGTCGAAAGCCGAGATCATGGACTGGGTGCCGGGTTCGCACGCCTCGACATTCGGCGGCAATCCGGTCTGCATCGCCGCAGCGCTTGCTACGCTCGACGTGATCGAGAAAGAAGGCCTCCTCAAGAACTCCGAGGAAGTTGGCAACTATATGCTGAAGCGCATGGCGGACTGGCCCGCGAAGCACAACATCGTGGGTGACGTGCGCGGCCGCGGATTGATGATCGGCGTCGAGATCATCAAGGACAAGGAAACCAAGGAATACGGGAACGAGGAGCGCGATCGCATTGTCGAGTTGGCATTCGAGCGCGGCATCCTCTTCCTCGGATGCGGCCCAAGCACGGTTCGCATCGCGCCGCCACTGGTGGTCACGAAAGACGAAGCCGATGCGGCCATGGACGCGCTCGAGGAGTCGATCGAGATCGTCAGCAAGGGCGCGTAAGGAAGCACAGTTGTAGCGGACGGGCGAGCCGCCGCGAATCCGCTCGCCCGTTTGACCACGCCATCGATCTACGGGAGAATCTGCCGATGTGGTCGGGAACCGTTGACGCCATCTATCTCGCCGCAGCTGCCAAAGCGCCGACGAACTCGGTCGCGCATGCCCGCGCAATCCCGGGGCTTGGGCTCAAGGGAGACCGCTACGCGCTGAAACTGGGAACATTCTTCAAGCCTCTCCCTGATTTCGAATTGACCCTGATTGAAGCGGAAGCGCTCGAAGCGATGAAGCGCGAGTATGGCGTCGAACTCGCTCCCGGCGCCGCGCGCCGCAACGTAGTCACGCGCGGCGTGCCGCTCAATCACCTCGTCGGGCAGGAGTTCGTGATTGGCAAGGTGAAAATTCGCGGCATCCGGCTGTGTGAACCTTGCAGCCACCTGGAGGCGCTGACTGAGAAACCCTTGATCAAGGGCTTGCGGCATCGCGGCGGCCTGCGCGCCCAGATCCTCTCCGAAGGCGAGATTCGCGTAGGCGACACGCTGCACCCATCGCGCGAGTAAACACCGCGCCGAACCGTTCCCAACGTTTTCCCGGTACACTCACTGAGTCCAGCGCAAGCCAGATTGAGACAAACTCTGCCACTTTCGGTCATCGCCGCCACGGTGTTTGCGGTCGTGTTGTGGGGGTCGCGCCGGTCGCGATCCGGGTCGCGCTCGCAGGCTACGGGCCCGGCCAGGTGGCGCTCCTGCGCTTCGGCATGGCGTCGGTGCTGCTGGTTGTCTATGGGGCATTCGCGGGTTTACGACGGCCGGCACTCGCCGACCTCCCCGCGTTGCTTCTGGCAGGTGCAGTCGGGAGCACGATCTACAATGTCGTCTTGAACTACGGGCTGCGCACCGTCCCGGCCGCCACTGCCAGCTTTCTCGTGGCTTCCACTCCCATATGGACCTCGCTCATGGCGGTCCGATTTCTCAAAGAACGCCTGAATCGCGTCGGATGGCTCGGGATTTTGGCGAGCTTCGTGGGCATCGGCCTGATTTCCCGCGAGCGCGGCCACGGTCTTCACGTCTCGCCAGGTGCGATCCTGATCGGGCTGAACGCGATTGCCTACGCGGTCTACATTATTTTGCAGAAGCGGCTGCTGCGGCGCTTTAATGCACTCGAATTCACCACCTATTCTTTCTGGGGGGAAGCCTGCTGTTGCTGCCGTTTTGGTGAAGGCTCCTTGGCCGCACTGCGCACGGCCACTCCGAACGCAACCTGGGGGCTAGTGTTCCTGGGAATTTTCCCCGCGCCAACGTCGCGTGGGCGCAGGCCATGGCCAGCGTGCCGGCTTCGCGCATCAGCAGTTTTTTTACTTGATGCCGGTAGCCACGGTCGTGATCGCATGGCTCTGGCTGGCAGAAATCCCCACGGCTCTGGAGTGGGTGGGCGGGGCGCGCGCGTTAACCGGCGTGCTTCTGGTCAATGTTTGGGGGCACGGAGTGCCAGCTGATTTGACTGCGACTCCAAAACCAGTCTGATTTGCGCAGCGGTTGAGTTCTTACGATCCTGCACCGCTCTCAACACGCGCGACGATCGCGCGGAATGCGGGTTGATCGCGCAGGGCCAAGAACGCCGCGTCGCCCTTGAGCGCCACGATGTCTTCGTCACGCCGGTCCACCGCTGCCTGCAAGTAGGTCAGCGCGGCCTGTTGGTCGCCCATAAGGGCACTGGTTTCGGCAAGCGCAAAGGCCGAGAATTTCCCTTGATCATAGAACTTCTTTTCTGCCGCTAGCATGTTTCGCAACATCCCGTTCCGGCCTCCGCTTGCCAGTCCCTCTTGGGCAGCGCTGGTAATCGCCAAGCCAACTGGATCTTTCAACAGCGTTGCTTCTTGCCGCGCTTCGGCAATGAACTCGGCATTTTCATTGCCCGCGAAGTAAGCGCCCTTCAGGTAGCGGTGAGGCGAAATGAAGTTCGGATCCGTAGCCTCCATCTGCCGCAGCAAATTGATACCTTCCTGCCTTTTGCCTGCTGTCAGCAGGATGTCCCCCTTGTCGGCGAGAATCGCAGCCGACGACGGATCGAGCGCCCGAGCGCGATCAATCTCGACCATAGCCTCCGGATAACGCCCAAGTGTCATGAGATAGGTCGCATACCAGTGGTGTGCAATCGCATTCTTCGGATCGAGCTCAATGGCCCGCCGAAACTCGCGCTCGGCAGTTGCGGCATCCCACATCCCATAAAACGATGCAAACGCCAGCGACGTGTGCGCCGCGGACGAACTGTCATCCAATTCCACCGCTTTCTTCGCGGCTGCGAGCGCGCGCGGATACGCCTCGCTGGCGGGCATCATCGTGTATTCACGCAGTAGGTTGTAGCAATCCGCCAGCCCCACGTATGCCTTCGCATAACCGGGGTCGTGCACGATGGACTGCGTGAACGAGTCCACCGCCTTCGTCAAGCCATCGGGCGTGCGCTTGTTCCAGTAGAAGCGGCCCTTCAGGTAGAAGTCTTCGGCCTCGGGATTGGCGGGGTGAAACCCTGGGGCTATGGTGCCTGCTGACGCCAGTGACGCTCCCCGCGGCGCACTTGCCCGAACCGGATGAGCGCCCGGCCGGAAAATCCAAGTGGCGAAGATCAGCGCCACCACTGGGATCGCCCAAACCAGCTTGGTCCCGAGGGCCAGATCTGCCGGAACCCTCGGAAGCTCGCCTGGCGAAGACGATATTTTCTCGCCCGCTTCCTCCACGACTGTGGCTTGCGACTTCAGCCGCGCAATGGTGGAGTGCACCGGCGCGATCCACCGATACCCCTTTCGTTCCACGGTCTCGACAAAAATGGGATTCTCAGCCGAGTCACCGAGTGCATCCCGCAGCCGGTTAATTGCGCTGCTGATGCCGTGATCGAAGTCTACAAACACATCCTCCGGCCACAGTGCCCTGCGTAGTTCCTCACGCGTCAGAATCTCGTTGGGCCGGCTCAATAACAGCTTCAGCGCGCGGAAGGGTAAGTCCTGGATTTTGACCTTGGCGCCGTTCTTGCGCAGTTCGCCCGAACGCAGGTCGGCCTCGAAAACGCCAAACCGCAAGATCCCGACACTGAGGATGGGTGAATTCATAAAAAACCTGGGAAGTGTTCTCGAGCAGCGAGTCTAGCAAGCGTTCGCCAGCCCAACAATCCCACTACCGGGCGGAATCATCCCCCTTCCGGGCCATCAGGGGCGCGTGAGATGACCAGCTAGCTCGCTCGAAAATCAATACTTAACAGGTGAAGTAGGTTTGCATCGGAGGTGACTTCGCCAGCATTGACCGCCAGCGCACTTTGGGTGACAGTCAACGTTCGAGACCGAAGGCGTAGTCCACGGTCGTAGCCAGCTGGGCGAGATTTTTTGGACCGGCGGCTGCGAACGAGTGCGCTCGATAAGTGGCCTCAGCTCTCCGCCGCCCCTCGGCGACCAACTAACGAATTCGGTTTTCCACGCATGACGTGGATTGTCGCGACCCTTTCGGGGGAAGGGGGGTGCGGCCAAGCCTGCGGCAGTGTCTGCGGGCTTGTTTTTTGTAACGAATGGTCGAAATGGCCGGGCCCTTGTGAGCACTATCACAGCGTTGGTCCGCCACCCTTTATAAAGTGGGGGTGGCCTCCTATGGGGAGGGCTCCGTCCAAATGTTTTCCGGCCGCATGACACACGCCACGATTCGGGCTCTGGATTGGCTGGCCCAACACACCTCAAAACAATCAGGCGCTCCACCGCATCTTGAAACTGGCAAGCGCGGCGAGGAGGAAGCGTATTTCTTCCTGCGCAAAAAGGGCTACATCATGGTCGCGCGCAACGATCGCTCCCCGCGCCGCCGTGGCGAGGGCGACCTGGTCGGTTGGGACGGCGATGTGCTTTGTTTCATCGAAGTCAAAACCCGCACCAGTCACGACGTAAAGCCTGCCGAAGCGGCCGTGGATCGCGACAAACAACGGGAGTTAATCGCGCTTGCCCAGGAATACTTGCGCGGCCTCCCCACTTTCGGGCAATGGCGGTTCGACATTGTCCGCGTGTACTATGAGCAGCAGTCCGGTCTGCCCAGCTCGAATTGTTCAGGAATGCCTTCTCCGTGTCGTAAAATACAAAGTTCATGCCCTTATTGAAAGGATTTAGTACTTGCCGGAGCTTAGAAAAGATCCCATTGTAGGCCGCTGGGTAATCATCTCGACCGATCGGGCCAAGCGCCCCACCGATTTTGTGCGCGAGGGAGTCAAGATCAAAGGCGGCTTCTGCCCCTTCTGCCCGGGCAACGAGAACAAGACGCCCCCTGAAATCCAGGCCTACCGCCCCAATCCCAACGGAGGTCCCGCCCCCCAGAAAGATACGCCGGGTTGGAGCGTGCGCGTCGTTCCCAACAAATTTCCCGCGCTCGGCATTGAGGGCAACCTGAACCGCCAGGCCGAAGGCATGTTCGACAAGATGAACGGGATCGGCGCGCACGAAGTCATCATTGAGACGCCCGATCACGGCGCGACGCTCGCTACCATGCCGCCCAAGCGCATCGAGGACATGCTGTGGACCTTTCGCGACCGCATCCTCGACCTGAAGAAGGACAAGCGCTTCAAATACATCCTGATCTTCAAGAACCATGGCGAGCCGGCCGGAGCTTCCCTCGAACACGGTCACTGCCAGCTCATCGCGCTGCCGATTATTCCGATCTATGTGGTCGAAGAACTCGAAGGCGCCAAGCAGTACTACATCTATAAAGAGCGCTGCGTGTTCTGTGATGTGATCCGACAGGAAGCCGACAACGGCTCGCGCGTCGTGGCTGAAAACGAAGACTTCATCACGCTCGCGCCCTACGCCCCGCGCTTCCCGTTCGAGACTTGGATTCTCCCCAAGCAGCACGAAGCTGCTTTCGAGAACTCCTCGTCGCACATGTTCGAGAACCTCGCAAAGGCGCTGAAGACTCTTCTGATCAAAGCTGACCGCGTGCTCGACAATCCGCCCTACAACCTGGTCATCCACAGCTCACCGGTGCAAGAGACGACCAGCGACCACTACCACTGGCACATCGAGTTCATGCCCAAGCTCACCAAGACCGCCGGCTTCGAGTGGGGGACGGGCTTCTACATCAACCCCACGCCGCCCGAAGAAGCCGCGCGTTTTCTGCGCGAAGCCAGCGTGGCAGAGCCGGTGGGAATGGAAGTCGGGTAGGAGCTTTGCCAAGACGCAAGAAAGGCGGATCCTCGTGATCCGCCTTTTTCTTTTCGGAGCTAGTTCTGCGTGCGATCGAGAAACTCTTCGTGCCAGGCCATCTGGATGGCTTCGAGCTTCGCCTCATTCGATTTCTGCGGATCGCCTTTGAAGTTCGGCAGTTCCAGCACCATGCGGTGCAAATCCGTGAACCGGATCGAGAGAGGATCTTTGGTGGGGTGCGTCTCCGCCAGGAGAAGCCCGATGTCTTCGGGGTTGTCCCAGTTCAATTCTCGCGGCATGCAAAACTCCTCAGGGAAGGTTTCGAAGGCTCAGAGTTGCAAGGTTGCAATGTTGTGCTCTTGATGGCTTTTGACCGAATTGCTCTGCCTCCTTCCCAACTATTTCTGCGGGGGAAGCACTTCGACATCCAGGGAATCGGGCTCCCGAATAGCGCCGGGAGGGCTGCTGACTTGCGGTTGCCTTTTCGGTGGGGAAGATTCTTCGTCCAGATCTTCGCGCACCGCTACGTACAAGATGGA
>Ga0306926_10001947_pt1 | contig 20783 bp, 19 predicted proteins | sample flu12Cox44000178_FD_203759 | JGI IMG/M metagenome (GOLD analysis project Ga0306926, IMG submission 203759) | Lab enrichment of tropical soil microbial communities from Luquillo Experimental Forest, Puerto Rico - flux8day.12C.oxic.44.000.178 (v2)... | ecosystem: Environmental > Terrestrial >...
AAAATCGCCGTCGACGTCCTTATGGATTTGAACCGTATGAACATGACGTACTTCCCCCACTTCCCTCGCGTCAAGCAGACGCTGCTGCCGCCGGTAAGCCGCCGCAAAACGCAGGAAGAAGTGATTGAGGGATTCAGCGAAGAGCAGGCGGTCGAGGAGGCTTGCCGCTGCTTCAGTTGCGGTACCTGCAACGCTTGCGACAACTGCTATTTGGTCTGTCCGGAGCCGTGCATCGCGCGTCCGGCGCGCTCGAACGGGCTCTACAAAATCCTGGTTGACTATTGCAAGGGCTGCCGCGTGTGCATCGAGGAGTGCCCGACGGGTTGTCTTGAAGGCGTACCCGAACTCGACTTCGATACGGGCGTCGTGCGCATGGACACCGCCTTCGCGATTACGCCCGGCCTGCACGGACGGCAGGCTCAGGAACTCATCAATCTGGCCAACAGACCAGCAAAACAGATCTAGGATGGAGCGAAACTATGGCAACGGTTACCGAAACTAAAAAGAAGACGGTCCGGATTAACGGTTGCGTCGCAGCCGCCCAGGCCGCCAAGTACGCAGACGTGGATGTGATCACCGCCTACCCCATCCGTCCCTACACAGCAACGATGATGGCACTGGCGCAGATGGTCGCGAACGGTGAGCTTGACGCCGAGTACATCGTAGCCGACAGCGAGCACTCGCAGTTGAGCATTGCGCACGGCGCTTCGTCGAGCGGCGCGCGCGTGTTCACCGGCAGTTCGGGCGTTGGAGTGCAGTTTGCCTACGAGTTGTATTCCCCCATCTCCGGCAGCCGCATGCCGGTGCAGATGATGATCGCCGACCGCACACTGGACCCCCCGGGTGATTTCGGCTCTGAGCACACCGATGCGCTCTCTACGCGCGACATGGGGTGGCTCATGGGGTGGTCCTGCGACGCGCAGGAAGCCTTCGACAACCATCTGATGGCTTTTCGAATTGGTGAAGACCCGCGCGTGCTCTTACCGCAAATGGTCTGCCAAGATGGATTCTTCGTTTCTCACATCACGACAGACGTAGAACTGCCTGATCCCGCCCAGGTGAAGGAATTCCTGCCGCCCTACAAGCATCCATACCCGCTCGATCCCCGGCATCCCGTGTCGCACGGTCCGCAAATCATGCCGGAACAGGGCCCGCCGCTCCAGCTCGAGCGTGCGCGCGCGATGGAAGGTTCCATGCTCGTCATCGAAGAGATTCACGAGGAATTCGCGAAGATTTTCGGACGCCGCTACGACCCTTGGCTCGAAGAATACATGACCGATGGAGCCGACGTCGTGTTTTTCCTGCAAGGTGGTCATGCCGTTACGGCTCGGTTTGCGATTCAGCACATGCGCGAGCAGGGCGTGAAGGTCGGAATGGTTCGCCTGCGCACGATCAGGCCGTATCCCACCGATCGCGTGAACGAGGTTCTCAGCAAATTCAAGGTAGTTGGCGTAATTGAAACCAACATGGGACTTGGCAGCGTCAGCAGTGGCGGCTCGCTCTATGCGGAAGTCTGCGCGGCCGTCTATGAGAGCCCGAAGCGTCCGCTCGTCATTTCGTTCATGGCGGGCATGGGCGGCGAGGCGATCGTGCTCAAGGAATTCTATTGGATGGCCCAGAAGATGGCCGATGCACAGAAGCGCGGGAAAATCGAAAAGCGCACGCATTGGGTCGGGTTCGAGGAGTAGTAAAATATCGGTTACGTCTAAACGAGGATTTCTATGAAAAAGATTTCCACGAGGAGGAACGGAAATGCCAACGATTGAAGTCGAAAGGCAGCTGCTGCCCATTCTGGACAGCCCGAACCAGGGAGCGCGTTTTTACAATCCGGAGTTGCCTGCGTCCGAGCCGTTTGTGCCCGGCCACCGCACCTGCGCCGGTTGCGGTCCCTCCATCCAATACCGGATGACCAGCAAGGCTTCCGGCGACAACACCATCCTGGTCGGCCCGACGGGGTGCATGTACGTCGCCAACAGCTCGTATCTGTGTACGCCGTATAACATTCCCTGGGCGCACACGCAGATCGGCAGCTCGGGTAGCTTCACTGCCGGTGTGGCAGCTGCCTATGAAGCCATGATCCGTAAAGGCAAGTGGAAAGGCGCCTTCCCCAATATCATCTGCGAGGCTGGCGACGGCAGCGCCTCCGACATCGGCCTCGCTTCGATCTCGGGTGCGCTGTACCGCAATCATGATTGCCTGATTATTTGCTATGACAACGAGCAATATGCCAACACCGGCATTCAGGCGTCATCCCGCACCCCCTATGGCGGCATGACCACTTTCTCCCCTCCGGGCCCAAAGATTCCCGAGGCAAAGAAGCTGTTTCCTAAAGACCTCGCGCGCATGATGGCGGCTGGCCATCCACACTGTTATGTGGCGACCTCGAGCGTGGGTTATCCGATCGACTTGATGAACAAAGTACGTAAGGGACTGAACCACAAGGGCGCATCCTTCCTCATGATTTACACACCCTGCCAGAAGGGCTTCGTCTACGAGACGCCGCGCTCGATTGACCTCGGCCGGCTGGTCGTTGAGTGTGGCCTGTACCCCGTCTGGGAATGGAACCCCGAAAAGCGCGAATACGACTACAGTTTCCGCCCGCAGAGCATGCGGCCCGTTTCCGAATACTTGAAGTTGCAGGGACGTTTCGGCCACCTGCATGCCGAGCACATCGCTCACTTGCAGCAGTTTGCCAACCAGCAGTGGCAGATGATGGGCGTGCAGTTGCCTGAAGCCTTGATCAAAGCTGCAGATCCCAAAAACCAGGTCAACATGGCCGCTGCGGCAGAAGCGGAGGCGGTAGCGCATACCCTATGAGCGACAATACACCAAATACAAGGGATGCAATGTCCGCTAACGTCCCGCCTGCCGCTGCATCCGGGCAGGAAAGCTACATCGTCGCCGAGGGCAAGAAGCGCGGTGCGACCCGCGACGTGCGCCCCGAGGCGGCTTTCAATCGCTACTTCACCGTCCTGCGCGTGCACGCCGGTGACGCCATCCTCACGGATAACTGGCACACCACGGAAGTGTTCGAACACCTGCGCAGCAATTTCGAAGGCATTACCTTCGCTATGCGCACTCTCGAAGCCTGGGGCGCGATGATCGAGAACGACCAACGCGCCTACTACACTGCAGGAGGCCGCGTCTGGGTGCTCGATCTCGAGCCCTGTGAAGGCAAAAAACCGCGTTTGCCCGGAACGGGTGCCAGCAAGGGGTAGCAAACGGTTGAGCCGGATTCTGCTTATCGACGATACACCGGAAATCGCCGAGCTTCTGACTTTTGCGCTGCGTGACCGCGGCCATGAGGTCTTTGCGGAGGGGTTCACCGATACGGTCAACGACTTGATTCGGGACCTCCGCGCCGACGCTCTAGTCCTCGACTGCTCGACATTTGATATGAGCGAGTCTCTGTTCGATATAGTGCGCAACAACCCCGACCACGCAGAACTTCCTGTTGTCATCATCAGCGATACGCCCGAAAAAGCGGACGCGAGCCTGGGGTCCCGCAACGCCCAAAAAGTATTGCTGATCCCTAAACCGTTCAGCGGATCGCAGGTCGCGAGAGCTCTCGGCGACCTGCTTGGATGAATCTTGCCTATGTGGAGCATGGACCAGTGGCAGTATGTTGAACGTGAGGTCGTCACCGACCCTAAAGGCACGCAGTGGACTGTGGCGCTGATGGATGTCCTCGGACAGGAAGGCGATCCGGACATCCCGAACAAACTGCTCGAACTTCAGTATTCCTCGGGTCGTTATTTCACGCTCATTTATTCGGCTGGCGGAGCGCTTCAGCGGGAGCGCGGTTACGCCACACTGGCGGAGGCTGAGAGCGCTTACGACGACCTGCGCATCGCCGTCATTGACGGGAGCATCGACCCATCACAACCGGTGTTTCGTCCGGATCTGGAAGATTAACGCCACCTTCTAACGCCCGGGATTCAAATCCCTCATCACGACGTTTAGCACCTGGGCCGTCACCCGCGCATCTCGCTCGGAGACTGCCGGCTCAGCACCGCTCTCGCTAACCTCCCGGTACTTCCGCGCAACGGTTGGCAGGCGCGCGCAACCACCGCGAATGAGTCCCGCCTTCTCTGCAACGGTGAGCCGGGTTTCGAAGGGCCAATCGGCAATCTTGCCTGCCGGCGCGCCCACAGCCGCCAATTCACCCGCGACTTTATGCTCGAGCGCGTCCGTCACGATGGCTTCCAAGATCCCGCAAGAAGTACGCATGGCCAGTCCGTAGTTCCCTTCCTCAAACATCCGGCGGCTGTCGGCGTAAGCCTGCTCGGCAATCGGTTGCAGTTCTGCATTGTGCACAAAGTCAAACCGGCGAGGCGCGGTCTCCGCCGGGGCGGAAATCACCGGCTCTCGGTCCTTTTGCGAGAGTGAGGCAACCGCTTGTTCAAGAACCGCGAGCATTCGACCGATGATTTCCTCGGGTGGCACAGCTTCGACGGCTTGGCCTGTTGGTGAGCGCATCAAGAACGCTTCGCTAAACTTCCGGGCGAGCCAGTGAGCCTTGCTGCCGCCCGATAATTGATTGACCGTCACCCCGCACGCTTCCTGCCACGCGCGAGTCGTGGCGATCAGCGCTGCACTCGAAGGATCCCTCGCCAACGCTTCGCGTAGTTGTCGTCCGCGGCCCATCAGGTCATCAAGACGCGTAAGGTAAACGTCGATCTGTACTTGCAGACTTTCGTTCATCCGATTAAGTCTCGCGCAAACAACCGACAAGCCGGTCGATCCTTCGCAAATCGCAGGTTCTTGCCACGCGGATGCGGCGGCAACGTCCTAGCCGCGCCTGCCTTCTTATCAAAACTTAAGTGAGACGAGCCTCAAAGCAGCGAAGATTCGGGCCTTGACAGTTCCAATGGAGGATGCTAAATTCCGACCCGCCGCAAAGTGGTTCGCTCATCGGACCAGTTTACCATGGTTCCCTGAGTTGAGCCCTCCGCGAGCTTGCAGGCGGCCTGCTGCTGACCGGGTAGGATGCAGCTTGGCGCCGGCGTTTGCATCTGCGGCAACCGGTTCGGGGACTATTCGCAAAAACCAGGAGAAGGTTTAGGCGCTTTCCAGTGCTGGTATTCGATTGCTTCAGGAGCGGAAATCGATTTGGGAAGCGGATGATCTTCGAGTTGGTGGGTGCTGCAAAAACGCGGAATTGGTGTAGGCCATCGACTTAGCCGCCGATGGTAGGACACTGGATCGGCGCCGAGCGCTCCTCAGGGGGAGTCGCAAGGTGACTTAGGGACTGGTTTTGTAGTTCCGCGAAAATACAAGTGGTCGCTATGGAGGTTGTCTATGGCTGAGTCCGCTGCCACCCTCATTCATCCTTCACGCATTGTCAATCGCTGGGCCCAGTTGGTTGCAGGCATTTTTGCGATGATGGCTGTCGCCAATTTGCAGTACGCCTGGACTCTGTTCACTAAACCCATTCAATCGCACCTGCACGTTACCCTCGTTGCCGTGCAGTGGACCTTCGCCCTTTTCATCGGCCTGGAAACCTGGCTCGTACCGTTTGAAGGTTACCTGGTCGATCGCATCGGACCACGGATCATGCTGGGCTTCGGCGCCATCTTTGTCGCGCTTGGCTGGGTCATGTCGGGCCGCGCGGAGACATTAGGAAGCCTGTATTTCTGGTACGGAGTGGGCGGCATCGGTGCCGGCATTGTTTACGGAGGAACCATCGGCAACGCCTTGAAATGGTTCCCCGACCACCGCGGACTCTGTGTCGGTCTAACCGCTGGCGCGTACGGCATCGGGACCGCTCTCACTGTCGCGCCAATCGATAAAATGATCCGGCAATCCGGTTACCAGCACACTTTGATCGTTTGGGGAATCATCCAGGGATTTGTCGTGCTGGCCGCTGCGCTTTTCCTTGCCAAGCCACCCGTTGGTTGGATGCCACCGGGCTGGAAGGAGAAAGAAGCAGCCGTCAAAGCTCGCGTAAACACCTCGTCAGTCGACATGACCCCGTGGCAGATGCTGCGGCAACCCTCCTTTTATCTCGTCTACGTAATGATGACGATGTTGGCTTTTGGAGGCATTGTCGTGACGGCGCAGTTAAGCCCGATGGCAGTCTCCTACCACGTCGATAAAATTATTGTCGCCTGGGGCCTCACCGCGCTCGTTCTGGCCATCGAGATAGATCGGATCCTGAACGGACTGACACGCCCCTTTTGGGGGTGGGTATCGGACCATATCGGCCGTGAAAACGCCATTTTCATTTCATTCATGCTGGAAGCGGCGGCGGTCTATGGGCTGCTCAAGTTAATCAGCCATCCCATCTGGTTCATCGCCCTTTCCGGCTTGTGTTTCTTCGCTTGGGGCAACATTTATTCGCTGTTCCCCTCGATCACCGCCGATTTATACGGTAAGAAGTGGGCCACCACCAACTACGGAATTGTTTACACTGCGAAGGGCTTGGCGACCCTCTTTGCTGCTCCTGGCGCCGCCTGGTTGTTCGAAAAAACGGGATCGTGGACCAAAGTCTTCTGGGCCATGATTATCTGCGACGTCATCGCCGCTTTTATGGCCTTGCTGTGGCTGAAGCCTCTTGCCGCTCGAACGGTAAAGGCCGCCGCAACCTCTGCTCCGGTGGTCAATGTGTCGGAGCCGATCAAGGCATCTTAGGACGATAAATCCGCACAGGTTGAGACTTTTGGGGTGGGACTTTGGGCTTGTTTTGCACAAGATTCCGCGCGAAAGAGCCCAGAGTCCCAGCGAGCAACGGGGTATGCGGGTTAACCGACGCGGGCGGGTGTGCTATTTCGCAACTGCTCGGAGAGTTTCCGGTGGTGCGCTCTTCCCTCGTGCAGTACCTTTACGCTGAAGTCGCCAACAAGGAAGTAGTCCGTCCACTCGCCCGTGTTCCGTACGCGCTCGAAACGGATCGGGTGAAAACCCCCGCCGGCTGAGACGCACTTGATCAGGGCTGCATGCTCACGTCGAAGGGTGTAGAGCGCATCCAACAGTTCATTGCGGTCGCAATCAAAGCACTGCTGCTTTGCCTCGTTCCAAAGCTCTGAAATGTTTGTATACCGGCCCAGATCACCATCAGGCCCCGAAAGACCGAACCCGAGGATGAAGCATTGCAGTTCGTCATTGCGGGTCATAGCAAGCCTCCTGGATGGCGATCTTCCCTGCCCGCGTCCGCGCAGTCGGTGACCAGCATCACCAAGTCCAGCTACAGCAATGATCCCGCAACAACCAGTACAAGGACCAGAATCACGAGCGTAGCGGAGTTCACATTGCGCGCCAGGAGACTTATGGAGAAAACCGAAGGTTTTAGAAAGGAAGACAAGATACTTTATGGCGGGTGAGCCTGTAAGCCCGATTCTCCGCTCCGTGTTGCACACGATGTAAATTACCGATTTCCTTTGCGCGAAAAATGTCAAGGCAGTCAATTTTGGCAGGGTCGCTAGATTTCATTTCACATTTTTGCGGGGCAAAACACGAATCTGGGGCTATCCGTGCTAACAATGAAAAGCAATCGACAGGGCATCGCATTCACGATCGAGGCGCCGGCGGGCGGGTATCAGCTTGCCCGTCGACTGAGTCAGATCGTCGTTCATTTGTCGAAACTCTTCAATATTCGGTGACGCAGTTTACCAAGTTCTCGATTCAAAAAATGGCCGCGGCCGAAGAATGGCAAGACCGGGGCGCGCCGCTTTTCGACCTTGCCGCGAGCGTCCACTAGTCGCGCGTCGTCGCCGAACAATTGCAATGCACATTCCAACTTGTCTAACGCTTTTTCACGCCTTCCCGCTAATGCGTACACCTCTGCCAGATTTAAGTGGAACTGGATTTCCTTAGGATTTAGTTGCACGGCTGTTTCGCAAAGGTCCGAGGCTTGGTCCCATTTCCTTTGCGCGCGCGCGATCGTCAATCCGAGGAACGAGATGAAATAAGGATTGTGCTTGTCACGTTCAAAGGCACGCTTGAATCTCACGAGAGCTTTTTGCGGATACTCATTCTTGAGTAGCTTGATTCCTTCTCGGAAGTCGACCATAGGATCGACCTCTTGAGTCGCTACAGATCCGGCGTTCATGGGGGTCCTTTGGACGTGACTTTACATCTAATTTACAAGGGTTTTTCGCGTGAAGTCCACAAGTTCCGCGGCCCGTGTTGAGCAAAATATAACCGGTTGCAGGGGCTCGGCGCCGGTGCACGTGCTCTTCGACACACGCAAGCTTGACCTTCGTGGTTCCGCGATGTGGCTGGGCTGCGCCCAATCTACAGCGTCGCGCTCCTTGAACCTGAGCTTGTTAAGTGGGGACGGTCCCCATGATGACTTGGAGCCCACCGGCCCACAAAACGGATTAAATCGCCTGTCGGGAACGTCCCCGCGTCAGCCGTCGAGGTGATGCGCCATTCAGCTTTTGCAGTTTTCGCGTTCCCCCCTTTAGCGCGTACCAGCGCGCTTCGCACGCGCAGGCCGGAGTTCCCTCAACCTTTCATGTGACTGTTCCTTCATGTAATAGAGGGAGCGATCCGCCCGAGAAAGAAGTGTCTCGATGGTCTCCCCATCCTCGGGGAATACAGCAATGCCGACACTCACCGAAATTGCCGGTACTTCCTCGTCTTTTGCGACCCGATCGCGGATTCTCGTTGCAATCTGCTCGGCACTTTTGGCCGTCGTTTCGGGCAGAACCACAGCAAACTCATCGCCACCGTACCGCGCCGGTGTGTCTACCCCACGGCAATGGGTCCGCAGAACCTCGCCCAACCTGCACAGCGCGCGGCTACCCACGACATGACCGTAGTTGTCGTTGATTCTCTTGAGGCCGTCCAAATCAAACAACAAGATCGCAAATGATCGGCCGGTTCGTCCGTACCTCTTGATTTCTAAGTCCACCGCACTAAGCAGCCGCCGATAGTTGGCAAGCCCCGTCAGCGGATCGGTAACCGCCAACTGGCGCACATGCTCCTCTGCCCGCTTGTGCTCGGTGGTTTCTGCAGCCAGGGCCAGACTTGTTGTAGCCACGATACCCATAAACGCCTGCAACAACAGTAACGAGGTGTTTTGTGACTGCCTCGAAAAAGGACCAAAGCCGTGCAGAGTGCCCCAGGTCGCAATCACTGCCAAGAAGAAAGTGGCCGTTGCCGCCTTCCGGCGGCCAAATCGGAACGCTGCCCAGATGAGGAAAGGAATGCAGAGGTATTCGAGGGGATAATTTTTCACAACGGAATGGAAACGATCACCAAAAACAAAATATGCAGTAAAGAACAGCCCCAAAAACAAGAAACCTAGCTCAATGAGCTGATTGCGGGACCACTTCAAGCCGGGCTTCTCTCGCCACAAGAGCACTAAAGGAGTTACAACTATCGTGCCGACGCCATCCCCTAACCACCATGTGCACCAAATGGTCCAGTACATCGACCAGCTTGCGAATCCCCCCAATGCCAAAGTAGTGACGCCAACGGTAGCGCTGACTGCCGTGCTGACCATTGCCGCAAGGAAGGCAAATCTGAAAATATCCTGCGCCCTTTCAAAGAAGCGCCCACTTGCGGCGAAGCGGTTTACCAGATAACAGCCCAACACTCCCTCAAGGGTGTTGCCAATGCTGATGCCGATCGAAGTCAGCGCAGAGCCAGCCGTCGTCAGGTTGGCCAGGAATGCACCAAGGAAGATCGCTGGCCAGACGTCATAGCCAAAGATTAGGAGCGCGGTAAGGCTAATCCCGCTAGGAATCCATACTGCGGTGGCACTCGGGTTTACAAAGGCAAACTTGAGCCCAAGCTTCGCTGCGACAAAGTACGTGAGTGCAACGATCAAAACTGTTGCAAATTTGCCACGTTTCTCGCCCATGGCTTTAGTTGGCTCTTAGCTGCGGCACCTTTATTGTAGGCTTTCAACTTCATTTTGCGGCTAATTCTGCCTACTAGGTTGCCCGGGAAGTAACCTGGGGACACCTCGTTCCATTGAAGCCGACCCAACATTTCAAGCGGCGTGCTTTCTGGCTCGAAGGAAGGCCTCTTTGTAGTCCGCTTGCACGCGGACCACAAAGAAGAGCATTGTGCGAGGAGCAATAGAGAGACACGATACAACTGACCTACACCGAGCGGGATTTCTTCCAGTTCAATGGAGGAAGTTCAGAGTTCGCAACGCCCTGCAAGTATGCTTTCGCGTATCTTTCCGCCCGATCTTTTCCCTGGTCGATGTCATCAACCGATTCGGATGGTGCGATCCAAGTTTTGGTGTTTACGTTGTACACAGAGGCCTGCACTCCACTTGGAGTCTGCTCGGAAAAAAGCCGCAGATGTTCCTGGCCCACAATCACATCGGCCCAGACCCCTTGTTCTAACATTGCAACTCCAAAGGAAGTGAGATAAGCGAAACGAGTTTATCTCGAATCAGCTGACCGCTCGACCGTTTCTTGAACCGGTCGCCTACAGGTAGTTACGGGTGCGAACATCCTTTTCGCCGCGGGGCGGCTGCGTGCAAGACTTACCGCCAACTTCGGTACCACCGTGAAAATTCGCTTAAGGGGACTTGCGAGCGAACCTCGGATTCCGAGAAACAACAGACGCAGATGTTTTTCGGCAACCGCGGCTGCAGGACACGGTCAAGCAATCGAACGCTCGCGCACCGATACCCCTTTCGCAGGGGGCAATGTCCGCACGCGGGGCGAGTCTTTACAACATCGCAAAGTTGCTCGGAAATACTGCGGCAACGGTCGAGGGCCACTTCGCGCCGTTTGTGAAGGACCTGCGGGACCGCAGCTCCGAATCATGGAATGCAGTGAAGGTTTGGAGAAAACCCATTGCACAAATTCTGCACAGTAGCGCGAGCCAGACGAAAAAATCCAGTAATGCCAAAAGACTTAGCGGCGGATGAGCCTGTAAGCCGGATTCTGTGGGGCACCAGCTCTTGCAAGCCTGCGCCACGACGATCATTCCTCTAGTCCAGGCCTCGCGGCATGGATCGAGCGACCTACCCGAGGGTTCATTCTACGGTGGGCTTTCGCCGCACTGAAGGGAGTGCGTTTTCAAGCGCACTCAGCGAGCCGGGCCAGCTCTCCCCTCCTATTTGGTCTTGCACCGCACGGGGTTTGCCTTGCCTCCGTCATTGCTGCCGGAGCGGTGGGCTCTTACCCCACCTTTTCACCCTTACCTGCGCTGCGTTCCATTCGAAGATGTCCCGAAGGTTTTCCTCCGGGCTATCACCGGGATACGCTCCGCCGGCGGTATATTCTCTGTGGCACTTTCCGTGAAGTAGCCAGTTCTGGCCGCATCCCCTGGTGTTACCAGGCGCGCTACCCTACTTTGCTCTCGCAAAGTGGTGTCCGGACTTTCCTCCCGCCAGCCCTCCTCCACCTTCCGGTGAACTCGGGCTGGGCCAGCGATCGTCCAGCTCACCCGCCATGAGTGATTATACCGCGCTGACTCGTCGTAGCGCAGGCTTTCATGCCAGGGTTTTCAGGAAAGAATGCACCGCTACCAAGTCTGGCTATGCGGCTGCGCCGTCCATATCGTATTCCTATTTCACTCCAAGCAGCTTCTCAAACTCTCCTTCCGTCAAAATCGTTACACCAAGTTCTTTCGCCTTGTCGTACTTCGATCCGGGATCCGTCCCCACAACCACATAATCTGTCTTCTTGCTCACCGAACCGCTCACTTTTCCGCCGTGTTGCCCGACCAGCGCTCCCGCCTCTTCCCGTGAACGATTCGCCAGCCCGCCCGTGAACACAAACGACTTCCCTGCAAGCTTGGTGCTTTTCAGAACGCGCTTCTCTGCCCTCGGTCGCACCCCAGCCTTTTCCAGCTTCTTCAAAAGCTGACGATTGGCGGACTCGGAGAAAAACTCCAGAATTCCCGACGCCACTTTCGGCCCAACCTCGCCAACTTCGTGCAATTCCTCTTCCTTTGCCGACGCTAGCTCTTCAATCGAAGAAAAATGCTCTGCCAACAGCTGCGCTGTCCGCTCGCCCACAAACGGAATTCCCAAGGCGAAAATCAGACGGTCCAGGCTGGCTTTCTTGCTCGCTTCGATTTCATCCAGCAGATTCTGCGCGGATTTCTCGCCCATCCTTTCCAATTCCGCCACGTCTTCAAGCTTCAGCGAATACAAGTCCGCGACTTCCTTTACCATTCCCTTTTCGACCAGTTGGTCCACGATTTTGTCGCCCAGCCCATCGATGTCCATCGCGTGACGGCCGGCAAAATGCAGCAGCGATTCGCGTCGTTTTGCCGGGCACGCCGAATTCACACAGCGATACGCAACTTCCCCTTCCACTTTATGAATCTTGCTGCCGCATTCCGGGCACACCTTCGGAATACGAAATGGCCTGCGCCGCGCGCCTTCCTTTACAACCTTCAACACGTGCGGAATCACTTCCCCCGCGCGCTCAATCAAAACCGTATCCCCGATCTGCAAACCCAGCCTTTCGATTTCGTCCATATTGTGCAGCGTGGATCGACTGACCGTGACGCCTCCAACCTGTACCGGCTCGAGCACGGCCACCGGCGTCAGTGTTCCTGTTCTTCCCACTTGCACGATGATGTCGTTCACTACCGTTTGCTCCTGCCGCGCAGGATACTTAAACGCGATCGCCCACCGTGGCGCCTTCGCCGTAAATCCCAGTTCGTTTTGCAGCGCCGTCGAGTTAACCTTGATCACCACGCCGTCAATTTCGTACGGCAGCTTCTCCCGTTTTGCGTCCCAAGACTCGCAGTATTTGATGATAGCCTCAATCCCGTCGCACAGTTTCCAATCGTCAGAAGCGCGGAATTTCATCTGCTTCAGCGCCAGCAGCGATTCGGAATGCTTGGCGAACGGCACCTTTCCATCCACGTACAGGTAGTACGCGAAAAAATCCAGCCGCCGCTGCGCTGTGATCGACGGGTCCAGCACGCGTACCGACCCCGCCGCCGCGTTCCGTGGATTCACGAAAATCTTCCCACCCGTTTCTTCCTGTTGCCGGTTCATCGCTTCGAACGACTTCCGCGTCATTATAATTTCGCCGCGAACCTCGAAATCCGCGCGAAGCTTGGATTTCTTCAGCGTTTCGTCATCCACTCGCAGCGGAATCGAGCGGATCGTCTTAACGTTCGGCGTCACGTCCTCGCCCGTAGTGCCGTCGCCCCGGGTCACACCGCGCACCAGCATCCCATCCTCGTATTGCAGAGATATGCTCAGCCCGTCGAACTTGTGTTCGGCGATGTATTCAATGACCTGCCGCCCCGCCCCTTCCCTTACGCGTCGATCCCAGTCTCGCAGCGCATCGTAGGAAAGAGCGTTGTCGAGGCTCAGCATCGGCCGCGCGTGCTTCACCGTGGCGAAACCCTCGCGAGGCGTGCCCCCCACGCGAACGCTCGGCGAATCCGGCGTCACCAGCTGCGGATTCTCCGCCTCCAGGTCCTTCAGCCGGTTCATCAGCTTGTCGAATGCCGCGTCCGAGATCTCCGGCTCGTCCTTCACGTAGTAAAGATATTCGTGCCGCCGGATGTCTTCGCGCAGTTTCTCGATTTCCCTTTGTACTTTCCCGTTGGCCTTTGCCATTTCCGCCTTCGCCATTCGAGCCTCGTTGTCGCCCGCTTTCAGACCGCACCGTATTATATGCGAGCCGGGGTGTGGCAGCTTCCGTGTAGCACACGCCTTTCTGCCGTCATGAGTTTTGATCAGCCGAAGCTCATCCCACCGACATCTTTTTGTAGTTCGTCGAGCCGAGCTGCCTAGGTTTGGGCCATGCTAAACTCCGCCGACTATCCGGGGTCAACCGAGGTACTCGAATATCGTGCCGCTATTCCCATTCCTTCGAACCCTTCGATGACAAAGTCTTGTACCACTCCCACGGCGAGTCGATGAGAAAGCAATCAGTGCCAGAGCAATTCGAATGACACTTCCGGACGGGAAGCACAAAGTTTCCACTTAATCCTCTTCATTTCTTTTGGTGAGACTGGATCAGGCCAATGAAACGTGGATTGTCCTTCAAAGCATCGAAATTCGGTGTGTCCTGCAGCATCTCGGGCGAGACCCCAAAGGAAACTGCTTTTTCGAGCGCATCCAGCGAGCCCTTGATGTCGCCCAGTTGCTCGTAAGTTATGCCGGCATTGAACAGCACGTCCGGGTTTTTGGGCTGAAGGCGAAGTGCGGCTTCAATACTGCTTTGCGCCTCCTTCTTTTCCCCACGCATGGCGTGATAGAACGCCAGACTACTCAGCAAGTCAGCGTCGTTCGGGTTGAAGTGCCTCCGCTCTTCGCCCAGGCTGATTGCCTTCTCATACGCCGCGGAGGCTTCCTGGCGTCGACCGGGGGTCCAATAGTATGCGTCTCCCAGGTTGCCCCAAAACACATAGTTCTTCGGATCTAACTTGACTACCTCTTCGAAACTGGCAGCTGCCTCGGCATAGTGTCGCATCTGGAAATATGCCGACGCCAGGTTCGAGCGTGCATTCGCCGTCGGCCGAATGCTCAACGATTTTTCAAGCAGTGGGATCGCATCCGCATAGCGCCCCTGCAGTACCCGGACCCCTCCGAGGTTGGAATAACCTGTGAAACTGTCCGGAGCGAGCGTCACCACCTCGGAAAACATCTTCGCGGCTTCGTCATAGCGCGCGTGTACCATGTAGAACAGTCCGAGCCAGTTATAGGTCGCCCAATAACTGGGGCGCGCCGAAATCGCTTGCTTATAGGCTTGCTCTGCTTCGTCCAATCGCCCGAGCCTTGCGTAGGAGGTCGCCAGGCCTCCGTACGCATCATCACTCGTGGGCTCCAGTTCCAGCGTTCGCCGATACTCACCGGCCGCCTTTTCGTACTCGCCCCGTTCAATAAATGCTCTGCCGAGGCAGGAGTGCGCTGCGGCTAGCCCCGGGCCACTCGCCGCGGCCTTCTTGCAGGTGTCAACGGCGGCATCCGCCAACTGCTGTTCGTGTGAGAGCTGATATTTTCTCCAGTACGCTTCCCCGAGACCCGCCCGGGCCAGCGCATAACTGGGATCCTTCTCCAGTGCTCGTTGAAACAAAGCGATCGCGTTATCTACTTTTTCAGGCTCCACGTAGTCCTGCAGATACCCCCTGCCCTGAATATAAAAATCGTAGGCAGCCGGCTGCGCCGTGCCGTAAGCGGTGGCTCGTTGCTTTTCCTGCGGGGCGAGTTGCAGCTCCATAGCCCTGGCCACGTTCTCAAAGACCTCGTCTTGCAGCGCGAAAGGGTCGCTCGCCTCGGCGGTCACCGTCCCTCCGTTCACCAGATGGTGAGAATGCGCATCGACTAGCGAGTAATTCACCCGTACGTCGTCTGCCGCACGCTGAACCGTCAAAACCAGAACGAGGTTCACCCCGAATTGTGCCCGCGCGGCATCCACGGTGGTGACGTGCTCCGCCAAGGTTTCGCTCATTGGAATTACTGATAGGGAGTGCCGAGCGCTTAACTCGCCAAGCCGCGAGTTCAGCGTATCCGCGAGGCCGCTCTCAAACGCGGCTTGCGATGCGTCGCCGCTCGAAGCAGGTGGAAGCACGCTTAGCAGCAACTGCCGCGGCATTACGCCACCGGCCCTGCTCGCCGCACCTCTTTCGCGAAACATTGACACCCCACCCACAATCAGAAGTAAGAGCACTAACAGGGAGAGGATTGCCACCTTCGTGCTGCGAGACATGACCTTCGGTCTCGGCGCATCAATCACACTCTCTTTCGAAGGCGTCAGCGCTTCTAACGCAGCGCGCACCTCTCCCGCCCTCTGGTAGCGCCGCGTCGACTCCTTCTCCAGGCAACGGAAAATGACCGTCGCGAGATTGGCGGGCACCTGCGTCGGAAGCGGCCTTGGGGGATTGCGCAAAATCGCATTGCAGAGCAGGTAGAGATTCTCACCGTGGAAAGGCCTCGTTCCTGACGCCATCTCGTAAAGCACAACCCCCAGTGACCACAGGTCCGTTCGCGGTGAAACGGCGCTTCCGTCGATCTGCTCCGGAGACATGTAAGGCAGTGTGCCTCCCAAACCCGGCCGGTCGTCCGCCGATACGGTCTCAAGCGTTTGTCGGTCAAACTCTGCCGGATTGTTGCGGCGTGCGAGTCCAAAATCGAGAATCTTCGAGGCACCTTGCGGAGTAACAATGATATTCAACGGTTTTAAATCGCCATGCACGATCCCTCGGTCGTGCGCGTGCGCCAGCGCCGAAGCCAACTGCTCGCCGTAACGGAGAGTCGTTTCAAAAGGCAGGCCTCCCGGCCGGATGAGTTCCGACAGCGGACGGCCCTCCACATACTCCATCGCAATGAAAACCTCGCCAGCGTCTTCACCCACTTCGTAGATCGTGCAAATGTTAGGATGATTCAGCGCCGAGGCCAGCCGTGCCTCCCGCCGCAACCGATCGCTTACCACCAGATTATTTGCTGATTGCTCCGGCAGAAATTTCAGCGCGACCGTCCGCCCGAGCGTTGTGTCTTCTGCGCGATACACCACACCCATTCCGCCGCTTCCCAGCGGCCCCAGAAGTCGGTAGTGTGATATAAGTTCAGCCGGCACTACGAGTTCCCCGGGTTACACGGACCTGTCACGGAAGGCCTTCACGTCGTGGCGAGTTGCACCATGTCTGTCGGCATCTTACGTCGCGCTGGTAGTCAAGTCAACGCGCCGTATGCAAAATGAAAATGTCCGGTTTGAGCAAAGTAGAAATGTCCTTTCATGGATGGCCGGGGGGCCATGGAAACGGAGCGTATCGCCTTGAGCCAGCGAGAACGGGAGCGACTGAAGGTGCTGCACGAGGTAAAGCAAAAGCATTTGACGCAGGCGGAGGCAGCCCAGCGGCCGAAAGTGACAGACCGCCAGGCCCGGCGCCCCGTGCATGCGCCTTAAGACGCCACCGGGGCCTGGTCGCATTGCGCCAACGTTTTATTTGCCACATTTTTCGCGGATGCATTTGCTGTCGGCATTTTTCGGATACAATGAGTGTTTGGCCCAGACCTGGAAAAGATGCAAACGCAATTCGAAAACGCTTTGTTGATTCACAATCCGAACGCAGGCAATGGCGGCGACGGCCGGCGGCGCTTGCTCGATCAGGCCCGCCGTATCCTTTCCTCGAACGGCATCGAAGCTGAACTTGCCGAAACCGCTGGCCCGGGCCACGCCACGGAAATCGCCCAGCAGGCCACGCGCGACGGCCGCCAGCTCGTTATCGCCTGCGGAGGCGACGGCACGCTCAACGAAGTCGTTAACGGTCTCGCCGCCCACCAGAACGGCCACCGTGTTCCGCTTGCGCTTCTTCCGGGTGGCACCGCCAACATTCTCGCCAAGGAACTGGACCTGCCATGGGACATCCCTCGCGCCGCCAAACGTCTGGTAAACGGCGAAGTGCGTGAGATCGCCCTTGGCCTTGCTACTCCGCTCGAGAAGCCGGAGAAGCAGCGCTATTTTCTCAGTGTTGCCGGCGCGGGACCCGACGGCATGATTGTTTACTCGATCGACCTCGGCCTGAAGGCGCGTGTCGGCATTCTGGCGTACTGGTGGCAGGGTGCTCGTGAAGTGCTGCGTTACACGTATCCTCGGTTCCGCGTTCGCACGGGCGAACGGCAGATGGAAGTGACCCTCGCGATCGTTGGTCGGACAAAAAATTACGGCGGCCCGTTCAAGATCACAGATCAGGCCGACCTGTTCGAAGACCAGTTCGAAGTAATGGCCTTGACCACGCAAAGCGGACTGCGCTACCTCAGCTACCTCCCCACTCTTTGGATGGGTAATCTTCGCAAGGAGGAAGATGTCTACTTCTGGAAAGCGGAAACGCTGGTCTGCGAGCCCCTCGAGGCTAGTCCCGTGCATGCCCAGGTGGATGGTGAACCACTCGCGCGCTTGCCGATGGAATTCTCTATCGTTCCTCGCGCTCTCAAACTACTTGTTCCCAGCGGCACAGTCTCTTCGAATGGCGGTTCCGCGAAGTCCTAACCGTGGACATTCCGACTCATGCGCTTGCGTCGCTCGCTCTCGCGCGAGGATTTTTTCCCAGGCGTCGCTGGCCCATTACCGTTGGGATGATTTTCGCGGGTACCCTTGCCGACATTGACCTCGTCACCGCTCTTTTCGGGCCAGCCGCGTATTTCGTGGGACACCGCACCTTGACTCACTCCATCCTGGGCACTATCGCGGTCGTGGCTCTCGCAGTTGTCCTTACACGCTATCTTTCCCAAAAGCAGTCCGAATCGTGCCGCGTGATGCTGTTGGCAGTCACTTGCGCTGCCACGCTGCACCTGTTGCTGGACGTCGGCCAATCCGAAGGTGTGACCCTCCTCTGGCCTTTGCGTCACACCCGTTTCGCTGCAGACTGGCTACCCACCATCGATCCCTGGCTTCTCGCTGTTCTAATCGCAGGCATTCTCGTCCCTGAACTCTTCCTGCTGGTGTCTTCCGAAATCGGCGCAAAAAGCGCGTCGCCTCGCGGCCGCAACGGCGCGGTCATCGCTTTCGCGCTGATACTGGTTTACGTCGGGGCCCGCGCGATTCTGCATTCGAGCAGCACGGCATTGCTCGAGCCACGCACCTACCATGGTGAATCCGCTCGCAAAGTCGGCACCTTCCCGAACGCACTTTCGCTCGTTACCTGGCATGGCATCGTCGAAACTGAGTCGATGATTTGTTTATTGGAAGTATCCACCAGCCTGGCGAAGAGCTTCGATCCTGAAGCGGCGGATTGCGTCCATAAGCCCGAATCGTCCCCGGAACTGGATGCGGCGCAGAAAACGGCAATCGCTCAAGAATATCTGCAGGTCGCGCGGTTTCCCCGTGCCGCCGTAGCCAAAAGACAGGATGGGTTCGAAGTTGTCATTCGCTCAATGGTGGATCAGACTCAGAATGAAACGCGACACCGCGTCGCGGTAATAATTTTCCTGACCCCGCAATACGCGGTGATTGGCCAGGCATTTGTATGGCTGAACGACGTCCACTTGCGATGAACGCATGCCGCCATCAAATGCCTAGGTAGACGATCCCCTACCCTGCGGCGTCTGCGCTTTTGTCTCTCAAAATCAGCCGCGACAGACCATAGCTCACTAGCGCAAAGATGAGCACCCCGACAGCCACCTGCAGCTTGTGCTGCGCTAGAAACGGCATCGCATCATTTCCGTAGCGGATCGCCAGGTAACCAAATCCGAAATATCGGATCGCCCGTGCCAACGCTATCGCTGAAACAAAACTCGCCAATGGCACTTCAAACACGGCCGCGGCGAGTACAAAAGGCTTGAATGGGACAGGCGGCGGTAGCAACGCCGCAAGCAGCATTCCGCCAAATCCATTCTTCTCCACCCAGTCCCTGATTGCGTCTGCGCGCGCGCCCGCCTTCCTTTGAAAGAAGGCTTCCCCGCCTTTCTTTGCGATGTAATACAGAAGTAGGCATCCAAGCACGGATCCAATCATGGCCATGGCCGCATACAGCGGCATGCGCCCAGGGCGTTGGATGCTCAACTCGATCAGCAACAAATCGTTAATCACAGGAAACGTCAAGATTGAGGAATCGAGAAAGGAAATAAGAAACAGCCCGGGCGCACCCAGTGCTCCGGCGAACCCCACGATTTTCTGCTTCCAGCCGCTCAGCGGTGCCGCCAAGTACAATTCCTCCGTCGATTCGGATGTTCAGTGTAGCAGACGCCCTTTGGAGTGCGCTTCAGAGCAGCGTCTCGATCGCTTCCACAATCACGTCATACACACGATGCAATTCTTGAGGCTCGATCACGTACGGAGGTAAGACGTAAACCACATTGCCCAGCGGCCGCAATAGCACCCCTCGCTCCAGGAAAAATTGGTACAGTTTTGGACGCATCGCTGAAAGATAGCCCGTGTCCTTCGCGAGCAACTCCAGCGCGCCGACCGTCCCAATTTGCCGTGTATCCGCGACCTGGCGCATCTCGCGCAGTTGTCCAAGTCGCTCGCCATGAATTCTGGCAATCGTCGAAATACGGTCAAAAACAGGCTCGTCATCAAATATCCGCAAGTTCTCGTTTGCCGCGGCACAAGCGAGCGCGTTTCCCGTATACGAATGTCCGTGATAGAACGTGTGCGCCCGATTCTCACTACGGAATGCGGATTCCACTCGATCGGAGCAAAGGGTCACCCCCATCGGCAGGAACCCGCCTGTAATTCCCTTCGAAACACACATCAGGTCAGGCACCACGTTCGCCAGATCGCAAGCGAACATTTTTCCCGTTCGCCCGAAGCCCGTCAGCACCTCATCGCCAATCAGCAGCACCTCGTGCCTGCTGCACAATGCACGCACTTTCTCGAGAAATTCAACCGGATGTACGATCATTCCGCCAGCGCCTTGCAGCAACGGTTCTACAATCACGGCGGCAATTTGCGTTCCGCGGTCCGCCAGCAGGGCCTCGAGCTGTTGCACACACTCGATGTGGCAACTCTCCCGCTTCAGTCCGACTGGACACCGATAGCAGTACGCCGAGTGCACTCGATGCACCGGATACCGCATCAATCGAAACGGCTCGGTGAACGGCGATTCATCGCTTACAGACATGGCCCCGGCGGTGTCACCGTGGTAGCCGTGCTCGAGCGCCACAATTTCACATTTCTCTGGTCGTCCGAGGTTCGCGAAATGTTGCAAGGCCAGTTTCAATGCCACTTCTACTGCCGTGGAGCCGTCGTCTGAGAAAAACAGGTGCCTGAGTTCGTGGGGCACCCACTTGCTCAATCGCGTCGCCAACTCTTCAGCGGCATCATGGCTGAAACCCGCCAGAATCACGTGTTCCAGCTTGTGGGCTTGCGCGGAAATCGCGGCGGCAATGCGCGGATTCGCGTGGCCATGCAGATTCACCCACCACGACGAAATGGCGTCCACGATTTTTCGCC
>Ga0306926_10001948_pt1 | contig 20781 bp, 15 predicted proteins | sample flu12Cox44000178_FD_203759 | JGI IMG/M metagenome (GOLD analysis project Ga0306926, IMG submission 203759) | Lab enrichment of tropical soil microbial communities from Luquillo Experimental Forest, Puerto Rico - flux8day.12C.oxic.44.000.178 (v2)... | ecosystem: Environmental > Terrestrial >...
ACAACCCGATCGCCATCCGGACATGGCAGCGCGCAGCGCGCTGGGTGGGTTCCATTTCACCACCCGGTGTGGTGGCCTACGAGAAGTGGGACGCCGAAAACATGTGGAACTCGGGAAAAGCAGCCTTCTATCGGGGTTGGACATCGGACTATAGCCTGATCACTTTTCCCGGTCGTCCAGAAAACGTCGCGCAATTTGGCATAACCAGTCTTCCGGCGGGCCGTGCCGGGAGTGCCAATGTGTTGGGTGGGAATGGTCTGGCGGTTTCCCGAACATCGGGGCATTCGCGGGAAGCGCTGGAGCTGGTCCGCTTTCTCCTCCGCCGGGACGCTCAACTGCTAAGTGCCGCAGAGCATGCGGAGATCCCCAAAGAACGGGAGCTTTACGAATTACCGGATATCCTGCGACCGTATCCTCAGCTGGCCAAATTGGGGGAAGGGGGAGGCCGTGTGGTGGCGCGTCCATCGATCGTGGCCGGCGAGAAATATGAAGAAGTCTCAAGAGCGTATATTGGGGCTTTGCATGCGGTGCTGATAGGGGAAAAGAGTGCGCCTGCGGCGGCGGCAGAGTTAGAGAAGGAATTGGTTCAAATAACTGGTTTGAGGCCCGGACCGCCGTCGAAGCGAGATTCACAGTTCGGTGATAGAACTCTTTGAGCGCATGGATCGCAATTGTTTCCGCGTGTTTCGATTGGGGATCGGCTTCCTGTCGTTTGAGACAAGCGATTGGGAGTAACGTGTGACGGTCGTGAAACCTGCCAGACGGGCGAAAGAGGTTAGCGAGAGCAACTTTCACCTGGACCGTCTCAATATCGGTCCTCGCCTGACACTCTGTTTTCTCTCCATCATATTGGTGCTTTTGCTGGGAAATGCGGTCCTGCTTTGGCAATTCCACCAGGCGCGCGCACAAGCCGAGCGTCTGAGGGCTGTGGACCAAGAGTTGATTGCCGTGCTGCAGTCGCATGTCAGTCTCATGTCGTTTTATGAGAGGCTCGAGGCGTTCACGCATTCCGAAAACACGGGCGATCTGTTAAACGAAGCGCAAACCATTCGTAACGCCCTGCTCGAAAACAGCCGGCGCACGAGAGATGCCCTCGGCCAATTGCCGCCAGAAGTAAAACTGGACCCGGCGCTGCTGCCGACCCTTTTGACGATTCAGGACACGCTACCGGCGGAGCTCGAGGAAATCACTGCCTTGGCGCAATTGAGAGACTGGGAGGCGGTGCGCTTGCGCTTAACCCGTCAGTTGCGGCCGTTGGAATTCAGGAGTGCGCAGCTGGTCGAGAACATTGACCGCCAGGTCGCCGAGGAGCGCGCGCAAGCCGTTTTGAATATAGCGCGGGTGCAAAGGAAGATTTTGTTCATCGTGCCCATAACGGCCTTGTTGACGCTTCTGTTCGCGGCTTTCCTGGGCTTGGTCGTCACGCGTAGCATCACTCAGCCGCTCGGGCGGTTGATGCAAGGCTCCAGGGCTTTGGCGCAAGGTGATTTCACTCACCGGGTCCCGGCCGCGGGGAAGGACGAAATCGGGCGGCTCGGCAAGGTCTTCAACGACATGATTGTAAGACTCCAAGAGCTCTACCGCGAGCTACAGAGAAAGGAGTCCTACCTTGCCGAGGCTCAGCTGTTGAGCCACACCGGCAGCTTTGGCTGGGAAGTTTCTAGTGGAAAGATTCAATGGTCGCTTGAGACTTTTCGGATTTTTGAATACCCGCCCGGCAGCGAGCCCACGATCGAAGCCGTGATGGAACGAACCCACCCGGAAGACAGGTCGAGTGTGCAGCAATTCGTGGAGCGCGTTTCTCACGAGGGCGAAGAGTTCGACTTTGAACACAGGTTGCTCATGCCTGACGGGACGGTCAAGTATCTGCACGTCGTGGGCCGTCCCTCAACCGACGAGTTGGGTCGCTTCGAGATTGTGGGCGCCGTCACAGATGTCACCGAGCGCAAGCGCGCCGAGGCGGCCCTGCAGCGAAGCGGCCAGCAGCTGGCTGAACAAAGGGCACAGCTCGATGAGCTGTTTGAACAAGCGCCGGAAGGTGTCGCTCTTCTCGACGTGGACGACCGGGTGCTGCGGATTAACGCGGAGTTCACCAGGATCTTCGGCTATGCGCCCGGGGAGGCCATCGGACGTGCGATTAATGACCTTATTGCGCCCGAAGAACTGCGCGGCGAAGCGGAGGAGTATAGCCATCGGTTAACCCACGGAAAGCCTGTGAATGCGGAGACCATCCGCCGCCGGAAAGACGGCAGCCGTGTGCATGTTTCACTGCTGGCCGTTCCCATCTCCGTGCCGGGCGGACAGATCGCGGAATATGCCATCTATCGCGATATGACGAAGCACCGGATGGTTGAAGGCGAGCTGGCGAAGCAAAGGGCTCACCTCGATGAACTCTTCGAGACCGTACCGGAAGCGATTGCACTGGTGGATTTGACGGACGCGATCGTTCGTGTGAATCGGGAATTCTCGAAGATTTTCGGCTATTCACGCGACGAGGCCGTGGGACGCCCGCTCAACGAGTTGGTGGCCCCCGGAGAACTTCGCGAGGAGGCCGAAGAGTTCACCAAGCTAGTCACCGGACGTGGCGAGACCTTGAATGTGGAAACAATTCGTGGGCGGAAAGATGGCTCGCGTTTTCCGGTCTCGATTCTCGGCGTACCGGTGTCAATTGGCGGAAGCCAGGTTGCCGAGTACGCCATCTATCGCGACATTACCGAACGGAAGCGCGCTGAGCAGGAACTTCAGCAACTTGTGGATCTCGTCCCTCAGGTGATTGTGGTGTTGGACCCGGACGGCAAGTTGACTCATGCAAATCGCATCGCCCGTGAATACGCAGGTCTGCCACTTGAGGAGTTTCGGCCCCTAGGTTTAGTCGGCAGGATAAGTCATCCCGACGACGTGGAGAGGGCGCTAGCCGCACGCGAGCGTGGGCTTGCCGGCGGTGAGCCGTTTGAACTTGAGGCAAGATTGCTTGGAGCGGATGGCGTCTACCGATGGTTCCTGTTTCGCTACAATCCGTTGGTGGAGGAAGGCCGCGTCAAAAGATGGTACGGGACCGCCACGGAAATTGAGTCGCGGAAAAAGCAGGAAGAGCGGGTCCGTCAGGAAAACGTGCTCCTCGAAGAACGCAGCCGAATTGCCCAAGAACTCCACGACACCCTACTCCAGAGCTTCCTCGGGGCCTCGATGCAGCTCGGTGGCGCCATGAAGAGCCTGGCATCCGATTCCCCGGTCAAGCCCAAGTTAGAGCAAGTTCTTGAGCTCATGGAGCAGGGGATAGAGGAAGGCCGGGCTACGATTCAGGGTCTGCGTTCGTCCGACTCTCGCCCCTGGGACCTCGTTCTGGCGCTGTCCGGGGTTCAGCAGGAACTGGAGGTGCCGCCCGATATCGACTTTCGTGTCAGCGTCGAAGGCCGCGAGCAACCGCTGCGGCCAGCCATCCGCCAGGAGATTTACCGCATTGGCAAAGAAGCGCTGGTCAACGCGTTTTGTCATTCCGGAGCCAAACGGGTCGATTGCGAACTTGAATACACCGACAGTGAACTGCACCTGCGCGTTCGCGACAACGGATGCGGAATCGATCCTCAAGTGCTCGACGCGGGGCGCGAGGGACACTGGGGTCTGTCGGGCATGCGGGAGCGGGCTACAAGAATTGGGGCCGTGCTTAAAATCTCGAGTAGCGCAAGTGCCGGGACGGAGATTCAGCTGTCCATCCCTAGCCATATTGCGTTCAATCCGTCACCGAGCGAATCTCCTTTCGTGAATGATTGACCTTATCTTGGTCCCCTCGCCCCGATGCGAGCGGGACTCAAATCATCCACGCTGCCGGTCTTTGCCGGGCGGTGCTCGGTGGCTCACCATGCAGAGCGTTTCATCCGGATCCCGAGTTCGCGGCTGGCATCACTTCGGATGGCGGCGCTTTACGCGCAATTGTGCCAGCGAGCGAGCTAGAGCAGCGTTGACGGAAGCCACTTCCGCAGAAGAGATCTTTTCGCGGAGGCGTGCGGCCGCACGCTGGCGTGCTTGTTCGGCTTTTGCTTCGTCGATGTTCTCGGTCGCCACCGCCATGTCGGTCACGATCGACACGCGATCTCCCGTGACTTCGACAAGCCCCTGGCCCACGGCCAGAAAACGAACTTGCCCGTTTTTGCGCACAATCATTTCGCCCGGCACCAATTGCGTCATCAGCCGGACATGGTGAGGAAGAATGCCCGCTCCTGGGGCGCTCGGACTGGCCGCCAATGCCACGGCAGCTGCTCCCGTTGGGGCGGCGGAAGCAGGTGTCAGGTTGGCCGAAAGACCCACAAACGAAACAAAAAGCAGCACGGCCAATTTGCTGTGCAGTTTGGCGACGATTCCCCTCAGCGGAGAAACTAGAATCGGTTCGAGTCTTCGGTTCGACATATCGATCATTGCCATATTCGCGTGCGACACCGCTTTTAGTTATCCCGCCGCGTGCGCGGCTTCCTTTCGCACATGGAGCTTAGGCATTTGAATGGCCAGCGCCGCGTCCCTGTTCGCTACTTGCCATCGGCTTAAGAAACAAGCCACTTGGACCGCGCGAGGCGTCTTGTTCGAGAAGGCCAAGCCTCGACGGAGGCAAAGCGACGACCAACTCGTCAAACCTTCGACCTGCACCGCAATCCTTGTAAGCAGCCATTTCCGCACCTGCCTCGAGAAATCCCTGGTTCCTGCGCGCCATGTTTTCCGAACACGCCTCAATGGATGAGCTTCCGGGTGTGCCGCGCGATCATGAGTTCCTCGTTGGTCGGAATGGACCACGCCGAAACTCTTGACGCCGGCACACTGATTCGTGGGCCGCCTAGAGCGTTCGCCGCCGAATCGAGCTCGACGCCGAGCCAGGCCATATCCCCGCATAGGCGCCCGCGGATGGCGGCTGAGTTTTCGCCAATGCCGCCGGTGAACACGATTGCGTCTAGCCCGCCAAGCGCGGCAGCCAGCGAGCCGGCTTCCCGTCGAATGCGATAGCAAAAAAGGTCAATCGCCAGCTTGGCCCGCTGATCCCTAGAGGCCAACAGCGTGCGCATGTCGCTCGAGATGCCCGATACACCAAGCAGCCCCGATTGGTGGTAGAGGAGCGTCTCGATGGCGCGCACATCCATGCCGCGCTGATTCATCAGGTACAAGATCACGCCCGGATCGAGCGAGCCCGACCGCGTGCCCATGGCCAGTCCTTCGAGCGCGCTAAAGCCCATGGTGGTCGCGACACTCTGGCCGGCCTTGATGGCGCACAAGCTTGAGCCGTTTCCGAGGTGCAGCACGACCGCTCTGCCCCGGGCGGCGTTCGCATCGAAGTCGGCCAGCACCGAGGCGATGTATTCATACGATAGACCGTGGAATCCGTAGCGCCTTATGCCAGCTTCGTGGAGCTCTTCGGGCAAAGCGAAACGGCGGGCGAGATCGGGATTCGTACTGTGGAAGGAAGTGTCAAAGCAAGCGACTTGCGGCAAGTCGGGCACACGATCGAGAAGACGCCGGATCGGCGCGAGATTGTGCGGCTGGTGCAGGGGAGCGAGTGGAACCAACTTCTCGAGTGCCGCCGCCACGCCCGCATCGATACGTACCGGCCCTTTATAGTCGAGTCCGCCGTGCAAAACGCGATGTCCAACCCCGATGAGATGGTCATCGGCGAGTTCGGCGCGCAGAAACGCCACCAGGTGATCGAGCGCGCCATCGTGGCCGAGCTTCGTGCCCTCGGCCCAGACCTTCTCGGCTGCCGTCGTCCCGTCGCGCCTTTTGGCGATGAAGTGCGGTGTGCTGTAGACGCTTTCGACCTGGCCGTGCAGCTCGAGTTCAAGTTCAGCGCGGCGCGCAACGAATAGGGAGAACTTAATACTGGATGAGCCGGGGTTCAGGACGACAATTGCGTCGGCCATAGTGTCCTCCTCCGTCAACTGCCGTTCGACAGATCTGCCATATCGGTGCCGCTAAAGAAGTGATTGATTCTCGCGTACGGTACCCGCAATTGCGATGCTTTCATCGGCCAAGACTCTTCGAAGAAAAGATTCGATGGCGCCCACAGCCTTTGGCTTCCGCCGATAAGATCATACGGGTCGACCCCTCAAACGACTGGCGATCGCCCGGGCAATGTCGTCCTGCACTTCGAAGATGTCCTTTAACTCCCGGTCGTAGCGCTCAGACCAGAGGTGGTAGCCGTCGGCAACGTTGATCAACTGCGCCGTGATTCGTACCCGGCTGCCTGCCTTTCGAACACTACCCTTTAAAACCGTCTTCACGTTGAATCGCTCCCCAACGATGCGCCGATCGACGTGCATGCGCTTGAACGTTAAAGCCGAAGTTCGCGCGGCAACACGCAGCCCTTTAATTTGCGTGAGCGCATTGATGACTTCCTCGGTAATCCCCTCGGCGAAGAACTCATTCTCTGGGTGCGCGCTGATGTTGGTGAAGGGCAAGACAGCGATGGATGCCCCTTCGCTGGCATCAGGCACGGAGACGCTTTGCGAACCGGAAGACATCTCGCGTCGCAATAATTCCAGAGCGCCGCGCAGCTCTCGCACCGAGGCATACCGCTCGGCCGGTTGTTTTGCGAGGCACCGCTCTATGATTCGCTCGAGGGCCATTGGCAGGTCCGCCCTGAGTCCAGAAACAGGTTTCGGTGTGTCGCGCAAGATCGAAGAAATCAGTTCCGCTGTTGTGTCGCCGACAAACGGACCTTGGCCGGTAGCCATCTCATACAACACGGCTCCCAACGAGTAGATATCCGTGCGGTGATCCACCTGCCGACCGTGAAGTTGCTCGGGCGACATGTACGGCAATGTGCCCATGACGATGCCCGTTTGTGTACCAGTGAGGGTTTTGAATTCGCTTTCTTTCGTGCCTGGAACGGCTATCTTCGCCAAGCCGAAATCCAGGACCTTGGCGTGTCCGTGTTCGCTCATGAAGATGTTCGCCGGTTTGATGTCCCGATGGATGATGTTTTTGACATGGGCTGCCCCGAGCGCATCTGCAATCTCGCAGGAGATTTCCAGCAAACGGTCCAGTTCCATCGGATGCCCGCCGATGAGGTCTTTCAGTGCCGCCCCGTCCAAGTACTCCATGACGATGAAAGCTTTGCCGCTCTCCTCACCGATGTCATAAACGGTGCAGATGTTTGGATGGTTGAGCGCTGACGCGGCCTTCGCTTCCCTTCGAAATCGCTCGAGCGCTTGCTGGTCTTGCGCCATACCGTCGGACAGGAATTTGAGCGCTACTTCCCGGTCGAGCCGCGTGTCTTTCGCCTTATACACCACACCCATCCCGCCCTTGCCGAGCTTGCCGACGATGCGGTAGTGCGAGATGGTCCCCCCGATCATGGCGTCCGCTTAATCAGTGTCGTGTTGGAAAGTCCGAATTGCATGTTGCGCCGCGGATCCATATGCGACGCGTTTGGTGGATCAGCATGAAAAAACGACGAGCATTGGAGCTTGCAGGGTCACGAACACTAACCTCCGAACAGGATCACTGCAACGCGCCTGCCAGTGAACCGGGCCGTCAGTCCCCGGAAATCGTTGAAAATGGAAGGGAAAAAAACAGGCGTGCTGCCCCGCCCGTTCCTGCGGTGACGACCTTGACGTTTCCGTCAAGCCCTCGCTCGAAGGAAGCGGTTCTTGCTCTCTCTTATCCCTTATCCCCTACTTCGATTGAGGGGGTAGTATCCTACGGGAAAAATTAGGCAACACCCTCGCCAGAAACGTCTAGCGGAAACAGTGGGATTTAGGGGAGTGGCGGAGCGGGCCGAGGGGTGGAGCGGAGGCCGGCGGCGGGCAACACAGGATTATCCACCATGGACTTGTTGGATTGCTTCCATCAGTTTCCTCGGAGATGCACCTTTAATCAGGAAAGCGCTTACTCCTGCTGCGAGCGCCCGCTTCCTTTCAGTTTCGGAGTCAAAAGTAGTCAAAATGATGATGCGGGCTTCTGGGAATTCTGTCCGAATTGCGGCGGCTGTGTCGATACCGCTCATATCCGGAAGCCTCAGATCGATGAGCGTGACGTCGGGGCGGTGCGTACGGAACAGATTAATCCCTTCCTGCCCATTCGACGCTTGCGCAACTAAATTCATGTCCGGGTGTGCTGCCAACAGCGCAGCGATTCCTTCCCGGTACCGGGGGTGGTCGTCGACGGAGAGAATCCGAATCGAATTCATGTGCTTTAGGTTACAAACATCGACTTTCACCACAGGCTGCTAAGCCTTTCGCCGGAGAGCCAAGGACGGCAGGAGTTTTAACTGCACGAAGCAGAGAGGAAGCAGAAGGCCCGCTAAGGCTTCTCGATCGTGTGGTTGATGGAAACGAACCGTCTCGGCGAGCAGTAGGATGGAGGCCAAGACGAGCAAAGCAGCCGATATTCCGCGATGGAAGCGGCGCACTTCGGAGTCGACCCAGGTATTCAATCTACGTTCGAGCAGACGTCCTTCGTTCGAGTCGGTACAGTTGCGCTTGAGAGAACAGGAATTGCAGGCGCTCGCGGGTGCGCGGTACAAGGTGACGCGGCGCTCAAGATCGGAACTCAACTGCACGAGTTGGTGGCCCGCGGGGCACTCCCAGTAGTCCAGCTCACGAAAGTAGACAAAGCCCGAGTTGCGATAGCCTTCCGCCCTCTGTTGGGAACGGCGCGCCAGATACTCGAGCAGAGCTGCCACACCCGCAAGGAACAAAGCGTAGGTGAGCGCGAGAAGGACTTCGCCATGGACACCTAGAATCATCGGTCAAGCACAGCTCCAGCGACCTCACTCAGCAGGACATCGCCCGGTTTTTCAGCGCCAAGGCTCGGTTTCGGCCGGCGCACGCCGAGCCAGGCGAGGTAGAGAACCGGAAGAACACCTCCGAGAATAAACAGGGTATCTCCCGGAAGACGCAGCCACTCAAGAAGGGCATTGGTGCGGTTGGACAAGTAGTCCAACGAACGGGCCTCGAAATACCCCGCGCTGACGGAGTGATAAAGCTGCAAAACCCCGAGAGGGAATAGTGTCGCGAAAACCATCCAGGCAAGCCCGATGTTCAGGGACCAGAAGCTAATTTTCGCCAGCCGATCACTCCAGGACTCTTCCGGAACAATGTACCGCAGGCAGAAAAGGGCCAGGCCCACGGCCATCATTCCGTATACGCCCATCATTGAGGCGTGTCCGTGGTTGGCCGTCAAGGCCGTGCCCATTTCGTAGTAGGAAACGATGGGCAAATTAATCAGAAATCCGAACACACCAGCTCCAAGGAAATTCCAGAACCCGACGGCGGCGAGAAACATGACGGCCCAGAGGTGGGGAAACGGAGTCCGGGAAGTCGAGTGCTGCTGCGTTCCGAGTTGCAAGAAGCTCCAGGCTTCGAGGGTCAGGAATGTCAGAGGAATGACCTCCGCCGCCGAGAAAAACGCGCCCAGGGCCATATGCATCGTCGGTTCACCCGAAAAGTACAGGTGATGCATGGTCCCGACCATCCCTCCGACGGAATAAAGGATGATGTCCAGATAGACGACCTTGAGGGCCACGCGCTCGTGGACAACACCGAGAAGGACGAACATATACGCCACCATGACGGTGGTGAACAGCTCGAGAAAGTCTTCCACCCAGAGATGGACAACCCAGAACCGCCAGAAGTCCGTGGTGGTGAAGTGCGAGTTCGTCCGGGCCAGCAGCCCCACGGCGTAGAATGCCGGAATCGCGAGTGCCGAGAAGAAAAACAACCACGGCATGTTGCCTATCGACTCGGTTCGCAGACGCGAGCGCAGTCCACGAAACAGGAGGATCACCCATAACACCAGCCCGACGGTAAGCAATATCTGAAAGAACCGACCGAGATCAAGATACTCAAAGCCCTGGTTGCCAAACCAGGACCATCCTCGTTGAATCCAGCCGTGAATTCCCGCATATTCTCCGGCCATACTTCCAAACACCACTACCGCGAGGGCAAACAGCAGCCCATAGGAAAGCCAGTGCTGCCGGTTAGGCTCGTTGCCGGTGATGATGGGGACAAGAAAAATTCCGGCGGCGAGAAAAGATGTAGAAACCCACAGAAGTGACAACTGAACATGCCAGGTGCGAGCAATGTTGAAAGGAAGGAGGCGCGCCAGATCGACGCCAAAAAAATTGCTTATCTCTGCGCGATAATGTTGGGTCGCGCCACCGAGAAGTGTTTGCATGAGAAAGAGCGCCGCCATTACCAGAAAGAACCAAGCGCACGATCGTTGAGCCGGGGACAGCGCCACGCGGTCAGGAGGGCGAAAAGAAATGGTTTGCTCCTCTCTTCCGTGCCATCCGAGGAAGTTCCACCTCCCGAAGGCCCCGAGCAGAATGCCAGTACCGCCGAGCAGCACGATCAAGGAAAGTACGCTCCAGACCAGCGCGTCGGCGGTGGCATGATTTCCTACCAAAGGCTCGGGGGGCCAGTTGTTCGTGTACGAGTAGTCGCGTTTTGGCCGCAGCGCGGAAGCGGCCCACGCAGACCAACTAAAGAAGGCTGTCAGTTGCCGGATTTGCTCTGGATCGGTGATCGCCGAGGGCCTGAGGCCGTTTCGGGTGTCGGGCGCTGCGAAGAATTCGCCGTAGTGTTCGACAAGCTTGTGAAAGGCCTCGCTTTGCGCCGGTGAAAAAGAAAGGACCCCCGAAGCCTCGTCGTAGCGATTTGCTTTGAAGTCAGAAACGGTTTGTTGCCGGGCAATATCTCCGGAAGAACCAGCATAGTGTTCATCGGAAAGCAGGGCGGCTCGGTGAAGATAGTCGGCGGTGAAGTCAGGTCCGAGATAAGCGCCGTGCCCAAAGATCGAACCGTACTCCATCAGACCATTCTTCAAAAAGACTTCTTGGCCAGCGACGACATCTTGGCCCGTGAAGAGAAGCTCGCCCGTTGAACCGAGCACTTTCGACGGGATTGGCGGTTCGTCGGTGTACGTCCGGTAGGCGAGTATCCCGAGAAGAAGAAAGCCGAGGAGTCCCACAACGACGACCGCTTGTATCCAAGCTTTCGAAATCAGTAATTCACGTTTTGGCTGCATTGATTTTCCTTTGCTGAATGCTTCAGAGCCATAACCTGGGCTGAATTATATAGCGGTGGAAACCCGAACATGACCATTGCGTGTGCTCTTCGAACGGACCGGACCCCCCAAAGTAGTTCGCCTTCGTCTAGAGATTGAGCAACGCCCATGCCACGGCTCGAGGATGCGTAACTGCTTGGCGCAAAAGAGGATTGGAAAAAGACGATGGAGGCCAAAACATTTCCGGGAAGCGCAGGCGACAAACTCGTCAAAGAGTTGACGCCTGTTCTAGCAGCTTTCCTCCCGCTGACTCTGAAGACTCCGTCAAGGGCACGGTTGGCACGGGAGTGGCAAAGCGGCGATAGATGACGCGCAGCGTGGCGACCAAAGGCACCGAAAGGTAGACTCCAATGATTCCGCCGATCGCGCCACCAACCATCAATGTAAATATGGCAAGCAGCGGGTGAATTTCGAGCTCGCGGCCCATGACACGCGGCGCAATCCAATAGTCCATGAGCACACGCCAAATGCCCAGCAGGGCGAGCATCCAAATCCAGTGCGCATGGGCGACGGCGCCCGCGCCGGTAATGGTTGCGGCCGCGGCCATCCAGCCGACTACGGGAATAAATTCGAGGATCCCTGCTAGAAAACCGAGCGCCAAGGCGTTTGGAAAGCCGAGCAGGAGCATCGTCGTCGAACAATAGACAAGCGACAACACACCCAGAATTACCTTCGCTCGGATGTAATGCTGCAGCGTGACGTGCAATTCGCTGGCCAAGGACTGTAAGGTAGCGTAATTCTTCTTCGTTGAAACAAGATGGATGACCTGGTCGGTGAGATTCTTGCCATCACTTAGGAAAAAGATGGCCAGGATTGGAATCACGAGGATTCCGGCAATGGCCGTAGACGCAAATCGCCCTGCCTGGTCGAGAGAACTCGCGATCGTGGAACGATGTTCTTGGAGGAACGTTCTGATCCGCGTCGCTTGCGTCTCGTCCCAGCCGAATTCGTCGCCCAAATCATTCGCAATCTCTCCGGACGAAACTTTCTGGTTTAACGAAGGCACGGCACTCAGAACGCGCACGGCGTTCTTTTGCAGGTGCGGTGCGAGACCATAGGAGAGCAGGGCGATTGCGAAGACAAATGCCAAATATGCTTCGATTACGTGCGGGCCTCTCAGGTTCTTGAAAAACAAAGAGTGCCGCTGCAGGAATCGGACGACCGGATCAATCAAGTAAGCAAAGAGAATCGAGAAAACAAAGGTGATGATGACGGCTCGCGCGACGTACACAATGGCGAGCACGAGTGCGAAAACGAGGATGGTCAGCAAGATTCTTGCCGTGCGGCGGTCAAGGAATGTCATAAGCCTCCACCAGCGGAGACCTTCTCGGCCGCGTCAACTCGCTGGCTTTCCAGCTTGGCCTTGATTGTTCCCAAGGCTTTTTCAAGCGAGGATCGGGTTTTGTCGACGGCTACCTTCCTCACGATGCCGCCTTTCAAGCCGGTGAGCCCGGCCTGCTGTGAACCTTTTATGGTTATCAGGTACATGCCAGAGCGTTCCGGGTCTCGAACACAAACGGTCAAGTCGAGAGCGGTTTCGAAGTAATGGCTGGCATAGAGCTGCTTCACGGCCACCGCGTAAGCGGGACCTGTGGGATCGCTCCCGCGGTAGACAACTGCTTGTAGTATGCGAAGCGTGGGCTTGAGGCCGAAATTAACCTTTTCCCAGTAGAATTCCGATTGAATCGTTTGGGGGCTCGCTTTCGGATAGTCAAGCAGATAGTGGTGGAGGTCCGGCAAATAGACGGGGAGCGCCTTGGAGCGGCCGAGCAAAGACTGGAACGTATCGCCCACGGCGGCCGGGTGATGCTTGTCGCGGTAGGTTCCGAGTGCCGTGTTTCCCCCTTCCTGATATCTCTGGAGGGCTTCGAGCGCCATCTTCCGCGCGAGCGCATTCACCTGGGTTGCCGCTTCCGGAGCAGACCAGTCGATGGACCTTTGGAACGTTTCCATCGCCTCGGCAGGCAACTGAACTTCGCATTGGCCCGGCTTACAATGCCTTAGCTGCTTGATATCTTCCGGCTCGAGGGTGAAACCGTCGAGGTCTGAAAGTTGCGGGGGATCGCTGAATTTCTGAATGGCCAGATAATTCGGAAGTCTCCGCAAGGCCTCCACATCCGAGGCCATCTTCAGATAGCTCTCCGGCGTCGCCTTGACATACACGGCGCCGAAAACAAAGACTTCATCCGGCGTTTCGGACTCCAGAATCTTGGCGATCGGCTTACCGTTGCGTATGTCGGACACCTGATCACCGGTGAGTCCGACGTATTGCTGGAAGAATTTGAATGGCTCGGCGCTCTGCCCCATGGCAGCGGCTGTGGCGATGCAAAAAGAGAGCAGAAGGCCCGTCAGGATCTTTGGGCGCGAACTAGTTTTCATAATGGCTTGCCTGTTCCTCCGAGATCGTTGCCGAGTGGGAAGTTCTGAAAGCAAATACACACTTTGACGGCCCCCCCGAATGCCGATCTGATATTCGGTGCTTGTTCATCGCATTTCACTCGCCAACCATGGTCGGAAGCGGGTCCTCGGCTAACCATCTGACAAGCAGTTACTTACTCGGCGTCGCGAGTCCGGGAACGACCGCAGGCTCGAGGGCCTCGCGAGACGCAGGGCGACGAAATGGTCAAAGCTGTGACACCGCAGATTCGCCGGTAGGCATCCGCAGGCAAGAACGGTGCTCCTAGAGAGCGCACGTCCTTAGGCGAAATCGAAGGTGGCCGAGAGAGGATAGTGGTCGGAAGCCGACACCGACCGGTGGACCTCGGGTTGGCTCGGGCGAATGGGGCCTCGCGAAAAGATCCAGTCAATCGTTCGTCCGTCCGCGAAGAAAGAGTGCGGCGTTGTTGCCCGGTGCTGATCCGCAAAAGCGTCCTGAAACTGTGCACGGCGGATGGCCGTAGCGACGGCGCCGCCGGAGACGTCCAGGTTGAAGTCTCCGGCGAGCAGAATCGGGGTACGCGCACTATATTGGCGGCTATCTTCGAGGGCCTCCTCAAGTTGTGAACTGCGCAATCGGTCATCACCCTTGCTTTCGAGGTGCAGGTTGTAGGTGACGACTGTTTTGTCCGCAACGTCGGCTTCACAGACCAGCGCCAAGCGGCCGCCGATTCTCTCCTGAAACAGGTCGATTTCCGGAAGGAACCAGTGCGGGTGCCAGAAATTGGATTGCTTCTGGAATCTAAGGATGCGCGGATTTGACAAAGGCCAGCGAGAGAGCGTGGCTTGGCCGTGGTAAGCGGGCGATCCGGTGGAGCCCTGGGTCAACTCCTGAAACTCGCGTCCAAATACATAGTTCAGTCGCAGTTTCTCGGATATTTCCCTTGTGATATTGAGGCGGTGAGTCCTTCGGGCATTCAGGTCGGTCTCCTGCAACAGGATGATGTCGGCCTTGACGCGTCCCAGGAACTCGATGACCCGCTCTAGTTGCAAACCGCGATTGATGTTCCAATTCACCACCTTGATGGAACCGGGTGCACAAAGAACCCAACGTGAAATCGCAAAGCTACCTGTTTCGATCTCTTGCATCGAGGTCACCGTCCCGTACAGGTTTGGTCGGCGGACGGGCTCGCGAGAATGTGAGAAGCCGACATGTTTCCGCGAGGAAATAAGCACGCCGCTATCCAACTCTAGTTCATGGTGCTGACCTCTTGCGGCCGGGCGTGAACCGCCCTTCCTTTCCGGTGTAGCAGCTGCAGATCCTACCGTTTCAACGAGCTCTCTGCCAAGCAGGTGGTTTCGGCCTGCCCGGTCGCAAGTTTTCCCGGCCGTTGCTCGGCTCGAGCCTCCTGTCAACGACCCGTCCAAACAGTCTACAAGTTGCCATCAACGTTGCCATCCCCGGCATTTTCTTCAACCCCACGCCGAGAGGCAAGTAGCTGATAAAACGGCGGATCTTGCCTATTCACGACCGAGCGGCCCAGTGGAATGACCAATGCACTGCTAGCGGTGGGTGTGAAATGAACCCGGAACCAACATTGGCGGATTGCACGGTTGCGGTATTCGGTGCGCGAATCATCCTTCGCACTCCTCGCCGCCCGGAATGGTTTCGTCGAGTTACAAAAATCGCCCTTGCGCTTTTTCTGGCCGGCTATTTTGCGTCCGCTACGGCCGGCAAACAACCCGACACTCGAAACGCCACGGTCCGGGGAACCGTGTTCGTGCATGACTCCGGCGGAACCCAATCTCTGGTTGCCGGTGCCAGGGTGCAGCTCAAAGGTACAGCAACCCTCGAAGCGGAAACAGATGAGCGCGGCGAGTATGTGATTCGAGCCGTTCCCTACGGAACGTACGCCGTAGAAGCAACCACGACCGGCTTTAAGGCGGTTCGGACGCTTCGCGTCGCATCCGAGGAAGTCGAACTCGCGCTCGAATTGAAGCCCGAGGCGGTCACTACCTCCGTCGTGGTCACAGCCGACCCGGCGGAAACCAGAAGGCCTGCCCCGAGCGAAACCATTTCTGACAAGACATTGCGGGAGGCCCCAAACGTCAACGAACGTTTTGAAAGTGCTCTCCCACTCGTTCCCGGAGTTGTTCGCGGACCCGACGGGCACGTCAACCTCAAGGGCACACGCAATACTCAAAGCAGCGCGCTGGTCAACAGCGCGAACGTCACCGACCCGGTAACCGGCAGTCCAGCGATCAATCTGCCCGTCGATGTGGTGGCCTCGGTCCAAGTCATATCGAATCCATATGATCCCGAATACGGCAGGTTCACCGGCGCCGTTTCGACCGTCGCAACAAAAACGAGCGACTATGAAAAGTTTCACTTTTCCTTCCAGAACTTCATTCCCCGACTGCGAGATGAGGGCGACAGCATCCGAGGCATCGCCGCCGCAACGCCCCGCATGACCTTCACCGGGCCACTGCTCAAGGACAAGATCGCCATCACGCAATCCCTTGAATACCGTTTTGTTGAAACACCGGTGAATAGCCTTCCCGCGTTTCACCGCGATACAAAACTCGAGAGCTTCGATTCCTACACGCAACTGGACTTTGCGATCAGTTCGAAACAGACGGCCAACGTTTCTGTGGCCGTCTATCCTCAGAAACTCGACTATCTCGGGCTAAACACCTTTAACACGCAGGAGTCCACCCCGGATTTTCATCAGCGCGGATACCAAATCAACGTGCAGGACAGCTACGCGATCGGCCCGGGCGGGCTGCTAAGCTCACAGTTCAGCTACAAGCGTTTTGATGCCGACATCACGGCACAAAGCAACGATCCGTACCGCGTCTTGCTTGAAACGACCGAAGGTGGTTTCTTCAATCGCCAGAGGCGTCAAACCTCGCGCGTCGGCTGGCAGGAAACCTACCACTTTGCTCCCTGGAAGTTCGCCGGTTCGCACCAGTTTACCGTCGGTTTAAGCTACGAGCACTCACATTACGACGGCAGACAGACATTTTTGCCTGTCGAAAATCTGATTGTTTCGCCAATCTCTCAGGGGACCACCGGAATACTCGAGCTGTCGAACAAGGGCTCCGATTCGTACCGCGAATTCCAGGTGGCCGCACGTTTTAAGTTGCGCCAGAGCCTGCTGAACGTTTCCTATGTGCGATCCCGCGCGTTCGGTGACCTCAACGACTTGAATCAATTCTTTGGCAATCTCGCGCAACCGGTGATCCAGCCGGACGAACGTGGTCGCTTGCCTTTCGACGCGCCAAACCGTTTCTTGTTTTGGGGTTCAATCGCAGCCCCTTGGAAGCTTACGGTCGTTCCGGTCTTCGACCTGCACACCGGATTTCCTTATTCGATCGAAGACCAGTACCGCGCATTCGTCGGGCCCCGCAACGTCGATCGTTTCCCGCGGTTTTCGTCGTTCGATCTCCAGATTACCCGTCGTGTCTGGTTGCCCCTTCACGGCAGACGCATCCCCGCGCGTGTAGGCGGCGGGGTCTTCAACCTGTTCAATCATTTTGATCCACGCGATGTGCAGAACAATCTGGCCAGTGCACGGTTCGGCGAGTTCTTCATCACCTCGTGGCGAGAATACCGCGGCAAATTCGTTCTGGAGTTCTAAAGATGAAAAATCATCTGCTGTTTACTGCCTTGTTCCTGCTCCCGACCTCTGCGGCCATCGCCGCGGATGATCCCGGCACACTTCCAACGGCTGAGCAAGTCATGAGCCGGATGGCGGCGCAGGACCTCGAGCGCCAGTCCTCGATCGAGGGCTATGCCGGAATGCGTCGGTACGTCCTCGAAAACCAAAACTTCCAAAAACGCGCCGAAATGGTCGTGCGTGTAAAAGGTGATCCGGCCGGCACAAAACATTTCGAAGTCGTCTCGGAAGACGGTTGGAAGGCCGCGAACAGTCATGTTTTGCGGAAAATGCTCGAGTCGGAGTCCGAAACCTCCCGCCCTGAGCTGCGGGCAACCACTAGACTCAACTTCACGAACTACCAGTTCCTGATCGTGGGGACGGAAATGGTTTCGGGCCGCAAGGCTTACGTGCTTGAGACAAAACCCAAGCGCAAGGACAAATACCTATTCGAAGGCCGTATCTGGGTGGACACCGAAGATTATGCGCTCGTGCGTGCCGAGGGCAGCCCGGCAAAGAACCCCTCCTTCTGGACCAAAAGCACGCATTTCGTGCAGGTGTATCAGAAAAGCGGGCCGCTCTGGTTTCCACTCTCGACGCAAAGCATCACCGAAGCGCGTTTGTTTGGCACCACGGACGTTCATATCCAGTATTTCGACTACGCGCCGCAAGGTCAGCCCTCCTCCGAAATCACTCTGATGTCCTCGAAGGAGCCTTACAAGCCATGAATCCTGCGCGGCAGCAACTCCTCGAGGTGCCTGTGGCAACGGTTAAGGAATGTCTGATTCTCGCCGCCGGCCAAGGCAGCCGCATTGCCTCTCTGTCGGGCAGTGCTCCGAAGCCCCTGGTATCCCTTTTCGGCGCGCCCCTTCTTGAGCACATCCTGCTGTCGTCACAAGCCGCCGGAGTCGAGAAGTTTGTGATTGTCGTCGGGCATCGTGCCGACGCGCTCCGTCGCTGGTTTGCCGAAAGGCCCCTCGGAGACATTTCCGTTACCTTGGTTGAAAACGCGGATTACCACAAAGCGAATGGCGTTTCGGCGCTGGCCGCGAGAAAATGGCTCGAGAACCCTTTCCTATTGCTCATGGCCGATCACATCTTCGAACCGAAAACGGCCAGAGCGTTACTCGAGCAAACCATAGCAGAAGACGAAGTCATTCTCGGTGTGGATTACAACATCGATCGCATCTTTGACCTAGAAGATGCGACGAAGGTCAAAGTCGATGGGAATGACATCGTTGCGATCGGCAAAGACCTTGTCGAATACGACGCACTTGATACCGGAATGTTTTTGTGCGGACCAGGGTTGTTCGAGAGGCTCGAATCGGCCAATAAAGGCGGCAATTGCTCGCTTTCGGACGGCATGCGCAGACTGTGCCAGGAGCGCAAATTGAAGGCCTTCGACGTTCGGGACGGACACTGGCAGGACGTCGATACCCCGGAGGCCTTTGCCTACACCGAAAGTATCTTTGAACGTGACTTCGCCGAAAGCCCCATCCTCGAAAGGTTCGTCCATGCCTAAAATTCCAGGAGGGCCGCAGTCGGCGATTCGCTTGCTCGCAATTCTGGCGAGCGCGGGATTGACGGCCTACTTGGTTTGGCGCGCCGGCCCGAGCCATCTCTGGCAGGACCTCACGAAGCTGGGTTGGGGGTTTTGTGCGGTTGTAGCTTTGGCCGGCGTTTCGCATCTTCTGAAGACCTGGGCTTGGCAGATGACCCTCGGCCAAGCCCAGAGCCAGATCTCCTTTCCGCGCCTGGTGGGGCTTCGCCTTGGGGCGGAGGCTGCCGGGCAGCTTGGCGTACTGGGTCAGGCGTTTGGGGATTCGATCCGCGTCTCGCAATTGAATCGCGAGATGCAACCGGCCAGAAGTCTCGCGTCGGTCACACTCGATCGAGGGTTCTATCTTGTTACTGGAATGATTATTGCTGTCGCCGGGGTTCTGGCGGCCCTGCCCGCGCTATCGCACTCCGAGGGCCTACGCCTCTATGCCGGACTATTTGTCTTCGTAGCGACCACAGTTTTGTTATTGACTCTCCTCGCGGTGAGAAAGCGCTGGCCGTTTCTCTCCGGCAGTGCTCGTCTCGTCGGCCGCATTCGCTCCTTCAAAGGCTCGATAGAGCGACGGTTCGAAACGATTCAAGCGACCGAGGACGCGCTTTTCGATTTCCACCACAAGACTCCCCGGGCGTTTTGGACCAGTTTCTCCTTGAACTTGGCAGGGCAATGCCTAGCCATCCTCGAGGTGTGCGTGGTTCTTTGGCTGCTCGGAGCGCACATTGGCTTCTTGGGAGCCTTGATCATCGAAGGATTGACCAAACTTCTGAACGCAATCGGCAACTTCAACCCGGGAAATATCGGAACCTACGAGGGCGGAAACATGCTGATCGGCAAGATCTTCAGTCTGAGCAGCGCTACCGGACTCACCTTGGCCCTGGCAAGGCGGCTGCGGGCCTTTTTCTGGACCCTCATTGGTGGCGTCTGCCTCGTGTTTTTGACAAAGGGAAGAGGAAGCATGATTCTCGCAACCTCGAAAGGGCAGCAACCATGACCAAAGATCCGCTTACAACCCGAGACGCCTCGAACGGTTTCGGGTCATCAGGAAACGTCACGTTCGTCCTTTTTGTCGCTGACAACCGAAGCGCGAACCCCGGTCGATTCAGCTCCCCCCTCGCTCGCGTCGGCACTCTGCCCGTCTCGCTGCGGTCGATCCTAGGCGCCCAAAAGATGCACCCCGCAAGGATCGTCGTCGTTGTTGACCCCACCACAAAACAAAGTGTTCAGCCGAACCTTGTCGGAACGGGGCGTCTCGCCGAAGCGGTCGAATGGATTGAAGTCGACGCCGATGCTCCTTTCGAACAACAGTTGCGGCTCGTTGCCAGTCAAACAGGCTCCGAGCGCCTGGTTCTGGTCGACGGAAACACGTCATACCACCCGTCCTTGATCCGCGAGGCGATGGAATGGAATGACGACAATAGGGCTTTATCGCTGACCAGCGGTGGCCGGGCTATCGGAATCTATGCATTGTCGATCGACAGATTGGGCGATTTCCGAGAGCTTCGCCAAGGGGAATTACGTACCCCTGGGGAACTGCACGCGTCGCTGCGGGCGATCGATTCCCTTGTTTCTATGGACGTAAGCGAAGACCTGTGGCAGCGAGTCACGACAGAAGAAGACCGCTGTATCGCGGAGAGAAAGCTGGACCGCTGGCTAGTCAAACCTACCGATGGACTGTATGCACGGTTTAATCGCCGAATCTCCATTCCGATCAGCCGGCAACTCATCAAGCTCCCGATCACGGCAAACATGGTCAGCCTCTTCACGCTCGGAGTGGGCTTTTTTTCGGCCGTATTCTTCGCTCTCGGCGGATACTGGAACACACTCCTTGGCGCCTTTCTCTGCCTGTTTGCGAGCATCCTCGACGGATGCGACGGGGAGGTGGCCCGTTTGAAATTGCTAGAATCAGATTTCGGCTGCTGGCTCGAGACGGTCTGTGACTATCTGTTCTACCTTTTTCTTCTGGTCGGAATGACCATTGGACAATGGAGAACCTCGGGATCCAAGGCTTACCTCCTGTGGGGCGGCCTTCTGCTCCTGGGTGCCGTGGCTAGCTTCCTCGCTGTTGGATGGGAGCGACAGCGCCTCGCCGCTGGCCGTCCCGAGCAGCTTTTGAGCATCTGGCATAACCACGCCGAGAGCCGG
>Ga0306926_10001951_pt1 | contig 20763 bp, 23 predicted proteins | sample flu12Cox44000178_FD_203759 | JGI IMG/M metagenome (GOLD analysis project Ga0306926, IMG submission 203759) | Lab enrichment of tropical soil microbial communities from Luquillo Experimental Forest, Puerto Rico - flux8day.12C.oxic.44.000.178 (v2)... | ecosystem: Environmental > Terrestrial >...
AGCCTGTCTCAAGTCATCGATGACAAGGGGGTCGTGGTTTACCGCTTAACGGACGTAATGTAATGCAACTGGTATCCCTCTCCCCAGGCGTGATCAACGGCGGCCGAGCCAGTGCCACTCAACGCCAGGCCAATTACGGCCCTGGATTCTCTGTCGCCGGGCAGGGAGACAACACCTCCGTGGTCCTGATCGACGGTATGGAAATCAGCGGCCAGGAACTCAACAATTATCCACTAGCGATCCCGCCACTGGACTCCGTGGCCGAATTCCGTGTTCAGACCTCCAACTACTCGGCGGAGTTTGGCGGCAATTCCGGCGCTGTGATCGATGTGGCTTCGAAACGCGGCTCAAACGAATTTCACACCACGTTATACGAGTTTCTGCGCAACGACGCTCTGGACGCGGTTTTTTCAGCACGACAGTTGATCCGCTGAAACGGAATCAGTTCGGGTTCGTCGCTGGCGGACCAGTGGTCTTACCGAAACTTTACAACGGCAAAGACAAACTTTTGTGGATGTTTGCCTATGAAGGGACACGGCGGAGGCAGGCAATTACCAGCACAACGTTGGTACCCACACTCAGGGAGCGCACTGGCGACTTCAGTGATGTGGCGGCGACCATCGTCGATCCTTTCATTAAAATTCCGTTTCCGGGAAATATCATTCCGGCAGATAGGATTAACGCTGTTGGCGCCGCACTGGCGAACCTGTATCCCGTCGCCAATAACAGCGACCCGTCACGAAACTACCTCGGCCATCCAACAGGTATTTCGGACAACGACGTCTCAGCTGCACGAATCGACTACCAACCGGGAGCACGAGACACCCTCTGGGGCCGATTCACAGTAAATAATCCATTTGAACGGGGCGTGGGACAGGCGCTTTCCCCCGCTTTCCCCGGATTCGATCAGGAAGAATCGGATAACAACCTGCAGTTTGCTTTGGGAGACGTTCACAGCTTCCGTCCGACCATCGCCAATGAAGCCAATCTCGGCTTCGTGCGCTTTCGCCGCGAGCGCCATTCAACTGACGCTTTCAAACGGAATTGGATCCAAGAATTAGGGATCAAAGGGCTCTCGCCGATCCCGCTGACCTGGGCGGCGCCCTCCATGACACCCACCGGATATGCCGAAATCGGCTATTCCGCAAATAATGCGATCTTCAAATGGGTGACAAACGCTTTCACTTTGTTTGCGAGCCCTAATGTTTGCAGCGAACAATCTGCTTCTGCTGAGGTAGGTGAGAATCCTACGCAGGATCGACTCCTCTATCCGATCAAGACGTTCAGCGCTGGCGACCCGACGGCATAGCAGGGTCTACTTTCGTACTGGTGGAAAGTCCTTCAGCAGTTTTTGGGCACCCTTATTGAGCCTTTCCTGGTTTTTTTCCTGTTTCTTGCTGGGTTCAAGAGTATGTTGGGCAGCACCTATCCAAATGAGCTTTTTTGCAGCGGGGTCATACATGCCAAGGACAAAAGTGCCGATGTTAATGGTTGAAGTCGTCGCCGAGAATGAATTGAGGCCGCCCCACGGGCCCCAGCCGCCCCATCCTCCCCAACCATCCGCGAAGCCGTTTATCTGCCTCTCCCGATCGATAACGAGTTGGTAGCCGAGGACTAAATCGGCTTTATCGCCGTCCGCCACCTTGGTGAGGCCCTTTGCTGCCATTTGTGAATCGACCGCCTGCTTGACCTGGGTGTCCAGGATCTGGTCGGGCTGGCCACCCACTCGGGGTACGCCTTTCACCTCGTCGACCCATGCGTAGGTGTGATATCTCGAAAAATCAGTTCCTGGCATATAGTTGGTTCTCACATCCTGCGCGTATGTCACGGAGCACGCGACGAGCGCCAGGACCAATGCAGGACCAGACTTTGCCTTCCAGTTTCGAGATTTCTGCCACATCATATTTTTCCTTTCAGTAAGTTGCGTTAACCTCATGTCGGCACCGCTCCGGACCCTAATGCATTCGATTGGCCAGCGAACCCCGTCCCAACTGTTCCTTCAAGTGCCTTTCAAGGAAGAACATAGCGGACGTCGGCAATCTTTTCGCATCCGTAGGGATGCCGGACTCTGGGCATGTGCTGCCAGCAGGTGGTCAGATCAGTCAGCGATGCTTTGAGTGGCAGATGTGCCGTGCTAAACGGCGGCCCTGTGTGTTCGTTCTGACCCCAATCCATCACGCCGGACCGAGTCGTGCAGGTCGCAAATCGCGCCTTCCAGAGTGCGCCACAGCGCCCTAAACAATGCGTGCGCAGTACTCATCACGTGTTGCAATTGTAGCTGCCGGAGGGCGTTTGCAACACCAAGACCGAGGCTAGCGACTCACGGCAGCACACACGATCTCATAGGCTGTGCACTAGGATATGTGCGATATCGTGCCCGGCAAGGATGAGCGGCGTAAGCCCAGAACGATAACATCCGCTCTCGTTTCCAGCCGTCAGCTACGGGCGAGCCACAGGCCATAGCGCACGGAGTCGACAAGGCTGAATTCCTTGGCGTACCGCAGGGCGGCGTACCACCGAACCCACTTGCTGGCTAATGTGAGAATTACTGACATAACCCCTCCCGAAACCAGGAAGTCCCAAACTCCTGTCGTTGCGCCCGGACGCGAAACAACACCATAGAAAAAGCAGTTTACGCGGCATGGTCCGTGCGACTGATGTTCAGTTTCTGCATTTTGTTTTGCAGGGTTGTGCTCCTCAGCCCCAGGCGCTCTGCGGCTCCGCCCTTACCGGCGATTCGTCCTGAAGAGGCCTTTAGCGCATTCACGATCGCGTTGCGTTCTGCCTGTTGAAAGGTGGAGATTGAAGTGATCTCCGACGAGTGGCATGCAGTCAATTCCCCAGCCGGGACTTATAATTCTTTCTCACGTACCTGACGATTCGGGATGCGGAAGTGCTTCTATTGCCTGTGGGATGTGACTTTGTGTAAAACGAATTCCTGGAGAACGCCGATGGCAGCGCTGGTCGCGAGGCTGATTCCGGCATTCTCGAAGGTCAGCGCTGCCCCATGACGATCCCTTTCCGGGATATACAGGTTCGAGATGCCTCCAGCGGCGAGGTCACCGAGAATACTGGAATAGTTCGGCTGCCACTTCTGATTATCGCCTTTACAGATGACAGCGCGGGAGAGGGCGTAGAGCAAGCGTGAACGCGTCGTGCCGGTCCCCTTGTAGAAGTAGCGAGGGTCCTGCTTGAATAGCGACGGCAGGACTGCGCCTCCGATGAATAACCCGGATGCGAAGTTCGCATAAGAGGCGCCATAACGCTTGGCGTAACCCTGTGCGCCTTGGCCGTACCCGCTGTAGCGGTCCGCAGCTTGGTTCACCCCAGCAATAATGCTGACGGAAGCGATGCTCACGGGATCGGTCGTAGCTTTCAAAGCCAGGTGAAATTTTTGTTTGGACGTCAGAGGCGCAGCCTCCCTGACGTAACTGACATAAAAATTGGGAACAATTCCGAAAACGCGCTGCTTCTCCTGGTCTTTGAGTTGATCCTGCGCGATTTCATTCATGGATGGGGACACGCGGATTTCGGTGATTTGCGTGGCCAGGGTCAGGGTGATCTGAGGAAAGACGTAGTGCTCGCCGGAGCGCAGAGTGGCTGAGATCATCTGGGCGGTGAAGCCCTCCGCGGCGATGGTGATCTGCAGCGACCCAGGAGAAACGTTGGCAAAACTAAAGTGACCATCCTCGTCGGATTGCCCTTCCTGGATCATTGAATCCTGATCGCGCGTGAGTGTCACGTCGGCCCCCGCGACGCCCTTGCCGGTCTGATCGACAACCCTGCCGCCGGCGGTGCCGTACGTTTTTTGCTGAGGTTCGGCGGCGGCACTTAACGCTGGATCGGGTGCGTCGCGCAGCTGGAACTCTCGGGCCAGTTGGTCAACACTCTGCGATTGCGCTCGTGCTGGAGAACAAAAGAAAAGGAGGAACGAGAGACAGAAAAGAACCGTTGTGAGTGCCAAAGCCCACGGGATCATCTGTGTTGGGGACTTCCCCCCGGTAATCCTCGCCAGGGGGAACTCCTGACCAGCCGTTTTTGCCCCGAAGACGTCAGCGGCAGCCCGGGGCACAAAGTCAAACACGATCTTCTTCACGGTATCCCTCTTGTAAGTCGTCAATCGGAGCGCTCCACCGCACGGATGAATTTGCGTTCCGCCACTCCTGAGAGCAATCAGCGAACCAAATGTCGACCGACTTCTGGAACCATTTAAGTGCTTAGCTCTCTTGGGACAAAGCGTTGGGGGAAAGAATTCGGCAAACCGGGATGCCAGCTTGTGTTACCTACTCGGCAGAACGCTGCCGATTTCCGGGCAGCTGAATGTGCCAAGCTGGTCAGGTTGCGTATGGTTGGAGGCTCTATCGCTCTGGCCGTGGGGAAGAATGCCTTGTGGGACCCAGCTCAACCAGCAGGCCGTACGGAGAGGCCTCAGCGAACCATGGCCGCTGGCACAGGCAAGCTCAATACTTTATCATACTCCGAAACAAAGAGTTCACTAGCCGGATACTGCTCGCTCAATTCCCGAAGCAATTTTTGCGCGAGGGCAACCTGCTTTTCACGGCACGCGGCAAGGGCAAGGAGGATTTTGGCGAAAGGTCGCAGGTAGCGACCGTTCTCCGCAGTCTTGGCCACTTGCTCCATGCCGAGCTTTTTGTTTCCGTGAATTCCATCGAACCAGAGCGCGAAGCGGGAACCGGCGGTCTGCGATCCAATAATGTAGTTTGCTATGCCAAGCGCGATATAAGCGTCTACGGCATCCGGATTGCCTACCAGTAATGACTCCGCATATTTATTGGCTTCTTTCATGTGCTTCAAGCCGGCCAAATGCTTCTTCTGTAGAATCGATTCCGCGTCCGATTCCATACCGGCTGCCAGCGTCAGGGCGAAAAGGGCTTCTCCATCATTGGGGTTTGTTTTCTGGCGCACCATGGCAAGTTCGCGGGCCCGAGCTAGGGCTTCGCCAAAATGGCTCATACGCTCCGGGTTCGGCCTGCCATCAATCCCGTGCAGAAATCTCTTTTCGTTCAGGAAAAAATCGCTGGTCAATACTCCCTGGAAGTACAACTCCTCAAAAAGGTAGCTGGCCGCCACGGCCACCTCACCAAAAGGATCCTCCAGATTGCGGGACTCCCAGCTCACGAAAGTTTGGCGTGCTTCGGCAAACTTCTGCTCGTACAGGAGATCGAATCCAGCGCTAAGCTCCGGAACAGCTGTGAAGGCTGGCGAGTCGCCGCTCGGCACCCTCCCAACACTGATGGCTGGGCTCAAGAGCAGTAACACCGTTAGAAAATTACAGCAACGCAGCATTTCTCTATACCTTTACGTAACGCCCGCATAGAGTACCTGGTGCAGAGTAAAACTGGGCGTCAATGCGCACCACTCAATGAAACAGGCTCTGCAAGGCGTCAAAATCTTTGCTCAAGAGCCAACGCTCGGCATCTTTCGCATGTTCGCCGTGCTCCAACGCGTCCAAAATCGCTTGATGCACGACCGCCACGAACAAACGTTCGGCAGCTTTTGCTTGGGAGTCGCTGGACTGTCCTTGCATACTAGGAAACCTCCTCTTTGGCTTCAGAGAGACCTGTGACCGTCGTTTTCGCGAAGGGCTGCCGATGTCTTACGCTGACGAAGGCACCAAGAGCCTTGAGCACAGAACCAGGCTTCCCCAACCATAAAACCGCGATGCAGCCGAGGGCGTACGCGGCGCCGATGAGTACCACAACCACGAACCCGAACGCCACGACCGCTTCCAAGAAGACCAGTTCCCGGACGTAGTAAAACTGGAGAAGGAAGACTGCTGCAATAAGACCAAAGGCTATCTTGGCCGGTCTCTTGAAGAAGGGTGAATGGCCGAAAATTCCGGGCCACAGTCGAAGCATTTTCACGAGTTCCACACCTTACTCCTGTGGGAAGAACAGCACGACAGTAACCAAAGCCGAGAAAACTGCAAATGCCTAGCAAATCTTGAGGACACAGCGCTTAGCCCGTTGCTGTGACCTCAGAGGACGACACGTTTTTCGGCAGTAGTGACGCTCCGCTGGCAGATCAGAGATCAGTGATGGTTCCAGAAACGGGATCGAAGTGGCAGGATGATGGGGAACCCGCGGTTTTCCAGGTCAGCGTCATGTGCAGAGTCCCTGCTCTTCTCCCGCTGTCTCTATTGTTGTATCCCTGCGCACTCACGGCGCAAACCGCGAATGCGTCGATTACGGGGCGCGTGGAGGATGCGTCAAAGAGGGTGATCGAGGGGGCGATGGTGGGGGCCGTCAGGAGCCAGCCCGCAGCACCGTGGGGTGCCTTAGTGCGGGCTGGCGCTGCCTGAAGGTCGGCAATCGACTGGATTACACAGCGCCTGCGACAAGCAGGCAGAATGGGCTGGCACCGGTAAGTGTTTGAACTCCTTACGTTACTCAGGTCATTCCTGACGGCCTCCTGGTTGGACCGCCGCTTGCATAAGGAACGACTCGTCTCGCGTCTAATTGCGAGTTGGTAAAACGCTGACCTGCCTCGCGGCTGGGAGCTATGAAGCCTGGACGCAATGGGCGTGAAGCGAGGGCAGAGGCAAGCTAAAAAACGTATCGGCACTCGGAGAGAACCATGCAGACCGAACTTGTGGTGGCGCCGCTGACGCCATTCACCAGCAGCTGCGCGATCGACTGGCCGGCGTTGCGGGCGCAGATCGACTACATCGTCGAGACCTGCCGCGCGACGCACATCGTGGCGGCGGGGGTGGAGGGCCACCGACCTTGCAGATGCTGCTAGCGACGATCATGTTGGGCGGCTCCGGTGCCACTATGCCACCCCCCGCAGCAGAGATCGCGCGCGGTGTGATCGATGCGCGGCAGGCGGGGGACGTACGCCAGGCCGCCGACCTGCAACTGCAATTTGCCCTGTTTCCCGCGCGTTGGATGCATCGCGGGCTGACGCCGACGATGAAGGCCGCGATGCGGTTCATCGGCATTAACGTGGGCGAGCCCTACCCGCCTTATGCGGGACTCGACGAGGATGAAGTAAGGGCGCTCGAAGCCTTGCTCAAGACCACGCTGCTCGCGCGGCACGGAGCGGTAAATGCTCAGCGTTAAGAGGCTTTCGCTCGCCGAGGCGGCGGTTCTCATCGAGGGTGCGGCCGCGCGGTCGCGCGTCATCGGCCTGCCGATGTGCATCGCCGTGTGCGACGAGTCGGGCCATCTTGTCCGTTTCGAGCGCATGGACGGCGGCAAGGTGTCGAGCATCTCGATCGCGATCGACAAGGCCTTCACCAGCGCTGTCGCGCGGCACGAGACGCATTTCTACAACAAACTCTGCGTGCCCGGCAGCCCGACCTCGGCATCCATGTCTCGAACGAGGGCCATTTCTCGATCACATCCGTGAGGTCCTTTTGGAACCGCTCCGCATCGCGCCCGTATTGGAAGTTACCCACGAAGTCGTCAGAAGAAAAGACGCGGGTCATGCGTTTCGGACGATTAGCGGCCTACCGGTTACAGTCGAGGGCGAGATCGTCGGCGGCATCGGACTCAGCTCCGGCACCGACTGCGCCCAAGCCGCGCTCGAACAGTTTTACGAAAAGACCGGGTTCAAGCCGTAGGGCGAACGCGGTCGCTTACGACCGCCACGCGATGTCGACTTTTGCCGGCGGCGGCGTCCATCTCGTCGTGGTTCCGGTCGATTGTAGCGAGAACAAGCGCGTCCTCGCCCAGGAGCTCAAAGCCAATCCGGAAGACAAGAAGAGCCACAATGATTCCCGGCGCAATTGTTAAGGAGATCTCCCAATGAGCACCCATCTTCCAGAACCACTCCCGCTTTTCTGGCCGCTGAAACCAGTCTCTTCAGCCAAGGCCCGAGTCGAGGCCCTCAACGATGGTCGTAGGAAGTACTGGATCAAGCACGACGTCCTCAAAAACGTTACCCCACGGATGCTCGCCTGGTGGTTCGGCCACATGGAGGGCGATGTCGAGATTCAGGGGCAGCGGTTCCCCCGCTACCGCGTGTGGCATCCGCTGGACCACGTGTATGCGCGCTACGTTCGCCGCGCGTCAGATGGGTCGGTTGGTCCTGGAGCGCAGATCGCGTTATGCGAATACCTGGGCCGCAACCCGCGTTATAAGATCGAGGCCGTTTCGACGATCGAGAAACTCGACGAAACCGGGTTTATTCATAGCGTGATCCGTGGCGGCGTCCCGATCGCACGAATGGAGCACGTGTTCACGACAACCGTGGACGGCGCGCGTGACGAGAATTGCCTAATCGTCCCCGGGACTGCGCGACTTGGGCTGTTCGCCAGGCTGCTGGGTCCGTTGCTGTTTTCCGACGGAAAAGGCCAAGCGTGGCTCAAGCACAACATCGAAGAAATGGGCAATTTGGAGAATTTCTTGCCGGAACTCTATGAGCGGGAAGCGAAGCACGAATTTGTTAACCAGGTCGCGAGCGTTTGATCCGTTCGACACTGGCCCGACTTCGCATGGGTCCGTCTTGATCGATCTCGAAGGCGCGTTTCCATAACACGTTTTCTGCGGCTGAACGCGGAGGGAGGACGATGTATGTCCGGCCTCAGCCCGTGAAAGAGTTCTAGCTTCTGCGGACACCGATTGTGTCCGGATTAGGCTGGGACTCCATCGGAATTAAGAATGTTAGTTGGTGATGGTTTCAGAAACCGGACTGAAGGGGCACCATGAGGGCGAATCCAGCGCAGTTCAGGTCGCTCCTCGAGGTATCCTCCTGTGCAAAGTCCTGGCACTTCTGGTGCTCCTGTCTCTATCGTTGTATCCCTGTGCGCTGCGGGCGCAAACCACGAATGCTTCCGTGACTGGCCGCGTGAAGGACCCGTCGAAGGCGAGCATTGTGGACGCGAAGGTCGGGGCGGTCAGCACCGGCACGAATTTTCGCTATGAATCTACCACTGATGGCGCGTGTCACTGACGATCTGTGCATTCAAGTTCGCCGGAATAATGTTGTTGTTAGGCTATTTCTGTTTCTTTGAAGCGAGTTGAATTTCGAGCAGACACCAGTGCGGCTCAAGGCCTATTCGCAGGTGTACTAGGACGAACTCGTACTAGCCATTAAGGAGTGATCAGAGTCACAGTGTGAGTTGATCGCTCAGCCGTAAAATACGTGAGGGTGACCGTGTGAGCCAATGTCACGTACATTCCCACCCGAAAGAATCCTCGAACACATCCAAGGAGAAGCGCGTGCCTTGCTACATGACTTGCGTCTCGGTGACCCTGTAGCGGTCAGAGCGTTCTATCTGCTGGATTGCGAAATCAATAGTTCACGGGCCAGACTAGCCGATGCTCAGTACATCATTGCGCGAAAATACGGATTTAAGAGTTGGCAGTATTTGAAGCAGCACCTGGTCGGTGAAAGATCTACGGCGTCATCTTTTCCTCGTGATGACCATGTGACGCGACGAGGATGCTGCGCCGCGGTGGTTGAAGAAACCGCACTGAAATGGCAGTATGAGCGTGAATCTGCGCAGTTCAGGTCGCTCCACGAGGTTTCCTCATGTGCAACGTTCTGGCACTTCTGGTGCTCCTGCCTCTATTGTTGTATCCCTGCGCGCTGCGGGCGCAAACCGCCAATGCTTCCATTACTGGCCGGGTGACGGACCCGTCGAAGGCGGCGATTGCGGACGCGAAGGTCGCTGCCATAAACGCCGGCACCAATTTCCGTTATGAGACCGCGAGCAATGGCGCGGGCGAATACACGCTGGCGAATCTGCCGCCGGGAACCTACCGCATCGAAGTGGAAAAGTCCGGATTCAAGAAGCTCGTGCGTCCGGAGGTGACCCTGCACGTGCAGGATGCGCTCGCGATCGATTTCGAAATGGTGGTTGGTTCCGTCTCGGGTAGCATCACCGTGCAAGCGGGCGCGCCGCTGGTGAACACCACCTCGGCAACAGTCAGCACGGTGGTGGACCAGACCTTTGTGGAGAACATGCCGCTAAATGGACGCAGCTTCCAGACGCTCATCATGCTCACGCCGGGAGTGGTGGTGACTTGGCAGCGGCCATTAAGACGCTTGGCGGAGAACTCGCGGCGGCGGACAGCAGCTCGCAGCGGCCGGAATTCAACGTTCAGGTCGAGGGCATCCCGCGCAATTTGCATCCGATTCTGCGCGACGAAGTGTTTCGAATCGCTGGAGAAACCATGCGCAACGCCTTCCGCCACGCGTGACGCAAAGCAAATTGAAGTGGAAATCCGCTATGACGAGCGGCAGCTACGGGTGCGCGTTCGCGACGAAGGCAAGGGCATCGACCCGAAGCTGCTAAGCCATGACGGGCGCGAAGGACACTTTGGGTTGCGCGGCATGCGGGAAAGAGCCAAGCTGATCGGCGGTAAGCTGACGGTGTGGAGCGAACTGGACGCGGGCACCGAAGTGGAATTGAGCCTCCCCGCCAATCGCGCATACACGGCGCCTGGTGATGGGCAGCGATCGTGGCTCGCCGAGAAGTTCGCGAAGTTGTCAGGCAAAGATACGGAACTAAAATCATGAGCGCTGAGGCGAGCCCAATTCGCATTCTGGTTCGACCGGCGTCATGCTTCCCCGGCGAATTATCAAACGCCAGTTCAGTATTTGTTGTTGGTTTCTGCGTCTTCGTAAGATGCGCGAGTATGAGAAGGGTCAAATCCTGTTGCGTTCTCCTCACTATGCTTTCGGCCCTTTGTTCGACCGCTTTCGGTTTGGATCCCCGGCTCAGTATCAGCCAGTACGCCCACACCGCGTGGACCTTCCGGGACGGGTTCTCGACTGGCAATATCTTCAGCATGGCGCAAACACCTGACGGGTATTTCTGGCTCGGCGGGGAGTTCGGCATTTTCCGATTCGACGGCGTTCGCGCTGTGCCCTGGCAGCCTCCCGCCGGGCAAGAGTTGCCGGAGAAGTTCGCGTTTAATCTCGTTGCGGCACTCGACGGTACGTTGTGGATTGGCACGTTCTCGGGCCTTGCAAGCTGGGATGGCGTCAAATTGACGCGTCATCCCGAACTCGCTAACAGGTTCGTGCAAGCGCTGTTCGCGGACCACGAAGGAACCGTTTGGGTCGGCACTCGGGGCGGTGTAGGTTCCTACGCCCGGCTCTGCGCTATGCGCCGCGGCTCCAGCCAATGTTTTGGAGATGATGGATCGCTTGGCAAAACGGTTTGGACAATTTCCGAGGACCGGTCCGGCGTTCTCCGGATCGGGGCAGAGTCCGGCATTTGGCGATGGAAGCCTGGGCCTCCGCGGCGCGAGACCGACGAGCTGCGGGATGTCAGCGGCCTGGCGGAAATGGACGACGGCCATATTTTAGCTTCGACATTCGGGGGCGGACTCATGCAGCTTGAGAACACCTTGGGCGCGCATCCGGTCCCCTATCCGATGCGGCTGCCGGCTGGTTGGACGTTCTCCGACCGCGAACTCAATGCCAGCACACCGCTCCGAGACCGCAATGGAGGTTTGTGGATTGGAACGGGCGAGCATGGGCTCGTCCATTTGTATCAGGGCCGCACCGATGTCTTTACGAAGGCAGACGGGCTTTCCGGCGATATCGTCAACTGTTTGTTCGAAGATCGGGAAGGCAATGTCTGGGTGTGCACGACTGGGGGGATCGATCGCTTCCGTGAGTTCGCGGTGACCACCATCTCCTCCAAGGAGGGCCTGGCCGGCAATGCGGTTGTGTCTGTGGTTGGCGACAAGGCTGGGAGCGTTTGGATTGGGACTCGCCACGGTCTGACGAGGTGGAGGAACGGGCAAGCTACCATCTTTCGGAAAGCGAACGGATTGCCTGGCGATGCGGTGGAATCTCTCTTTCAGGACGACGCTGGACGGCTCTGGCTCTATGCGGCAGGCGAACTCGCGTATTTCAACGGGAACCGGTTCATTACATTGCCGCGCGCCGTACCCGGCGAAGAGGCGCATTCCATCACCGGGGACAGTCAAGGCAACCTGTGGCTTGCGGGAAACGAGGGTTTGTACCGCATACGGGAGGGACATGTAATCGAAAAGCTGTCATGGCCGGTGCTGGGAGCCTCCGAGAGGGCCAAAGTGATCGTTGCGGATCGGGGCGGAGTATGGGTCTCGTTCTGGGGCACACAGACGGTATCGTATTTCAAAGACGGCGCGCTCCGGGCTTTGTACAAGAGCGCGGATGGGCTCGGCAAAGGCCGTATCGCCGACCTTCGCCTCGACAGTGAGGGCGCACTGTGGGTGGCAACCGAAGAGGGCGGTATCAGCCGAATCAAGGACGGTCACATTGCCACCCTCAGAACGGCGGACGGCTTGCCCTGCAGCTCAATTCACGCCTTGATCGAAGACGACGATCAGTCGTTGTGGTTATACACGGCATGCGGCCTCGTGCGCATCGCGCGCTCCGAACTGAACGCATGGATCGCTGATCCGCGGCATAGGGTGGTAACCGTCGTGTTGGATGCGGCCGATGGCGTCCGGCTTCGCGGACTTTCGCCTAGCAGTTTCAGTCCTGTGGCCTCCAGGTCGCGCGACGGCAAGCTGTGGTTCATGACCGGGGACAGTGTTCAGGTCGTGGATCCACATCATCTTCCTTATAACGACTTACCGCCGCCGGTTCACATCGAGCAAATAGTCGCCGACGGCAAGAGTTATTGGCAACGTTTGACTGGTGCGGAAGGCTCGAATGTTCGTCTTCCGCCGCGGATTCGCGATCTGCTGATCGACTATACCGCCGTAAGCCTGGTAGCGCCCGAGAAGGTGCACTTCAAATATAGGCTGGAGGGACAGGATCAGGACTGGAGAGAGGTTGTCAACGATCGGGAAGTGCAGTACTCGAACCTGCGACCGAAGCATTACCGCTTCCTGGTGAAGGCGTGCAACAACAGCGGGGTGTGGAACGAAGAAGGTGCGACGCTCGATTTCGTAATTCCTCCGGCGTGGTATCAGACGAACTGGTTTGGTGCGACATGCGTGGCCGCTTTTCTGGCATTGCTGTGGGCGCTATACCAACTGCGTCTGCGGCAAATGACCCGAGAATTCCAGATAACACTGGACACGCGCGTAACGGAAAGGACACGCATTGCCCGAGATCTACACGACACGCTGCTGCAGAGTTTTCACGGCATTTTGCTCTACCTGCAAAGTGGAATCCATCTGCTGGCGGAGCATCCCGCCGAAGCCAAGAAGACCTTGGAAACTGCGGCTGAACAAGCGGAACGAGCCATCATTGAAGGACGTGAAGCGGTGCAAGGGTTGCGCGCGTCGACGGTTGAGCGCAATGATCTGGCGCTGGCGATTAAGACGCTGGGCGAAGAACTCGCGGCGGCGGACATCAACCCACAGCGACCGGAATTCGCTGTTCAGGTGGAGGGCATACCTCGGGAGTTGCATCCGATTCTGCGCGACGAAGTGTACCGAATTGCCGGGGAAAGCATGCGGAACGCCTTCCGTCATGCGGATGCCAAGCAAATTGAAGTCGAAATTCACTATGACGAACGTCGGCTGCGCGTGCGCGTGCGGGATGACGGCAAGGGCATCGACCCGAAGCTACTGAGCGACGACGGCCGCGAAGGGCACTTTGGCTTGCGTGGCATGCGGGAGAGAGCCGAGCTCATAGGCGGTAAGCTGACGGTGTGGAGCGAACTGGACGCGGGCACGGAAGTGGAACTGAGCCTCCCCGCCAATCGCGCATACACGGCGCCTGGTGATGGGCAGCGGTCGTGGCTGATGGAGAAGCTTGCGAAGTTTTCCGGGAAAGACAGCGAGCTAAAATCATGAACGATCGGCAGAGCCCCATTCGCATTCTAGTGGTCGACGACCATCCGGTTGTGCGCGCGGGCATAGAGACTCTGGCAATTGGGCATCCGGACATGAGCGTGGTCGCGCAAGCTGCGAACGGCCGCGAAGCGATTCAGCAGTTCCGTACGTACCATCCCGACGTTACCCTGATGGACATTCAGATGCCGGAAATGAACGGGCTGGACGCGTTGATCGCGATTCGCAATGAGAGTCCGGATGCGCGAATTATTATGCTGACTACGTACGCGGGCGATGCTCAGGTGATGCGCGCAATCAAAGCCGGAGCTTGCGGTTATCTACTGAAGAGCGCCTTGCATCGGGAACTGCTCGATACGATCCGAGGGGTCCACGCCGGAAAAAAGGCGCTCTCTGCTGAGGTCAGCTACGAAGTTGCCGAGCATGCCGCCGACGATGCCCTGACACCGGCGGAAATCCGGGTGCTGCAGCTGATTGCTAAGGGTAACGCCAACAAGGAAATCGCCGAGCAGTTGTCCATAAGCGAAGAAACGGTAAAGGGGCAGGTCCGCAATATTCTCTCCAAATTGGGCGCCAAAGATCGTACGCACGCGGCGATGATCGGGATAAAACGCGGAATCATCGGATTGTAGTTCTCCCGCAAAGAGTCCCCCGACTGGGCCTTCCGGGGGTTGCCTCCGCTAGAGCGTTCGTAATCTGATTATGTTGTGCGCAGACTTTTCTCAAATTTCGCCCACGGTGCGCCCGGCCTAGGCCTGCTCTTGCTCCGTCTGGCTGTCGGCGTCGCTTTGGCTTCTCACGCAGTGATGGCACTGCGCAGTGGTCCCCCGGCTGGGCCAACCGTACTGAATGTGCTCACCGGGGTTGTAGGAATACTCTTGCTTGTCGGTCTGTGGACCCCTGTCGCTGGGACCATTCTGGCGATCCTAGCCTCCTTAAGTGCCGTCATCCATCCCGCCGATCCATGGACCTGCATCTTCTTAGGGACTCTCGGTGCCGCTTTAGCTCTCGTGGGACCGGGAGCATGGTCGGTGGACGCCTACCTGTTCGGATGGAAGCGCATTTGATCGTTCAGCCAGAATAGTTCCTCCGAAGCCTGCCTGTTTGCATGGAAGCACACCTGATCAGCCGCCAAAAGAGTTACTCCCCACCCCCATTTTGAGTACGCCTCCCTACAAAAAGGGGTCCCATACGCCTCAGTACAGTGCACGCCTCCAACCGATGTAGTGTCCACAAATGCCCGATGTAGGGTTGCCCGCCGGCGGGACTGCGAGCAGACTCCCGTGCAGAGATCGGGGCGGTCCAGCAAGAAACGACCGAAGCTCATCGGGCAGTTGATCGGGTCACCTAGTGGGGCGTGGTTATGGATTACGAAAAGATGAAAGCGTTGATGGAAGCAAGCCGCGAGGAGTCAGCGGCGGAACGCAAGCTGAAAGTCAAAGAGTTTCCCAAGCCGGATTCTGAACCGGATTGGAAATACCCGGACTACGTACGAAAAGAGCAGATAGCAGCCTAATGGAGGTGACAGTCATGAAAACTCCGACGATATTTCAGTGGTTCCAGATTTTGCGCAAACACCATGGATTTACGTTGTTCCAGGCGGTGCGGGGCGCGCTTTGGCTAGCGAGCTAAACAATTTAGGGGGCGATCCTGTCCCCGAAATGATTGCCGCAACTCCTCTGTTAAGGGTTGCCCAAAATACAGATTCCGACGACACTCCGGTGCAAAGAACAGGTCATTCTAACTAATCTGAGGGGGATAAGATGAGCGCAGCGGCAGCCAGTTTCAATCAATTCAGCGGGTACCAGCCAGTTCGGCCAATAAACGGCGTGTTCCCTCTTTCCGATACATCACCGAAGGACGAGCCGGACCAGGCTCCGACCTCATTTCTGGACACGGTCGTCGGAAGACACGGCGGTTTGCGTGCGGTCCTTGCGCAAGTGGCACTAGTTGCGCCCACCGACGCTACCGTGTTGATTTCTGGCGAGACTGGGACCGGAAAGGAACTCATCGCGCGGGCCATTCACGAACTCAGCCCTCGGCGGAACCGGAATCTGGTGAAAGTGAATTGCGCAGCGATTCCGGCTGGCCTCTTGGAGAGCGAACTCTTCGGACACGAGAAGGGCGCGTTCACCGGCGCGCTGATGCAGAAAAAAGGGCGATTGGAACTGGCGGATGGGGGTACGCTCTTTTTGGACGAGATCGGAGACATCCCGCTCGAACTGCAAGCGAAACTGTTGCGCGCGGTACAGGAGCAGGAGTTTGAAAGGCTGGGAAGCACCAAGACCATTCATGTGAATGTGCGGATCGTTGCTGCGACTCACCGCAACCTTGCAGCGATGATTCGCGAGGGAAAATTTCGCGAGGATCTGTTTTACCGACTCAACGTTTTCCCGGTTGCCATACCGGCACTTCGCGACCGGCGCGAAGACATACCGCTACTGGTGAACTACTTTGTATCGAAGCTATCCCGTCAGATGGGAAGGCAGATCACGACCATTCTTCCGCGCACCATGGAGGTATTGACGAATCATCCTTGGAGAGGAAACGTGCGCGAACTGGCGAACTTCCTTGAACGCGCCGTCGTCCTCTCACAGGGGGACGAACTAAAAATATCAACTGGAGAGTTCATCGCGTCCTCCTCGCCCGGGGTCACGCCAATCTCCACATTCGAACAGGCCGAGCGCAATGTGATCATGGATGCGCTGAAGGCCGCTTCGGGAAGGGTCGCCGGTAAGGGCGGAGCAGCCGAGCGCCTGGGGCTCAAACGTACTACCCTGCAAAACAAAATGCGAAAACTGGGTATCACGCGCGAGTGTTCGTGAAAGCAAGCCATAAAACTATTGATAGCCCTGCTGCATCGGGGCAACAAACAGATGATGCGCGTCCTACTTCTAAATCTAAGTGCTGGCTCTCTTGACGCAACCCAACGCGCCCTAGCCGGTCAAGGCTATCAGATCATTACAGTGAGCGGCTCGACTGTCGAGGAAATACTTGCACTCTCTCCCGAGATTCTTGTAACCGAAGCAACGCCTTCAGATTGCGGGTTGAGCGCCCAGGTTAAGGCCCATTCCCATGCAGGTCCTTCGGTCAAAGTCGAAGTGATTGTCCATGGAGGGGCTTTGGAGAGAGCCCGCGCGCTGGATCTTGGCGCAGACGATGTCCTTTCGTTTCCGTTCGACGAAGTGGAATTCGCCGCAAGAATCAGAGCTCGGTTTCGGGAACGTCAACCGCAAGAAGAGCTGATGACGATGCTCAAGTACGCCGTCCAGAGGGAACACTATGCGGATATTGCAGTGGAATCTCTGAGCGGTGGTACAGTCAGCAGAAGACGGTTCTGGTTGATTCCAGCGCTTTTGGGGCTAACTGCCCTCGCCGCGCTGTTCATGGCCATTTCGACTCGGAGTAGCCGCAAGGCGACGCTGCAGCTGCGCGCGGAAATTGCTCGACTCAATAATGGCCTGCAGCCGCAAGTCGACCTGCTACAGCGCGCAGCGGAATCGGGCAGCCGGATAGACACAAACTCGCGTTCTGGTTCCACGACCCGCGATTCTCTGAGGGCGCAATCCGACGATCTACGCAAGAGGGCGGCCACCGCAGATGGCGCGAATGCTGATGCTCTAAAGAAGCAACTCCTGGACACACAGAATCGCCTCGCACAGTTGGAAAAGGAAGAAAAGATCGCGGAGACCATTGTTCACAAATATGGACCCAGCGTGTGCTTGCTGCACGTCGTTGTGGAATTCGAGGACAAACAAACTGGAAGACCGCTCCAGGTCGCGGTCGACGCGAATGGCAAGCCACAGGTTGATGAGAAAGGGATGGCACAGCTCGATGTAGGCGGCCCTGGGCCCCGTCTCCAGGTAGACGCCTTCGGCACAGGTTTTCTGGCCGGGGTTGATGGAACTCTTCTCACCAACCACCACGTCGCAGAACCTTGGTGGCATGATGATGAATTGAAGCGGCTTCTTGACCAGGGTGTTAATCCCCTCGTTCTGTACTACGAGGCTTACTTTCCCGGAAGGGCTGCAGCCATTCGTGCCAAGCTCGGTCGAATTTCGTCGGAGGCCGATGTTGCAACGCTCAAGCTAGAAACTCCAGCCCCGCCTGATGCGGAGCCGTTGGAGCTTGATGCTCGAAGCGAAGCCAGCGTGACGGGAGAACCTGTCGTTCTCATGGGTTATCCGACCGGTGTGGAAGGTATTCTCGCAAGGGCGAATTCGGATGTTTTATCGAAAATTGCAGGGGAAGCGCAGGATTTCAGCCAGATTATGTCTCGGATTGCCTCACAACAACTCATCCGACCGACCACCACACAAGGGCATATAGGCGACGTGCTCCAGGACAAGATCGTTTATGACGCTGCGACCACATCTGGCGGCTCCGGCGGACCCCTCTTTAACAAACGCGGTAGAGTGATTGGCATAAATTTCGCGGTGCTCCGGGGCTTTGGCGGCTCGAATCTCGCTATTCCCGCCAGGTACGCAACCGAACTCCTTAAGTAAGTAAGGGTGTCGTTAGGCGCGCCTGAAGTTGCCAGCACGTAGGTGCAGCTGCAAGCACCGTTTGACGAGCACAACCTTGCCCGATGGGCTTGGATTGCCTCGCGATATTATGGTGCAACAATAGATCCTTCAGTGCAGGTCTGAATCCCTAAATGCAAAACACGAATCGCTTGAAGACCAGCCGGAAAGACTTTAGGCTGATGTGGAACGGTACACTCGAAAACGGTGCTCCATGTTGGAATGGATCTCATCAGTCTGGACGTGCAGTTTTGACAGTAGGCGCCGCGCCCACTTCTATCGGAAATCCAGCGTGACAGATAAGGGATAGTGATCGGAGCCTGATACCAAACTGTGGACCTGCGGTGTGTCGGAGCGCAGCGAGCCTCGCGAAAAAATCCAGTCGATCACTCTGCCATCTACGAAAAATGACTTGGGTGTCGTCGGACTGTGCTGATTCGTGAAGGCGTCTTGAAAATCGGCACGCCTGATCGCTTGCGCGACATCTCCGGCAGACACATCCATATTGAGGTCGCCGGCGAGCACCACCGCCGTGTCTGCCCTGTACCGTTTTGCATCCTGAAGAGTCTCTATCATTTGAGCACCCCTGATCCGATCGTCACCTCGGCTCTCGAGATGCAGGTTATAGGTAACAATTATTTTCTCCCCCACATTCGCATCGGCAACGAGTGCCAGCCGACCTCCGAGCCTCTCCTGGAATGGTTCGATCTCCGGTAGAAACCAACGCGGCTGCCAGAAGTTGGATTGCTGCTGGAACCGGAGGATACGTGCATTCGACAACGGCCAACGAGACAGCGTCGCCTGGCCATGGTAGGCGGGAAAACGGCGTGTACCCTGCGTCAATTCCTGAAACTCACGCCCAAACACATAGTTGAGTTGCAGTTTTTTTGCTATTTCCCGCGCAATATTAAGGTAGTGCGTGCGCCGGGCATTTAGGTCCGCCTCTTGCAACAGCAGGATGTCCGCTTTGCTGCGACTCAAAAACTCGATGATCCGCGGCAGTTGCAATCCGCGATTAATGTTCCAGCACACAACTTTGACCGAACTCGGCGGGCAAAGAAGCCATTGCGGACTGGCGAAGCTGCCTGTCTCGATCTCCGGTCCAGAAGCCACCATATCTCTCTGACGAACTATACATTCTCCGAAAGTCATGGGCGTGGTCCACCGCCCAGCCTAAGCACGCGCATTTCCTTTTTCAGACGCACCCGCCTTTGCCATCGGGTAGCCAGATCGTACGGTCCTCTGCGGGCTGAAACTAGCGCTTGTTCAACGTGGACATGCAGAAGAGCCTGCAGGGTGGACGCTCTTGAAGTCGGGTATGAAAGCACCAGCCAGTTCACCTATGAATACAAACGCCTCTTCCGTGAACCGCCCATGCGCGACGTCAAAGCGCGCCGTCTCTCCAGACCTTCCGCCACTAGCCGCTGAGCATCCTATAGAGCTTTCACCGTCCGGATGGTCCAGCTACCCGGAAGTAAGCGCCTCAAAACACAGGACCCTCTCGAATCGAGCACCATGAACCTATTGATCGTTGGTTCGGCTGACTTTTTCTGTCCGGTTTACCTGCCCTCATGCCTCCGTCGATGCCCGGCCGATTTTCCCAGTTCAGTAGGCCAGCCTTTTTCTACCGCTCATCTTTCTAGGCACTGCTTCAGGCTGAAGTGGCGGCATGAAAAGTAGACGAAAACCCAGAACCATGACTGGAATCGGCGCCCGATGCCTCGGTCATTGTTGACGCTTCTGGCGCAATTTCACTCGTCAACGGCGAGAAGGAAAAACTTTTTGGCTACAAAAGAGAAGAGATTCTCGGCCAGCCGCTTGAAATCCTAGATGCCGGAACGGTTTCGCGAGAACCACCTGCACTATCGCGAGCAACTTCCTGCCATTTGCTTTATCGTAGGTCCGAGCAGCCTTCGTTCACGCACCTCGCCTGCTCGTGAGCGTCGAGGATCAGATTCACACCTGTTATGAGCGTGGTTCCTTTCACCGCATTTGGCGTATCGAAGCGCCACAACAGGTGCTCCGCATCGATAGTCCTTTGAACCTCGAGCTCGCCGCTAGCAACGTTCGCTTGTTCGTTTTCGGCAACAGTGAAGGTCACGATTGTTTTGTCTATCTGGCGTGCTGGAAGCGGAAGTACCGGCCCAAAAAAGATCCAAAGCCTATTGCCGTGAGTCTCCAATAAAACCGAAGAAACCCCGTAACTACCATTCGCGCGTACAACGTTGAGGACGAGATGCGGCACATCAGGATTGTTGGGATCGATCTGATCTATTGCAGCTTCCCCCTCAGAGAGTTGTTTGACCACAAGGATGCGCCGCTGTCCGCCACTGCCGGTAAGAGTCCACTTGGCCGGCTGCACTATGTCGCCGGGGCTGCTTTCGATATTCCAAAGGTCCGCGCTGGGCAAAATCGCGCTAACCGTCATGTCAGTCGCATAAAACCCAGTGAACGAATCATGGGACTGCGTTGATTCGGGCCGGTACTCTCTGCCTGCGATTGTTAGGATAGTTCCCGCTGCGGCT